>Ga0172380_10002374_pt1 | contig 29210 bp, 24 predicted proteins | sample Leawe162metaG_FD_119747 | JGI IMG/M metagenome (GOLD analysis project Ga0172380, IMG submission 119747) | Leachate microbial communities from a municipal landfill in Southern Ontario, Canada - Leachate well 162 metaG | ecosystem: Engineered > Solid waste > Landfill > Unclassified | place... | reverse complement strand
GCGCCGAGTTCATCGTCGTCGTGACCGGCGAGATCATGACCATGCCGGGCCTCCCGAAGGTCCCCTCCGCCGACAGCATCCGCCTCGACGACCAGGGCCTGATCCAGGGGCTGTTCTAAGTCCATATCCGCTTCCACAATTCCCAGTCCGCCTCGCCAACAGCGGGGCGGACAAACGCCGTAAGCAATCAAGTGAGCTCCATGACCGCAACGATCATCGATGGAAAATCCATAGCCGTAAAAGTACGGGCGCAGTGCCGTGACCGCGCCAACGACCTCAAGGCTCGACACGGAGTGGTGCCGGGGCTCGCTGTTCTCATGGTGGGAGATGATCCCGCATCGGCCGTCTACGTCCGCAAAAAAATCCAGGCGTGCGCTGACGTCGGAATTCAATCGCACAAGTTCTTGTTCTCTCGCGATGAGAAACAGAGCGTCCTGATCGAGAAAATCCGTGAATTGAGTGCCGACCCGAAAATCAACGGCATCCTTGTGCAATTGCCGTTGCCCAAGCACTTTGATCTCCAGGAAGTCCTTGGTGCCATCGATCAGGAGAAAGACGTCGACGGCTTTCACCTTTATAACGTCGGCGGACTGGTCGTAGGCGGTACAGTTTTTCCTCCGTGCACGCCTTATGGCGTCATGCTGATGCTCGACAATTCAGGCGTCGAGATCGCCGGACGCAACGCTGTTGTGGTCGGCGCGAGCAACATTGTCGGCAAGCCGATGGCGCTCATGCTGATGAACCGCGAGGCGACAGTCTCGGTCTGTCACGCCAAAACACGGGACCTCGCGCAATTCACGATCCTTGCCGATATCCTGATTGTTGCCGCCGGCTGCCCGAACCTCATCACCGGACCCATGGTGAAATCGGGCGCCGTCGTTATCGATGTCGGCATCAACCGTCTCGCGAACGGACAGCTCGTCGGCGATTGCGATTTCGAAGCCGTAAGCCGTAGAGCGTCGATGATCACGCCGGTGCCCGGCGGCGTCGGCCCGATGACAGTGACAATGCTCCTCGTGAACACAATCAGTTCCGCAGAACGCGCTTGTTCGACCACTCCAAAATCCGTCGAAGTCGGCGTCAACACCTAGCTTATCGACGGAATAAAAAATTGTTATCTGCGATAAAAAATAGTTCTTCTTGATAACCCATCGCATACAGTAGCTCAGGTCCTAGTGGTTCCTCCCATTTTGACCCACGAGTCCAACTTGCCGGGGAATTTTTTCCCCGGCCATTTTCTTATTATTGTCGTGGGTTTGCGTTTCTCAGCCGACGATGGACTTGTTTGATGGTGTCATCGTGCATTCGGCTTAGCAATGAGCGAGGCAAGAATGACCGGCAGGCGCCCCCCGCAACGCGACGCTCTCACCGCTCCGATTGTCATCATTCATGAAGCTGCAGCCCAATGCGGGCATTTGACGGCGCAGACCATTGAGGCCGCCGAAATTCAAAATCGGCTTATCGAAGAAACGAACCAGCGAACCGATAGCCTTGCCCAATCGCTCAAAGCCGCCAACCAGGGGCTGGAGACTTGCAGCGCGAACGCCACGAATATTCAAACCGAGACTCGCGACGCGCTGCGGAGCATGTCCGACGCGCTCGATCGCGATTTCAATACGCTGACTGAAATCATTTCTAACAAATCCGCGGATACGAAAAAGATCCTGGCAACGATCGTGGAGATCGGCCATCAAATCAAAATTCTCTCGATCAACGCGCGGATCGAGGCTGCACGGGCGGGCGAGGCAGGACGCGGGTTTACCGTTGTGGCGAACGAAGTCGGCAGGCTCGCGGAAACGACAATGGACCACGCAAAGGAAGCCGAGGTTCTGCTGAACTTCGCCGACGTGGAAAGCCAGATCAACGACGCGGCACAACAGTTTCAGGCCGCGGTAACATCGGTCCGGAACTTGAGCGATGACTCGCTCGGACGCGTTTCGGCGACAATCAACGAGATGACGGCCAATCTCGGAGACGTCGCCGACAACAACAAAGTCATCGACGAACTCGTCAACATGCAAAGAACCGCCGGTCGCCGCCTCCGCGCGCGCCTCGGCTGGGCAGTCCAGGAATTGGACGACATCGCGGCTGCGACGGCGACCGCCGAAGACGCCCACGAACCGTTGCTTCAGGTTGCGAGACGATGGAGGCTCGCGCCGGCGGCGGACCGTTTCGAAGACATCAAGCGGCGGGGCGTTCTGCGGGTCGGAGTCGAACCAGGCTTCGTGGGTTATCGTTCCGTCGCCGCCCGCGCGAACCGCTCATGGGGCTGGACGTCGATTATGCCCGAGCCTACGCGCAATCGATCGGCGTGACGTGCGAATTCATCGAGTATCCGTGGGATGCGTTGACCGGGTTGCTTCACGTCGGCATCAAACAGGGCGAGCACCCAGTTGACGTCGTCTGGAGCGCGCTGCCGCCAAACGCGGCCTACCGCCAGGTCGCGTATTCGGAAACCTATACCTATCTGCCATTCGTCCTTGCCCGGCGCGTCGGCGACATGAGAATCCGCAAGCTCGATGACCTCAACGGAAAAGTTCTTGGTGTCATCAACGACCCCGGTGCATTCGAAGTCCTGGAGTCATCCGGTGTGCGGTGGTCCGTGAACAAAGACAAACCCGGGCGAAAAATTTCTCTCGCCAACCTTATTTCCTATTCCGATCAAGGCCGCATCCACGACTGCCTGGTGGAAGGAAAGGTCGATGGTTTCTGCGTGGATCTGCCGATCTACCATTGGGCATGCTCAAATCCCTCGAGCCCGTGGTTCGGAAAAATCGAAATCGTCCCAGGCAATCTCGCCAGCAAGCTTTACTATTACACCGTCGCCGTCGCAGCGAGCCCAGCCAGCGCATCGCTTCTCAAAAGCATCAACGCATTTATCCGAAGCTTCCGCTCCAGCATCCGCTGCCATCAAATCGAACAGCAATGGCAGGGCCGCGTGCATGATGGAGCGCATGGCTACCGCGACGAACCAGGCAATCTTCTAGGAGAAGCGGAACTCAGCGCATGGATTTCGCCGAGCGAGACCGGTTGACCTGAGCTTGGCATTTTCGCCAACGCGTTTCGCGTGTACGCGAAGCGTCGAGCCATCACAGCCCGACGCACTTCACGACGCACAAAAGAAATTTGTGCATCGATAAGACATCGACCAGCAGAGACATGCTGCGCCGTCGTGATAATGCAATGATCTGGCTGGCGTTTTACCGGCCTGCACAGCATCAAGCGGGATTGCGCTACTGAAACAAAGCCGCTATCTCCATTCCCACGCGCGGCTACCTAAGATTGCAATCCGCCGATACGGAACAATCCATGACAAACAAGAAAACGGCTTTGATCTCGGGCGTAACCGGCCAGGACGGCGCATACCTTGCCCGGCTATTGATCGGGAAGGGCTATATAGTTCATGGAATAAAACGCCGGTCGTCGTCCTTCAACACACAGCGCGTGGATGAAATTTATCAGGATCCCCATGAGGATGACGTGTCCTTCTTCATGCACTACGGAGATCTGACGGACTCGACCAACATCATTCGACTAGTGCAAGAGACCAAACCGGACGAAATCTACAACCTAGCCGCGCAAAGCCACGTGCAGGTCAGCTTCGAAACACCCGAATATACCGCCAATTCCGATGCCGTCGGCGTCTTGCGATTTCTCGAAGCCATCAGAATTCTGAAGCTCGAAGAGTCTGTTCGTTTCTATCAGGCTTCCACGTCCGAACTTTACGGCAAGGTTCAAGAGACCCCGCAAAAGGAAACGACGCCATTTTATCCGCGATCCCCCTACGCGGTCGCAAAGCTTTACGCGTACTGGATTACCGTCAATTACCGTGAAGCCTACGGAATGCACGCCTCGAACGGCATTCTTTTCAACCATGAAAGCCCGATCCGCGGCGAAACCTTTGTCACGCGCAAGATCACGCGAGCTGTGGCGCGCATCGGCGCTGGTCTGCAATCGACGCTCTATCTCGGCAACCTGGACGCCAAGCGCGACTGGGGTCATGCCAAAGACTATGTTGAGGGCATGTGGAAAATCGTCCAGGCCGACCGCCCAAGCGACTACGTTCTCGCGACCGGCGAAACCCATGCGGTTCGCGAATTCGTCGAGCTTGCATTCGCTGAAATCGGGAAGACCATCGGCTGGAAAGGCACGGGTGTCGACGAAATCGGCTTCGACACGAAAACGGGCGCCGAACTGATCCGCGTCGATCCCCGATATTTCCGCCCGACAGAAGTTGATCTGCTGCTCGGCGATCCAAGCAAAGCGAAGAACGAACTGGACTGGCAACATAAAATCACATTTTCCGAGCTCGTAAGCGAAATGGTTGCGGCGGACATCCAGCTTCTGAACCGGGAGAGCTGGCGCAACACGCTCAACGAATAAACGCGACGGGAGTGGACAAGAATAAAAGCATGCCGTTCGATCTGAAAAATAAGCGCGTTTTTGTTTGCGGCCATCGCGGAATGGTCGGATCGGCTATCGTCCGTCTCCTCGCCGTAGAGGATTGCAAAGTTCTGACCGTTGGGCGCGAACATCTCGATCTTCGTGAGCAGGCAGACGTCAGAGCCTGGTTCAACGCCGAGAAACCCGATGCGGTATTTCTCGCCGCGGCGAAAGTCGGGGGAATTTTTGCAAATGACAGCTATCCCGCCGAATTTCTTTACGACAATCTCGCAATCGAGATGAACGTCATCGATGCAGCGTTTCGGAGCGGCGTAGAAAAGCTGTTGTACTTGGGGTCGTCCTGCATCTATCCGAAGTTCGCTCCGCAGCCGATACCGGAAAACGCACTTCTGACCGGCAGCCTCGAACCGACGAACGAATGGTATGCCATCGCCAAGATCGCCGGGCTGAAACTCTGTCAGGCGTACCGCCGCCAGTATGGTGCGGACTTTATTTCTGCGATGCCGACCAATTTATATGGCCCCGGCGACAACTACGATTTGAATTCCAGTCACGTCATTCCGGCTTTGCTGCGCAAGGCGCACGAAGCCAAGCGATCGGGAGCGCGCGAGATCACCATCTGGGGCTCTGGCACCCCCCGGCGGGAATTCCTGCACGTCGACGATGCCGCCGGCGCTTTCCTGCACCTGATGAAGGCGTATTCCGGAATGGAGCACGTCAACGTCGGAACCGGCGAAGACGTCACTATTCTGGAGGTCGCCAAGCTTGTGTGCGACGTGGTCGGGTTCACCGGCTCGATCGTTACCGACCCGACCAAGCCCGACGGCACGCCGCGCAAGCTGCTCGATACCTCGAAATTGACCGCAACGGGATGGCGTCCCCGCTACGGCTTGCGAGACGGGCTCGTCGACGCTTACGGGTGGTTTGAAGCGAACGAAGCAGCGGCGCGCTTGACCGTCTAATTCGCTCGCGGCTCTTCACTCGACATCGATTATCCCTCGACAACAAGCTGGGCGTGCCATCGGAACGTCAGCTCTCGAACCTACAGGTCCAGCGTGTCCTGTAAGGCGCACTGCAGTTACCTGATTTTCCGGATTGATTTGTGTCAATGTGCGTACGCGTTGCAACGATCAGCAATAGTCGCATTGGCGACGACGTCGCGCCAGAGTTCCCAAACTCTCGATGCGACAATTGCCGAACGGCAATCCGTTCATTCGCTCAGTGATGCGTTTCAGAAAACGAAAGCAACATATCTTGCCGCGATACATCCCTATCGTCGTGCTGAATGATTCCAAAACAATCCACCTTGTATCACCCGGCCGCACCGGCCTTGGGCTCGGCCGTTCATGGAGACGCCGCTCATGACCCAGGTTAGCGACGCGGCGGTCGACGACCGGCCCGCGAATATCTCCGAGAGGATAACGGAGAGCGAGTCTCCCTTCGAGATCGAAGAGCTTTTCTTTTCGCGTACGGAATTGCGCGGACGGATTCAGTCGGGCAACGCCGTTTTTCAACGCGTAAGCGAATATCCCTGGGCGGAAATGATGGACCGCCCGCACAACATCATCCGCCATCCGGACATGCCCAGGGCCGTTTTTTTTGTCTTGTGGGACAAGATACGCGCCGGGCATCCAGTCGGCGCTTATGTCAAGAACAGGGCCAAGAATGGGAATTACTATTGGGTATACGCCGTCGTTACCCCGATAGACGGCGGCTATCTATCGGTGCGACTGAAGCCCAGCAGTGAGCTTTTTGCCGCCGCATCGGCGCTCTATACGTCCACCCGACGCCGCGAAACCAACAGCGCGATAAAGCCGGCCGACAGCGCCGTCGAACTCGTTGCGAGCCTGCGCGACAGTGGCTTCCGCGACTATGCGGCTTTCATGGCGGCCGCGATCAGCCGCGAGATGCGGTCGCGGAATGCGGCACTGGGGCGACCGTCCTGGCGTTTGATTGATCTATTCGACGAGCTGGTGACCTCAGCCGACACGCTGCTCACGACGACCGACCGGATGCTCGGGATGGTCTCGACATTCAACCACACTCCGACCAATCTGCGAATACAGGCGTTGCGCATGGGCGAGAAAGGTCGCGCGATTGCCGAGATTTCATCGAACTACGATCATATCTCCAAGGCCATCGTGAACAACCTCGAAGAGTTGGAGACGGCATCGAAAGAAGTCTTCTCGGGCGTCAATGACGGTCTGTTCCTGGCTTGCACCGCAAGACTTCAAGAGGAAATGGCCGGCCTCTTCGACCAGGAAGTCTGCGACGACGGTGAGACGTCGCGCGAGGAGGCCAAACGTCTTCGTCAGCAGACTAACGACTGCAAAACGCACGCCGCCCAGAAATTCGAACTGATCAAATCACGCATCGAACACTTTTTTGAACTGACCAGCGAAATGAAGCGCCTGCTGTCGGGACTTGTCGCCGTGCGTGTGATGGGCAAGGTCGAAAGCGTCAATTTGAGCAACGGAATTTTTTCCGACCTGATCGCTGACCTGGAGAAGGGACAGCAAACTTTGACGTCCGGCCTGGAAGACATCGGAAAACTGAACGACCGAATTCGCGAGACCGTTATGCAGCTGGACGCGCTCATCTAAATCCAGGTCGCATCAGCTTGCCAAACCGTTTGGCAACCAGACGCTACGCAGTCGCAGCCGACCGAATTCCGCCACTCGCGATGCATCGCCCGGGCGCCAACGATTTGCCAATACGGTCTCTTTGCCGCTGGCGTCTGTCGCGAATCCGTCAAAGGCGGATTCTAACCTGGCGAAACCCCCTTTCGTACCTTCCGGGACCAAGCCATGAGCGCTGATGAACGACGCGAGTCTCCGTTTGCAGCCAGCATGCTGGAGCACGCCGACGCGCCGACGCGAAATAATTCCGACAACCCAACCATGGGCGAAATCGTCAGCCTGCGCTTTTCAAGACGAATCGTCTTGCAGGGCGCGCTCGCCGTTTCGGCGATTTCGACGACGGTCGGCATGACGGCTTTAACCGCCGCGAAGATCGCCAAAGCAGAGCCCAGCCAATCCGCGTTCCGCTTCACCGAGCTCGAAGCCGGCGTTGATGCCAACCACCACATTGCGGAAGGCTACGACGCCGACGTCTTGCTTCGCTGGGGTGAGGCGCTTTTTCCCGACTCTCCGAGCTTCGACCCCACGCGGCAAACACCGGAAGCGCAAGCCCGCCAGTTTGGCTACAACAACGACTTCGTCGGTTATCTGCCGATGCTTGGCGCGGTCGATCCGTCAGCACACGGCGTGTTATTCGTCAATCACGAGTACACCAACCCGCATCTCATGTTTCCCGGCATCGTCGAAATCAAGAACGGCAAACTGAGCATGCACGCCGCGACGCCTGAACGCTTTCGCATAGAAGCAATGGCGCACGGCGCAACGATCGCCGAAATTCAAAAAATCGACGGAAAATGGGGGCTGGTGCGAGACTCACGCCTGAACCGCCGCATTACAGCCGCCACCGAGATCCATCTCTCAGGGCCGGTTGCCGGAACGGATCGCGTCAAGACAAACGCCGATCCGAGCGGCCGCAAGGTTTTCGGCACGCTCAACAACTGCTCGGGCGCAATGACGCCCTGGGGCACCTTCGTGTCCGGCGAAGAAAACATTCACGGCTATTTCTCCGGCGCACTTCCAGAAGGACATCGTGAAGCGGCGAACTATCAGCGTCTCGCCATTCCCTCTGCGCCCTACGCTTGGGGACGTTTCGACGATCGCTTCGATCTCTCGAAAGAGCCGAATGAGGCCAACCGCTTCGGCTGGGTCGTTGAAGTCGACCCGTTCGACCCTCAGTCCGTTCCGAAGAAACGCACCGCGCTTGGGCGCTTCAAACACGAGGGTGCCGACAACGTCGTCGCCAAGGACGGCCGCGTCGCCTTCTACCTCGGCGACGACGAGCGGTTCGACTACGTGTACAAATTCGTGACCGCAGGGCGCTTCGATCCGGCCAACCGCGCGGCAAACATGGACCTGCTCGATGCCGGCACGCTGCATGTTGCCAAATTCTCCGCCGACGGATCAATTATCTGGCTGCCGCTGGTCTTCGACCAGGGACCGCTCACCGAGGCCAACGATTTCAGCGGCCAAGCCGATGTCCTGATCGAGGCGCGTCGTGCCGCCGACCTTCTCGGCGCCACTAAAATGGATCGGCCCGAAGATATCACGCCCAATCCGGTAACCGGGCGCGTCTATATCATGCTGACCAACAACACGAAGCGTAAGCCGGATGAGATCGACGCCGCCAACCCGCGCGCGGAAAATGTCTTCGGCCACATCATCGAAATCATAGAGAACGGCGGCGATCACGCGGCAACGAGCGGGCGTTGGGAAATCCTGCTCAAGTGCGGTGATCCGTCTGTCGCCGACGTCGGAGCGACCTTCTCCACCGAGACCAGCAGAAACGGCTGGTTCGGCATGCCGGACAACGCCGTCGTCGATTCCGCCGGACGCTTATGGGTCGCAACCGACGGCAACGACGCAGCAGTGACCGGCCGTGCCGATGGACTCTGGGCCATCGATACGGAGGGACCGTCACGGGCAACGTCGAAGCTCTTCTATCGCGTGCCACATGGTGCGGAGCTTTGCGGCCCTTGCTTCACGCCGGACGATACGACAGCTTTCGTCGCCGTTCAGCACCCCGCCGACGACGGACCAGACTGGCCGGCCTTCGGGCGCTTTTCATACTACGAGGATCTTTCCACGCGCTGGCCGGACTTCAAACCGGATATGCCGGCTCGCCCATCCGTCGTTGCGATCACGCGTAAGGGCGGCGGCAAGATTGGGACATGACCGAAAGGCATCTTTCCAAAGGGCAACAGCGTGATGCATGACGCAGCGATCTCACTTCGGCACGACCACATTTTTCGGCTGCAGTAGTTCAAGCTGATCGAACGTCACAGAGGGTGTCACGATCGTGCACGATCTGTCGTCTGATGGATCGGTGCAGTCGATCTCCAATCCATTCGGATAAGCGCTGACATTCTTGCACGCCGCTTTGAAGCGCTCGTGCCCCGGTGATGGATCGAGTCGCTCGAGATTTTCAACGCCGCAACTCGAACCGAGGTAAATAAGCCGTCGAACTTGGTACTCGGCGGTCTCAGCAGCAGCCTGACTGCAGATCGCGCACACAACGAGCTGAGGCAAGCATCTCCTCATCAATCTTTAGGCTGTGATTCAATGTAGGAACGAATAGCCCACATCGCTTCCTGACTGAGAATGCCTTCAAAAGGCGGCATCTTCACACGATCATCGCGTTTTGCGCCGCTGCGAATTCGCATCAGAAACCACGCGTCTCCTTCATCCGAGCTTTCGAGCATCCGCAAGTCCGGCGCCATGCCGCCCGACTTCACATCGAGCCCGTGACATCGCGCACAGTTGGAATTGTAGCCGCGAGCGCCAATTTCAATGGCCTTCGGATTTCCACGATAGGGATTGGTTGCGCGCCATTCTTCGCCGAGCGGCTCGAGACCCGTCGTATCGATGGGCTGGGGCGCCATATCGCCGTGCGCCATTACGCCAGTCGCAAAAATCGCAGTAGCAAGAGCCGTGCACGCAATGATCGTAATGTTCCTCATGTCGTATCCTTTTGTTCAATCATGGGCAGCGACAGTTTTGGGCGGCGGATCGAGCCAGATGCGCCAGCCCTCGGCTCCATTGACTTGCAAAAAATAGGTTCCCGGATTTTCGATGACGTACGAGCTTTCTCCACCACCGCCGATATGAAGGTTCTGGACGACGCGATCGTCGATGGTCTTCACGTAGAGAACAAAGATCACCCCATCGCTGTGAAACCGCAGCGTCGTCGGTCCATCGATCGTGAACGGCGCGGTGACGACATCCAGACGCCCTTCGAATGTCGGCTTGACGAGCTTGCGGATTTCCCCGTCGAAACATTTGAGACGCTCATCGTCGCTGGCAACCTTCATGCAGCCTTTGATGGCTTGGAGATCGTCGCGCGCGGCCGCCGCGGGCTGAAGCAGCGCGAAGCTGAGCAGCAAGCCAAAGATCAATGACCTGTCGAGCCTCATTGACCGGCCGCTGGCTCCCACTTCTCTTTGTCGTTTTCCCATTGCTTGTCGCCGTACTGCCAAGTTTGCGGGCAGCCCGTGCAACCGTACATCACCGCATCTTGAAAGATTGCGAACCTGATCTTCGTACCGTCGAACACCGCGTTGCTGAGGTTTGCCTGATACAGCTTCGCCTCCTGGAGATCCGTGCTTCTGAAAATAGCGCCGAGAAAGTTGCTACTTTTCAGAAAAGCGGCTTCGAGAGTTGCTGCACTCAAGTCCGCATTGGAAAAATTGGCCTTGACCGCGCGCGCGAACGTCATGTCGGCACCGCGCAAAACGGTTCCGGACAAATTTGCTCCGTGCAGAAAAGCGTATTGCAGCTTGGTCGCCTCGAGATTGGCGCCGGCAAGATCGGCGTTGCTTAAATTCACATGCCGCAAGTCCGCGCGTGTCAGCAGCGCACCTTTCAAATTTGCGCCAGTAAGATCGGCGTTCTTCAGATCGGCATGCCTTAAATCGGCACCTTCGCAATTGGTGTTCGGCGCAATTTTGCATCCATTGACGATCCAGGGATCGGGACGATCTTCCGAATTGACGATGACAGGATAGTCTTGCGCCCGAAGTGTTGTGACGTTGCACGCTACGGCGTATGCCGCCGCGATAATCCACGCCGCAGCAACGGCGCGGCTCGTATGATTTCGACCCATGGTGAGCCTCATATTCGAAACAAAAGGGGCAGCGGCTCGCGCTGAAAGCAGGCCGCTGCCAAGTGGCGTCCTTCAGTGGAACGCGGAGCGCATGAAATGATCGCTCCGCGCAGGGACGTTAGTTGGCTGCGGTTGTCTGAGGCACTTCGAAGACCCAGAACGATCCGCCTTGGCTTACTTGCTTCGTTTGGTCGGCCATGTCGCCGCCCCAGAGTGGCACCGCACCGCCGTAGCCCGAGGCAATGCCGATATATTGCTTGCCATCCGTCTCCCACGTGACCGGCTGCGAGACGACGCCGGAACCGGTTTGGAACTTCCACAGTTCCTTGCCGTTCTTCGCATCGAACGCTTTGACGTATCCGTCACTCGTTCCGGTGATCACGAGACCGCCCTTGGTCGTGAGCGTACCGGCCCACAGCGGCATGTGCTCAAGCGCTTCCCACACGATCTTGCCGTTGGTCGGATCGACCGCGCGCAGTGCGCCGATGTGATCGTCGAAAAGCCTATGAATGCGGAAGCCCTGACCGAGATATGCGGCGCCCTTCTTATAGGTGACATTCTCGGTCCAGTAATCTTCAGTCCAGTCATTCGACGGAATGTAGAAGAGCTTCGTATCTTGGTTGTAGCTCATTGGCATCCAGTTGGTGCCACCGAGGAAGTTCGGCGTAACCTTGATGGCTTCGCCCTTGTCCTTGCCGGGCAATGGAGCCGGCGGCCGCTTCGAATCCTTGCCCTGCGGCTCATTCGGACGACCTGAAGCGAGATCCCAACCATTCGTCCAGTTGATGTCGCGGACAAATGGCCAAATCGCGAGCGCACTTCCTGCTTGCCGATAAACGTCGCCGCTTCCGAGGCCTTTGCGTTCCGTCAGCTTGTCGAGGTCGGTGATGAAGAGAAACCCGTTGCGGTCGGCATGGGCACCGGCGCGGACGGTTTTCCCATCCTTCTCATAGTCGAAAAGCAGGATGGGGTTGTTGCCCGAGAAGTCCCAGGCATCGTTCGGAGTATGCGAAAAGAAGCCGATTAGGTTGCCCGTCGTTGGATCGACATAGGCCTGACCAGACGTGAAGAGGTTGTCGCCCGGTGTGCGATAGTGCGCGTTCCACGGCGCCGGATTGCCTGAACCGACAACAATCGTGTTGGTCTTCGCATCGAACGCCGCCGTCTGCCAGGGTGCGCCGCCGCCGTGATGCCAGGCTTCGACTTTCTCGCCCTTCGCATTGTTGGGCCACGATGGAGCATTGGCATCTCCCGTTGTCGTGGAATCCTTGCCGTTAAGCCGGCCCATGTGACCTTCAACAAGCGGACGCATCCAGATTTCTTCGCCCGTGTCGGGATCGCGCGCATAGAGCTTGCCGACAGCGCCGAACTCATCGCCGGAGTTGCCGTGAATGAGCAAAATCTTGCCGGTCTTCTGATCCTTGATGATCGACGGCGCGCCGGTAAACGCATAACCGGCTTCATGATCGTCGAACTTCTTCGTCCAGATGACCTTGCCGGTATCCTTGTTGAGCGCCGTCATGCTGCCGTCGAGCTGGCCGAAGAAAACCTTGTCGCCATAAATGGCGGCGCCACGGCTGACCACGTCGCAGCACGGACGAATGTCGTCAGGGAGCCGCGCCGAATACGACCACAGTCTTTTCCCGCTCTTCGCATCGAGCGCAAAAATTCGAGAATACGAAGCCGTGATATAGATGACGCCGTCATGGACAAGCGCCTGGCCTTCTTGTCCGCGCTGTTTCTCGTCACCAAACGAAAACGACCATTTCGGCTTCAAACCGGCAACGCTATTGACGTTGATCTGGTCGAGCGTGCTGTATCGATGCATATGCTGACCCATGCCGTAGGTCAGAACGTCATTTGTCGTTTTGTCATCGTTCGCGAGGTCTTCGTAGCTGACGGGCTTCGTCGTATGCGCCGTTTCCGCGCCAACCGCGGCGAAACCCGCGACTGAAATCGACAACGAGGCCGTCGCTGCGAACAAAGCCGCGCGACTGACGCGAATAGGGAGTGTTGCTGCCATGGGTGTACCTCCAGGTAATTTTGTGATTGGCACGCCGCGTCGAGTGCGGCTGCTGACGTCGTGGTTCGCGGCCATTTCGCCGACAAACCTGGGGCGCACTCTGTGTGCTGATTGAGTTTGCTGCCACCCTCCGAAAGAGGTGGCCGATAGCCGAATGTCTCGTCAGCGAGACATTTCTCGCTTCAATTGGAGCGATCCGCGGCGAAGCAGAAACTCTCCGGAGCGCCGGCAATGCCCAGCCGGTTCATTCTCCGATAGAGCGTCGCGCGGCCGATGCCGAGATCGCGCGCTGCGGCTGAAAGATTGCCATCGCAGCGCGCAATCGCTCGATGAAGTTCCGCGCGCTCCGCGCTTTGCAAATCGGAGGATTGACGCTCTCTTGCGAGGACGTCAGCAAGGGGCCGACCGAGCATATTGCCGGACAACCCGAGCAATTGACGCGCTGATCGCGTCGCCCCAACGACGATATCGTATTGATTGACGGCGATCAGAGCCGAGCACCGCGCATCCTGCTCGTAAGGCATCACGACGCGGCAATCGCGAAACACCTCACGAAAGTTTTCGCTTTCAATCTTACGAGCAAAGTCCGACACGACCATAGCAATGAGCGCGGTCATATTCCCGTTTGAATCTGCATTGGAACATGTCGAGATGTCGATTACGGCTGCCAATGCCGCATTCTCGTCGAATATCGGCGCGCCCATGCATCGCATCACTGCATTCCGAGCATGGAAATGTTCATGGCCGAAAACGGCGACGGCACGTTGCTCCGCAAGGCAGGTCCCAATGCCATTCGTGCCTTCGTTACCTTCACTCCAGATTGATCCGCTCGAAAGCCCCCATTGCCCGAAGAGAGCACCATCGGCCGGCTTCGCACGATGCTCGATGATTAAACCCTCGGAGTCTGCGAACAGCACGCAACACCCGGCGTGCCCGACGACGTTGAAAATTCGATCGAGCCTCGGCGTCGCAATTTTTGCCAAACGCCCGAGCCTATCGGAGGCCTGCCTGAGAACGGACGTCTCAACTCTATTGGGCCGGGACGCCGTATCGGGATCGAGCTTATGAAACAACAGCGATCGCCGCCATGATGCGGTCAGTGCCGATTGCGCTGCGGAGGATGCCGACTCGACAGCGTTGCGAACATTGTGGGCATGATTGAACTCACGACCATTTCTTTCGAACTGGTTCATTGCCGTCCACTTGCGCAAGCGAATAGGACGAGCGAAAACGCTCATTTGAAATTCAGTTGCACGACCAGCGCGCAGCGCGGCCGTCGCAATCAAGCTCTGAATTTTTTATGAGATGAGACGAACCGATTTCATCCACTGATCTCCCGGAGGTTTCGTTTTTTGCGCCACTTTTAGCCGTGGTCGCTTTCGGCGATGAAGGATCAAAGCGTCCACTCGGCGCCATTCAACTTTGGGCCAAATTTCCGATCATTCACGCAAAAACGGGAATGTATTCCCTCCGCCAAGGAAGGTTCACCTCACGAAAGGCGCGAGACAACGGCAAAAGTAGAATTTTACCGCACACCGAGGAAGACGAATGGCGCTCTCGTCGCGCATGGCGACGTTATCCGGCGACCGAGGCCTTCAACCGATCGACGCCCCGTTCCCAGTTCAACGCCTGGTTCACGATCTCGTCGAGATTGTCATGCTGCGGCAGCCAGCCGAGCGCATCGCGGATCTTGGCGGACGCCGCAACGATCGCTGCCGGATCTCCGGCGCGGCGCGGCGATAGCACGACTTTGAAGTCGTTGCCCGATGCCCGCTTCACGGCCGCGATGACCTCATGCACCGAATATCCCTTCGAATATCCGCAGTTGAAGATCTCCGACGCGCCGCCGCTGCGCAGGTATTTCAATGCCACGAGATGAGCGGCCGCCAAGTCATTCACCTGGATGTAGTCGCGAATGCACGTGCCATCGGGCGTCGGATAATCGGTGCCAAAGACTTCCATTTGGCTGCGCTTGCCAACCGCTGTTTCGCAGGCGACCTTGATCAGATGCGTCGCTTTTGGCGTCGACTGGCCCGAGCGGCCTTTGTGGTCGGCCCCCGCGACGTTGAAATAGCGCAGCGCGACGAAGCGGAAATCATGCGCGCGCGAGGCATCGGCAAGCATGATCTCGGTCATCAATTTCGATGAGCCGTAAGGCGACATCGGCATGAGCGTCGCCGTTTCAGTGACGGGGTTTTCCTTCGGATTGCCGTAGACCGCCGCCGTCGACGAGAAAATGAAATTCTTAACGCCGCTCTCGACGGCGGTTGCGATCAGCCCACGCGAATTAACGGTATTGTTCAGATAGTAGCCGAGCGGATCGGCGACGGAATCCGGCACCACGATCGAGCCTGCGAAATGGATGATCGCGGTGACGCCATGATCTTGGATCGTCTGCCGGACGACATTCGTATCGGCGATATCGGCAACGACGAGGTCTGCTCCGGGGGCCACGGCCCAACGATATCCCGTCGACAGATTATCGATGACGACGACTTTCTCGCCGGCATCCAGAAGTTCCAGAACCATGTGACTGCCGATGTATCCGGCGCCGCCCGTAACCAAAACGCTCATGACGTTGGCACAACCTTCCGAATTCTTTTCACGCCGCAACCGCGCAGGCACGTCGCCGCCGATACGGCTGGCCAGCCGATCAATATAGCAAAAAGCGCGCCGCCTGCCCGTTGCAGCCGCCATTTGCCGGCTACGACGACAGCACGTTGAAACACGAATCCCGCATTAAAAAGCGCTCCCGTGAGAAAACGGAAGCGCTTTAAAATCTTATCGGATCTCGGACCGTGGAGGCCCGGCAATCGCCGATCAGTAGTCGAAGCGCACCATTCCGCCGCCGTAGAGACCCTCGCCGCCGCTGCGCGACTCGCCGCTATCGTTCACGAACTGATTGCCGACGTTGAACGTCAACCTCATCGGAATTTTCGGCGTCACGTTGTAACGCAAGGTCGTGAACGCACCAACGCGCGTCGCGACATCGCCATCGTCATCAAGAACCGAAGCCTCAGGTCCGAAGATGACGCTCTCTGCGCCGAGCATTTTCTGGAAGTTGTAGCCGATGCGGCCCTGCGCCCAGTACGAATTGAAAGCCATCGAATAGCTGGTTTCGAACGACCCGTAGAACCGATCTTCGCTTTGATCATCGGTTTCGAGCTCGAAGGCAACCTTCAGGCCGGAGTCCGTGCCGCGAACGTCATTGTTCAGATCGTCCGGCGACAAATGCACGTCGCGCACTTCGTACCCGATATAGGCCGTCGCGCTCCATTTGTCCTGCACCCACTGATAACCGAGCATCACGTCGAGCGAACGATCCCTGGCATCGATCTTGGTGCCGGCTGGCGCCGATGCTTCCGGATCGGGCGTGAATGGACCGCCCGTCGCCCGGTAGTCGTAATCGGCAATGATGCCTTCCGAGCGCAGGATGAAGCCGTTCGTATAGAAGCCGCCATTCAGCTTGGCGAGCGCGCCGGTATAGAAGGCCCACGCATGGTTCGCGCCCTCTGCGCCCGCGTAGCTGATATACTTCGGCCCCTGCGTATCGTCGATTTCACTACCCGGATTCATGACTTCCGAACGGCCGAGCTTGTAGATCAGCGATGCGCGCGCTGTCAGAAGCGACGGAACTTCCTTGTCGACGTAATCCGCGCCGTCGAAATTACCTGAGTTCGTCACCCGGCCCGAGTAATCCGCATATCGAACTTCGCCGCGCAGGAAGAAATTATCAGTCAGCCGCGACTCGACACCGCCGCCAACGAAGTAGCCACCAAAGGTTCGCGAAGACGCGCCGCGAAGCGTTGTTCCCGGAGCGGACGGCGGATCGATATCCCACCAGCCATCATTGTCGAAATGCGCTTCCGTGTAGCCTGCGGTCGCGAAAACAAGCGTGCGGTTGTTAACCAGAAAACCTGCGCGTGCGCCAATAGCCCAGGCGCGATCGATCTCCAGCGCGTTGTGGTCGTCGCGATTACCGCGCGTGATATCCGAAAGATCCATGTCGCCAAAAACACCGACCACAAACCGGTCGCCGATCTGCCGGTCCACACCGTAGATCAGTGAAACCAGCCCGCCGTCGGCGTGTTCGGTTCTCGACGAGCTCTCGCCCTCGCTATCGCGGTAATTGTTCTTCGAGCGGTTGTGACCGTAGCCCCAACCCGCACCGAAATAGAACCCCGACCAAGTCGGTTGTTCAATAACCGGCGCCGTGTCCTTCAGTGAGCCGAATGGACCATCAGCATATGCAGTCCCTGCCATGATGCACAGAAGTGCAGCGGTCGAGATGGACCCCAAAACGAGTTTCATATACCCACTCCCAAAAGGGCGTTGACACCCTGCACATCCGCGCCGATCGAAAAACAGCGCTCCTTGTGCGTCTCAATTTCAAAAATCGAGTCAGGGTGATTCGCCTCCGGGTGTCGAGGCGGAGCACGCGTCAAGCCCACGAAGCCTCGCTTGCAATGGCGCGCATGTCACAGTTTGGCTGCGAACCCCTAGTCAAGCCGCCGGCTGCAATGATCCCATGCTTTCTTGCGCACGCCATTGCTCCGGCTTTAACTGTATATTCATACCCATTTCTGTGGATTGCGGCTTGACTGCTTCGGCCAACTGCAGCCTCGCCATCGCGACCGGCTCGCACGGCGTTCCGTGCCACCGGGTCGCTTCAGGCAACATCTCACCTTTCATGAGGACGGAGAGGGGCCCGAGGTTCGAGCCATCCCGCATTTCAGTTCCGTACAGAACCACCGCCATGTTTCCGACGCTGCAATTGTCGTCGATTTTGATGACATCCGCCTTGAAAACCCGATCCTCAAACAGATGCGTCTGGATGGTCGCGCCCATATTCAGGCAAGCCCGGTCGCCGATTTCAACAAGGTCGAATTCCGAAAATAGCGTTGTGCCGAGATAGCACCATTTTCCGACTTTGCAGCCCATCAAACGCAGGTACGCAGCCAGAAATGGCGTTCCCATCAATGGTGTCATCGCTGGTGCCGCGACGGCTTCATAGACCCCGTTGACCAGCTCGTTATTCCAGATAAATCGCGACCAGAGCGGCTTCACCACCGGCGCGATGCGGCCAATGAACAAAACTTTGACGAGTGCGGACAACCGCATCGAAACGAAAGCCAGCGCCGACGCTAGCAACGGCACGAAAAGGACGAGCAGCCATGTGGGCATCATCGCGCGGTGCGAGACAACGATCAGCGTAACGAACGTCACGGTGTCGAGCGCGAAGATCGACCCCGGCAGCAGGATCCGCGTCGTATCCGTCAGCGTACGCGCGATGAGCGCTCCACGGGTCGGCGCAAAGATCTCTTTGTCGTCGAAGGTCGCCTCTTGCTGAGTTTGCGGAAGGGCAAATCCCGGCGCGCCGAACCATTTCGTGTCGTTCGGAACGTGACTGACGTTCGCAGGCGGCGTCGATGCCGCGCCAATCAAGGAGTTGCTGCCGATCGTATGTCCGCCGGAAACCACCGCGCTGTTGCCGATGAAGCTGCGTGCGCCGATGCTGACTTTTCCGACTTCGACCGTGCCGCCATGGATGCGCTGGCCACCAACGAGGCACGCGTCCGCAAGAAAACTTCCCTCGCCGACTTCCAAAAGGTTCGGCGTGATGTGCGAGACCGTCGAGATCTCCGAACCCGCACCGATTTTTGCGCCAAGCGCGCGAAGCAGCGACGGGCAGAAGATCGTCGCATAGATCGGTTGTACAATCGTCTTCGTATTCTCGAGCAGATAGCTGACGAACCAATGCTTGAGATACGCCTTGCTATAGATCGACATGCTTCCGGCTTCCAGCGGCCGCAGCACCCGCACCAGCAAAACCACGCATCCGACATACGTCAGGATGCCGACGGGCACGGCGACGAATGCTCCGATCGCGCCACCGAGCGGACCTGCAAGCCAGAGACCGCCGAGGATCAGCGCCAGAGAGGGCGCGAGTGTCGCGACAAGGAAGTAGCCCATCGCATAGATGGATACGAGATGCAGCACGCCGAACAAGAATCTGCGGCCCATGCGCGAATCTGCATCGGCTGGCGGCACGGCGACGTCCGCAACACGCGCCGGCGATCCACGACGGCCCTCGCCGGCTTTCATCACCGTTGCGTCGCTCAGCGCCGACATGTCGTCGAGCCGCGCGCCATCACCCATCGTCGTGTCGAGCCCGAGATTGCAGTGCATGCCGATGAAACAGTTCGCGCCGATCTCGACAGGCGCGATGACGAGATACCCGCCCTCAACCCGGTATCCGAGAATCTGCGTTTCGAGACCGACGCTCGAACCGTCACCGATCGATACAGCGTCGAATGCGCCGCAAAGCGACGTCGAGAGCGTGACGTTGCGGCCGATCTTGGCGCCCATCGCGCGCCAGTAAAGGCTCATCAGCGGCGTACCGGAAAACATTTCGGCCCAACCGAGCGGCTGGAAGCATTGTACCAGCCACCATCGGAAATAATAGAAGCTCCAGAGCGGATAACGCCCAGGTTTCACGCGCCCTATAACCATCCATTTGAGCGCAACGGTAAAAAGCAAAGCGCATGGCCAAAGTGCGAAACCGACCGTCGTCATGATCGCCCCAGCCAGAGGCCAAGCAATCTCACCGTCGATAACCGACGTCGCCATAACCACGACGAATGCCAACGGCGCGGCGACGATGCCGTAATATACAAAAATGCTGATGGCCTGGAGTGCAGCTACTGTCCAACGTGTCAGAGCGGCGGCCTTCTTGATCGGACGCGGCTGTGCCACTGAATCGTCGGAACAGGCCTGCTGGCTGGCGCGGCGCGTTTCAAGAACGTTCGCAAGCTGGCGCACCGTCCGGTGATCATAAAAGTCGCGCACGGAAATCGGCGCATCCGGTACAGCAGCCCTGACCAGACTGACGGCCTGTGACGCCAGCAGCGAGTGCCCGCCGAGATCGACAAAGAAATCCGCCGTCGTCGAGATTTCAGAAAGTTGAAATGCCGTCGCCCACGACGCGGCAAGGCGCTTCTCGAGATCGCTTTCCGGCAGAACCATTTCACTGGGTCCGTTCAGAAGCGTCCGCGGCCTGGGCAAGCTTTTGCGATCGACTTTGCCGCTCGACATCATCGGCAGCTCTTCGATGACATCGAGATATTGCGGCACCATATAGGGTGGCAGCCGATTACGAAGAACCTCCGCGATCGCGTGCCTGTCAAGATCGGCAGCCTGATCATTGACGACGATGAATGCAGCGAGTTGCTTCATCTCGCCAATGTCCGTCACGGCGACCGCCGCAGCCTTGATGGCCGGATTTTCGATCAGAACGGATTCGATCTCCGATAGCTCGATACGAAAGCCGCGAATTTTAACCTGATCGTCGAGACGCCCGAGGAAATAAAGCTCTCCATCGTCTCCGAGACGCACGTGATCAAAGGTTCTGTAAAGCCGGTCTTTCCGTTCCGGCTCGAACGGGTTCGCGATGAACCGCTGCTCGGTGAGCGTCTCGAAATTCATGTAGCCGCGACCGACCCCAGCCCCGCCGATGAACAGTTCGCCGCATTCACCCGGCGCCACCGGCCGCATGTTTTCATCAAGAACGTAAGTCGTATAGCCGGGAAGCGCCGTGCCGATCGAAACCGGCACGCCGCTGACGCACTCCGACCACGTGGCAACGACGGTCGCTTCCGTCGGCCCATAAGTATTGAGCATGCGCCGGCCCGGCCGCGCCCACCGCGTCACCAACTCGTTGGAGCAAGCTTCGCCGCCGAGCACGAGCGTTGTGACCGTATCCAGATCCCGGTCGATCATCGCCAGCATCGTCGGAACAGTAGAGAAATAAGTGATATTGTTGTCGTTGATGAAATCGGCAACATCGGCAGGCGAACGCTGAATTTCCTCGGTCGGCACAACCAGCGTACCGCCGCGGGAAAATGCAGCCCAGATTTCCTCGACCGAAGCATCGAAGGCCGTCGAGAACCCCTGATAAACGCGATCCTGTTCGGTAATGCCGTAGACGGTCTTGAGCGACTTTACGAACGCCAAGGCATTGCGATGCTCGATCATGACGCCCTTCGGACGTCCAGTCGAACCCGATGTGTAAATGATGTAGCTCAGCGCGGCAGGGGTAAGTCGCCGCTCAAAATCGACCATCGGAACGACCGGCTCGAGCAGAATTTTTTCATGCACGGCATCGAGAGCCAGCACAGGCGTGTCGAGTTCGCAGTCAAGCTCGCTCCCCAGGACACCCTCCGACACGATGAACCGCAGCTGCGCATCGTCGGCGATGGCGCGAATGCGATCCATCGGCCACTTCGGATCGATCGGAACGTAAGCCGCGCCGGCTTTGAGGATGCCAAGCATCGCAGCGTAAAGTCGGGGCGATTTCTTCAGACAAATTCCTACCAGCGAACCGACACCGACCCCTTGCCGAACCAGATAGTGAGCGATCTGGTTCGCATCGCAGTCGAGCTCTTCATATGTGAAAATCTGGCCGCTGAACTCAACGGCCGGGTGGTCGGGATGGATCAGCGCCTGCTGTTCGAAATGTTGATGAAGGAGACGTGGCTCGCGGGGCCTCTCATCCTGCCAAAGCTGGAAATCTATCTCTTGAATGGCCAAGGGAAACCTCACTCAAACAGCAGCCCAACGGAGCACGCGTCGAAACGGAACGACTTGACGCGAGCGCTACGGAGTAGCGATGCCCTTGATTGTTGACGACCCAAGTCCTGAAAACGGGTTGTAGGAACCTGTGTTTAGAACGTCCTGGAAGAAGGCGATCGTCACCCAGATCGAAGGCGACATCCGCGATCTCAGCAATTCCGGTGCCAAGCATCTTCACGTAGGCTTCCTTGAGGGTCCAAAGCCGGGAAACGGCACCGGCACGTTTGCTTACCGAAAGCTTTTCGAGCGCGTTACGCTCACGCTCCGACATCACGTCATTGAGCCAGTCGGAGGCAAAATCGAATGAAGCATCGGCGATATCGACGCCGACGTCACCGACCGTCGAAACGGCGATGACGGACATCTTTGAGGTGTGGGAACAGCTGAATTTAAGGTTGTTTTCGCTGTTCAAAAGGATCGGCTGCGCGTTTGCCGTACGGCCGAAACACCAAGCATTAGGAGTCACTTTACCGGCAACACTTTCCGACAGCGCCTGACGCAGAACCGCACGCACTGAGAGTGATCGCTGCCGCGTGGCCGTATGACGAACCGGAGCGAACTCGGTGAAATCGGATTTGGTCAAGTTTGCGTCTGCATTGCTCAGATTCGAATTTGCGGCGTGGTCGACGTACCAGATTCGCACACCCGGGACGGCATCCCGTCCCTCAATTGACCCACGCCCCTCATCCGCCGTCGCCCCTTTCGGAAACGTGGAGCTAGGCGCGAAAAGCCATCCAATTCGCCGAAAAACCGCAAAAAAAGCAGATCTTTTTGTAGTAAAATTTTCGAGATACACAGACGAGCCTCGATTATCGAAATGGGCCGACTGCGATCTGCTTTAAAAAGACGTGCCAATTAACCCGACGGCAACCTTTGATATTGAATCAAATTGCCCGCACCGCATTAAAGGTGAAAACATCGTTACGATTGGCCAGGTGTACTCTGGTTAAAACCGATTCAGCGCATATGTGAGGTATCGCGTGTGCCCTGGCGCTATCATCCAGATTTACGCGACGATCGAATGCCGGACGGGAACCGCGTGACGAGACCAACACGAAATTGCGGCGTGCGATTTGCTTTAGCGGGGATCGCCGTCTTCGGTTTTGGAGCACATTGGGTGTTAAGCCCCCAAATTGCACAATCAGAAACAGTGACAATTGATGCGGCGGATATGAAAAAAGGCCATGGGATCACGGAAACCGGCCTGAAACCTGTTTATCCGACGAACTTCAAGTGCTCCCCCATCACCTCGCTCTACGCAAGCTGGATCGATGTCGACGGCTCGCGCCGCGATGAGATCCACTCCGGCATCGATGCCGGTAAATTCGGCGAATGGATTCTCGCTCCTGCATCCGGAACCATCCGAGCCGTCTGGAAAGCCGACTGGCAATGGGGTGCCGAAGGCGCTCTTCTACTGAAGCACGATCGGCGTGACGTTAACCTGCCTAACGGCTCGAAACACTATTACTCCGAGTTCGATCACCTGAGCTTCGATGAGATTAAGGATTTCAAGGTCGGGCAGAAGATCGAACGCGGGCAAAAACTGGCGCGGGTCAGCCGTCCCGGAGAACAATCTTCTTACCTGCCCGAGGTTCACTGGGAGGTTTGGGAAGTCGGCAGCGATGATCTCGTTTGGCGCAAAAATCGTTACGGTGCCCCGGAATGGTGGAACGAAACCGCCCAGCTCATCGACCCGCTTTATATGCTCGGGATAAATAATCCGCCTAAAGACGGTCAGAGCGTCCTCATCACCCCATTCGAGGCAGGCCGCGACTTTAAACGTTTTCGCGGCTTTACGTACATTCTGGCGTGCAATCCGAAGTGAACCCCACTTAACAGTGCGCATTGAACCCGCTGTTGGCATCCCTCTTGCTTTGCTCCGTCGAGTTTCTCGGTTTTGAGCAGGAGCCGTCCATGCGCAGAAATTTGAAAAGATCGTGCAGCCGAAGCGTCGCGTTTTCTCTGTTGGCCACCGCGCTGACGGCCGGAATGACGTCATTGCCGGCGGCCGCCCAAAGCCCGCAGGCGACAACTGATGCCGATAACGGTACGGTTTGGTGGAATGAGTTGATCTCGGCCGACCCGGACCGAAGCCGAGATTTCTATCAAAGCGTCGCCGGATGGACGCCGAAAATCGTGGCGGCCGATGACAATACGCGCGCACCGGCGCCCGGCGAACCTGCGTACACGTTGTTCGCCGCTGGCCCTACTGAAGCCGCGGGCCTGACGAAATATGAAGGCAAAGATCCGAGCGATCCGAAGCCGGGCTGGCTGATGTATATTCAGGTCGCCGACGTCGACAATGCCGTTGGCGAGGCATTGAAAAAAGGCGGCAAGATTTTACGCGCCCCGGCGGATGCTACAAAAATCGGACGCATCGCTGTCGTGCAGGATCCTGATGGCAATGCCATTGGTCTCTATTCACCGATCAAAACGGTCGCTCCAACGCAATAATAGCATCGAACGATCGAGAAACTGTTCAAACTGCGCAACAGGCGACGTTGAGCGGAAAAACATGCTCTGCGTCGATCTCACAACTTTAGAATTTTCGGCCGCGCGTTTTCCGCGTGCCGGACTGTGCGTTACGCTGAAGCGCGTTACGCCATCGATTTGCAAAGTTGAAAGTTGGACACGTTTCGTGCGGCCGGCATAAGCCGCCTATCTCGCCCGCGGCCGCAAATGATCTCGCCTGCTATTTCCAGGCTGCGAGAAGTTGCCTGTTCTTTTCGTTCGTTCGGTTCTCGACTTCAAGAACGTTCGCCACGATCCGGAAGTGCCGCATCAGTTCGTCGCCGAGCTCACGATCGTACTCCAATCGCTCGATCGCCGTCTGCATGCACTCAAGCCACGAATCGCGCTCCGCAGGCCCGACCTCAACGTGGCGATGCATCTCCCGCACGTCCGAATGGCCGTGCTTTTCGATGTATAATTTCGGCCCCCCAAAAAAACCGGACAGAAAGTTAAACTGCTCCTCGCGGGAATGCGCGATACCCATGCCACGGAGATGCAGGATGCTGAGTAGATTGCCTTGCGGCTCGAATTCGATGATGTCGTAGAACGTATCAATAAGCTTCCGCAGAGCTGGCGCGCCACCCATACGTTGATAAATGCTGGCTTGAGCCATGGCCTTCTCCTCCTATTTCGACCCGCCATATCGGATAACGATATAAATGCGCAACAGAACTGGCAGGAACTCAATTCTCTCGGCGGCGGCGCCTCGAGTATCATGCGGCCGTTACGTCTTCTCCGGTCATTGACTCAGATCATTTTCTGGCACCGGCGGCGAAACTCAGCGGAAATCGCCAACGCGTTTAAGGAAAGGTGGCTAGAGGCAAATGCCTCTAGCCAAGTTTGCGCACATGTCGAATGACAGGGATTATGCGCGCTCCGTCTGAGGATGGGTTCGCAAGCGCAGAGGATCGTAGAACGGCATACGCACAACCGTGCCGGCGTAATCCTTGTCGTCATGCAGCGTCAATTCGGTGCCGAGTTTCGTAAACTCCGGCTTCAATTGCGCCATAACGAGCGACTTCATCAGATGCCGGCTGAAGGTCGAACTGCACACGACACCAACTTGCGTGCCTTTGGCGGTGATCTTCGAGCCGGGTTCAATAGCCTTCGCCGCATCGACTTCGATGCCCGCGATAAACGACCGTTCTTTTCCCTTCTTAGCCGCAAGCGCGTCCTTGCCGACGAAGTCAGGCTTCGACAAGTCGACTGTCCAGCCGGCGCGCACTTCCCAAGGCGTCGTATCTTCGTTCGTCATATCGAATGGGAAGAACAAGAGGCCGCTCTCGACGCGAATAATGTCAAGGCAGGACCATGAGGCCGGCACGATCCCAGCATCCTTACCGGCCTTGAGGATCGAATCCCAGATAAACGGAGCGTCTGCGGCCGAGCAGAAGACTTCATAGCCGCGTTCGCCGGAATACCCGCCGCGCCCGATCGAAACCGGCTTTCCGAACAGCGTCGTTTTTTGATGACGAAAATAGCCGAGCCCCGCCAGATCCATCGGTGTGTGCCGGGCAAGCGTTTCGAGCGCCAGAGGGCCCTGAAGCGACAGGATGTGGACGTCGTTGTCGGGTTCGACCTTGACGTTGAAACGGCCTTTGCTGGCTGCGGCAGCCTCCTCGAAAGTGCCGCCGCCGTGCGAAACGCGAAACTGGTCCGGACTATCGACATAAACCAGAACGTCGTCGATCAGGCCGCCGTTGGCATTGACGATGTTGCTGATATGGGAATCGCCGGCCTTGGCCTTCGAAATGTCGGTCGTGAGAAGGTGATTCAAGAACGCCTGCGCTTCCGGACCGTTGACGTTCACCATTCTGAGCCCCGAGACATCGAACAGCCCCGCGCGGGAGCGCACGGCCTCCGTCTCCTCATAGGGATTCGTCGCATAGTTCTGCGGGATCGGCATATCGTTCCAAGCTGTCGATAGATCCGATCCCAGGGCCCGGTGACGATCGTTGAGAGCTGATTGGCGCGAAAAAGACATGAGATATCCTTTTAAAATTTTACGTTCAGGCCAAGCCGCCCGACACTTGTTTTTTTTGACTCGATTATTCGAACAGAAAGCCGACCGGCGTTGGCTTCCCGTCATCGTATTTGCCAAGCCATTCCTTCGTGATGTCGAAATAGCGGGTGAGGCCTTTGTACTCCACCAGTTCCGGCGGCAGCGTTTGAAGAACGCGATGCATTCTCCGAGCCTTATTGAGGTCGGTCACGAGCTCATCCATCTTGATGAGATAGGCGCGGATCGAGAACAAAATCGCGTTCGACCGCGGCAGACGCCAGAGCGCCTGAAGCTCAACACGCAAATGAACTTTGCCGCCGACGTTCTCCGGCGTGACGGTGGCGCGATCGGTGCCCCATTTGTGATAGTTTTCGGGGCTCGTATCCAGGCGGGAGTTGACCGTCATCGTCCAATTGAGACGCCGCACCGGCTTTCCGTACTGAAGCGCCAGAAGGAATTTCAACGCGCGATCGAAAACGCCGGCTTCATGCGCCAGCGGCACGGGCGCATGCCATTCCATGAAGTTCATGCCAACGTCGAAATCAAGCGACCAATCGGCTTGCGATGTCGCGATGCCCGCGTCCATCCAGAGATTGTTGTCTCTCTGATCGGACAGCGTGAAGTCACCCTGGCATTGCCTGGTGATATATTCCATCGGCTGATAGGGAAGCGTCGAGGCGTCGCCGAAGCGGAACTTGTTCTCTATTTTGAGCGGGCGATTGATCCAGTGCCAATCATCGCCGTTCCTCTCGAGCGTGAAGTGCTCGGGATAGTCGCGCGCCAGGCTAGTCATGATCAGCTCAAGCGTATCCCATTGCGCGAGCATCATATGCGGTAACGCTTGAAAGCGTGTCGGGTCTTCCTTGAGGACGAGCGCGCGGTCTCGCATGTCCGAAACATAGTGCTCGTCGATATCGAATGGAAACTCGTAAACGGACCCCTTGGGGCCGGCAATATGCGGCTCGATGTTGACCGAGTAGCGGTATTTATCCTCCCAGTAGGGGAAGGGGAAACGCTTGATCGCCGCCGGGCTGTTCGAGAACGTGAAGTCGCCCCGGAATGTCTCGTCTTTGAATATCGTGTTCATGGCATCATCCTTGTTTTATCGGTGCGTCTTAGAGATCGAGTGTCAGGCTGCCGCCGTCCATCCGAGACACACATGTCGCAATCCTGTTCCCGCAACGCTTTTCGTCGTCCGAAAGGTAATGGTCGTTGTGAAGCATTCCTCCGTGCACATCCAAAACGGCGGTCACGCACTGACCGCATGCTCCGCCGCGACAGAGGTAGGGAGCGTCGACGCCTGCCTGCTCCAAGGCTTCCAGGATGCTTTGATGCTCGCCGACGACGATTTCGCGCCCTGATTTCGCGAGCTTGACGACGAATTCGCGTCCGGGTGGCGGCGCGGCAAAGAGCTCGGAGTGGACGTTCTCCTTCGGCCAGCCTTGCTCTTTCGCCGTTTTAAGAACCCAATCGATCATCCCCTGCGGACCACACACATAGAGATGTGTTCCGAGCGGCTGGTTCTCAAGAATTTGTTCGAGCGGAATGAACTTCCCTTCGTCCGCGCGATAGATAAAGATACCCGGCGTATCATTGCCGCTGAGTAGGTCGCAATACGCGGCGTCCTTCAAAGAGCGGACCCCGTAGTGCAATTCAAAATTCGTCTTGTCGTGCTTAAACTGCGCCATCATCGCCATGAACGGCGTAATACCGATCCCACCTGCAAGCAAAATGTGCTTTCGGCCGGTCCGATCGACTGGAAAAAGATTCACAGGCTCATTGATTTCGAGCGTCATGCCTTTCGAGACACGTTCATGCATGAAAGCAGAGCCGCCTCGGGATTCCTGGACCCTCAAAACGCTGATCTGATAGGTGCTGGTATCGAGGGGCGAGCTCATCAGCGAATAAGGATTCCGCAACACCCGGGTCCCATCACGCATCGTGACGATCACGTGCGCACCAGCAGAGAAAATCGGTAACGGCTGTCCATCGATGGGGACGAACGTGAACCGTTTGATGTGATTGGCGACGCGCTCGAGTTCCTCGACGCGCACACGCCGCGAGGCGTTTGTACTCATGCAAAATCAACCTTTGCTTCTGGAACTTCGCCCGGATTTTCGGCGTCGATGCAGACGCCCTGGAAGGCTCCGATGCGCCATGAATAGTGATCGCGCACAAGCAGCGTCAAACCGCAGTGAGCACACCGCACCGGGTTCGTGGTCACGTTGTCGGTGTATCCTTTGCAGTGGACGCACTGCACGCGGCGCCTCAGCGATCCCCGGTGTTCTTTAATGACGGAGTTATAGGAAACCCCGTGCGCAATCGCCATTTTTACAACGGAACCAATCAGCGGTTCTCGTCCGGCTGCGTAGAGGCGCGTTCCCATCTTGGAAATCGCAAGAACGCTGTCGAGGCGCGCAAGCAACGTGTCGAGTGTCGGGAAGGTCCAAAAATTTCCGACCTTCGTTGCCGTCACTTTGTCGGCAACGCCACTATCGGGGGCCGAGTCGCGATCAAGCAGCACGGTCGTTCGAGCTAAAAATTCTGCGCTCGCGGACGCTGCCATGTCCAGGTAGGCATTGCTTCCTTCCGCGTCGATGACGACGATATTGCTTTTGGCAAATGGGTCTGGCTTCAACTTGTCGTAAGTCGGCCGGCTTTTAATTCCTGGCTGAATCATTGCTCCAAATATTCTCCCTTAAAAATTATATTGGATCGCGGCGAAGCTGCAAAACGTCAGATGGTCTGCGCTGCAGTCTTCGCCGCGATCAAGGATCTTCGCCCTCACCCAGCGAGCTGGAAGAACCAGTTTGCGGCGAGGACGACTATGACGCCGGCGAGCAGCACGAGGTACGGCAGGATGCCGGCCTTGCGCGTTGCGAGGTTGTCGGTCGTGAGGTT
>Ga0172380_10002373_pt1 | contig 29225 bp, 23 predicted proteins | sample Leawe162metaG_FD_119747 | JGI IMG/M metagenome (GOLD analysis project Ga0172380, IMG submission 119747) | Leachate microbial communities from a municipal landfill in Southern Ontario, Canada - Leachate well 162 metaG | ecosystem: Engineered > Solid waste > Landfill > Unclassified | place... | reverse complement strand
TTGCCACCTCGTTGATCACCGCACTCGTCACGACGATCCACGCCATCCGAGTCGCCTCCGCCGCCGGTCGCCCTACCTGCGGCCTCTGGCCTCGCTATCTCCCCACTGTCTGAATCGCAGTGTACTCTTGGTTTGACAATCCATAACCACTACTTTATATTATCGCCGGAAATTTAAAATAATTAACCTGCGACACCTTGCCACATAATTCATAGGCGCCTATTATGATCTTGCGACGGTTTCTATGCGGTGTTCTGCTGGTTCTTGGCCTGCAGGCGGGGGCGGAAGGCACGGAAGTGCTGGTCGCGAAGGTGGATGGCGTCATCGGGCCCATTACGGCCAAGTTCATGACCGAAGCCATGGACCGCGCGGAACGGCAGCAGTCCGAGTGCGTGGTGTTCGAACTGGATACCCCCGGCGGCCTGGACGATTCCATGCGCGTCATCATCAAACGCATCATGTCGGCCAAAGTGCCGGTGGTGGTCTTCGTGGCGCCTCCCGGCTCGCGCGCGGCCTCGGCCGGCGCCTTTATTACAATGGCCGCGCACATAGCCGCCATGGCCCCCGGCACGGCCATCGGCGCCGCCCATCCCGTGTCGATCGGACAATCGTTGCAGACGGACAGTAACATGACGGCCAAGGTGGCCAACGATGCGGCGGCTTACATCCGCTCCATCGCCGAAAAGCGGGGCCGCAACATCGAATGGGCCGATTCGGCGGTCAAGGAAAGCGTGTCGCTCTCGGAAACCGAGGCCCTGGCGCGCAAGGTAATCGACCTGATGGCGCCGAGCACGGCGGCATTGATGACCATGCTGGATGGCCGCACCGTCAAGCTCAACGAATCCACCGTGACGCTGAAAACCAGGGACGCCGCGCTGACGCGCATCGAAATGAACTGGCACGACAACCTGTTGCAGGCCATCGCCAATCCCAATCTGGCTTATATCCTGTTAATGCTCGGCCTGATGGGCCTGTATTTCGAACTGGCGACCCCCGGCGCCATTCTGCCGGGCGTGGTCGGCGCCATTTCGCTGATCCTGGCTTTCTTTGCGTTCCAAACCTTGTCGGTGAATTACGCCGGAATTTTACTGATTGTGCTGGCAGTTGTCCTGTTTATCGTGGATATTAAGGCCGGAACGCACGGAGTGCTGACTGTTGGAGGACTGGTGGCCATGGCCATAGGATCGCTGATGTTATTTAACCACAATCCCGATCCGGCTATGCGGGTCTCGTTGCAGGTGATCGTCCCAGTGGTGCTGATCACAGGCGCTTTTTTCGCGCTCGGCGTATGGCTGTCGCTAAGAGCCATGATCCGGCGCCCGGTCTCGGGCGCCGAGGGCCTGGTCGGCCAGGAAGGCGATGCCCGCACGGCGATCTCCGGCGACAAAGGCACGGCCTTTATCGCCGGCGCCCATTGGAACGCCGTGTCCGATCGGGATATCGCGCCGGGCGCCCGCGTCAAGGTTGTCGCCGTCAAGCAGATGACGTTGAAAGTGGAAGCCTTGTAAGGCAGAGATCAGAGGTCAGAGGTCGGAGGTCAGCTTGTACGCCGCAGTCCTAAGCGGACCGGTGACGAGCGGAGTCAAACCAGGCAAAGGAGCAAAGGCAGAAGATCGGAGTTAGGAGACAGAACCCGGGAGTCAAAAGCGGAGCACAGCAATCAGAATTATTCTGACTTCTGACCTCTGACTTCTGATCTCTGATTTCTGCCTTCCAATTAAACGGAGGATCACACCATGAGTTCGGCGCTAATCGCGGTTATCGTCATCGTTTTCTTTCTCGCCATCAACACGATCAAAATCCTGAAGGAATACGAGCGCGGGGTGGTCTTTCGCCTGGGCCGGTTTGTCGGCGTGCGCGGGCCGGGCCTGATCCTGCTGATTCCCATGTTCGAAAAAATGGTCAAGGTCTCGTTGCGCACGGTGGCCCTGGACGTGCCGCCGCAGGAAGTGGTGACCAAGGACAACGTTTCGGTCAAAGTGAACGCCGTGATGTATTTCCAGGTTTTCGAGCCTTCCAAGGCCATCATTGCCGTGGAAGACTATCTCTATGCCACCTCGCAGATGGGGCAGACGACCCTGCGCTCCATCCTGGGCGAGCACGAATTGGACGACCTGCTGTCCAACCGCGAAAAAATTAATCAGAAACTGCAAAAAATCATCGACGAGCGCACCGATCCCTGGGGCGTCAAGGTCAGCGCCGTCGAAGTCAAGGACGTGGACCTGCCCGAAAACATGAAGCGCGCCATCGCCAAACAGGCTGAGGCCGAGCGCGAACGCCGCGCCAAGGTCATTCATGCCGACGGCGAATTCCAGGCTTCCTCGAAATTGAAGGATGCCGCCGACGTCATGGCGGTACAGCCGGTTTCCGTGCAGTTGCGCTACCTGCAGACGCTGACGGAAATCGCCACCGAAAAGAACTCCACCATTGTCTTCCCGTTCCCGATCGAGCTCCTGCAGTATTTCTTGAAGAAGAACCCGAATGCGTAACCGCATCCGGAATTGCGCCGGGGGCCCGCCGGGCAGGTTCGCATGGCACACCTTTATAGCGAAAAATTATCTTCACGGAAAAAGCTGCTGTTTTCTATTTGCCTGGCGCTGTTCACATTGTTTTTGGCTCACGGCCTGACTGTCGTCTATCGGGCACAGCCGCTCTATTCCTATGTCAAAGGCCCCGCGCGCGGCTGGCGCAGTCCGGCCTTCCGTTCGGACCCGGAACTCGGCTGGGCGCCGATTCCCGGCGCGCGGAGCGCGCATACTTTTCCGATCGGGCCGGATATCCCCATGCGCCTGGATGCCGACGGATTCCGCGTTCCGCTTGGCGAACGAGTTAGGCCTTCGGCAACTATGCCGTTCTATCGAACGGCCTCTACACCGGACGGCCTGTCTGAACTCGACCAGGGGTGTAGTTGCGGTTCGATAGAACCGCTGTGTTTTAAATTTCCTATGCATCAAGGTAGGTCCCGCGGCGGAGCGACTTTTTCATGTAGCCGCGGCGGCGGGCCTCGGCGAAGCCCTGAGCGAAGCCTGGGTGACGCCGTGGCCGCCGAAGGAATCCACGCCCTTACAGGCGCGGCTACACGAATTCAAATTCCCATACAACAAGGCGCCAACCGGCGCCGCCCGCTGATCCTCGCGATCGGATGCTCTTTTACCTATGGCGATGCCTGTCTGGCCGAGGACACCTTTCCCCACAAAGTCGCGCAAGCGCTTGGCGGAACCGAACTGAATGCCGGGGTCTGCAGTTACGGACTGGCGCAGATGCTGTTGCTGGCCGAGCGGCTTATCCCGCGCTATGCGCCGGACTACGTCCTGATCCAATACTCGCCCTGGCTCGTTGACCGGGCCATATTACATTTCGGGCCGACCTACTTCTCTTACGCCTGCAATCCGTTTTTTGCCGACGCGTCCGCCGGCGGCGTGGAGCTATGCCCGCCCGTGTTTTCGAATTACGAATTCGATATCGATTTCAGCCCGTGGCGCGCTTCACCGCGGGGCCCGCTCGATTTCGCGTCCTTTTTACTGCGTCGCGCCCTGCCGCTCTGCGTTCATAACGATGTCACTATTCTTTCCTATCGCACCCGGCGCGCGCTGGGCCTTGTCAGGCCGCCAACCCAAAACCGCGGCGCCGTCTTGAAAACCGTTTACGGCCGGATTCAGGCGCTTTGCGCGCAAAATGGCGCGCGCCCCCTGATCGTAGTATTAGGGGATTCCGTCTCCGAAATTACCGTCCCAAAAGAGATCAGCGCGTTGGAAATGCCCGTGGCAAACGCCCATGCCGCCTTGATCGCGGCTCTGTCGGAGCCCAAGGCCGACGCTTACCGCCAAGCATATGCTCATTTTCGCGGGTCCCCGCCGGTCAGCGTGGACGGTCATCCGAACCCGCATGCCCACACCCTGATTGCCGGGGCGATCGTCGATTATATCCGCGCAAAATCAAGGCCATAGCAAGCCCATGAACACGCCGCATATAAAATCCAAAAGGATTTTACCGATCGTCGTCATTTCGGGCCTGATCCTGGCGGGAGGCGTGCTGACAGGGGCCCGGATTCATGGGTTTTCCTTCGCCGCATGGCATTCCGTCATTGACGGCTCGCCGCAGAGCGAAGTGTTTTTTAACAAGGTCAACCGCTATCGGACGGACGATTGGATCGTGATGCTGCCGCATATCCTGGCCCAACGGGCCGACCGGCCGCCTTTCGCCGCTGAAAACCGCCTGATCGGCGACGGACATTACAACATGTTGATTACCGGCGCGGCGCCGGTGCGCGATCCGCTGGTGTTATTCCGTCCCCAGGTGTGGGGTTACTTCATTTCCGGCGATGTCGGCATGGCATTCCAGTGGTGGTTTTATGTCTTCGGCGTCTGGCTGGCCGTGTGGCTGGTTCTGCGCCGTTTGACGGACAACGACGAACTGACGTCCACATGCGGCGCCACGGCCTTGCTCTTTTCGCCGTTTTTCCAGGCCTGGTCGCTCAACTGCGCCCCGACGGTGATTTTTGCCTGCGGCACGTTGCTGGCCCTGGCGCGATTAAGGGCGGCCCGGACAACCTCCCAGCTTATGCTTGCAACCGTCATGCTGGCCTGGTTCGGAACGGCGTTCCTGTTGACCTTTTATTACCTGCCCTATCTGGTCACCCTGCTTTATTTCATCGTCTTCGTTTTTGCCGGGATGGCGCTGACGAGATCAAGCCTTATCGCCACCATAAACGAATTAGGCGCCGAAAAATGCGGCGGCTTTTTCCGCCGGAGGCGGATCCGCCTCTGGTGGAACTGTAGCCGTCGGACGTCAGGCCGACGTTTCCGGCCAATCGCGCGAGCCTGCCTGCCCGCATCGCTACGCGAAGCGTTGCAGGCAGGTCGTCTCGCGGCTACAATTTTGAAATTTCCATGCATCGGCATGGCGGTCAAAACTCATGCCCACAACTTCGCCGCGAGCCGCGAAGCTCCGCAACGCCATCTTCGTTGGCCCATTATGGCCCGCTGGGCTTACGCCCTGTTGGCCGTTCTCTGCATTCTTGGCATGGGCGCATACCTGTTCGCGAGCAACGGGGAAACGATCGCCATCGTTCGAAACAGCGATTATCCCGGCCAGCGATTGTCTTCCGGTGGCGATCAAATAATCTGGCCTATTTTTCGGGGTAATGTCCTCAGCATTAAACCGCCGGAGCACTGGTTGGATTACAATCCGTGCGAAGGCGCCGCTTTCTTCCTGATTTTCCCGCTGGTGGTTGCCGCCCTGCTCCGCGACTGGTGGCGCACCCGTAAACCGCCCAATGGCCTGCTCCTCGGAATTACAGGGTATATTGTTTTCCTGTTGATCTGGAACCTGGCCGGTTTCCCGGAAGTATTGGCGCGCTGGACGTTCATGAGCCGAGCGCCGCCCTTTCGAACAATGATCGGGCTGGGGATCGCGGATATTTTTTTGTTGTCGGTTTATGTTTCCAGCCGTCAACGCTCGATTCCGGCCTCCCGCAAAGATTACGTTACGCCTTGGGTTGTCAGCGCGCTCTGGATTGCGTTCCACGTGGCGTTGGAATTCAAGTTGTCCGGGCACTTCCCGGATTATTTCCTGAATACGGCAGTGATCGGGGGCCTTTTTGCGATGGCCCTGGCGCCCCTGCTCTATCTGGCGCCGCGCCTGGTCCTCCCCGCCGTCATGATCGTCTCCATCCTGACCACCTACCCCGTCAATCCGCTGGCCCGCGGCGGCACGGCTTTCATTCAGACCAATCCGCTCTCGCAAAAGATCCGGGCGCTGGACCAGGAAGCCGAAGCGCAAGGCCGTCAACCGGTTTGGATCGCCTACGGCGGCATGGCCTTGCCGAATCTGTTTCGCATGATCGGGGCGCGCGCGCTCAACGGCACGCATGCCTATTCCCAGTTGGAACTGTGGAAGACACTGGATCCGGAAGGCCTGTCCCGGCCGTCATACAACCGTTACGCCCATGTCGTCTTTGAAGTTTCATCCGCGCCGGACGATTTTAAAATCAAGCTTGTTCATAACGACAGCGTCTCCGTCTTCCTGCACCCTGAAAATCCGCGATTTGCCGCCCTGAACGTGGATTATCTGCTTTGCATGGACAACCAGGTTGCAACGCTTGACCGCGTCACAAAACTGAAGAAGATTTATTCATACGCCGGCAAGCACATTTACCGGGTCGAGCGTGCGCCATAAAGAACGGCATCGTTGACATGCCTCCGATTTCTTGTATTACTGCGCTACCTTGATCTAATAAAAAATTGCTTTTGGGTAGGGCGTGCTCGCCGAGCGCGCCGGGTTGAACCAAGAACGGCGGTTTCGGCGAAACCGCCCTACCTAAAGTCTGCCCGCTGGGGCGGCCAACGTATTCCACGGGTAACGGCCATTATGGACGATCGACAGCCAACAGCACGGAACTCATGGTGGATGGCCAAAGCCAATCGGCGGCTGGGAACGCCGATCGCGACGCTGGCATTGGCCGGCGCGGCATGGTTGCTTTACGGTTCGGCCTGTTCGGGCTGGTGGCATTATGACGACGCCGCTTTCCTCTGGTTTGCGATTCGGCATGACCAAATCTGGCAATACTTTGCAATGCCGGCGGTCGGCCGGGCATTCTCGGAAGCCGGCCTGGTGCCTTGGGCTGCCATGTTCTATCGGCTAATCTATGTTTTCTGCGGCATGGAACACCCGGGCGCCGCTTATGCAATGCAGTTGTTCACCATGTTTGCGGCAGCCTGGATGACCCGTGCCCTGCCGGGGTTGTGGGTCCGCGCAACTTGGGCTTGGCTGGGAGCGTTCCTTTTTCTGTTGGGCGCACCCGTCATGCACGTGACCAACGAGATCATGACCCTCCATTATGCGCAAGGCCTGCTTTTCGCGCTCATCGCGGCCTACGGATTCGTGCGCGCCCTCAGAAGCCGGACCTGCTGGCCGGCGCTGGCCGGCAGTTTCTTTTACCTGCTGGCCGTCACAGCCAAGGAAATCTATGTGCCGCTGCCGATGCTTCTGCTGTTCCTGCCGGAAGGCACATGGAAACAGCGCGTCCGGAAGGCCCTGCCGTTCTTGATCGTATTGGCGGTGTACCCGCTGTGGCGCTGGTTTATGCTGGGCACGTTGATCGGAGGATATCAGCCGTATAACCCGGGTCAGGGCATCGGCCAGGTCTGCCGGGCATTATGGCACATTCCTGCCATGCTGTTGGGCGCCGACGGTTTTGGACGGGGGATTATGATATCTGGATTGCTCGGCCTGCTGTGGCTCATCGGATTGAATTGGCGAAAGATTGTTTTCGCGCTGGTCGGCCTGGGCGTGTTGCTGGGGCCGCTGGCGCCCTTGACGTCGTTTCCCGGCATAGTTTCCCCCGACCGCTATCTACTGGCGGCCTGGTGGGGCATGACGGCCGTATGCGTGCTGATCATGGAGAGGCTGAGTTGCGGCCATCGCTGGCGAGCATGGGCCGCGCTCGCGCTATGGGCGGCGGTCAGCCTGGCGGCGGGCCGTGAAATGCTGTTGGAAAAACTCCGAACGCAATCCTGGCTCGACAGCTATGAAACCCAAGGCCGCTTCCTGTGGAACTCCCGAGACGATCGGATTTTTCTGATCCGCCCGCCCTTTCATGTGGCGCGCTTCGTGGCGGCCATCAAGCAGGAACTCGCCGGGGCGGGCTCGGCGCCGATCGTAATCGACGACCAGGCCGATCTGGAAATCCAGACCCGTCTGGGCCTGGTGTCCGAAGCGGCGCGTTCCAACGCCACAGTCTGGGCCTACAACGAATCGCGCCGCCGGATGGAAAATATTACGGCGGAATTCAGGCGCCGGCAGGCTGAATCCCCCGCCCAGGTCCTGGAATCGCCCTTGCGGATCGACTTGCAATTCGTGAAGCATGCCATGCACTGGCGCTTCGGCCCATACGCGCAGGGAAATTACCTGATGGTGCGTCTGGACAAAGGCCGCGTGCTCGACCGGATCGGGTTTACGCCCCAGGGCCGGCGTGACGCCACCGGCGGCGGCGTCTTCGATTTCTTCCTGCGCTACGACTCGCCCGAAGGCTGGACAACCTATTCGCCCGTACTGCCGTTCGATCTCCAAAAAGGCGGTGTGGTATGGCGTCGAGAAGCATTGGGGTCAGCCCTTCACAATACACTTTACAAGCAATAAGAAAACGTGGCATAGTGCAGGCATGGCAAGACAACTGAGAATTGAATATTCGGGAGCGATCTACCACGTTGCGTGCCGGATGTTGGGCGGCCGTCGATTGGAAGACAGCCAGCTGTTTGTTGACGATAAAGACCGGGAACGCTTTGTCGATTGTCTGGCCGAGCGTGTGAAACAATATAACATACGACTATATCTGTTCGTATGCATGACCAATCATTTTCACTTGGTCTTCGAGACGCCGGAAGGAAATTGCTCAAAATTTATGCAGTCGCTTTCGACAGCCTACACGGTTTATTATAATCTGCGTCATCGCCGACATGGGCACTTACTGGACGGTCGGTACAAGGCAAAGCTGGTGGAGGGCGATGAATATCTTTTGGCGCTGTCGCGTTACGTACATCTTAATCCCGTGCAAGTCGGCGCGTTGAAAGACAAGCCGATCGGAGAACGAATTGAAGCATTGCGGTCTTATCGGTGGAGCAGTTACCCGAGTTACATCGGCAAGAGCAAAGCGCTGGACTTTATCGATTACGGCCCGCTGCTTTCCGAGATGCAAGGGCGCAAACGCGACTGGCAAAAGCGCTACAACGAGTTTGTCGAGTCCGGAATGGCCGAGTCGGACGATGATTTCCATGCAGTCATGAAACGCTCCCCGCGCAGTATTGGCGGCGACGGTTTCCGGACATGGATTGACGGTTTGTATCAGGAACGCTTGGAGACACGCGCCCGGCCGGAGGATGTATCCTTTCGGCATATTGTCGAGGCGTTACCGGCTGTTGACGTCCTATCGGTATTGAGCAAGATATTCGGGGTTGATGTTGGCGAGTTCAGTCGCCGACGGCACGGTTCTCCCTTGCGGGCTCTTGCGGCGCAACTACTGATCCGTTACGCAGGGAAAAGCCAGCGTGATGTTGCCGATCTGCTCGGGATCGGCAGCGGGGCGGCCGTCTGCAATCAACTCAAGCGTTTTGCCGGCAAGCTTGTCGATGACCGGCATTTACGCGGATTGGTCCAGCAGGCTGAAGGGCGGCTTGAGGAACTAAGACGCAAGCAGGTTGCCCGGATAAGCGCTCATGGTCATTTAACGAAATAACGTAAAGTGTATTGTTAAGGGCTGACCCCGATGAAATCCGTAACTATCGTTATTCCGGTGTTGAACGAAGCGGCGGCGATTGCCGCGAATATGCGCCAAATCGTCGAAGCCGTGAAGTCGCTAAGCCCGGCGGTTGACGCCCGGATTCTCGTGGTGGATGACGGCTCCCGCGACGACACCGTGCGCATCGTGCAGCGCCTGGCGGAAACCGAGCCGATCATTCAAATACTGGCGCTGACGCGGAACTTCGGCAAAGAGGCGGCCATCCATGCGGGCCTGGATCACACATCGAGCGACGCCGCAATCGTCATGGACAGCGACCTGCAACACCCGCCGGCCTTGTTGCCGCGCATGATCCAGCTTTGGGGCGAGGGGATCGATGTCGTGGAAGCTTATAAGGTTGACCGCGGCGGCGAATCCCGGCTCTCCGGCCTTTTGGCCGGCGGGTTCTACACACTTTTCAGCCGGCTGGCGGGATTCGATCTGCGGAATCATTCGGATTTCAAGTTGCTGGATCGCAGGGTCGTGGAGGCCTATTGCCGATTGCCGGAACGGGGGCGCGTCTTCCGGGGCCTGATCACATGGATGCAATTCCCCTCCGCGCGCATTCCGTTCGAGGTCCCGGAGCGGCGCGGCGGCGGCTCGGCCTGGTCCCGCCTGCGCCTGATCAAATACTCGTTGACGATCATTTCGTCATTCTCCTCGTTGCCTTTGCAGGTCGTGGGCTGGGCGGGCGCCCTGACGCTCGGCATCAGCATGGTGCTGGGCACGAAGACGCTCTATGACAAGATCATGGGCCACGCCATCGATGGGTTCGCCACCGTCATTTTACTGCTCCTGATTCTCGGAAGCATCATTATGCTCAGCATCGGCGTCGTGGGCAATTATGTCGCCCGCATTTACGAGGAAGTCAAGCGCCGGCCCGGCTATCTCATCGACCAGCGCCGCAGTTCCGTTACGGGACCGCGGGACGCGGACCCGGCGGGGAAAATCAATTCCCGAAGCGGGGAAACTTAATACGAAGGACCTCCGTCGTGTTCCCCCCTCACCCCAACCCTCTCCCTTGGGAGAGGGAGTCACGTCGAAAGCCCCATACATGAATCTGCCCGACACCATCCAACTGGAAACGACGGATTGCCCGTTATGCGGCGCCGGCAACGCCAGGCCCACGCGCTTCGACTTTGCGCCTTATAAACTGGCGCACTGTGCGGAGTGCGGCCTGTATTTTTGCGCCACGCGCCTGACGCCCGCGAGCGCCGCCGCACTCTATGCGCGCCGCGATTATTTTGAGGGACAGGGCTATGCTTCGTATGCCGCGCAGGAGCCGGCCTTGCGCTTGACCTTTCGCCGGTTTTTAAAAAAACTGAACGACCGCTTTTCACTGCAAGGCGCACTGCTCGAGATCGGCTGCGGTTATGGTTACCTGCTGGATGAGGCCCGTCCGTATTTCCAACAACGCGTCGGCACAGATTTCTCGCCCATGGCCGTCAAGCAGGCCGCCACCTACGGCGCCACAATCTATCAGGGTGATATAGAGAGCCTGCCCCGTGAAGACCGCTATGATTGCATCATCCTGGCGCATGTCATTGAACATGTCTATCGGCCGGTTCCGTTGTTGCGCGCCATCCGGGATAAATTAAAAGCGGGCGGCGTGGTGGCCGTGGCCACGCCCAATATCGGCAGTCTCTGGTTCCCGTTGATGGGGCGGAAATGGGCGTCGTTCAAGATCCCGGAACATGTGGCCTTTTATGACCGACTCACGCTTAACCGTCTGCTGGCATCGGCCGGATTCAAGGACATTCGCGCCGTCCCCTATTTACATGCGTTTCCGTTGGCGCTCATTGCGCGCAAGTTGGCGATACGCATGCCGCCCAGGATGGGGGGGCGGTTGTCCTGTTGGATTCCAGGCACAACCATTGCCATGGCGGCGCGCAATTAAAGGGGCCGCGAACAAAGCACAGCGGTTCTATCGAACCGCAACTACACCAGCTCAGTGTAGCGGCCGTTCGTAAGAACGGTAAAGTTGCCGAAGGACCAACGTCCGACGGCCTGCCCGCAGTGCTACAGCGTTGCAGGCGGGCTACAGCAATAATCGCCCCGCATTGGGGCCGATTCACAAGACAGGTTTATGATTGCGCCACGGCGCGTTTGCGTTAGAATAAATCGCGTTTTCTATCAGGAGCAGTGTAGCAAAAATGACGAGTGAACCTTGCCTGTTTCTTCAATGGGACACCGATTTTTTCGGTTTTCGTATTGCCCGGGCGGTGGTTCCCGCCTTGGACAACCGGATCGTCGAGGCAATTGGCGACTGGTGCAAACGCCAGCGAATCGAATGCCTGTATTTTGTGGCGCGGACGGACGACCGCCAGACCATCCGCCAGGCGGAGCGCAATGGCTTTCGCTTAGTCGAAATCCGCCTGAACATGGAACGATCCTTGCGCAATTGGAACCCCGATACCCGTCCGAGAGCCGCCGAGGGCATATCGATTCGTTGCGCAAGACCTGAAGACGTTCCCATCTGTCAGGACATTGCCCGCACCAGTTATGTCGATTCGCGTTATTACTTCGACGAACATTTTTTGGAAGAAAAATGCCGGGCCTATTACGCCGTCTGGATCAAGAAAAGCCTGGAGGGCGGCGCGGAGCTTGCCCTGGTGGCCCAAAAAGGCAATGATGTCGTCGGCTACATCACCGGCGTGCTCGATAAAAGCAAGTTGGAGGCTCAGTATGAACTGACCGGGGTGCGGGCGGCGGAGCGCAAAGCCGGGGTAGGCCAGGAATTATTCCGCGCCGGGTTGGACTGGTATGTGCGCCGCAACGTCGAATGCGTCTGGCTGGCGACCCAGGGTCGTAACGTGCCCGCCCAGCGCATGGCGCAGCGCAATGGCTTTATTACGCGCTCCTGCCAGCTCTATTATCACAAATGGTTTACGGCATAAAGAATCGCAAGGATCGGAACCCGAATTTATGAAGCCGCCAAAAGCGGCAACTTTTTTCATGTAGCCGCGGCGGCTTGCCTCGGCATAGCTTTTAGCGAAGCCTGGGTGACGCCGTGGCTTCCAGCCGTCGCCCAGGGGGCTATGGTGGGCAGGCCGGCAAGATCCACGCCCTCACGGGCGCGGCCACAAGATTGAATTCCTATGCATTTAATTAACAACAACTTGACCGCCCCCACCCCGTCCGTCAGCGTGGTGGTTCCGGCATATCGCTCCGAGTCCTCCCTGCGGCCGCTGGTGGAACGACTGCGGGGCGTATTGCAGGCGCGCCCGTCCGAGTTCGAGATCATCCTGGTCAACGACGGCAGTCCCGACCGCTGTTGGGCCTCGATCGCGGAACTGGCCCGCGCCAATCCGCATATCCGGGGCATCAACCTGATGCGCAATTTCGGCCAACACAACGCCTTGCTCTGCGGCATTCGCGCGGCACGGTTCGACGTGATTGTCACCCTGGATGCGGACTTGCAGCATCCGCCGGAAGAAATCCCAAAGTTGCTCGTCAAGCTGGCGGAAGGATTCGACGTGGTTTACGGCGTGCCTGCCGAGGGAAAGCACAGTTTCTTCCGGCGCATAGCCTCGCAAACATTGCGCTTCATCATGTTCCGCACCCTGGGCATTGCCAACGCCTCGCAAATCAGCGCATTTCGGGCCTTTCGCGCGCAATTGCGCGATGCCTTCGCGGAGTTTCAAGGCCCGTTTGCATCCATCGACGTCTTGTTGACCTGGGGCACGCTGCGCTTCACCTCCGTCCTGGTCCGGCACGATGCGCGCGTTCACGGACGTTCCAGCTATTCCTTGGCCAGGTTATTGGCGCATTGCTTCGACGTTATCACCGGCTTCTCGACCTTGCCGCTTCGATTGGCCAGTTGGATCGGGTTCTTTTTCACTCTCTTTGGGGGCGGCGTCCTGGTTTACGTGGTCGGCCGCTACCTGATTCATGGGTACAGCGTGCCCGGCTTTCCATTTTTGGCTTCCATTATCACCATCTTTGCCGGGGCCCAGCTTTTTGCCCTGGGGATTATCGGCGAATATATCGCCCGGATGCATTTCCGGCTCATGGACCGCCCCACCTACGTCGTGCGCCAGACGGCGGAGCGCCAAGAAGGGAAAACATCGAACACCGAACATCGAACGCCCAACACCGAAGTATAAGCCCCTTCCGTTTGCATTCGATGTTCGATGTTTGGCGTTGGATGTTGGGCGTTTGCTTCAAAGTTCGATATTTAAACAGACTACGCTGTGACCGAATTTCACGGGCTCCGTGCGCCAGTTACATCCAGAGGAACAATGCCCACGCCATTTCGAATTCTGTTGGTCAATGCGATCGGAACGCATTCGTGGATGGAACGCCGGCAGGCAATGCTGGGGCTCGGCTACCTGGCCGCCGGCGTGCGCCGCGCCATACCCGGCACGCCCTTCGAGTTCCGCGTCATCGAAGAAAACGTCCCGCAGGCGGCGGAGCAGTTCAAGCCCCAACTGGCCGGCATCAGTTTCGTCTCCCAGAATACGCCGATTGCCTTGCGCTATGCCGAAGAGTTCGAACGACGCCGCATTCCCGTCGTCATGGGCGGCGCGCACATTTCCGTCCTGCCCCGTTGTCTGCCGCGAAGCGCCCTGGCCGCCTGCCTGGGCGAGGGCGAGCAAACCTTCGCCGAACTGGTCCAGACCGTCATGGGCGGCAAAACGGATGGGCAAACCCTAAAAACGATTCCGGGCATCGCCTATTGGGAAGGCGCCACATTCGTTCAGAACGCGGACCGGCCCTGCCTGGCCGACCTCGACACCCTGCCGTTCCCCGACCGCAGTTTGTTCCCGATTTACACGCACACCCCCATTTTCACATCGCGCGGCTGCCCTTATCGGTGCGCGTTCTGCGCCTCCACGCGGTTTTGGGACAAGGTTCGCTTTCACTCCGCCGACTATATCGCCGCCGAGATCGAACTGCTGGCGCGCCAATACGGCGTGAACTTCATTTCGTTGTATGACGACTTGTTTATCGCCAGGCTCGAGCGCATCGAAACGCTCATCCGCCTGCTGGAAAAGCGCGGGCTGCTCAACCGCATCGGGTTCAGTTGTAATTGCCGAGCAAATCTCGTAAATCGAAATTTAGCCGCCCTGCTGGTGCGCCTGGGCGTCAAATACGTCACGATGGGGCTGGAATCCGGCGACGACCAAATCCTGCGTTATTTGAAAGGCGACAATGTGACCGTCGCCCAAAACCGGGAGGCGGTCCGCATTCTCAGGGAGCACGGGCTCAAGGTTAACGCCTATTTCATTATCGGCGCGCCCCGCGAAACCGGCGCTCAAATCATGAACACCTACAATTTCATCCGGCAAAACAAGCCGGACCTTGTGGAGGTGAATATCCTGACACCGTTCCCGGGCACCCCGGTCTGGGAATATGCCAAGGGCCGCAACCTGGTGGCGGAGGAATCTTTTGACTGGACCAAATTGAACACCTGTATTTGCGGCCCGGCGGACAAATTCATCCTGATTTCCGAGGTGTTGACCCACGACGCATTCGTCGGATTTTACAAAAAAATGCGGCGCCTGCAATTCCGCCGGAACCTGCTCGGCATTTGCCGCCATCCCATGCTCAGCGACATTGCCCGGATGCTGATTAATATTATCGCGCAATATTGCCGGCAGTGGTTGCGCCTTGCCGCGCGGCCCCGGCCCATGGCCGCGGAAAAGCCGGCGCCCGATCCTGTATGACGCCCAAATCTAAAATCGCAAAATCGGCGCGGCGCACGCCGCCGGCCGCAATGACCCGTCCGGGCTATGCCATTCCTTTCAATCGTCCCGGCTTTGTCGGCAACGAACAGGCTTACATGGCGCGGGCCATCGCCAACGGCCAGATTTCAGGCGATGGCATCTTTACGCGCCAATGCCATGCTTATCTTGAAAAAGAGCTGGGCATACCCAAGGCGTTACTGACCACCTCCTGCACCCACGCCCTGGAAATAGCGGCGCTCCTGCTCGATATCCAGCCGGGCGATGAAGTGATCGTGCCGTCCTTCACGTTCGTTTCCACGGTCAACGCCTTTGTGCTCCGCGGCGCGCGCCCGGTGTTCGCCGATATCCGGCCGGACACGCTCAACCTGGATGAATCCCGCCTGGAGCGCCTGATCACGCCGCGCACCAAGGCAATCGTGCCGGTGCATTACGCCGGCGTGGGCTGTGAAATGGACGCCATCCTGAAGATCGCCGGCCGGCATGGCATTCCCGTGGTGGAGGATAATGCCCACGGCCTCTTGGGCCGTTACCGGGGCCGCTGGCTGGGAACTTTCGGCTGTCTGGCGGCCCAGAGTTTTCATGAAACCAAGAACTTTACCTGCGGCGAGGGCGGCGCCCTGCTGATCAACGATCCGCGCTTCATCGAACGGGCCGAAATCCTGAGGGAAAAAGGCACGAACCGCAGCCAGTTATTCCGGGGTCAAACCGATAAATACTCCTGGATGGACCTGGGCTCCAGCTACCTGCCCTCCGACCTGCTGGCGGCTTTTCTGCTGGCCCAGTTCGAGGCGCGCGAGCATATTCAAACCCAACGCCGGCGACTCTGGGAGTTTTACGCCGCGCATTTGCGCGATTGGGCCGCGCGGCACGCCGTCAGCCTGCCTTGCGTGCCGGCGCATTGTGAACAGCCTTATCACATGTTCTACATGCTCATGCCGTCCTTGGCCGCGCGTCAGGCCCTGATCGATCGTCTGAAAACCAGGAGCATCCTGGCGGTTTTCCACTACCTGCCTTTGCATCTCTCGGTCATGGGCTGTCGATTCGGCGGCCGGCCGGGCGCGTGCCCGGTGACGGAATCGGTCAGCGACCGCCTGGTACGCCTGCCATTTTATATAGGGCTGAGCGAGGCGGACCAAGCCAAGGTGGTGGCCGCGATTCTCGAGTGCCCGGCAATCTGACCTAACGACAACTATCTTGCTCCAGAAAAAAACAACTACGAAACACGCTAAAAACGCGAAAGCGGGAATAGGCAATGAATTTTCGGGCGCTCAAATCTTCACGCATCTCAATCAGATTTCGTGTATTTCGCGTGTTTCGTAGTTAAAAAAAGGATATGAGTAGTTACGCCTAATGTCATGGGCCAATTCACTAAATGGATCAATGCTTCCTGGCCGATCTTCATTCTGAACGGGCTTTTCCTGAGCATCGGGTTGTCCTGGCTTTTTCTGGTGCCCTACAACAATGCCCCCGACGAAAACACGCATTTCAAATACAGCGTCGAGTTCATGCTTGCCCATCACCGCCTGCCGGTCTGGGGCGTGGACGATTTGGACCGGTTTCGCCACGCGCTTTCCAGCTATAACCAGATGCCGGCGCTGAACTATATGGCGGCGGCCGCCGCCGCGCAAGCCGGCCACACGTTGTTCGGCCTCGAGTTCTACCAGGGCGCCCGGCTGGCTTCGCTGGCCTGGGGCCTGATCTTCATCAACGGCCTCTTCCTGGCCATCAGGACCCTGATCGATCGTCCGCTCTTGTCGGCGACCGTCACGGCGGCATTCGCTTTCATTCCCCAGGTCCTGTTCAGCTTTTGTTATGTAAATGCCGATGCCCATGCGTTGGGCATCGCCGCCCTGCTGGCGTATGCCCTGGCGCGCTTCTGGAAAACGCCGTCCAATGCCGCCCTGATAATGCTCGGCTTGGCCGGAGGCCTGCTTTTTTCCGCCAAATATAATTTTTTCATCTACGCCCCCTTCCTGGCGGCCGGCTTTTGCTATCTGGCTTGGCGCGGCCGCCTGACATGGGCAACCGTGTTCCGCGTGGCCTTGGCGGCGGCCTGCGGCGCCATCCTTATTTCCGGATTCTGGTATGCGCGCAATTACTGGCTTTACGGGACACCCATGCCCCTACTCCTCGGCGAGGAGCGCTTGGCGCAATTAGGAATTTTACGCGACGTTGTTCCTGTGAATCACGGGATATCGCGCGCGTCCCTCCTCTGGCTGGTTCAACAAAAATTCGCGACAATCACATTCGCTTCGTTCTTCGGCTTGTTCGGATATCTGGACGTCGGGTTCCGTCCGGAAGTGTATGCCGTGCTTCAGGTCATCATTCCCGCGCTCTGCGCTTTATTTCTGCTGGAACTCCTCTTGACGCACGACCGCCCCGCCCAGACCGCCGCTCTATGGCTGGGCGCCTTCCTGGCGGCGATTTTAGGCCTGCACGTGTGGATGTGCCTGTGCAACGATTTCCAGCCCCAGGGCCGGTATCTATTTGCCGGCCTCATTCCGATGGCAGTCTTTCTGGGATGGGCCGCGAACCGCCGGCGCCGGTTATTGAAATACGCTGTGGCTCTGGTGTTGGTGACCGGCGCGTTGATGGTCCAGGCCATCGTGCTTTTCGCCCAAACCTACGGAGAACCCTTGGTTTTCGCGGTGTTTTGGGACGGACCGCAGGGGCGTTATGCGGCGATCAGCCGGGCGGAGAGCGTGGAAAAAAATCGCATCCGGATTTCCTGCGCTACCGGCGGCGCCCGCGATATCGCCTTGGTGCGCGTGGATTTTCCCAAGCGGCTCCTGGGGCGTTACCGGGATTTCATGCTGACCTTCAATACCGATGGCGATCAACAGGTTTTTAGCGGAACCAATTTGCCGAAGGCGCACTGCGCGGACATGACCTACGTTCCGGAAGTAAAGGCCTTTGACGCCGTCGGGCCCAATCCTTCCGTATCCTTCGCGCTTGCCCCAACCTCCGCCCCGATCCGGACCATTACCCTCGACATGGCCATCGAGCATCGCCGCCTGCGCGATCCGGCCTTCTGATAAATTAAGCCCCGCAGCGGGGCGGCTTTTTCATAACGCCCGGTGAGGGCACCGGGCCTACAGTATTGTAGGCCGGGCCCCCTGACCCGGAGGGATTGTCATGGAAGACAGATCCGCCTCCCGCCGTTGCATAAAGCTATGGCGGGCAGGCTGGCGGAAAATTCCTGTGTATCAAGGTAGGGTTCAGCCTCCGGCCTTCGCGGCACGGCATAGCGCCGCTTCGGCGCGACGACGGCCGGCTGGCCCTTTTTCTTGTTATACTCCCGGCTCGCCCTTTTTGCCGTTCTGAAGGCCCTTGGCCACGGCCTGGGCCAGCCAGGTGGATAGCAAGGCGGTCGTGCCCTGGTCGCCACCGGCGGCTGAGATCAGAATATCGGGCGTGATCTTCACCTTGTTAACCCCGACCTCGTCCATCAGTTTGATCGCCGCGGTCGCCGTCGGCCCGATCACCTGCGCCTGCGCATTGTATGCGTCGGCGATGCCCTTGCCGACCTCGCGCAGATCGTAGGCCTTGCCGTCCGCCACCGTTTTCAGCCGGTAGGTCTCGGCTTCCGCCAGGGCCTGGATTTTATACTTCTCGCCGTCGGCCGTGATCTTGTTAAGGTCGCGGTCGCCGCCGGCCAGCTTGCGCTTGGCCTCGGCCTTGTTGTCCTCGATCTGGATCGACAGCATGGCGGCGACGACTTCGGGCTGTTTGTCGGCGTTGGCCGCTTTGGACTGCACCTCGATGCGCTTCTCCTGCGCCAGGGCCTCCTGCTGATATTGGGCCTGCTGTTGCAGGGCGATCTCACGCTTGGTTTGCGTATCCAGCAGGGCCTGGTCCACTTTGATATAGGCGATCAGGAGGTTTTGGGCCTCGACGTGGTACACCTCGAATTGCTGTTGCGCCTTCTCCAGCGCCGAGCGCTGTAATTCCGTGCGGCTCATGATGAAATTGATCGCTTTTTCCTCGCCGGCCTTGTTGCGGAAGGACGAATCGATCAAGGGATGCACGATCTGCTCGATGAGATTCTTGACCGAGCCGAAGCGCGCGATGATGAAGGCCGCATTCTGCGGCCGAATGCGGATGATCATGCGCACGTCCACCTCGAGCTGGAACCCGTCCATGGACGTCACCCGCAGCTGGGAGAATTTGAAAAATTCGGTGGCCTTGTTGCTCTCAATCGCGTCATAGGACTCGTTGCTCGTCTGGATACCGCTCCTTTTCGCGACCTCCGGCGTCGTGTGCTGCGCCCGCTGGTCAACGCCCGAGGCCCAATCGATCGTGACCGCGCTCGTGGGCACCAGGTAGGCCGTGAAGGCCAGGGGGTTGAGATTGTACGTGCCCGGCGCGATGGGTTCCTTCCAGATGCCGCGCATGTTCTTGTCGAGGATCAAGAGCGACTCGACCTCCTCATGCACCGGCTGGCCCAGTTCCGTGCTCTGCTTCTCCGGCGTGCCGGAAGCCGCCGGACCCGGGGCGCCCTGTTTCTTCTCAAGATCCATGCCGACATTGGAGCGCAACACCGCCACATAGCCCGGCGGGACTTCGGCGACAGCGTAAGGCTCGACCGCGAAAAGCAACGGATTGATGTAGTACTTGCCCGGCTGGAGGGTATCCAGTTGCGGCCCGCGGTGCCCCGCGCTGTTGAGGAAAGCCTGGCCGTCCTGGAAATACTGGCTGTTCTTGACGTCAGGGTACGCCGCGGTCGGGGTTTCGAGCGGACGCGGGGCGACTATATTTTCGGACGGCAGCGGGAGACCGTCGTTCGCGATCACGACCCCGATCTTCTCCGCCGGGATTTCCGTCACCGGCGCCTTGACGACTTTGAACGCATACTTGTTGATCCGGTAAGAACCGGGCCGGAGGATGCTTACCTGCGGCCCTTTCCGGCCCCCGTTATCCAGGAACATCTTGGCATCCTGAAAGTGGTTGCACTCGACCTCGTCGCCGAGCAGCCGGCCCGAAGGAATGGCCTTGCCGTCGATCGACTCCACAATGCCCACCTCCGACGGAAAGATTTCGGTGACCTCCACCTTGCTGATCTTCCAGATGATCGGAATCCGCCAATAGAGGCCCGGCATCAAAATATCGGCCTGGACGCCGATCTCGCCATTGCGCGCCACGATCCGGCCCTGCGGCATTTTCCGGCCGAACATCTTCTTGGTGAGGATGCCAACCTCATCGTCGCCGATGAGTCTAAGACCCAGCGCCAGGAACCACAGAACCGCGAAGCTTGCCGCAACGATAACAACCAATGTGATTGGATTCATATTCCCCCGTAATTTAATGAGCCAAGTCTGTGTTTTGACGAAGTCTACAAAATTAACCGGATGCCGGCAAGCCGGTGTTTTGGTCCCGCCCCGATATCAGGTTTCGATTGACATCGGGCCTTATTCGCTTTATACAGGATGCTTATTAACCATTGCCGCCACCGGCACAATACAGGAGACAACCATGAAACGGATGCATTTGGGAATGGCGATCGTGTTGGGCTTGGGACTGATGGGCATGGCCGGAAATGCGGCGGCCGCCGGCGGCAACTTGCGCTACAGCATTTCCGTCTCCAAGTTCGAAAATAAATCCGGCTGGGCGGGCCAATGGGAAATCGGCGATGCCTTCGGCGAAATCATGACGGCCGCCCTGCAGGAATCCGGCAAGTTCATCGTGCTGGGCGAGAAAGATATGCGCGGCGAAGCCTTGCTCGAGCAGGACCTGGCCGCCAGCGGCCGCATGGCCGGCGGCAAAAAAGCGCCCAAGACCGGCCAGATGACCCCGGCCCAACTGCTGGTGAAAGGCGCCATCACCCACGTCCAGGACAGCACCACCGGCGGCGGCGCCGGCGTCAACGTCATGGGCTTCCGGATCGGCGGCAGCGGCGACAAAGCGGAAATCAACGCCACGATTTACATCATCGATTCCACCACCGGCCAGGTCAAGGCCCAGACCAAGGTGGTCGGCAAGGCCGGCCGCAAGGGCCTGAATGTCGGCTACAGCGGCGCCGGCTTCGGCGGCGACGTGGCCGGCTTCAAGAAGGACAACGTCGGCAAAGCCACGGAAGACGCCGTCGGCCAGGGCGTGCAGTTCCTTGAGAAACAACTCGAGAAAATCCCGTGGGAAGGCACGGTGCTCAAGGCCGACGACAAGGTCACGATCAATCGCGGCAGTCGGGAAGGCGTAAGCGTCGGCCAGGTATTTGCGGTCGGCGCCGTGGAAACGATGACCGACAAGGACACCGGCGAAGTGCTGGATACCGAGATGAAACAGGCCGGCAAAATCAAGGTCACTTCCGTCAAGGAAAAGATCAGCTACTGCGAGGTCCTCAGCGGCAAAATCAAGCCGGACATGACCATCCAGCCGGCCGACTGATCGGCATTGCCGATTGCGACAGGGGAGTGTAGATGCGGTTCGATAGAACCGCAGATTGCAGATTGCCGTTCTGTCGAACGGCCACTACACCTGATACGCGACGCCCGGTCCTGTTATGCATGTGTCTCCCCCCTTGTCACTGACCCATTACTTCCGATTGCGGATTTTTTGTAACCGGACGGCACCGCCGTCCTACTATATAAGCATCAAGTCGCTGGCGGCAACCATCCTATGGGAGGGCGTTTTGTCTTGGAGCGTATTGTTTCACGTTATTGTCTCTTCCGGCATGGGCTATTCATAGGTCTCTGTCTGCTGAATACCGCCGTCCAGGCGGCGGAGCCGCCGCGGGCGGCGCCGCCAATAACCTGGAACGATTGCGTCAGCGAATTGATCCGCAACAATCCCCAATTGCAGGCCGCCGGCGCGACGGTGGAAAAGGCCCGCACCGACGTCATGGGCAATTATGGCCCGTTCCTGCCGCAAGTTTCGGCCAATGCGGCCATCGGCAAATCCAATACCGAATTGGATACGGGCTATCAGGATTCCACCTCCTATCTGGCCGCCTTGTCCGCCAATCAAACCCTGTTTGCCGGGTTTAACGATCTGGCCGCCTTGCGGCGCAGTCAGGCCCTGCTGACCGGCGCGGAAGTCGCTTTCCAGACGACCAAGTCCGCGCTCAGCGCCGCACTACGGCAGTCGTTTGCCCAGTTGTTATTTGCCCAGGATTTCACGCATTTGAGCGATGATATTGCCGCGCGCCGCAAGGCCAACGTCAACCTGGTGGAAATGCGCTTTCAGGCCGGCCGCGAGAACAAGGGTTCTTTCTTGCTCAGCAAGGCGTATTACAGCCAAGCCCTCTTCTCCGTCACGCAAGCCCAGCGGAATCTTAAGGCGGCTCAACAGCAGATGGCGGCGACCTTGGGCCGCCATGAAATAGCGCCCCTGGCCGTGACCGGGGCATGGACCACGGTCACACTGCCGGCAAAGCCGAATTTCACCGAACTCGCCATGCAGACCCCGTCCTATCGACAAGCGGCCGCCCAGGTGCGCGCGGCCAAAGAAGGCGTCCGCATCGCCAAGAGCGTTTTCTATCCCACCCTGGCAGTCAACGGTTCCATCGGCCGCAGCGACGACGACAGTATTATCCCAAAGAACGACCAGTGGTCCGTCGGCGCCTCGCTCTCCTATCCGCTTTTCTCAGGCGGCCGCGACTGGCATACTGTCCGCGGGACCCAGGCCACCCAGCGTTTTGCGGAGAAGACGCTGGACGACACGTTAAACCAGACGATCGCCACGCTCGAAAGCGCCTTCGCAACCTGGCAAAACGCCGTCGAACTGACCGGCGTGCAAACCGAATTTTTAAATGCCGCCGAAGTCCGTTCTGAAATTGCGCGGGCTCAATACCAGAACGGACTGCTCTCGTTCTCAGACTGGGACCTGGTCGAAAACGACCTGATTAGCAAGCAAAATGCCTTGCTGGCCAGCCAGAGGGATGCCGTGCTGGCCCAAGCCGGGTGGGAACAGGCGCTGGGAACAGGAGTCATTCCATGATGCGTAAAAAGTTATTTTGGATCATAATTGTAATGCTCATCGGATTGGGAGTTGCCGGCGCCTTCCTGTCCTGGAAACAACGGACCGTTGAAAAACCGCAATACCAGGAAGTCCCCGTCCAGCGCGGTAATCTGCAAACCTTCGTTTTGACCACCGGCACGGTTCAGCCCCAGAACCGCCTGGAACTCAAGCCGCCCGTCGCCGGGCGGGTGGAGGAAATCCTGGTCGATGAAGGCGACAAAATTCGCGCCGGCCAAATCATAGCCTGGCTGAGTTCCACGGAGCGGGCGGCTCTGCTGGATGTCGCGCTTTCCCAAGGAACCAACGAGTTGGCCTACTGGAAGCAACTGTACAAGCCCACCCCGCTGGTCGCGCCCCTGGATGGAGAAATCATCGCCCGCAATGTCGAACAAGGACAAACGGTAACAGCCTCGGATGCGCTTTACGTCATGTCGGACCGGCTCATTATCGAAGCCCCGGTGGACGAGACCGATATCGGCCGGCTCACGCTCGGCCAACGGGCCAACTTCACCATGGATGCCTACCCGCAAAACGTCATTTCGGGCATAGTGGATCACATAGCCTACGAAGCCAGGACGATCAATAATGTGACGACTTACCTGGTGGACGTTCTGCCCAGTGAAGCGCCGCCCTTCTTGCGCAGCGGCATGAGCGCCAACATCACAGTGTTGACGGCCGCCACCAACGACGTCCTACTCGTTCCGACGGACGCCGTGCATACCGAAACCAATCGGACCGTGGTCTGGCGGACAAACCCCGACGCCATGAATAAACCGCTTTCCGTGCCGGTGGTCACGGGCCTGAGTGACGGCAAAAAAACCGAAATTCGTTCGGGCTTGGAGGAAAATGCCACCGTCTTGATCAAGTCGGCATTTAAGATCGGCGTAAAAGGCAACGCCCAAAACAACCCATTTATGCCCGGCGGCCGCCGAACCCGGTAAACAATCGAAGACCGCCGCCAAAGGGGCAACTCTGACTGTAGCCGTCGGACGTCAGGCCGACGCTTCCATGCCGACGCTCGGGCGGACCGGAAAACGCGCCTCTGCGTGGCGCGGCTACAAATCGCCAACAAAGAACCAAGAACAAGGAACCGGCTAACGATTAGTTCATGATCGAACTCACCAACATCGTTAAGACCTACGCCATGGGCGAAGTTGCCGTGCAGGCCCTGCGCGGCGTTTCGTTGACCATTGCCCCGGGTGAGTTTGTGGCCATCATGGGCCCTTCGGGTTCGGGCAAGTCCACGCTCCTGCATATCCTCGGCCTGCTGGATGTCCCGGACACCGGATCCTATCACCTGCTGGACCGCGAGGTGGCGCACCTCTCGGATAACGACCTGGCCGCCTTGCGCAACTCGACCCTGGGCTTCGTGTTCCAGCACTTCAACCTGCTCGCGCGCACCAGCGCCCTGGAGAATACGGTACTGCCAATGCTCTATGCCGCCGGCCGCCGGGGGAAAGACACGGAGAAAGCGCGCCGGCTCCTGGCCGACGTCGGCCTGGGCAATCGCCTGGACCATAAACCGAACGAACTCTCCGGCGGCCAGCAACAGCGCGTGGCGATCGCGCGCGCGCTGATTCACAACCCCCGGATTATCATGGCGGACGAACCCACGGGCAACCTGGATTCCACCAGCGCCGACGAAATCATCGAGATTCTGAACCAGCTCAACCGGCGCGGCATCACCATTATCATGGTCACGCACGAACCGGATATTGCCGCGCATGCCAGACGCATTGTCCGCATGCGCGATGGGGTCGTGCAATCGGATGAAGTCAGCCAAGGCGCGGCGGCGGGAACCGGCGCCGCCAAACCGGCGCCGCCCCAAGCGCGCCCATCGCAGGGCGCCCGCCTGTTTGCCTTCAGCCCCCTGGCCCTTTTACGCGAATTGCCGCATGACTTTAAGCAGGCCTGGCGCGCGCTGATGGCCAACAAAATCCGCACGCTTCTTTCCATGCTCGGCATCTTGATCGGCGTGACGTCCGTGATCGCCATGCTGGCCATCGGCACGGGCGCCCGGCGCTCCATCGAACAACAACTGGCTTCCATGGGCTCGAACCTGCTCGTTGTGCGGCCGGGCGCCCGGCACGTCGCGGGGGTGTCTTATGAAGCCGGCGCCGTCACGCGTTTCACCCCGCAGGATGTCACCGACATTCGCGCCGCCATTCACCATGCCAAGCTGGTTGGCGGCATAGTGTCCGGCCGCGCTCAAGTTGTCTTCGGCAACAAGAACTGGAACACGCGCGTCCAGGGCGTGGAGCCGGAGTACGCCGCCATGCACGCCGCCAAACCGACCATCGGGCGCTTCTTCACCGATGAAGAGATGAAACAGCGCGCCCGCGTGGTCGTGCTCGGCATGACGCTTGTCCGCGAATTGTTTGGCGAGACCAGCCCGCTGGGCGAATACGTCAAGATCAACAAGGTCAATTTCCAGGTGGTTGGCATATTGCCGGAAAAAGGCGCCACCGCCTGGTTCGACCAGGACGACCTCGCGGTCATCCCGCTGAACACCGCCATGTTCCGCCTGCTCGGCAAAGAATACCTCGACAATATCGACGTGGAGATCAACTCGGCGGATGAAATCGTGACCGCCCAGGACGCCATGCGCGAGCTCATTATTCGCACCCATCGCCTGCCGCCCTCGCAATCCAATTCCTTCGATATCCGCAACATGGCTGAAATCCAGGCGGCTCTGACCGAGACCAGCCGCACGATGTCGTGGCTCTTGGCCTCCATTGCCGCCGTCTCGCTCCTGGTCGGCGGGATCGGCATCATGAACATCATGCTCGTCTCGGTGACCGAGCGCACCCGCGAAATCGGGATCCGCAAGGCCGTCGGCGCCCGCCGGCGCGATATCCTCGCCCAATTTCTGACCGAAGCCCTGGTGGTCAGCGTGCTGGGCGGCGGAATCGGAATACTTCTGGGCTGGCTCACCAGCGCCCTGGCCTCAAATCTGGCTGGCTGGCCCGCCGCGGTGACGCCCTCTTCCATCGTGCTCTCTGTGGGCTTCTCCTGCCTTGTCGGCGTCGTCTTCGGCCTCTGGCCCGCGACCAAGGCCGCGCGCCTCAACCCCATCGACGCCCTGCGCTACGAATAAGCCGCGCCACAGCCTCTATTTTCTTGACCTTATGCATTAATGCGCATAATGTTCCAGACATGGACTACCAACAGGCCAAATTCAGGGCGGAAATACTTAAAGCGCTCGCCCATCCGGCGCGCGTGCTGATCGTTCACGCCCTGACCGGCGTCGACCGCTGTGTCTGCGAATTGAACGCACTGGTGGATATCGACCAGTCCAACATTTCGCGGCACCTGGCAGTCCTTAAACGGGCGGGGATCGTCACCGACCGGCGGGACGGAATGCGGGTGTTTTATCATCTACGGACTCCCTGCATTCTTAATGCCCTGAAATGCGCCGTTGAAGTTATGAAGATTGGCAACAACTCAGCAGTCAGAATTCAGGATACAGAATAAAATACGCAAGAATCAGCCATTAAAGAATGCGACGGACATTCCGTCAAGGCCCTGCGTTTAGCGCCGGTTCTCTTCGTATTCGCTTGGCCTATATGAGTTCTTTATTCTGACTACCTGCCCGCAGTGCTACCCCGCCTGCAACGCTGTGCGTAGCACTGCGGGCAGGGCACAGCGTTGCAGGCGGGCTGACTCCTGAATTCTGGCTGAGCAGTTATGAAGATTGAAGATAAAACAGGAAATTATTGCTGAAAGAAAAAAAAGCAATGAAAAAAGAATGGAAAATATTCGGCTGGCTGGCGGGCATATTCCTTGTGGCATATTATTTGCCGCTGGGGAATCCCAAGGTTTCAAGCGCGATTTACGAGGCGTTCCGGCTTCTGCAATGGTATGCCCGCGAACATACCCTCGCCTGCGTGGTTCCGGCCATGTTCATTGCCGGGGCCATTGCCACTTTTCTTTCGCAGGCATCGGTCATGCGCTATCTTGGCCCGCGCTCCAATCGTATGCTGGCATATACTGTGGCTTCGGTCTCGGGATGCATTCTGGCGGTTTGTTCCTGCAGTGTGCTCCCGATGTTCGCCGGCATTTACACCATGGGCGCCGGTCTTGGTCCGGCCAGCGCTTTTCTGTATTCCGGCCCCGGCATAAATGTCATGGCGATTTTTCTCTCGGCGCGCGTGCTCGGGTTTGAAATCGGTCTTGCGCGGGCGGTTTTTTCAATTGGGTTTGCCTTTGTCATCGGTCTTATCATGGCCGCCGTTTTCAGGCGCTCCGAAACACAACGCGCGGAAGTTGCCATGGCTTTGCCGGAACCGCCGCGGAGCCCAAGGCCGCTTTGGAAAACAGCGCTGTTTTTCGCGGGCATGATTCTCTTCCTGGTCTTCAGCGACTGGTACAACACCAATGATGTTGCCGTCGTAATGAATGACGGCAGTGTCATCACGGCCAATATTCGCTACACCACGAAAGATGCTCTTGATATCCAGGAATACAATCCGCAGGGGCGGCTAAAACCCGATGTGAGGCGCATCGACAAGGCCGACATTGCCGGAACAAAGCCTATGCCGAGCTTTACCATGACCGTCCACCAATTCAAGTGGCATTTGGCCGGACTGATGGGCATTATCGTCCTTCTGCTGACGTGGAAATGGTTTTCGCGCGATGAAATCGAAGAATGGATGCGGTCAACTTGGGGTTTTGCCAAAATGATCGTGCCTCTTCTTTTTGGCGGAGTTTTCATCACTGGATTTATCAGCGCCTTGATTCCGGAAAAAGCTGTTGCCAGTCTCGTGGGCGGGAACAGTATATTTTCGAATCTTTTCGCCTCGGTTATCGGAGCGATGTGGTATTTCGCCACCCTGACCGAAATTCCGATCACCGAAACATTGATGCGGCTTGGCATGGGCAAGGGGCCGGCCTTGGCGCTTCTGTTGGCGGGTCCCGCGCTTTCTGTGCCAAGTGTGATTGTGATTTATAAAATCGTCGGATTCAAGAAAACCGCCGTGTTTGTCGGGTTAGTGGTGGTGATGTCAACTATTACGGGTTTGATGTTCGGCGCATGGGTGAAATAATAAAATGAAAAAAATACAGATACTTGGAACAGGTTGTCCGAAGTGCCACGCCTTGACAGCTAACGCCGAACAGGCGGTCAAGGAACTGGGGATTGCGGCGGTTGTTGAGAAAGTGGAGAAAATCATGGACATCATAAAGTTCGGCGTGATGATTACTCCGGCTCTGGCGGTGGACGGCCAGGTTAAGAGCGCCGGGAAGGCGCTCAGTGTGGAAGCCATCAAGAAATTTCTGGCGTGAGGAGGCGCGGATCAAGCATGAAAGGGGAAATCATGACCGAAGGCCAAGCGAAGAAAGAAGCGGGCGATTTTTGTGAATGCGGGCGGCAGGGCGGCGGCGGAAAATGGATTTGGATCATACTTGCTTTGGCTATTGTCACGGTGTTCTTGGCGAAGTCTCCATGCCAATGCAGGCCCCCGAAGGGAGCAAGCCAAACGGCCGAGGCGGCCTCGGCGAATACTGCTGCGGCGGTTGGCGTGAACGGCGACAATGTGGAGTTAGCCAGCCAAACAAAGATATTGCCGCGCTTAGTGGACCTGGGCGCGGGGAAATGCATCCCCTGCAAGATGATGGCGCCGATTCTGGAAGGTTTCAAAAAGACCCATGCCGACAAGTTTGAGGTGCAATTCATAGATGTCTGGCAAAATCCAGACGAAGCGAAAAAGTTCAATATCCGTGTGATTCCCACCCAGATATTTTTTACGCCGGACGGCAAAGAGCTTTTCCGGCATGAAGGTTTTTTTGGCAAGGAAGATATTTTGGGCAAATGGAAAGAGCTTGGATTCGCCTTTAATGGAAATAATCAATGAAAACCAACACGGAAATTCAGGCCGGTATCTGTGGTTTTGTAACACATGCAATAGCCGAAAGCGAAGATCAGCAGAACGTTAATTTTGGAATTGAATCGAATTGCGAAAAAATAGAGGCATTAGCGCTAAAGCTAAACAAAATCCAGCCGGTGGATGCCTTCCAGGAAATAAGTCCAACTGGAGATGGCAAAATAATGCCGCTTGTGCGCGAAACTCTGAAAGGTTGTTGCGCCGGATGCGTTGTGCCAGCCGGAATTTTCAAGGCCATGCAAGTGTCGGCCGGCCTGGCCCTGCCGAAGGATATAAGCATTAAGTTTAAATGTGATTAGCACCTTAACCACTCGAAACCGCTATAAAAAACAAGAAAAGCGCGAATATCCAATATCCAACAAGGAATATCCAATCATGAAGGAAAGAGAAGCGTTAGGAACATTACCTTAACGATATCCGCAC
>Ga0172380_10002372_pt1 | contig 29226 bp, 23 predicted proteins | sample Leawe162metaG_FD_119747 | JGI IMG/M metagenome (GOLD analysis project Ga0172380, IMG submission 119747) | Leachate microbial communities from a municipal landfill in Southern Ontario, Canada - Leachate well 162 metaG | ecosystem: Engineered > Solid waste > Landfill > Unclassified | place... | reverse complement strand
TTCTTGAAGGCCGATGTGTCTCACGGACCGGTAAATAGTTTCGAAGACCTCTTGACTGACCCGTACCAGCTCCAAACAGCTTATTTCAGAGAGTACGAGCATCCAACCGAGGGATCTATAACTGAGGCATCTATTCCGATGCACTTTTCGGCTTCACCAGCGACCTACCGGAGACATGCCCCTAATCTCGGTGAGCACAACCATGAGATCTTGCGCAGCGTCGGATATAGCGACAAACAAATTGCCGAAATTGTCGCGAAACAGGACATTTTCGTTAGCGTCGCACCCAGTACAAACGCTCCACCAAGGGCACAGTGCGCCTAAACATAGCGCCTTAAGTAATGCTGCATAAACGTTTCAGAACCATGTTGGGTTTTTGCCATCATACGAAGCATTTCAGCACAACTGTGAGTACCTCGCCAAGTGTTTCGAAGTATCGGTTGTGGGTGGCTAGGCGTCGGGTTGGTTTCCAGGCTCGCTCTATCGGTGCCAGCTGCGGGCTGTATGCGGCAGAAATAGAAGGGTCAGCACCTTGAGATGCTTTTGCAACAACGGTGCGAGTAGCTTGGCGTTGGTGGTATCGGGCGTTGTCCAGGACGATCACCATGCGTTTGCCGCGGGTGCGTCGGCGCAGCAACAACTTGAGAAACATCTCGAATGTCTTGGCGTCGAACGTTTCGCACAAGCTGTATGCAAACTTCCCCGTCTCCAAGCTCACCGCGCCAGGGTAACTCGATGTGAGCAACTTTAAATTGAAGTTATCTTTGTCGATGAGACAAACTGCATCCAGCAAGCGACCGAAGAAGCTTTCGCTGATATTCACGACACGCAGGCACGTATGTTGCTGAGCACGCTCTTGTTCACTGTGCTGGCTGGCAGTCTGACCTGGTGGATGCTGAAACGCGAACAAGCGTTGCAGGAGAGCGAAGGACGTTACCGCACACTGATTGAGTTTTCGCCCGAAGCAATTGCAGTTCATCGGGGCGGCATACTGGTTTATGCCAATACGGCCGCTGTCAAGATGTTTGGTGCAAGGTCTGCGCAGGACCTGGTCGGCAAACCTCTGCTCGATCTCGTGCACCCGGACTATCACAAAATCGTGCTGACGCGGGTCAAGAGCATCACCGAGGACGGCACCCCCTTGCCAAGGCTTGAGGAGACATTTCTCAAACTCGATGGAACGAAAATTGACGTCGAAGTCCAAGGCACGCCCATTATTTATGATGGAAAACCGGCCATTCACATGGTTGTGCGTTACATCACCGAGTGCAAACAAGCCGAAGCAAAGCTCCGCCTCGCCGCCAGCGTCTTCAGCCACGTGCGCGAGGGCATCATGATCACTGCGGCTGACGGCACAATCATCGATGTCAACGACGCCTTCACACGCATCACCGGCTACAGGCGTGCCGAAGTCCTGGGCCAAAACCCGCGCATTTTGAGTTCTGGGCGTCAGACCATTGAGTTCTATGCCGCCATGTGGCGTGAACTGGTCGAAAACGGTCAATGGGAAGGAGAAATCTGGAACCGACGCAAAAATGGCGAGGTCTATGCCGAGACGCAAAACATCAGCGCTGTGCGCGATGTCCAGGACAACACCTTGCATTACGTGTCTTTGTTCTCTGACGTCACCGCGCTCAAGGCGCACGAAGGCGAACTGGATCACCTCGCCCACTACGACTCCTTGACCGGTTTACCCAACCGCGTGCTGTTGGCAGACCGTCTGCAACAGGCCATGGTTCAGGCTCAGCGGCGCACGCAACAACTGGCAGTGGCTTACATTGACCTGGATGGCTTCAAGACCATCAACGACCGCCATGGACACGAAGTCGGCGACCAGTTGCTGACGATCGTGGCCAATCGCATGAAGCAGGCCCTGCGCGAGGGCGACACCCTGGCGCGCCTGGGTGGCGATGAGTTTGTCGCCATGCTGATCGATCTGAGTGATGTCACTGCCAGTGTGCCGATGCTGACCCGGCTGCTTGGTGCTGCCGCGCAAGCGGTGCAACTGGGTGACAACGAACTACAGGTCTCGGCCAGTGCCGGCGTCACCTTCTACCCGCAGAGCCAAGACATCAATGCCGATCAACTTCTGCGCCAGGCCGACCAGGCGATGTACCAGGCCAAGCTCGCTGGCAAGGACCGATTTCACTTCTTTGACGCTGAACATTACAGTAGCATTCGCGGCCAACACGAAAGCCTGGAGCGGATCCGCCAAGCCCTGGTCGAGCGCGAATTCGTCATGTATTACCAGCCCAAGGTGAATATGCGCACGGGCAAGGTCATCGGCGCCGAGGCATTGATTCGCTGGCAACACCCGCAAAACGGGTTGTTGCTGCCGGTGGCATTCTTGCCGGAAATTGAGAATCACCCGCTGGCTATAGACATCGGTGAATGGGTGATCGACACGGCTCTGACTCAGATCGAACTCTGGCGTGCGGTCGGGCTGGATATCCCGGTCAGTGTCAATGTCTCTGCCCGCCAGTTGCAGCAGTCAGACTTCGTCGAGCGTCTGGTTGAGATTCTGGCGACGCATCCAGGTGTCGGTCTTGGCAACTTGGAACTGGAGATGCAGAATTTCAATGCGCTGGAAGACTTGGACCGAGCATCCCAGGTCATCAATGCCTGTCGTGAGATCGGGGTGAGTTTTACCCTGGACCACTTTGGCACTGGTTATTCCTCGCTCTCTTACCTGAAGCGCCTGCCGGTCAGGATACTAAAGATTGACCAGAGCTTCGTCCGCAACATGGTCGTCGGGCCGAATGAACTAGCGATTATCGAGGCCTTACTCAGCTTGTCATCCGTCTTTCATCGCCAGGTCATCGCCGAAGGGGTGGAGACCGTAGAACACGGTGTGGTGCTGCTGCAACTGTGCTGCGAGCTGGCTCAAGGTTACGGCATTGCGCGCCCCATGCCAGCAGCCGATCTGCCAAGCTGGTTGGCGGCTTGGAGCCCCGACCCGGCTTGGGTCGATTTGCCTGCGGACAGTCGTGCCGAATTTTGATTAATTATATTAAGCGAGACACACTATGACAAACCAGGAAATTCTGAACAGTTTCAGCACAGTTTCAGCACAGTACTTGACGCTCACATGAACGGTGGTTATCATATGTTTGACTATATGAACGCCATTCACAAACTAGATCTGCTTCGAGTACTCTAATCACTAGCTGCAAAAGAATTGTTGGGGCTTCTTGTCTTCGTGAAAAGAGTGGCTTTGGCCGCAAGTTATGCTTTTGTCAATTCCAAGCTGCGACGATATAGGGGGTTTTGCATCCAGTGATCAGGGTTTTGCTTGGACGGAGAGCCTTCTGGCCGCTGAGATGGCCGGCTGCGGCGGTGAAGTGGTGGCTGGAGGCGAAAGGGGCGACAGGTTGGCGGCGCTGCGTACCCAGGCAATGGTGAATTAGGCGTCGAGCAGGATCAACGCCAAGTACAAGGAGTAAAGCGTATGAAGGACATTTTAAAGGGCAAGGTCGTCGTTGTCACTGGCGCCGGGGGCGGTATAGGCCGAGACATTGCACTTGCTTTGGTCGCCGAAGGGGCGAGCGTCGTAGTCAATGACATTGGAACTTCGACCACTGGTGAGGGATCCGATGCCGGCCCCGCACAAAGCGTGGCCGACGAGATACGATCGGCAGGTGGTCAGGCTGTGGCCAGCACAGACAGCGTGGCGCAGTCTTCCAGTGCAAACTTGGTTGTGCAATGCGCCTTGGACAATTACGGTCGCATCGACGGAGTCGTCAACAACGCCGGCATCCTCCGGGATCGATTTTTCCACAAGATGAGTGACGACGAGTGGGACGCTGTGATCCGCGTTCACCTATACGGCAGTTACTACATCAGCCGCGCTGCGTCCAATCATTTCAAAGAGCAAGGCAGCGGAGCATTTGTGCACATGACCAGTACCTCAGGCTTGATCGGAAACTTCGGTCAGGCGAACTACAGTGCAGCCAAGATGGGCATAGTAGCGCTCTCCAAGAGTATCGCTCTTGACATGCAGAAGTTCGCCGTTCGTTCCAATTGCATTGCGCCATTTGCCTGGAGCCGGATGACTGGTTCCGTCCCCACAAATACGCCCGAGGAAAGAACTCGGGTGGAAAGGTTTAAGCAGATGACGCCGAACAAGATTGCACCGTTGGCGGTCTACCTATTGAGCGAGGCAGCGCAGGAAGTGAATGCACAAGTCTTTGCCGTCCGCAACAACGAGATATTCCTGATGAGCCAACCGCGACCACTGCGTTCGGTTCATCAGAGCGAAGGGTGGACGCCGCAGAGCGTCGCCGACCACGCCATTCCAGCCTTGAAGGCTTCGTTCGTCCCGCTAGACCGCACGTCGGACGTCTTCTCCTGGGACCCAGTCTGAATGGCTATCGACTATCACCAGTTGAAGGCGCGCATTTTCCCTGAGGTGCGCCAACGCTACACGACCCGTGACACCGCGCTCTATGCACTGAGCTTGGGCTTGGGACGCGATCCGGTTGACGAACGCACATTGCCTTTCGTCTACGAGGGAACCGCATTGGGAATGCAAACGCTGCCAACCATGGCAGCTGTGTTGGGCTACCCAGGTTTTTGGGCACGTCAAACTGATACCGGTATCGACTGGGTGCGCTTGGTTCATGGCGAACAGCGCTTGGTTGTGCATCGCACACTCACGTCCTCTGCGAGCGTTGTTGGACGCAACCGGATCACACACCTTGTTGACAAAGGCGACGAAAAAGGGGCTATCATCGTCATCGAGCGTCGTATTGAGGATGAGGCCAGTAACTTGCTTGCGACCTTGCAGCAGATAAGCTTTTGTCGCGGAGACGGCGGCTTCAGTCGTTTACAAGGCGGCCAACCCAGCGACCCACCGTTGAGCCCTCTCCCTGCCACACCGGAAGACCGGGCACCCGATTTGGTGGTGGATCAACCCACGCGAAGCGAAAGCGCGCTGCTGTATCGTCTCTTGGGTGATGACAATCCACTTCACGCAGACCCAGCGGTCGCCAAGGCGGCCGGTTTTGAGCGTCCGATTTTGCATGGACTTGCCAGTTACGGCCTGGCCGGATACGCCTTGATCCGTCATTGTGCAGGGAACGATCCCGCGCAATTGCTCAGTTTGGATGTACGGTTTTCAGCCCCGGTTTACCCAGGCGAAACCCTGCGAACGGAAGTCTGGCGTGATGGCAAGGTCCTACAGTTTCGCGCACGTGTCCTTGAGCGTGATCGGATCGTGCTCAGTCATGGTCGCGCTCGGCTTGCCTGATCCACCCGAGTAATCTATGTCCCAACGGATCTCGCAGACAAATGGGAACTCTCATGCAGAACGCATGATTTTCGGTGGCGATCGAGGATCAATTTCGGGAATAAAGGGCATGTTGAATGCTAGCGTCCACCGTGCGACGCACCCCCCTCATCGTTGCACAGCCTGGTTGACCCGTGGGCACCCCACACTCTGCGCTGCGTCGTCGGGCCAGTCATGACAGAGCACACACCAGTCGAACTTCGCGGGCAACTGCTGGCAGCGTGGGTAAGCCGTCTGACTGCGGCTGCTGCATCGAAGTGCCGAGATGCACTGAAGCAGTGCTGGTGTTATTTTCAATTTTTCCACTTGATATTTCAGGAGATCGCCCAATGCGTAGAGCCATGATAGTTTCCCCACTGAGGACCCCTGTTGGAACCTTCGGTGGCAGTTTGCGCACGGTACCGGTGCAGGAACTCGCCGCCATCGCAGTGCGAGCGCTGGTTCAGCGCAGCGGAATTGATCCGGAACGCATTGATGATGTTGTTTTCGCTCAGTCTTATGCAAATGGCGAGACCCCATGTGTCGGCCGTTGGGCGGCGCTTCAGGCTGGTTTACCAGTGGCAGTGCCCGGTATGCAGCTTGATCGCCGCTGCGGAGGTGGTCTTCAGGCCATAGCGACTGCGGCAATGATGATTCAAAGTGGGAGCGCCGACGTAGTGATCGCTGGCGGCGTCGAGAGTATGAGCAATATCGAGTACTACACAACCGATATGCGGTGGGGTGCTCGTGCGGGGAGTGTGACGCTGCACGACCGCCTTCAGCGTGGACGCGAGCGATCACAGCCCGTGGAGCGTTTTGGCGTTATCTCGGGGATGATCGAAACAGCCGAAAACTTGGCGCGCGACTATGGCGTCAGCCGCGAAGCCGCCGATGCCTACGCAGTGCGCAGCCACGAGCGGGCGGCTGCGGCGTGGCAGGCCGGACGATTTGACACCGAGGTCGTGTCAGTGCCTGTGCCCCAAAAAAAGGGTGAAACCCAGTTATTCGAGCGCGATGAAGGAATTCGCGCGGACGTCACCATGGAGTCCCTGTCAAGACTCAAGCCGCTTATAAAGGATGGCTGCGTCACTGCCGGAAATTCCAGCCAACAGAACGATGCTGCTGCAGCGTGCCTGGTGGTGGCCGAGGACAAACTCATGGAACTTGGCTTGACACCCATGGGAAGCTTGGTTGGTTGGGCGGCAGCTGGGTGTGAGCCCTCGCACATGGGGATTGGCCCAGTCGTGGCGGTCAACAAGTTGATGGCAAGATTGGGGCTGACGCTTGATCAGATGGATCTGGTCGAACTCAACGAAGCGTTCGCGTGCCAGGTACTGGCTGTTTTGAGGGGGGGGGGGTGGGACGACCCTACACGACTCAATGTCAACGGTTCGGGCATCTCACTGGGACACCCGATTGGCGCAACCGGTGTACGCGTGCTCGCAACATTGATGCACGAATTGACACGGCGTCGCGGTCGCTATGGGTTGGAGACGATGTGCATTGGTGGCGGCCAAGGTATCGCTGCAGTGTTCGAGCGGATCTGAGCTTGACTGAATATGGTGCTGTGCATTGAACGATCAAGTGTCGTAGGAGTAAATCTAGTCGACTGATTGAACGATATTTACATCAGACTGTTTCGCGTCTTGGTCGCAACCGCCACCGTGCACTTGTTGTCGTCGGTCGAGATAGAAATCGAGGAACAGACGTTGCGAGGTCAGTCATTCCAACAGGTACGCCCTAAATGGTTTTTGGTGAAGGAATCTATTTGTGAATTCTCATTCCCAGCTTTCTCTGGTCAAGGTATCGGTGAACGGCCCGGTCGGAATCATCGAACTGGCACAACCTGAAAAATTCAATTGTCTTTCGACGGAGACGTTTCTCTTGATCGACGCCGCGCTGAGGACGTTCGAGCAGGACAGCTCAGGCGTAAGGTCCATCCTCATTCAGTCTCAGGGGACAAACTTCTGCACTGGCGCGGACTTGAATGAAGTCAAAGCTGCGCGGAAAAGTCCAGAACGATTGCACCATTTCTTGCGAACCGGTCATGATGTGTTGTGCAACCTAGAGGCAAGCACGTTACCGGTGGTCATTGCGTGTCAAGGGCTATGCTTGGCAGGGGGCCTCGAACTTGCATTGGCAGGGGACGTCGTGTTTGCCGACGTGGCTGCTCGCTTTGGCGACCAGCATGCGGCGTTCGGCCTAGTCCCGGGTTGGGGTGGAAGTCAACGCCTTTCCCAAGCGGTCGGGCTTCGCCGCGCGATGGATCTGATGTTTGCCGCGCGATGGATCGACGCCGCCAAAGCGCTCGATTGGGGGCTCGTGAACTATGTTTGCGAGCCAGGCACGTTGCACGAAGCGGCCCTCACTTATTGCAAAACCCTCGCCACTAGGAGTCGCGCGGGAATCGGCAATATGAAGCACCTTGCACGTCGAGGGGCAGACCAAGCCCTATTGAACCGCTTGCGATTGGAAGAGGATATCGCCAGCGGTGTGCTTCTGGGTCAAGATGTGGAAGAAGGACTTGACGCTTTCGAACAGCGAAGAAAACCGTCGTTTAAGTCGTGAATACTATTTGAGGCAAACAAACCGCTTGGTTCAGTCCTTCAACTTGCATATTGCGGAGATAGATATGAATGACATCCTAATTGAATTGCGGGGCTCAGTGCTTTGGGTGACCATAAACCGGGAGCAGCGCCGAAATGCCATCAATGAAGGCGTTCTGCAAGGCATTGGAGAGGCCATCGACAGAGCGCAGGACGATCAAACTGTGCGGGCTATGGTGTTGACAGGGGCCGGGCACAGGGCGTTCTGCGCCGGGGCGGATTTGCAAACTGGAAAGATGTTTTCCATCGACACTTCCGAGCCCTACGGAAAGGCCGCCCAGTTGTTTCGAAAGGCGAAACAATGCACCGTCCCACTGATTGCCCGTGTGAATGGTGCATGTGTTGCCGGGGGCATGGCATTGATGGCCATGTGCGATCTTGTTGTCGCGAGCGAGTCGGCAGTGTTCGGACTTCCCGAAGTCAAAGTCGGGGTCTTTCCAGCCCAAGTAATTGCTTCGCTACAGCACCTACTTCCACGCAGAGTTGTCGCAGAAATGTGCCTGGCTGGCCGAACAATGACAGCGAGTCGAGCGTATTCTCTTGGATTAGTCAACGAGGTAGATGTTGACGTCGACCTCGCGCTCAATGGATTGCTTGAAAGGCTTCTTGTCGGGTCGCCTACAGCAATTCGCCGTGGTGTGTACATGATGAAGAAGGTTGAGTCCATGTCGTTTGAGGAAGCCATCTCCTTTGCGGAGGGCCAGATTGCGCTACTTGCAATGACTCATGACGCTCAGGAGGGAGGGGCCGCATTTCGTGAAAAACGCAAGCCCAAATGGGCCTGCGATTAGGGCCTTGCAGTAACCCTATGCAACTTCCTACATGACGTTCTGCTTCAATCTCATGGTTGGTTGTGGCGCCGTTGAGTTTGAAGAGAGAACGTCGTCTGAACCCTTGATATGCACTTGGGAACATCGCAATGAATTTCACTTTCTGTATCACGTTGGAGATCTGGTCGAGATCAGCGAAGAATCAAAGTCAAATTTAACATGACGCCAAAAAAAGGGGTTCCCCGAAAGAAACCCCAAACCTTGGAAGCAGAGTTGTACTTAATCAGTGCGTTTCGGTCATCGGTGCACTTCCACGTTGCACTTGCGTCAACGCAAAATCAAAAAACGTGACGAATACCTAGATCAATGCCGGTAGATGCACCATTGGCCGGTGTCACAGCACCGTTCAGAGACTGAGCCGCGCCACCCGAGTTCGACAGGCTGGCGAAGGTGCCGTACAAAGCGGTCCGCTTGCTGAAGTTATAGACATAGCCGATTGCCCACTTGTCGGTCTTGGCCGTACCGTTGTCAGCGCTAGAGAACGCAAATCGTATGGTGCCGGGCCCGGCGGGGACCAGAGCGCCCACGTCATAGCTCTTCAGATCGGCCAAACCGGTATTCGAGTCCGTATTGTAAAAAGCCATCAATTTTGCAAATGGCAGGTCGTATGAAGCGCCGAAGTTCGTGGTAGTCACATTGGTACCAACGCCAGTTGTGGTCTTGCTAAAAGCAGCGGCTAGACTCAGAGGACCATTGTCATAGGCCACACGAATACCTGTGCCGTCGCCAGCCTGCGAAGCTGCATTGGAAGCATTTTCACCGAAGTACGTTTGCACCCAGACGCCAAAACCACCGACGGTTGGCGACAGGTAAGCAATGGTATTCGTAGCACGAATAGTGGTGAAGCCACCGCCGTTGGCGCTAGTAAGACTACTATTCAACGCTTGGGTCGTGCCAACGCCGTTTGTACCGAACGGATCGTACACGCTGAAGCTCCAGAATTGCGGCGTGTAATCGCGGCCTAAACGGATTTCCCCGAAGCTGCCCAACAGACTCACGATTGACTGGCGATTAAAGGTGAACCCCTGGCTACCGGCGGCGGCAGGTCCGGCGCCTGTTGCCTGATTATTGAGGTTTGAAGTACCTCCCGTGCCGTTGTCATTGTTCACGGCACCTTCAATGACGAAGGAAGCCTTCAAGCCGCCGCCGAGGTCTTCAACACCTCTGAAACCGAGACGGCTGCTGTTTAAGCCGGAATTCGTCAACTGAGTCTTGTTGGACGTGTCACCGTTACCGACTGCAATAGTTGCGTCAAGTATGCCAAAAAGAGTCACGCTGGATTGCGCAAAAGCGCCGGTGGCAGCCAGAGCGGCCAGAGCCACGAGGGATTTTTTCATATCGGATTTCTCCATTAAAGTAAAAAATAGGATTCGGGTACAAACGTCTCGAGTCCAGCTACACCACCTGTTTCAGAACAGCCAGTTAGCAAGACAAATGACAAGGTTGCGAAAGTGCGGGGGATCCGCGGTCAACCATATTTCGTTAGTTCTATCGTGTCGTGTTCTCCTTTATGTAAAGAATGTCCAGCTTGAAGTTCGTAGCGAGGTGTTCCCCTCAGACGACGACGAAATCTGGAGCGTCACACATTTTGGAAAATCAACTTCGGTTGATCACATGTTGGTTTCCGGTGTCAATATCACCAAATATGAACGCTGTTCAACAATGTAAATTGTGATCCTGATCCTGTCAATAGGGAGTTTTGTGTATGTCAAAAAGCAACACTGCGGCCTCAATCAAGTGCAGTTGCATGGACGGATGCCAATAGAAAGAACGCCGGATGGTCACCGGCCACGCACAGGGTTACGAGGAAGGTCTCTATCGCGAACGCGTCTTCCTGCGCCAATTGACCAAAAGTGCCAATGGATAGACCTGAAGCTCGTTGCCATTGAGCACGTCGCGCGGAAGCACCATTGCAAACTCATCACTTGAGTGGTGCTCTCTTAAGAGACATGCCTGGTTGGCACTTTGAACACACGCTGCCCACCGGACAAGGCAGGCCCAGCCAATGGAGATTGCGGCGCTCGGCTCTTAACAAAATCTCCTAAACAGAACTACCTATTGACAACGGTCGAGTCACGGTTTACATTGTTGAACGACGTTCGAAATACAAAGTGTTGACGTCGAAAGCCCACGTGCGGCCAAGGCCAATCGTGAGTTGCGACTTTTTCCAACTAGATGAAAGACCTAGCCCATGGAGTACAAGGACATTTTTTATGAAGTTAAGGGTGCCGTAGCGCGAATCACTATCAACCGCCCCAAGGTACTTAATGCGGTAAACGCGCAAACGATTGCTGAGCTTGATCATGCGATTAGCAAGGCTAGTCTGGACGGCTCGGTTGGCGTAGTAGTGCTAACTGGCGTCGGAGAAAAATCATTCTGCTCAGGGGGCGATGTTAAGTGGGAAGCGGACGGTGGACTCGTAGGTCTCAATTTTCGCCTCAATCGACTTGTGCTGCATTGTCCTAAGCCGGTCATCGCACGGGTCAATGGCTACGCGATTGGAAGCGGGAACCATCTTGCATATTTTTGCGATTTCACAATAGCGGCAGATCATGCGATTTTCGGGCAGACCGGGCCACGCGTTGGGTCGCCGGCAGCGGGTCACTATGTAACACACCTTCCCAACATCATCGGTCACAAGCGCGCGAGGGAAATGTGGATGCTGACACGCCAGTATTCGGCGGAACAAATGTTGGGGTGGGGGCTTGTCAATGCGGTCGTTCCTTACGCCGAACTTGACGCCGAAGTCGATAAGTGGTGCAAGGAACTGCTCGAAAAGAGTCCTACCTGCCTCAAGATTCTCAAGTATTCCTTTAACCAGAGCATCGATCTGACAGCAATGGATGACGTGATCGCCAAGGTTGCTCCTGACTATTACTTGACTGGGGAGCAATTGGAAGGGGCAAACGCGTTCCTGGAAAAGCGAAAGCCTGACTTTAGCCAATGGCGGAAGTAGAGATCAGCCATTACTTGATGGGAACACGCAAATGATGCTGCCACAATCGAAACTTCCTCTCTACCACAAGTCGATCAATTGGGACGTTTTCTTCAATGAAAACCCGCCGCCCGATGTTTGGTACGAGCATGTCTTCCTCAAATGGTCGGCGGACCAAATCCGGGCCTATCAGGAGCGTCGCTTTCTTGCGATGATGAAACTAGGCTGGACCAATTCCTTCTACCAACAACTTTGGGGTGCAGCCGGAATCGAGCCGGGGGATATTCGTGGACTCGATGATCTTGGGAAGCTTCCCATCTTTGATTCTGACGACGTCAAGAAGAGCATCGAGGAGTATCCCCCGTTCGGGAAAGTTTGCGGTATTGACAAGCCGCTGGAATATCTACGCCAGGTTCCTCTCAAAATACAGACGAGCGGAGGAACGACCGGAACGCCCCGCCCTACGCTGTTTGGCCCCGCCGACTGGGAGTTCAATGGGTTAACAACGGCCCGTCACATTTACGTGCAGGGTGGTCGACCGGGCGATGTCCTGCAAGCGACCGCGACATTGTCTTTCGCGAATTTCGGTTGGTCCTATTACCAAGCGGCTCACCACTACCTCGGCATGTTGCCAGTGACGACGGGTAGCGGTGTCGTTACTCCGACACGGAAGCAGTTGGAATATGCCATCGCGTTCGGAACCAATATCTGGGCATCGTTCCCTGAGTACTTCACCCAACTCGCTAAGGTGGCAGTCACCGAACTTGGCCTAAATGTGAGGGACCTTAATACCAAGATGCTGCTGACTTACCTCGGCCCTGACATAGATAATTCTTTGCGTCGGCACCTTGAGGAACTGTGGGGCTGTCCTGTCTACGACAACTATGGAACGCACGAGACAAACAGTTGTGCTTTTGAGGGACCCGAACAAGATGGGCTATATCTCATGGAGGACCTGGCGGTATTTGAGTTTCTCGACCCAGAGACGAAGATGCCCGTTCCGACAGGACAAGCGGGTGACATCACCTTTACACATCTGCATCGCAAAATTCCGCCGCTCATTCGCTACAACCTGCGGGATCTCGGGCGGATCAAGCACGAGGGAACAAGTCCTTTAGGGAGCAATTTTCGCAGGATGGATAAGTTCCTCGGGCGCAGCGATCAGATGGTGAAGATACGAGGTGTCAATATCTATCCAATGGCATGCCTTAGTGCCATTCGAAGTGACCCACGTACGACCGGTGAGTGGATCTGTATCCCGCGGCGGGTCGCCCAGGGCGGTGCGTTGCGCGAGGAGATGATCGTCAAAGTTGAAGTTCTGGCAAATGCTGGCTCATGGGAGGGACTTCAAGAGCATCTTGAGAGGCGATTGAAGGAGGATCTCGGAATCAAGACGCCGGTCGAACTCGTTGCCGAGGGGCAACTCACAGAGACCAATGTTGGCAAGGAAGGCAAACCGCTTCGTTTGCTTGATCAACGTGGCACGGTCATTCAACATTGACCCCCTGAGAGACAGGACGTGTTGTAGCCATTTTCAGACTCGGAGTAGTTGCCACTGGCGATGTGGATGACAGCAAGTAGTTAGGAAAAGCAAATGTGACGTAGAAATCTGAAGACTTATGAAACCAAATTTATCAAAAGGAGCAAGTGTTATGTTGAAATCTATAAAGTCTATTCTGACCACGACTCTACTCGTGATGGGGGGAATTGTTCCTCTAGTTCAGTCAACTGGTGCCCATGCGCAGGAGACCTTGAAGCTCGGTTTTTCTGCTCCTCTGTCGGGTCCCGGTGCGCCTTGGGGAAACGGTTTTGTCTGGACTGCCAACCAGGCTGCACAGGAGATTAATAGCAAGGGAGGGATAAAGGCGGCAGGCAAAACCTACATGGTGGAGATTGTTGCCTACGACAACAAGTACAACGCAACAGAGGGGGCCAAGGTTGCGCAAACTTTGATCAATCGCGACAATATTCAGTTCGTAGCCGGTACGATCGCGACGCCGTCGGTGAGTGCACTGCAGGCTATATCTGAGCGAAAGGGCGTTTTACACTTCACCGGCGCGTGGGGGAAGAGGCTCAGAGGGAAGGAATTTCCCTTGACCTATACGATGCTCAACAGCCCAGCTGAAATTCTTGAGCCTTTATACAGAACGATCCTTGAACGGCATCCCAACATTAAGACAGTTGCGCTAGTAAATCCCAATGATGCCACCGGACAGGACGTAGAAAAGATTGCCGTGGCGATCTGGCGTAAGCTCGGAGTCGAAGTTGTTACAAGCGAATGGCATGAGCGAGACGCAATCGATTTCTCGCCACTTGTCACTAAACTGGTGGGTCGCAAGCCAGACGCGATCGAGCTCGCCACTGAACCGCCAGCCACTGCAGGGCAGATTTTGCGTGAACTCGAGGTTCAAGGCTGGAAGGGTGTGAAGCTCGTATCCGCAGGTGCCAGTTCGGCTGCAATTGTCAAGAGTGCTGGCACCGCCGCAGAAAAGGTGTACATGGGACTAGCGGCTGACTTCGACGCGCCAACTGCAACCGACAGCCAGCGCCGCCTCAACGCCGCGTCAAAGAAAGAACGTGGCGAACCGCTTGACCAGGTGACTATCAGCACCTGGGATTCTGTAATGGCAATCAAGGCTGCCATAGAAAAGGCTAACAGCATTGACCCAAGAAAAGTTGCCGCGCTGCTCCCTTCTTTGCGCTTTGAGTCCTCGTATGGACCCTCGGGATTCGGGCTTGAGCAGGAATACGGCACGCCGAACCAAATGCTGCTGCCTGTCATCGTGAGCCAGATCGTAAACGGCAAAACTTCCGAGATTAAGCGGGTCTTGCCGAGTGAGCTGATCGAGAAGCTTAAGGCACATTAGCGAAATGTAGGACTCCCGGCTGGTTGCCGGGAGGTTCATCTCGATCCGCCTGGTGAAATCCGAATAGCCCCAAATCATGTCTCAAAATAATTATTTAATACTATGGACGTCGCCGCTCAGCTGCTGGTAAACACACTTCAAATCGGTGCCATTTATGTGCTTTTTGCACTCGGGCTGACAATGATCTTTGGCGTGATGCGCATCGTCAACTTCGCCCACGGAGAGTTCTTTAGCCTTGCTGCGCTCTTGACTTCTGTCGCGACGCTTTGGTTCAGCTCTTTGGGTCTGCCGACTTGGGCGAGTTATCTCATTGCCTTTGCCATGGCGGTGACTGCAGTATTAGCCTTAAGTTACATAACCTACCAGCTTGCTTTCAAAGCATTCTTGGGCGACATGCTCGGTGGTTTCATCGTTTCCCTTGGCCTTGTAATGCTACTCCAGGGAATTTTGTTCGAGATTTTTGGTGGAGCTCCCAGAGTTGTTCCGAACATTGTCGAAGGTAACCTAATTTTCTTTGGGGGAACGATTACGCGTCAGAAGCTGATTATTTGCATTCTCGCCTTGCTGATCACTGTTGGCTTGTATCAGTTCCTCCAGCGTAGCAGGCTCGGTCTGGCTCTTCGCGCGATGGCGGAAGACCAGGAGGCCGCCCTGTTGCAAGGAATCAATTACAGAAAGATTGCACTTTATGGATTTCTTATTGGCTCTGGACTGGCAGCAATAGCTGGCTGTTTGATTGCCCCATTGACGTCCATTGTCCCGACGATGGGAGGCGGCTATTTGATGCGCGCCTTCATGATAGTGATTATCGGTGGTCTTGGCAGCATTCCGGGGGCGATCATCGGTAGTTTCTTCATTGCGTCGATAGAAAGTATCGGTGGTTACTTCTTTGATCTCTCGACGGCAACCGTAACTATGTTTGGGCTTATTGCAGTTCTGCTGCTCGTGCGCCCACAAGGACTTCTAGGTCATGTCACAAAGTAACTTCAATCGCATTCTGCTGCTTGGTACATTGATCGCAATAGGCTACAGTTTCTTTGCTGGCGAGGCGTACTCGACTCAATTGTTAATCTGGTGCAGTGCAAATGTTCTCTTGGCCACTTCCATGCGTTTCATGATGCTTGTCGGCGAATTCAACATGGCAACTGTGATGTTTTACGGCATCGGCGCTTATGTGTCTGGCTATTTGACAACTCGATATAGCGCGCCGTTTGCAACAACCCTACTGGCTGCGGGAAGCATCGCTTGCGTGATTGGAATTGCGTTTGGATACGTCAGTCTGCGCATAAAAGGCGCCTACTTCATGATCATTAGTTTTGCGTTCGCAGAGGTCGCGCGACTTCTTGCGACACAGATATCTTGGCTTGGAGGAAATTCTGGGATTGTAGGAATTTTCCCCCCTGCATGGATAGAAGCATGGTTTCCAGCCGTAACAATCGGGTTGGTCGTAGTGTTATGCACGATTCTCAAGCTCGTCGAAGACTCTTCAAGCGGAAAAGTCTTTGCGGCAATCCGTAATAACGATGCAATTGTTCAAGCGGCCGGGATCAGCGTACTGAATATGAAGGTTGTTTGTTTGGCGCTTTCAGCGTTTGTGACCGGTGTTGGTGGAGCTTTATACGCGTACTCGAACAATGTCATCAGTCCGGCTGACTTTACTTTTATGGCTTCTGTAATGGCTCTCGCGGCGGTGAAACTCGGTGGTGAAAACGACTTCCGTGGGCCTATCCTCGGCGCAGTTCTGTTGACGTTGATTGGACAGTACGTTCTTCGATTTGGTGCCCTTGATCAGTTGTTTTACGGTGGCGCCATTTTGGTGGCAATGCTGGCGCTTCCTGGTGGCCTTATGGGGGTGCTTCAGCGATGGCGCGTACTGCTGCCTGTATCACAACCCGGCATCCGTGCGAGCGGGATCAAGCGGGCGGTGAAGCCATGAGTCAACATGCCCACACCAACTCGCTGCTTTATGTGGAGGGGTTAAAACGCAAGTTCGGTGGTGTCATGGCTGTATCGGATCTTGATATGTCGGTAAGTACGAACGAAATTGTAGGATTGATAGGCCCAAACGGAGCCGGTAAGAGTACGACGTTCAACCTTATTAGTGGACACCTGCAGCCGACAGAGGGGCGGATCGTTTTCGATGGAAAAACCGTCACCGGCAAGAGCTTGGCCCGTATGAGTCGACTTGGGTTGGCTCGAACTTTCCAGCATGAGAGCTTGCTGAAAGACCTTAGTGTGTATGACAACATACTAGTTGGCGCTTTGCGATTCACTAATCGGAAGGAACGAGAGGGTCGAATTTTTGAGACAGCGATGCGGGTAGGTTTGAGCGAGCACTTGTTGGAGCGGGCTGGCAGCTTGCCGCACGGTTTGCAGAGAATGTTAAGCATTGCGATTGCAATAGCGGCTCGTCCGAAACTTCTCTGTTTGGACGAACCGCTTACTGGACTCAACGCAACAGAAGTCAAGAATGCTCTCGGGATCATCAGATCATTGCAAGCTGAGATGAAATGCTCGATTTTGTTTGTCGAGCACAACATGCGCGCCGTTATGGAGCTGTGTGATCGTGTGATCGTCCTTGCGTCTGGACGTATTCTGGCAGAAGGAACACCTGCGGAGATCGGTAGCAATGCTTCGGTGATCGAGGCGTATCTCGGTGTGCCTTCGTGACAGTTTGCGCGTATGCGCAGTGACAACGACCTTAGTCGGGAAGAGAACTAGGAATCGCCATTCTTATGGATCGGAGGAAGTAATGCGGAACGCTATTTTGAGGAGTCGAAAGTGGTCGACTCCTCGCGGAGTCAATACATGACTGGAATTTCAGACCCGATACTAAGTGTCTCCGATCTGGATGTAGATTACGATGGGGTGAGCGCGATTCAAGCGGTGAGCTTAGTTATCCGCCGGGGGCGCATAACGACGATTATCGGTTCGAACGGTGCAGGTAAATCAACGCTGCTAAAAACGATTGCCGGTCTGCTGAAACCGAGCGCTGGATCGATCCTATTTGATGGCAAGAAGATCACTGGATTGTCCGCAGACGCTGTCGTTGCGGAGGGAATTTCACTGGTGCCTGAGGGGCGCCGACTATTCTCCAGCATGACGGTGCGCGAAAATCTCGCCATCGGAGCTTACCGACGCAATGACAAAGAGGCAATTAAGCGCGATTTGGATCGAGTGCTAAGCTACTTTCCAGTGTTGGCTGAGCGCCTTGAAGCAATGGCGGGGTTCTTGAGTGGCGGCCAGCAGCAAATGGTGGCAGTTGGGCGTAGTCTAATGTCCGATCCTCGCCTGCTGATGTTGGACGAACCTTCGATCGGACTTGCCCCAGTTATCGTAGAAACTATTTCGGCAATCATTCGAGCGATCAGCAAGGATGGAATCGACGTGCTACTTGTGGAACAAAATGCACAAATGGCGCTGCATCTGTCGGAAGATGCATATGTTATGGAGAACGGCGAAATTGTAATGAGCGGAGCTTCAGCAGATCTTGTCGGCAGCGAGCAAGTACGTCAAGCCTATCTGGGGATTTGACAAGAGACCGGGGCAGTCATCAAATGTGTTCAAGACACTGAGGAAAACCCGCTCGTCTTAGTTATTCTATGGACAAATAGCCCAGGCGTAATGACGACATCCGGATCGATATTCCCCAACGGCACTATTTCGCTCACCTCCGCAATTGTAGTGGTCGCTGCCATCGCCATAATCGGGTTGAAGTTGCGCTGTGCACGCCAATAAGTCATGTTGCCCCAACGGTCGGCCACTTGACCCCGAAGCAGCGCGTAGTCTCCCTTCAGGGGATGCTCGAAGACTTGCACGACCCCATCAATCACTCGCGTTTCTTTGCCTTCTGCAAGCTCCGTTTCAGCTCCCGTCGGGGTGAAGAACCCCCCTAAGCCAGCGCCGGCGGCCCTAATTCGTTCTACAAAAGTGCCTTGAGGTACAAGTTCAAGCTCTATCTGACCTGCAAGATACCGGTTTCGGAACGCTATACCTCCCGCGTAATTTGGAAATGTGCAGATCATCTTGCGCACTCGGCCTTGAGCAATCAGGGCGGCCAATCCATAATCGCTATAGCCTACATTGTTAGCTACGACGATGAGGTCGGTCGCCCCTTGCTCGACCAGCGCCTGCAACAAACATTCTGGAGATCCTGCCTCTCCGAATCCACCCACCAATATTGTCGACCCACTGCGTACATCAGAAACAGCGGCCCTAGGATCTTCAACGATCTTGTTAATCACAAATGTTTCCCCTCGTTAAGGGCGATTACAGTTACATGCTCCCCAGCGTGAAGTGGAGCGCCCGTTAGTTTCTGCAGTTCCTCGGTGGTCCAACCGGGCGCAATCTCGCGCAGGTGCAGGCCATCTCGGCATACATCGATCACGGCAAGATCGGTGTAAATTGTGCAGACTTTGCCTCTTGCAGTCAGCGGATAAGTGCACTCCTTAACGATTTTTGGTTCCCCCGACCGGTCTGTGTGCGTCATGGCTACAACCAGGCGTTTAGCCCCAGAGCAAAGATCCATCGCTCCCCCAACACCGGGCACGGCATCACCCGGAACCCGCCAGTTTGCGATATCTCCGTGCTCTGAAACCTGAAGAGCCCCGAGCACCGCCAAGTCAAGATGCCCGCCCCGAACTAAAGCAAATGACGTTGCATGATCGATGATGGCAGCGCCCTTTACCAGCGTCACTGAGCGCTTGCTGGCATCAATGATGTTGGCATCTACGTCCTCTGCGGCTGGCGGAGGCCCCATGCCTAGAATGCCATTTTCTGAATGAACCATAACTTCTCTGTTAGCGTCCAAGAACTCGGCCACCAGCGTGGGAATTCCAATTCCGAGATTGACGCAAGCGCCTTCAGATATCTCGCGGGCAATGCATCTGGCGATCTCGTCTTTGGTAAGGCGTCGTTTTTCCATATTGCAGCTTTCTCAAATGTTGATACAGATTTCAGCGCTTGCGATAGCCTGTCAGGCTTCCGCCGTGCGCGAGTTTTCCAGGAAGTAAATGGCCGACAATGGCCTCCGCCATCTTTGCGCATTCAATTAGCATGTCTAAGTCGAGCCCGGTATCTATCCCCAACTCTTCACATAGAAATGCGGCATCTTCCGTCGGTATGTTCCCCGCAGCGCCCTTGGCAAAAGGGCTACCGCCCATCCCTCCAATTGCCGTATCAAAATAGCCGACTCCCATACTGAGGGCTGCGTAAAAATTGGCCATACCTGTGCCGCGAGTGTCATGTAAGTGAAGGCCTATGTAAAGATCTGGGTGCCGTTCACGGATGGCTCCGATCACCCGTTTGATTTGCTCCGGATTTGCCCAACCGAAGGAGTCAGCCAGCACAATGCGTTCATATTTGACTCCTTGATCCAAAGACGTCTGAACGAATTGATCCACCGCTGCCAGAACTCCCGATAACGGAACCTCACCGTCATAGTTGCTACCAAAAGCGGCAATGATCATGCCGTATGTATCCAAACCTAGTTTGCGATAACGCTGACACAGTTGTGGAAATGTCGAAATGATTTCCTGATTGCTGCGGTTAACGTTCTTCTTGGCATAGGTTTCTGAGCAATATTGGGTTAGAACTCCATACTGCTTCAAGCGCCCAGTAGCAATGGCCCGATCCAATCCTTGTTCATTCAAGTACGCCCCAAAGTAACGCACTGCAGGGCCCATTTCTATTTGAGCGACGACATCTTCGGCGTCGGCCATTTGTGGCACCCACTTAGGATGAACGAATGAGGTTACCTGCAAAAGGCGCACGCCAGTTCTTGACAGCGCGTTGATGAGGCGAACCTTTTCTCCCGTAGGTATGATTTGACTCTCGGACTGAAAGCCTTCCCGAGCGCCCTCCTCTCGGAAGGTGACTTTCTGTGGGTAATCAGACATGGCAACCCTTCCCTTGCGCGGTAGGCATTTCTGACGCTTTCCTAAAAGGCATCGCAGGGTACGTTCTTGCAATGAAGACGTGTTCAATTCGGATCGATACGGAGTGTTTCACGAGGTGGCAATAATGTGTTCGGCTTCTAAACGATCTAGCATTTCTGCATCCAGGCCAAGGCGTTCAGTAAGCACCTCGCGGGTATGCTCGCCCAAGAGCGGCGGTGCTCGGCGATACTCCACGGGTGTCGCCGAGAAGCGCATTGGATTGGCCACCCCGTGCACCGGAACCCCCAGTGCGTGCTGCGTGTCGACCATAGTCGCGTGATGTAGCGCTTGCGGATGCGCAAGAACTTGAGCGTAGTTGTTGATGGGTCCGCACGGAACGTTCGCCGACGCCATAATTTGTTCCCACTCCGCACCAATGCGTTGACCGAAAACCTCGGAGAGGATCGCATACAACTCGTCGTGATGCGCCATGCGTGCAGCGTTGTCCGCAAACCTCACGTCAGTCGCCAATTCGGGGCGACCGATCACACGGCACATCGATAGAAACTGCGATTGATTAGCGCTGGCTAGGATCATCTGTCCGTCAGCGCAAGGAAAGACCTCATATGGTGTGATAGCAGGTGATGCGTTTCCGATGCGCCCAGGTACATCACCGCTGACCACGTAATTCATTACCTGAACGGAACTCAAGGCCAAAACTGAATCAAAAAGTGACAAGTCAATATACTGCCCCCTGCCACTGCTGTCACGGTGATGCAATGCGGCGAGGATCGACACGGCCGCATACATACCTGTAAAAAGATCCACAATGGGCACGCCCATTCGTTGCGGTCCGCCACCAGGTCGATCATCGCGCTCACCTGTCACACTCATCAAACCACCCAGCCCCTGAAACAAGTAGTCGTAGCCGGGGCGCGAGGAATATGGTCCGTCCTGCCCGAAACCAGTAATCGAACAATAAATCAACTGGGGATTCACTTTTGACAAGGACGCCCAGTCTAGGCCGTACCGGGCCAGATCTCCCACTTTATAGTTTTCGATAACAATGTCCGCTTTTTCGGCAAGTTGGCGAATCAGTTTTTGTCCTTCAGGCTCGGCAATATTGATCGCTACCGAGCGCTTATTTCGGTTGGCGGACAGAAAATATGCAGACTCCTTAGTACGATTGCCGCCATTGTCGGAAAGCCAGGGTGGCCCCCAGTGACGGGAGTCATCACCTATCTCTGGACGCTCAATCTTGATGACATCTGCTCCCAAATCGCCCAAATTCTGCACACACCATGGCCCCGCGAGCACGCGAGTCAAGTCGAGAACAAATACACCGGCAAGTGGCCCAGACACAAAACTCCCCTTTATATTTTTGGCAAAAATTGTCGGCAGATCGACATTATTTTCGTCGGCTGTGATCGTCAAGACACAGCGAGGTCCACCCAGCGTCAACCTATAACTCGTACCCCATCCCCGCAGATTTGATTACTTTTCCCCATCTTTCGGTTTCGCGTTTTTGCAATTCGTCCAACATCTGCGGTGAGCCAGGGTAGGGAAGCAGCCCGCGCTTTTCGAGAAAGTTCCTTCCATCATCCGATGCCATCGCCTTATTGATCAAATTGCTCAACATCGTTGTCGCCTCGGGCGGCGAACCTTTTGTTACCCATACTGCGACCCAAGAATAGAAGTCGTAATCAGGAAAACCAGACTCGGCGATCGTTGGTATATTGGGTGCAGTTGGGATGCGTTGGTTCATAGTTACAGCGAGCGGAACTACACGGCCAGCATGAATCTGCACCAGCGCCGTCGCGGCATCAGCAACATAGAAATCGAATTGCCCGCCAAGCAAGTCCGTCATGGCTTGTGAGCCTGTCTTGTAGGGAATATTGACCGCTTCGAAGCCCGCTAAGAGTTTGAGTTGCTCCACGGCAACCCGGGCCGCCACCGCATTGCTGCCGTAGCTCAACTTTCCGGGATTGGCTTTGGCATAGGCAATAAAGTCCTTCAGATTGCGAGCCTTTACCCTCTCAGGATTGGCGATGAGAATGTAGGGCACACGGCCGAACGTTGTAACCGGCGCGAAGTCCTTCAGCGGATCAAACGGGAGGCTCTTATACAAGTGGACATTGGCGGCATGAGTGCCATTGCCACTGATCAATACTGTGTAGCCGTCAGGGGCAGCCCGTGCCACCATGTCAGCAGCTAGGTTGCCGTCCGCTCCAGGGCGATTCTCAACGACCACCGTTTGTCCGGTCTGCTCCCGAATCTTGTCGCCAAAAAAACGTGCCCCGCCATCAGTTACCGAACCCGCGCCTTGAATAACGACAAACTTGATCACCTTCGACGGATAGGATTGCGTGAATCCTAACAAAGGCGAAGACAGCGCAAAGGCCAGCAGCAGATGCTTAAGGATGTTTCTCTTAGAGTACTTCATTTTTGTCTCCTACAACGTTATAAATTGCTATTCGAAATTAGTCGGTTTTGGTCGACGCCCACGATGCACATGTTGTGCAGTAAGTTGAATTTAGAGCCTATCGAAATGAACTGTTTGGAATCAACATCAACCGGATCATTTCAACGACCACTCGTGGTGTGTCAATTGCGTCGGCATCCTTTATATTCATTGTGTGGCACATGGCAAGCAGAGGACATCGCTATTCCAGCATCATCTTTTCTATTGAGACAATGGCTCGATTTGCACAACTACCTTTCCTGGCATCACCTGTTCTCCCTTTACGCAAAGCACCTCTCTCACCGTCCCGTCACAAGGCGCAATCAACGCGTGTTCCATCTTCATCGATTCGATGACCGCCAACGGTTGCCCTTTGGCCACAGACTCGCCAACAATGGCTTGAACTTCGACCAACCTGCCGGCCATTGACGCGCGAAGCACGCCACCGCTGTTGCCTACATTCCGCTCACGCGATGCCCTTGAGTGCAGCACGTCGTGGAATAGATATTGCTCACCCCGATACTGGAGCCAAAGACCCCCATCGGTTGCGTGTGCAAAGCGTAGCCGGTGTTGCTGCAAACCAAGCTCAAAACACAGTGCATCGTCAGACTGCATCGCACAAAGGGCAATCATCGCTTCTCCAGAAGGGCTGTGTCGCGTCACCTCAATTGCACCGGTGCATGTTGCCTTCACACGCAATAGTTCTGCACTAGAAGCGCTGGGTGATCGAAGTTCCACCAGCCGATACAGCCCCTGCGCATTCGTCCACGCCTGTCCGCAAGCAATGCGGCTAAAGATTATTGCTGCCCCTACCAATGCACCGGCAGGAAATTCTTGTGAATGGAGCTGGTCGGTAGGGAAATATCGCTCTATAAAGGAAGTGTTCGCCTCGCCGCAGGTGAACTGAGGATGCCTCAGACATGCTCCAAGAAAACTGAGATTGTGGCGAATTCCCAATAGAATCGTTCGCTCACAGGCGCTTGCTAGCCGGGCGATGGCCTCCGTACGGTTGGCCCCGTACGCCATCAGTTTGCCAGCCATGGAATCATAGTGCGGGGAGATGCTTTGTCCGGGAGCCAACGCGGAGTCGGTTCGCACATCATCGACTGGTTCCCAAAGCAGCACATCACCGGTCTGCGGTAAGAACTTCTGCTTTGCATCCTCTGCGCACAGCCTCACCTCAATGGCGTGGCCGCTCAGCTTCACTTCATGCTGCGCCAATGGCAACACTTCGCCTGCCGCAACCCGCAGTTGCCACTCCACCAAATCCAAACCAGTGACAAGCTCGGTCACCCCGTGCTCAACCTGCAACCGAGTATTCATCTCCATGAAATAGAAGTCACCCGCCGGATCTAGCAAGAATTCGATCGTGCCTGCACCCCGATATCCGATATTGGCAGCGGCCTGCACTGCCGCAGCACCCAATTTCTCGCGCAGCGCTGCCGAAACCGCTGGAGATGGAGATTCCTCGATTAACTTTTGATGCCGACGTTGAACCGAGCAATCACGTTCCCCCAGATGCAAAACGTTGCCATGGGCATCCGCAAAGACCTGCACTTCAATGTGGCGGGCCTCACCTATCGCGCGCTCCAAAATAAGCTCGTCTGAGCCGAAGGCGGCAAGCGATTCAGAACGCGCTGAAGCAAGAGCCGATGGGAACTGCACGGCATCGAGAACTAGCCGCATGCCGCGACCACCTCCCCCCGCTGCGGACTTGATCATCAATGGGTAACCGAGTTTATGTGCAGCTTGCACAAAGGAAGCGTCATCTTGCGCATCGCCTTGATATCCCGGAATACAGGGGACGCCCGCCGCCTGCATTCGCGCCTTGGCGGCGGCCTTGTTTCCCATCAGTTTCATTGCCCCAGGCGTGGGGCCAACAAAGATGAGTCCAGCTTCTTCAACCGCTGTAGCAAATTGAGCATTCTCGGCAAGAAAACCATATCCCGGATGCACGGCCTGTGCCCCGGAAGTGAGCGCAGCAGTGACGATCCGTTCTATAGACAGATACGATTCACGTGCTGGTGCTTCCCCAATCAGGCACGCGTCATCGGCATACTTTACGTGCAGACCGTTTCGATCCGCTGTCGAATAAACAGCAACAGTACGCAAACCGAATCGTCGTGCGCTACGCATCACGCGCAATGCAATTTCGCCACGATTGGCGACAAGCAGTGTGTCGAAAGGTCGAGGATTCACTGCCAAGATAGATGTGCGTGTTTTCATCTCTTTGGCAAGATGCCCATCGCTTTGCAAATGATCTGCAACATAATTTCGTCGGCACCGCCACCGATGGATACTATGCGCAGATCGCGGAAGGCTCGGGATACCGAATTTTCAAGAGTGAATCCCATGCCGCCCCAATACTGCAGACAGGAATCTGCAACTTCACGGCAGAGTCTGCCAACCTTGAGTTTCGACATTGAGGCGAGTTCGGTCATATCTTCTCCCGCCATGTGCCGGTCGGCAGCACGGTAGATGAGAGCTCGCAGCGCCTCGATCTCCGTCTTTAGCTCAGCCATTCGGAAGTGCACCACCTGGTTGTCAAGAATGGGTTTTCCGAATGCGATACGATTGCGTGTGTATTCGATCGTGTCAAGAATCACTTGATTGAGTACGGTTAAACGACGAGTCGCGGCGGTGAGCCGCTCCTCCTGAAACTGTGTCATCTGGTAGGTAAAACCCATTCCCTCTTCGCCGATGCGATTTCGCTGCGGAACTCGTACGTCGTCGAAGAAGATCTGGGCTGTGTCTGACGACCACATGCCAATCTTCTCAATCTTCTGCATGCTCACACCCCGCGTAAGTTTGCCTTGCTGACGAAGAGGAACGCATATGAGGGATTTGTTGCGATGTGGCGCGCCTTCGCAAGTATTTACTAGAAGGCAGATCCAGTCGGCTTGCATACCATTGGTGATCCACATCTTGCTTCCGTTAATCACATAGTCGTCGCCGTCCTTGCGTGCATAGGTCTTTAACGACGCGACATCAGAGCCCGCACCACTCTCAGAGACGCCGATACAAGCCACGCACTCTCCGGCGATTGAAGGCACAAGAAATTCACGGCACAATTCAGCAGAGCCAAATCTTGCGAGTGCCGGCGTGGCCATGTCAGACTGCACGGAAATGCCTGTTGCGACGCCTTGGGCGGCGATGGTACCTATCGCCTCGCAATAGGCAATTTCATATGAAAAGTCGAGTGCAAGGCCTCCGTATTCGACTGGCTTGTTGAGTCCAAGAAATCCGAGTGCACCTAATTTCGGAAATAGCTCGTGAGCAGGGAACATCCCTGCCGCCTCCCATTCTGGGATGCGAGGATTGATTTCCTCTGCTACGAACCGCTTGACGCTGTCCTGCAGCGCGATATGTTCACTGGTAAATTGCATTTATTGCTCCTGGATCGCTTAGGTACGGAGACCGTCCGTCTCCGCGGTTCATTCCGACTTCTTTGGTGTTCGTAACGGCCTTTCGATGCACGAGCGAAGCCACAATAAAACAAGTAGACACGTGCAAAGGAAACCTCTGTGCCATAGCTGATAATCTTCGAACCATCGAGTCAGAATCGAGCTACGCCATACTGCACAGGTCGGACATGACGGGCCTCACCCTCTCGACAAGTGGCCAAAGTAATTGCGAGCACTTTGCGCGTATCGCGTGGGTCAATAACGCCGTCATCGAGAAGTAGGCTGCTCGTGTGTATCGCGCCCATTTGACGGCCAACATTTTCAATAATTGCGCGACTTTCCTGGTCCTGCGCTTCTTGATTGAGCGTCTTGCCGAGACGCTTCGCGCTTTCTTCCGCAACGATTGCCATCGTCATTGCTGCTTGTTCACCACCCATAACGGCGGTTTGGGAATTTGGCCACGAAAAAAGGAAGCGTGGCTCGTAGGCGCGGCCACACATTCCATAATTTCCCGCTCCAAACGAGGCGCCGCACATGATGGTGATCTGCGGCACGCGTGCATTTGTGAGTGCCTGAATCAGCTTTGCCCCGTGCTTGATCATGCCCGCCTCCTCCGAGGCGCGTCCAACGATGAATCCCGTTATGTTCTGTAGGTAGACGATTGGCGTTCCAGCTTGATCGCACAACTGAATGAACTGGGCAGCTTTGGTCGAGCCTTGCGGATCGAGCGGTCCGTTGTTGGTAATGAATGCTGTGGCATAACCTTCCACAAACCCAGTCCCACACACCGTGGCAACGCCGTAGGTCGAGCGAAACTCGTTGAACTCAGATGCATCCGTAATGCGCCCGATTACTTGACGCATATCCACTGGCTTGCGATAGTCGATCGGAACGATTCCTGCCAAGTCTTCCGCTTCGAGCAATGGTGGTCTGTACGGGCGTGCCACCACCGGGGTTCGATTCCAGTCAAGGCCGTACACAATGTCACGGGCAATGGATATTGCGTCCCCATCATTCTCGGCAAGAAAGTCGCTCAACCCAGAGACGCTTGCGTGCATGTCTGCACCGCCCAATTCCTCCTCAGTAGCGATTTCGCCAGTGGCTGCTTTCAGCAGCGGTGGCCCCGCAAGAAAAGCGCGTGCTTTCCCGCGTACCATCACGACGTAGTCAGACAATCCAGGGAAATACGCCCCGCCCGCTGTCGATGATCCGTGCACCACCGAAATAACAGGCAGTCCGGCAGATGACAGGCGCGCAAGATTGCGAAACATTCCTCCACCGACAATAAATCGCTCAACGCGGTAGCCATGACGTAGATTGCCCCCGGCACTCTCAACTAACTGAATGAAGGGAAGCTTGTTTTCAATGGCGATTTCTTGACAACGCATCCATTTACGGCCACTGTAGTTCAACATGGCACCCGCATTAATGCCAGAGTCGTTCGCTACGACCATGGAACGCACACCGCTGACGAAGCCAATGCCTGCAATGAGCGAACTGCCCGGGATGCTAGATGACGGGTCGGGGTTCTCTATGCCACAATATCCAGCGAGACTAAGTAACTCCAAGAACGGCGTACCTGGGTCAAGCAGGCGTGACAGCCGTTCACGCGGCAGGATTTGACCACGCTTCGAAAAGCGAGGTGCCGATTTTTCTGAAGCACTTATCGCCCGAGCTTCAAGCACGCGCACGGTATCAATCAGTTCAAGCATTCCTGCACGATTTTGACGATAGCTGTCGCTGTCGCGGTCTATCGTGGACTCAATACTTTGCATACATAGACTTCAACAATATGAACATCGTTCAATAAAAATGGCATGCTTGAAATGTATGGGAAACTTGTAGGCCTGTCAATAGCTTCTTTTGATTTTTCGGGCGTAATCGGTTTCTCAGGTTCTTAACAAGTAATGTGCCAACGCTCGTTCTGTTCGTCACGGTCACCACGAGGTCAGTGAGCGTTGGATTTCCTGAGGGCCGGTTCTGTTTGGCAAGTTCGACAAAGGCAGGGGGCGTCGGAGACGCATGCGACGCGCGTCAGGCTACACTTAGCGCCTCATTTGTGCAACCGGATGATAAATACGCGTGTTGACAGAATAGACAGCGGATGACGTATTCGCTCGCGGTTGAGGGTGACCGGTTTTATGCAGACCCTTGGTCAAGCCGTTTTTGTAACAGCATTTATTGTTCAGTGCGTTTTTCCTTCAGATGCGCTTTCTGGCGCGCAACGCGGACCGCATCAAGCCTGATTGGCTTGCTCAAAGTTTGCTCGAAAACAGCCAGAAATTTGGGCGTTCGAGCCTCCAGTACCGCCATGATGCATTGCACGGCTTCGCCTGCCCTGAAGCTCCAGACTGACTGGTAAATATGACCTTCAGACGGACTTGGAAAATGTATTCAGGTCTGCATAATGCCAGCGTCGATAAGTCTTGCTTTGGTTACTTCAGTCGCTGTCAACGGGGTCACTTCAATCATTGTCTCGATGCACCGTTGTGCCAGCCGCTGGTAGGCCACAGTTCCTTCGAGTTTTCTCGCAATTTCATCATCGTTCAACTGTCGCACTGACTTCGCTGGCATGCCGACAGCCAGTGAGCGAGGCGCAATCTGCGTTCCGGCGGACACCAGCGCGCAAGCGCCGACAATTGATTGCGCGCCGATCTCAGCGCCGTCCAGTATCACGGCTTTCATTCCCACCAGCGCGTCACGCCCAACCACACACCCGTGCAGCACAGCACCGTGCCCGATATGCCCGTTCTCCTCGACCACCATGCTCTTGCCCGGAAAACTGTGCAGGGTGCAAGAGTCCTGAATATTGGCACCGGCCCTAACAACGATGCGACCAAAATCGCCTCGTAGGCTGGCGCAAGGACCGATGTAGCAACCGGGTCCGACGATGACATCGCCGATCAGCACGGCCGTCGGGTGAACAAAAGCCGTGGAATCCACTATGGGCACAACACCGTCGATGGCATAGCAGGGCATGG
>Ga0172380_10002371_pt1 | contig 29239 bp, 25 predicted proteins | sample Leawe162metaG_FD_119747 | JGI IMG/M metagenome (GOLD analysis project Ga0172380, IMG submission 119747) | Leachate microbial communities from a municipal landfill in Southern Ontario, Canada - Leachate well 162 metaG | ecosystem: Engineered > Solid waste > Landfill > Unclassified | place... | reverse complement strand
CCGTATGCATCAAGCGCCACGATAATCCCGGCCATGGACAGCATGGAAGTCGCTGCAATGGCGATACCGTACAGGCCACCCAGGGCATAGGCGCCGCCAATGGCGGCACATACTGCCAACACGGGAGCGGCGGTGGATTTCATCGACACGCCCAGGCCGGCGATCACGTTGGTGCCATGTCCGGTGGTAGAAGCTTCCGCGATGTGACGCACCGGGCTGAACTCGGTTGCCGTGTAGTATTCAGTAATCCACACCAGCGCGGCAGTCAATGCCAAACCAATCAGGGAGGCCAGATACAGGTTCATCGACGTTACCAACTTGCCGTCGATCATCACGCCTTCACCCAGAATCATGGTGGTCACGGGGTAGAAAGCGACCACCGCCAGCAAGCCAGACACGATCAGGCCTTTGTACAGCGCGTTCATGATTTTGGCGCCCGGCTGCGTCTTGACGAAGAAGGTACCGATAATCGACGCGATGATCGAGACACCGCCCAGCACCAGCGGATAGATCACCGCTTCAGGAGAGCCGGTAATCATCAGACCACCCAGCACCATGGTGGCGATAATGGTCACGGCGTAGGTTTCGAACAGGTCGGCTGCCATACCCGCGCAGTCGCCCACGTTGTCGCCCACGTTATCGGCGATCACGGCAGGGTTACGGGGGTCGTCCTCAGGGATGCCGGCTTCGACCTTACCCACCAGGTCAGCGCCGACGTCAGCGCCCTTGGTGAAGATACCGCCACCGAGCCGGGCGAAGATGGAGATCAGCGAGCTACCGAAGGCCAGACCCACCAGTGAATGAGTCGCCTCAGTGGCACTGGAACCCACACCGAGAGTCAGGAAAGCGTAGTAACCGGCCACACCCAGAAGACCCAGGCCCACCACCAGCATGCCGGTAATCGCGCCGCCCTTGAAGGCAACGTTCAACGCGGCGTTAATGCCATCCTTGGCGGCTTCTGCAGTACGCACGTTGGCGCGCACCGAGACGTTCATGCCGATAAAGCCAGTCAGGCCCGACAGGATTGCACCAAGCGCAAAGCCGACCGCAGTCTGCCAGCCCAAAGCCACAAAAATGGCCACGAGAAGAATTACGCCAACGACACCAATCGTGGTGTACTGCCGATTCAGGTACGCTGAAGCACCTTCCTGTACCGCCGCTGCAATTTCCCGCATGCGGTCGTTACCGGTTGGCAACCCCAGAATCCACTTTATTGAAACCGCTCCGTACAGGAGCGCCGCACCCGCACAAACTAGCGCAAACAAAAGACCGACTGACATGATGACCATCCCTTCTTGCTGATATTACTAGGCCAATCCGGGCTGGCCCTACGCCCCCGTTGATCATCCCGCGGCCTGCCTGGCCCGCGGTTAGACCCTGTTTTTATAGTTTTACAACCTACCGATCCTTTTCGGATTCTTGCTTTCAGCTTTTCACCAACATACCGCTTTCGAAACGGTCGCCTGGCTCAAAGCCAAACACCCGATCCAATTGCATCTCGCGGACCAACTGGTCCACCGCTACCTGACCGTGCTCCTTCTGCACCTCCGACAAGACCAGTTTGGCTGAATTGGCATTGTAACCACCAGCAAAACTGGTCTGAATCGTGAGAAGCTGACGTGCCCGGTCAAGCGTCTCGGCCAACCATTACAACTTGAACTCCGGTAGCTTCTTGGCGACAGCCACGTTCTTGAGTGTCACATAGTCAGGCAGACCATCCTTGTACGGCGGGTAATCTTCTCCCTGAATCAGTGGTGCAAGGTAACGCTTGCACTTCGCAGTAATGCCAAAGCCATCCTTGGTAATGAAATCCTTGGGCATGAATTTCTCGACGTTCGCCACGTCCTTGAGATCAGCCACGCCGATCTTGTATTTGTATGGCGAATCGGAAAGACGCTGCACCGTCGGCATCACCGAGTTGCGCCCCTTGGCGGCCAGCTCCACGGCTGCCTTGCCAAGCTGGTAAGCCTGCCTGACGTCGGTCTTGGAAGCGATATGCCGCGCGGCACGCTGCAGGTAATCCGCTACCGCCCAGTGGAACTTGTAGCCCAAAGCATCCTTGATCATATTAGCCACCACTGGCGCAGCTCCACCCAGCTGGGCATGACCGAAGGCATCGCGAGTGCCCTGCTCGGCAAGGAACTTGCCGTCCGGGTAGTGACAGCCCTCTGATACCACGATGGTGCAGAAACCATGCTGTTTGACGTTTTCATCCACTTTGGCAAGGAACTTCTTCTGATCGAATTCCACTTCAGGGAACAGGATCACCACTGGAATGCCATGATCTTCCACCAGGCCGCCCGCAGCAGCGATCCAGCCAGCGTGGCGCCCCATCACCTCGATGACAAACACCTTGGTGGATGTTTTTGCCATGGACTTGACATCAAATGAAGCCTCAAGGGTGGATACGGCGATGTATTTAGCGACAGACCCGAAACCCGGGCAGCAATCGGTGATCGGCAAATCATTGTCGACAGTCTTGGGAACATGGATGGCCTGGATCGGATAACCCATGGCTTCGGACAGCTGCGAAACCTTGAAACAGGTATCGGCTGAATCACCGCCACCGTTATAGAAGAAGTAGCCGATATTGTGTGCCTTGAATACTTCGATCAGGCGCTCATATTCGCGCTTGTTGGCCTCCAGCGACTTGAGCTTGAACCGGCAGGACCCAAAAGCGCCAGATGGCGTATGACGCAGGGCGGCAATCGCTTCCGCTGATTCCTTTGAGGTGTCGATCAGGTCTTCGGTCAGTGCACCGATGATACCGTTGCGACCGGCATAAACCTTGCCAATAACGTCCTTGTGTTTGCGCGCGGTTTCAATCACGCCACAGGCGGAAGCATTGATGACGGCTGTCACACCGCCAGATTGAGCATAAAACGCATTCTTTTTTGCCATCCCATCCTCCAAATGTTTTCGTTTCAGGCGGACCTGGTACTGCGTTGGTCCGCTTCCATTTTCAATAATAGAGACACGCATTCCGCCAGATCATCGTATTCGCGGCGGCCGGTGCCATACTGCTCTCTTTTGGAATAGAAAAACTGGCTGCGATAAAGGCCGTCCCCAACCTTGAAAATCACAAAATGCGCCGTACCGTCGGTCCAGTACAGCGTCGGACAGGAAGTCACTTCGCGGTCGGCAGGGTCAAGGCGAATATCGGAATCCGCCACCTGGACCTCGACCACACCGGCACCAAAACGCTCCTTGACCGCGGTTTCCACCACCCACAGCTGGGCGCTGGTGATGTCCGGGACGCTTGCTCTTTTCTTCATCACAGCCAGAGTTTTATTTCAGCGCCGCAAAAATGGCGTCGCGGATCTGATCCACTTTGCCGACGCCGGCGATCTTCACGCACTTGGGTGCGCCAGCCGCACCAGATACGGACCAGTCGGAGTAGTACTTGACCAGCGGCTCGGTCTGGGCGTGGTAGATGTCCAGACGCTTCTTGACCGTTTCTTCCTTATCGTCGTCACGCTGGATCAGGTCTTCACCCGTCTCGTCATCCTTGCCGGCCACTTTTGGCGGGTTGAACACGACGTGGTAGGTGCGGCCGGAAGCCACGTGCACGCGACGGCCCGACATGCGCTTGACGATTTCCTCGTCAGCCACGTCGATTTCGACCACGTAATCAATCGGCACGCCGGCTGCCTTCATGGCCTCAGCCTGGGGAATGGTGCGTGGAAAGCCGTCAAACAGGTAGCCGTTCTTGCAATCATCCTGGGTCAGGCGTTCTTTCACCATGCCGATAATGATGTCATCGGATACCAGACCGCCTGCATCCATGATTTTCTTGGCGGCCACGCCCAACTCCGAGCCTGCCTTGACGTGGGCACGCAACATGTCGCCGGTAGAAATCTGCGAAATGCCAAACTTTTCCTTGATATAGTTGGCCTGTGTACCTTTACCGGCTCCCGGACCACCGAGAAGAATCATACGCATTGTCTACCTCCTGAATTTTATTGAAGTGCTGATACCATTGCGGATAAGAATATCTTGTTTTTCTAACTTACAGTCAAGGTTATTGCAATTAGCTTACGCTGCACATTTAATTTTTTTTATAAAGAGATAAGCCCGTTATTATTTTGCCCCTGTCCTGAACAGACTGCGCACTCGCTCCAGGTCTTCCGCCGTATCCACCCCTGCTGCCGGCAGCTGTGAAGTTACAGCAACGCTGATCCTGTAACCATGCCACATGGCACGTAACTGCTCCAGCGCCTCGTACCGTTCAATCGCCGCCGGCGCCAAACTGGCATACGTCTTGAGAAACCCGGCGCGATAGGCGTAGATACCGATATGGCGGTACACCGGCATGTCCACTGGAAATTCATCGGCGGCAAACGCATCGCGTGCATAGGGAATCGGTGCACGGCTGAAATACAGGGCATAGCTCTCCCGATCCAGCACCACTTTTACCACATTTGGGTTGAACATCTCGTCCCGTTCATGAATCCGGTGACAAGCAGTGGAAATCGCTGCTAGCTGATGGTCATGCAGATGCTTCGCCACGGCGCCGATCAAGGCGGGATCGATCAGCGGTTCATCGCCCTGCACGTTGACGACCAGCGTGTGCTCGTCCCAGCCGCGCTGTGCAGCCACTTCGGCGCTGCGATCGGTGCCGGAGGCATGGTCCGGCGAAGTCATGCACACATTCAAGCCATGGTCACGTGCCGCATCGGCGACGCCGTCATGGTCAGTGGCGATCCACACCTCTTCTGCACCGCTTTGCATCGCCCGTTCCGCCACTCTCACCACCATGGGCTTGCCGGCTATATCCGCCAGCGGCTTGCCGGGCAGGCGAGTAGATGCGTAGCGTGCGGGAATAACGACCTTGAACATAGTGAACAGCGAATTGTGAGCAGTGAGCGGCACAAAACTGCTTACCGCTTACTGCTCACATTTCACCCAATCTCCTCGTCAGCGGGCAGCTTGCGCGCCTCCTCCTCCAGCATCACAGGAATATCATCCTTGACCGGATAAGCCAGGCGGCAGGGCTTGCAGATCAGTTCCTGTACCGCCTTCTTGTAAACCAACGGCCCCTTGCACAAGGGGCACACCAAAATTTCAAGTAGTTTCGCGTCCATCCAGTTTCCTTAGTAGTTCCAGAATTTTTGGTCCGAATTCCGGATCCATTTCAGCCGTAACCGGCAAGACCCAGTATCGGTTGTCAGCAAATGCTGCGCACTTCACGGCATCCTTCTCTGTCATCAGCAACGCGTCAGCATCGGGCCAATCCAGATCACCCGGCAAGTAAACGTGATGATCGGGAAAAACATGCGTGACAAAATCCAGTCCCAAACCGTGCAAATGATCAAAAAATCGCTGCGGATGGCCAATACCGGCCAAGGCATGCAACTTCAACCCCGCCAGGTCCGCCGCCGGTCGCGTCTCGCCTGAGCGCAGGTTGGTCAACCGTTCCCCAGTTAAATGCATCTGATATTGGGCAGCCAACCCCTCAAGAGCATCACCGCCATTTACCACTACCGCATCCACCCGGTTCAGGCGCCACAAGCCTTCGCGCAAGGGGCCGGACGGCAACAATCTACCATTGCCAAATCGGCGCTGCCCATCCACCACTGCAATTTCGACGTTTCGCCGCAGGCGATAATGCTGCAAACCGTCATCGCAAAGAATTACATTACAGTCCGGGTGCGCTGCCAGCAGGGCACGCCCTACTGCCGCACGGTTACGCCCTACCCAGACGGGGCTGGCGGATTTGCGTGCCAGTAAAACAGGTTCATCCCCTTTCAAAGCTGGATCGTCAACCGGGCCAACCGGACACGCCTCCACGGCACGACTGCCATAACCGCGGCTTACAATGCCCGGCCTATAGCCCTGTTTCTGCAGGAACTGCGCCAGCCAGAGCACCAGCGGCGTCTTGCCGCTGCCGCCGACAGTGATATTTCCCACCACGATCACTGGCACCGGCAGTGATCCGGAAGCCATCAAGCCATATCTGAACGCCACCCGGCGCGAAGCAGAAAGCAGCCAGAACAGAGCGCTGAACGGCAACAACACGAGCTGCCACAAACCATGGCGGTACCACTGTTTTTCCAGCCAGGCAGACCCTGCGGTCACTTGCCGTTCTTCGCCTGGGTGGCGAAACTGATGCGATTGAAACCCGCCAGACGCGAAGCTTCCATGATATTGATTACGGACTGGTGAGTGGCCTCGGCATCTGCATTAATCACAACTACAGGGTCGGTCCGCCCCCCCGCCGCACGGCGCAGCGCCTCGCTCAATACATCCACCCCGAGCTTGGCCACGGGAGCACGATTGATGACGTAATGGCCGGAAGCATCGACCGCAACTATGATTTCGTTCGGCTTTTCCGCCTGTTTCTCGGCATCAGCAGTTGGCAGATTGATTTGCAATTCGGCAATCTGGGAAAAGGTGGTGGTCACCATGAGGAATATCAGGATCACCAGCAACACATCGATCATCGCTATCAGGTTGATTTCTGGATCTTCCTTCAGCCTGCACGTTGGAAATTCATGCGGGACGCCTTATTTCCGTTCGCCGTGAACCATGTCCACCAGCTTGATCGATTGCTGCTCCATTTCCATCACCAGGGAATCCACCTTGCCACGGAAATAGCGATAAAAAATCATGCTTGGAATCGCCACAATCAGGCCCATGGCCGTATTATAAAGCGCTACTGAAATGCCGTGAGCCAGTTGGGCGGGACTGCCTCCGGATGGGGTAAGCGCACCGAAAATTTCCACCATCCCGATCACCGTGCCGAGCAGCCCCAGGAGTGGACTGATTGAAGCAATCGTGCCAAGAGTGGTGAGGAAACGCTCCATTTCGTGAGTGACTGCGCGCCCCGAATCTTCGATGGCTTCCTTCATCATTTCCCGCGAACTGTTGACGTTGCGCAAACCCGCCGCAAAGATACGCCCGAGAAGAGAATGCCGCTCCAGATTTGCAATCATCTCATCGTTGACGCCGTCCTGCCGCAGCCATTCACGCACTTTAGGCAACAGGCTCTTGGGCGCCACCAGGCCGCCATACAGCGACCACGAGCGCTCGCCGATAATCGCCAGAGAAATCACCGACGCAATAATCAGCGGCCAGATTGGCCAACCGGCAGCTTGAATGATGGATAACACGCCCACACCCCTGTAAATTTTAACCCCGTAACTTTAGCCTGCCACCTCGTTTTCAGCAAGGGCAGCGATTTCTGCCCTGCCTTGAAATCCTTATCTGCAAAAACAAAAAAACCTGCCCGATGCTGCGGCAGGTAAAAGGGGGATCGTTTAACCCTGACTTTTCTGGCTAATTTTTCCTGATATAAAAAGCGAGAACACCAGGGTCAATTTCTTGAATGTCCAGAAGCTCATGACCACTGCTTTTTATCCATGATTCGATGTCATCTCGCGTAGCGGGGCAACTGCTGACCAACTTCAGAATTTCTCCACCCTGCATGCCCTGAAGCAACTTTCTCGCTTCGACAATGGGGCCTGGGCAGGCCGTGCCTCTCATATCCAATTCAACATTAAAAGCGGAAGGGGGGCGCCGGCCCTTGCGGATAAAATACTCATCCGCACCGTTGGCATCCTTGTCGGTGCGGATGACTTCGTTATCGGTCAGCTTAATCCAGGAGAACAAATCATCTTTCGTGCCGGGGCAGTCAGAAACCAGACAGAGCACTTCGCCGGGGCTGAGCCCGTCCAGTACTTTTTTTGCACCCAGCAAGGGATGCGGGCAAGACAGCCCGGTTAAATTCAATATGCCATTGGCACCCATCAGAAGCGGTTGGTTCACGACTCAAACCCTCAACTACGATAAATAAACAAAACTAATGATGCCATAACATTAGTTAATTTACAAGAGAGGGGTGAGATCGGCGCATGAAAAAGCCACCTGCCCTGAAATTGGCAAATGGCCCTCGATGGCATTGAATATACAGATTGGGGTGTTATTTCCAGGAAAAAAGGAGAAGGCTCCCTATTGAGAGCCTTACGTTAATTACACGATTTTTTTGCTATAGAGCCCAGGCTCACCCGCTCCAGCCCAGCCAGATCGCGAATTGTCTCCACCGCAGCATAGCCATGCTGGCGCAATATCTCGCGGCAGCCCTCTCCCTGATTGTAGCCATGCTCAAACAGCAGCCAGCCACCCGGATTGAGGTGTTGTGGTGCGACAGCGGTGATGCGGCGGATATCATCCAGGCCGTCCGCCCCGGATGCCAGCGCGGAGATGGGTTCGAAGCGCACATCACCGCGTTGCAGGTGGGGGTCGGCGGCTTCCACATAGGGGGGATTGGAAACGATGAGATCGAAGGTTTCCCCTTCGAGCACGCCGAACCAGTTGCTGTGCAGGAGCCGCAGATTGGGCACTCCCAGCCGGGCCGCATTCTCCCGCGCCACGGCCAGCGCCTCCGGTGACTGATCGACGGCGGTCACTGCCGCCTGCGGCCGGTTCCTGGCGATGCTGATGGCAATGGCACCGCTGCCGGTGCCGAGATCCAGCGCGCTGCAGGGCAGGTTTTCGGGGATTTTTTGCAGCGCAAGTTCGACCAGAAGTTCAGTTTCAGGACGCGGAATCAATACGAGGGGGGTGGTTTTGAATTCCAGGCCGAAAAACTCCCGGTTCCCGACGATGTAGGCGATGGGTTCGCCCGCGAGGCGGCGGGTCAGCAGGTCTGTGTAGCTTTGTGCGGCGGATTCCGCCAAAGCATCGCGGTCATGGCCGATGAGCCAGGAACGCGCCACGCCAAGCGCGTGGCTGAGCAGTATCTGGATTTCCAGCCGCGCTTCACGCAGGTCGAGGCCAAGAGCCTGCCGCAGTTTCTGGCTATCCTGCACCAGAACCTCGGCCAGCGTTGCCAATCAGCCTTCTCCGGCCAGGCTGGCCAGCATTTCCGCCTGGTGCTCGGCCATCAGCGCGCCGGTGAGCTCGTCCATGTCGCCGTCCATGATCTGGTCGATCTTGTACAGGGTCAGATTGATGCGGTGGTCGGTGATGCGCCCTTGCGGGAAGTTGTAGGTGCGGATGCGCTCGGAGCGGTCGCCGCTGCCGATCAGGGATTTGCGCGTTGCGGCTTCCTTGGCATTGCGTTCGCGCAACTGCCCGTCCATGATGCGCGCAGCCAGCACGCTCATGGCCTGGGCCTTGTTCTTGTGCTGCGAGCGGTCGTCCTGGCATTCCACCACGATGCCGGTGGGCAGGTGGGTGATGCGGATCGCCGAGTCGGTCTTGTTGATATGCTGGCCGCCCGCGCCGGAGGCGCGGAAGGTGTCGATGCGCAGGTCGGCCGGATTCAGGTTGACCTCGGCCAGCTCATCCGCTTCCGGCATGATGGCGACGGTGCAGGCGGAAGTGTGGATGCGGCCCTGGGTTTCGGTCGCCGGGACGCGCTGCACGCGGTGTCCTCCGGACTCGAACTTGAGCTTGGAATAGGCGCCCTGGCCGATGATCTTGGCGATCACTTCCTTGTAGCCGCCCATTTCGCCCGGGCTTTCCGAGACGATTTCCACCTGCCAGCGCTGGCGCTCGGCGTAGCGCGTGTACATGCGGAACAGGTCGCCGGAGAACAGCGCAGACTCGTCGCCGCCGGTGCCGGCGCGGATTTCCAGGAACACGTTGCGCTCGTCGTTGGGGTCCTTGGGCAGCAGCAGCTTCTGCAGATCGAGCTCGATCTGTTCCAGTCGCGCCTTTCCTTCCTCGATCTCCGCCGCGGCGAGTTCCTTCATTTCCGGGTCGGCCAGCATTTCCTGCGCGTCGCGTATGTCCTGCTCGCACTGCTGCCAGGCATGGTACTGCGCCACCACCGGCGTGATATCCGCATGCTCACGCGTGAGCTTGCGGTAGTTGTCCATGTTGCTGGTGATATCGGCGCTGGAAAGGAGCAAATTGAGCTCCTCCAGCCGCTCGCTGAGGGAAGCGAGCTTGGCCAGGATAGATGATTTCATTTGGAGCTATTCGTGGTGGATTTGGTAAAGCCTGCGCAGCATGGCTTCAAGCTGCTGGCGATCTTCGCCGCTGGCGTGGCTTAGCGCGTGGCTGGGGTTATGCAGGAACTTGTTGGTCAGCGCCCGCGCCATCAGTTCCATCACCTCCTGCGGATCTTCACCCCGGGCCAGCATGCGCTGGGCATGTTCCAGTTCCTGGCGGCGCACGCGGTCGGCATGGTCGCGCAGGGCGCGGATGGTCGGCACCACTTCGCGGTTTTCCATCCATTCCACGAAGCTGCGCACGCGCGATCCGACGATGGCCTCGGCCTCGGCGGCCGCGACCTGGCGGCTGTCCAGGCCCTCCTGCACCACCTGGGAAAGGTCGTCCACGCTGTAGAGAAAAACGTCGTCCATCTCGCCCACTTCTTCCTCGATGTCGCGCGGCACGGCGAGATCGACCATGAACATGGGGCGGTGCTTGCGCGCCTTGATGGCGCGCTCCACCATACCCTTGCCCAGGATCGGCAGCGGGCTGGCGGTGGAGGTGACGATAATGTCGTAGGCGGCGAGGTGATCGGGCAGATCGTTGAGGGTGATGGCACCGCCACCAAAGCGCTGCGCCAGCGTGGCGGCGCGTTCCAGGGTGCGGTTGGCAACCAGGATGTGCTTGGGGTGCTGGGCAGCAAAGTGGTTGGCGCACAGCTCGATCATTTCGCCCGCGCCGATGAACAGCACGTTCTGCTCGTGAATGCTGGGGAAAATGCGCTGCGCCAGGCGCACCGCGGCGGCGGCCATGGACACCGAATTGGCGCCGATGGCGGTGGTGCCGCGCACCTCCTTGGCCACCGAGAAAGTGCGCTGGAACAGCTTGTGCAGCAGCGTGCCCATGGTGCCGGCCTGCTCGGCGGTTCTGACCGCCTGCTTGAGCTGGCCGAGAATCTGGGTTTCGCCCAGCACCATGGAATCCAGGCCGCTGGCGACGCGGAATGCATGCTTCACCGCATCCTGCTTGGGCAGGGTGTAAAGGTAGGGCTCGATGGCGTGGGTCTTGAGCTGATGAAAATCGGCCATCCACTCGATTGCCTGCCGAGGCTCGTCGGTGTTGCAATACACCTCGGTGCGGTTGCAGGTGGAGAGGATCGTCGCCTCCTTCACCGGACGATGGTCCACCAGGTCCAGCAGGGCCTGCTTCACGCTTTCGGCATGGAACGCCACTTGCTCGCGAATGGCAAGCGGCGCGGTGTGGTGATTGATGCCGAAGGCGAATAGCTGCATTTAGAAAAGATGGCCTGTTAAATGGCTGAAAGTATACCGGAAATCAGGGTCAAGAAGGCATTTTCAAGACACAAAACGCGCTACCAGCCCCTGCGAAAAATCCCCCGGCGGCAAGGGAATGCGCACTCTCCAGCCACTGCCCGGAGCGGCGTCGATGGCCTCGCCCTCCAGGTTTTCCATGCGCTCCAGCCGCACCACCCGGTTGCCGGAGGGCAGGAGCAACTCCAGCCGGTCGCCCACCACAAAGCGGTTCTTGACGTTGATCTCGGCCATCTGGCTGGCGGCATCGAAGCTCACGATATCGCCAACGTACTGGCTCTTGGCGCTTTCCGAATAGCCGCGCATGTAGTTCTGATGCTCGGCAGTATGGTGGCGCTGGTAGAAGCCGTCGGTATAGCCGCGATTGGCCAGGGTTTCCAGCGAGGACAGATGGTTCAGGTCAAAAGTCCGCCCTGCCAGCGCATCGTCGATGGCGCAACGGTACACCTGCGCGGTGCGCGCAACATAATAGATCGACTTGGTGCGACCCTCGATCTTGAGCGAGTCAATGCCCATTTTGGTCAGACGCTCGACATGCTCCACCGCGCGCAAATCCTTGGAATTCATGATGTAGGTGCCGTGCTCGTCTTCCATCACCGGCATCAGCTCGCCCGGACGGTTCTGCTCTTCCAGCAGGTAGACCTTGTCCGCCAGCGGGTGGCGCGGCAGGCTGCCACAATCGGACAGAGCGCTTTCCTGCATCTGCGCCGAAAAATCGGCGCGGATCACGCCCGCTGCATCCTCCTCGCCTTCATGCACCTTGTAATCCCAGCGGCAGGAGTTGGTGCAGGTCCCCTGATTGGGATCGCGGTGGTTGAAATAGCCAGACAGCAGGCAGCGGCCCGAATAGGCGATGCACAACGCGCCGTGGACGAATACTTCGAGTTCCATATCCGGGCACAGCTGGCGGATCTCCTCGATCTCGTCGAGCGACAGCTCGCGCGACAGAATCACGCGCGTCAGCCCCATGCTTTGCCAGAATTTCACCGCCGCGTAGTTCACCGTATTGGCCTGCACGGAAAGATGGACCGGCACTTCCGGCCATTTCTCGCGCACCATCATGATCAGGCCGGGGTCGGCCATGATCAGGGCATCGGGATTCATGGCGATGACCGGCTCCATGTCGGCCAGGTAAGTCTTGACCTTGGCGTTGTGCGGCATGAGGTTGCTGGCGACAAAGAACTTCTTGCCCAGGGCGTGGGCTTCCGCAATGCCGGTTTCCAGTTGGTCGAGCTTAAATTCGTTGTTACGCGCGCGTAATGAGTAGCGCGGCTGGCCGGCATACACCGCATCGGCGCCAAAAGCATAGGCGGTGCGCATTTTTTCCAGCGAACCGGCAGGCAAGAGAAGTTCGGGTTGTTTCATTGGGTGGTAAAATTGTGCAAAGGAAAAATTATACCACCCCCTATGAGCCAGCCTTCTTTCATCCACCTCCGCCTCCACAGCGAATACTCCATAACCGACGGCATCGTGCGTCTGGACGCGGGCAAGGACCATGCCTGCCCGCCGGTGGAGCGCGCCAAGGCCGATGGCATGCCCGCCCTGGCGCTGACCGATCTGAGCACCCTGTTCGGCATGGTGAAGTTCTACAAGGCGGCGCGGAGCGGTGGCGTCAAACCACTCATCGGCTGCGACGTATGGATAGAGAACGAGGCCAACCGCGACCAGCCGGGCCGTCTGCTGCTGCTGTGCCAGAATCGGACCGGTTATGGCAACCTGTGCGAGCTGCTGTCGCAGGCTTTCCGCGGCAACCAGTACCGGGGCCGGGCGGAAATCAGGAAGGAGTGGCTGGCCTCATCTTTCGGTGACGGACTGATCGCCCTGTCCGGCGCGCATCTGGGCGATATCGGCCAGGCATTTCTGAACGGCAACGAAGCGCAGGCGCGCCAGCTGGCGCTGGAATGGGCCAAGTGTTTTCCGCAGCGCTTTTACCTCGAACTGCAGCGCCCCGGCTCCAACGCGGCGGAAGAATACGTGCAGCAGGCGCTGCTTCTGGCCGGGGAGCTCGACCTGCCGGTGGTGGCCACCCACCCCATCCAGTTTCTCGACCAGGATGATTTCCGCGCCCACGAAGCGCGCGTGTGCATTGCCGAGGGTTACGTGCTGGGCGACCAGCGGCGCCCCAGGAACTTTACCGAGCAGCAGTATTTCAAGAGCCAGGCCGAGATGGCCGAGCTGTTCGCCGACATCCCCGAGGCGCTGGAAAACAGCGTCGAGATCGCCAAGCGCTGCAACCTGACCGTTGAGCTGGGCAAGAGCAAGCTGCCGCTGTTTCCCATCCCCGAGGGGATGAGCGAAAGCGAGTACCTGATCAAGCGCGCCGAGGACGGGCTGGCGGAGCGCATGAAAGAGCTGTATCCGGACGAGGCGAAACGCGCCGAGCAGTATCCCACCTATACGGACCGGCTCAAGTTCGAAACCGACACCATTGTGCAAATGGGCTTTCCCGGCTACTTCCTGATCGTGGCGGACTTCATCAACTGGGCCAAGCACAACCAGGTGCCCGTCGGCCCGGGACGGGGTTCCGGCGCCGGTTCGCTGGTGGCCTACAGCCTCGGCATCACCGACCTCGATCCGCTGCGCTACGCCCTGCTGTTCGAGCGCTTCCTCAACCCGGAGCGGGTGTCCATGCCCGACTTCGACGTGGATTTCTGCCAGGAAACCCGCTACAAGGTGATCGAGTACGTGCGCCGCCAGTACGGCGCCGACGCGGTATCGCAGATCGCCACCTTCGGCACCATGGCCGCCAAGGCGGTGCTGCGCGACGTGGGACGCGTGCTGGACATGCCTTATCTCTTCTGCGACGGCCTTTCCAAGCTGATCCCCGCCCAGCCGGGCAAATTCGTCAGCCTCAACCAAGCGCTGGAAGAAGTGCCCGAGCTCAAGGAACGCTACGACAACGAGGAGGAAGTGCGCGAACTGTTCGAGCTGGCGCTCAAGCTCGAAGGCATGACGCGCAATGTCGGCATGCACGCCGGCGGGGTGCTGATCGCGCCCGGCAAGCTGACCGACTTCTGCCCGCTGTATGTGGCCTCCGGCGCCGATGCGGTCACGGTATCCCAGTTCGACAAGGACGACGTGGAAGCCGTAGGGCTGGTGAAGTTCGACTTCCTCGGCCTCCGGAACCTGACCATCATCGAGCTGGCGCTGAAATACCTCAAGCGGCTCGACCCGACTTTCACCGGGCCACTCGACACCCAGCATTTCGACGATCCGGCAGCCTACGAAATTCTGAAGAAAGCCAACACCACGGCGGTGTTCCAGCTGGAATCGGACGGCATGAAAAAACTGCTGGCCAAGCTCCAGCCGGACCGTTTCGAGGACATCATCGCGGTGCTCGCGCTGTATCGCCCCGGCCCGCTCGGTTCGGGCATGGTGGACGATTTCATCCTGCGCAAGAAGGGCCTGCAGAAGATCGACTATTTCCACGAGGATCTGAAAGCCTGCCTGTCGCCCACCTACGGCGTGATCGTGTATCAGGAACAGGTGATGCAGATTTCGCAGATCATCGGCGGCTACACCCTGGGCGGCGCCGACATGCTGCGCCGCGCCATGGGCAAGAAGAAGCCCGAGGAAATGGCCAAGCACCGCGAAACCATCGCCGCGGGCGCCAGGGAGAAGGGCTACGACCCGGCGCTGGCCGAGAAGCTGTTCGACCTGATGACCAAGTTTGCCGAATACGGCTTCAACAAGTCGCACACCGCCGCCTACGCCGTGGTCTCCTACCAGACCGCCTGGCTCAAGGCGCACCACACCGCCGCCTTCATGGCCGCCACCCTGTCCTCGGAACTGGACAACACTGACCAGCTCAAGGTGTTCTACGAGGATACACTGGCCAACAAGGTCAAGGTGCTGGGGCCGGACATCAACGTCTCCAATTACCGCTTCGAGCCGGTATCACGCTCGGCGATCCGCTACGGCCTGGGCGCGGTCAAGGGCACCGGCGAGCAGGCAGTGCTGTCCATCGAGGCCGAGCGCAAGGCCGGCGGCCCGTTCCGCGACCTGTTCGATTTCTGCCGCCGCGTGGACAAGCGCATCGTCAACCGGCGCACCATCGAGGCGCTGATTTGCGCTGGCGCTTTTGATTTGATTACCGACCATCGTGCCAGCCTGCTGGCTTCAGCCGGACTGGCAATGGAATCCGCCGAACAGCATAACCGTTCGATAAATCAGGCCAGCCTGTTTGGTGAGGATAGCGCCGGGGATTCGGCTGAAATCCTGGTGGATGTACCACGCTGGGGCGAAGCGGAACAACTGCAGTTTGAAAAGAAAAGCCTGGGCTTCTATTTCAGCGGCCACCCCTACGACAGCTACCGCAAGGAACTGTCCACTTTCATCCGCACCAGGCTCTCCGACCTGGCGCCGCAACACCAGCCGGTTTACATGGCAGGCATCATCTACGCCATCCGCACCCAGATGACGCGGCGCGGCAAGATGGCTTTCATCACCCTCGATGACGGCAGCGGACGCCAGGATGTATCGGTCTTCAGCGAACTGTTCGACAGCAATCGCGAGCTGCTGAGGGAAGACCAGCTGCTGATCGTGGAGGGCAAGGTGAGCAAGGACGACTACGCCGGCGGCTTCCGGGTGGTGGCCGAAAAACTGCTTGGCCTGGCCGGCGCGCGTACCCGCTTCGCCAAGGCCATGCTGCTGAAATGCAACGGCGGCAGCAATGCGGGCAAGCTGAAGGACCTGCTGACCCCCTACCGCAACGGCGGCTGCCCGGTGCGCATCGCCTACCGCAACGGCGGCGCGACCTGCGAACTGCAACTGGGCGACGAGTGGCGCGTCAGCCTGCACGACGAATTACTGAGTTCGCTGCACGAGCAACTGCAAAAGGAAAACGTGCAGATCGTGTATTGAAGCTTTAACCTTAAAGAGCTTCAACTCAAACCACGGAGAACACGGAGGTCACAGAGAAAGGCCATCTTGAACTTTTAAATATGCTTCACCCAACGAGTGAATGCATGTGTATGTACAACCTACTGTTTTTACTCCGTGTTCTCCGTGAACTCCGTGGTTGTCTGTTTTTTCCAAGTTACAAGCCGCCTGCTTCAGCGCGCGGAAACATCACCACATGATCCGCTTCCAGCCGGATGCCGATCTTCTCCCCGTCGGCGTGATTATGATGGCTGGGCACCAGGGATAGCACTTTCTGCCCGCTTGGGAGCAGCAGGGTGTAGAGAATGTCGGCGCCGCGAAAGGCCTTGTGCGCCACCATGGCCTGCATGGGGCTGGCATCGTCGTGCACGATGTCGTCGGGGCGCAGCAGCACTTCCACCTGGCGCTGGTTGCGGCACGCTTCTGGAATGTTTCCGGCCAGGATGCCCAGCTCGGTTTCCACGCGATCTCCACTCAATGCCGTGCCCGGAATCAGCACGCCCTCGCCGATGAAGTCCGCGACGAAGCGGCTGGCGGGCTGGTGATAGAGATTGTAGGCGCTGTCCCATTGCTGCAGCACGCCCTGGTGCATGACGCCGATTTCGTCGGCGATGGCGAAGGCCTCGTGCTGGTCGTGGGTGACGAGGAGCGCGGTGGCGTTCTGCTGCTTGAGGATGTCGCGCACTTCCTGGCCGAGCCGCTCGCGCAGTTCCACGTCGAGGCTGGAAAACGGCTCGTCCAGCAGCAGCAGCGCGGGGCACGGCGCCAGGGCGCGGGCCAGCGCCACGCGCTGCTGCTGGCCGCCGGACAGCTCGTGCGGGAACTTGCGCCCGCTGTCGGGCAGGCCCACCACTTCCAGCAGCTCAGCCACGCGCAGGGCGCGCTCCTGCCGGTTGGCGCCATGCAGGCCGAAGGCCACGTTATCTGCCACGCTGAGATGGGGAAACAGGGCGTAATCCTGGAACACCATGCCGATGCGCCGCTGTTCGGGCGGAAGCATGAAGCCGGGCCGGCTCACGCTGGCGCCGTTGAGCAGTATCTCCCCGCCGCTGACCGGCTCGAAGCCGGCCACGCCGCGCAGCACGGTGGTCTTGCCGCAACCGGAGGGGCCGAGCAGGCAGCCGATACTTCCCTGGGCGAGGCTGAAGGAAAGCCCCTTCACCACCGCCTGGCTGCCATAGGCCTGGCGAATTTCATGCACTTCCAGCAGCGGCACGCCGGGAACGGGGATGGGGCATTGAATGGAAGAAGTCATCAGGATTTGTCCGTATTCTTGATCAGCAGGGCGATCGGCAGCAGGCCGGCCAGCACCAGCGCCACGGCGGGCAGGGCTGCGCGCTCCCATTCGCCTTCCGAGGTCATTTCAAAAATGCGCACCGCCAGCGTGTCCCAGCCGAAGGGACGGGTCATCAGGGTGATCGGCATCTCCTTCATGACATCCACGAACACCAGCGCCGCGGCCGACAGCAGGCCGCCGCGCAGCATCGGCAGATGCACGCGGCGCACCATGGCGAGGCCGGACAGGCCCAGGCTTTGCGCCGCCTCGTCGAGGTTGCGGGTGACGCGCTGCATGGCGCTGTCGAGCGGGTTGTAGCCCACCGCCAGGAAGCGCGTGAGGTAGGCAGGCAGCATGACCAGCAGCGTACCCTGCAAAATCAGGCCACTGTCGATGCCGAACCAGTTTCTGGCCGCGCCGATGAGCTGCTGGTCGAGCCAGGCCAGGGGGATGACGATGCCCACCGCCAGCACCGGGCCGGGCACGGCATAGCCCAGCGTGGCGATGCGCGCCATGGCGCGCGTCCAGCCATCGCCGTGCTGGCGCTGGGCATAGCTCAGCACCAGTGCGGCGGCGACGATCAGCGCGGCGGCCAGCGCGCCCAGCAGCAGGGAATGCCAGAGGAAACCCAGGTAGCGTGCGTCGAAATCCTGGGCCACCACTTTTTCCGCCCACAACAAAAGCTGCGCAACCGGGATGACGAATGCCAGCAACAGCACCAGCGCGGAAAAGCCGCTTGCCAGCCAGGCACTGGGGCCACGCAGGATGATTCTTTCCATCCGGCTGTGGCGTCCGGCCTGGGTGAAGCGCAGGCCGCGGCGCGAAACCTGCTCTGCGGCGATCAGGGCGAAAACCAGCAGGATCAGCACCGAAGCGAGCTGGGACGCGCCCTGCAGCGAAAACAGCCCGAACCAGGTCTTGTAGATGGCGGTGGTGAAGGTGTCGTAATTGAACACCGCGACCGTGCCGAAATCCGCCAGCGTTTCCATCAGGGCCAGCAGCAGCCCGGCCATGATCCAGGGACGGGCCAGCGGCAACGCCACCTTGAAGAACCCCGCCCTGCGGCTGTAGCCCAGCGACTGCGCTGCTTCCAGCGCGCGCTTACCCTGGGTGAGGAAGGCATTGCGTGCCAGCAGGTAAACGTAGGGGTAGAGGGCCAGGCTCATCACCATGATCACCCCCCCGGCAGAACGGATGGCGGGAAAAACCAGCGGCCCGCCGGCCAGTTCGCGCAGGACGGTTTGCAGCGGGCCGGTGAAATCGAGCAGGGCGACATAGACAAAGGCCGTGACGTAGGCCGGTAGTGCCAGCGGCAAGAGCAGCGCCCAAGAGAAAAAGCGCCGCCCCGGGAATTCGCACACGGCAGTCAGCCAGGCCAGGCTGACGCCCAGCAGCGTGACGCCTATGCCCACGCCCAGCACCAGGCGCAGGGTATTGCCGAGCAGGCCGGGCAGCACATGCTCCAGCAGGTGCGGCCAGACATCACGCTCCGGGCTGAACAGCGACGCCAGCACCACTGCCAGCGGAACGATGATCAGGAGCGCGATGCCGGTCGCTGCCAGGCGCCAGCCGTGGCGTTTCATCGATAGCCGGCGCGGTCCATCAGCTTGACCGCCGCCGCCTGAAGTTCGCCCGCCCTGGCGACATTCAGCGGGTTCTGTCTGAAGCCGCCCCAGGCGGCCACCAGCGGATCAGCCTTGACGGCGGGATTGACCGGGTATTCCAGGTTCACGTCGGCAAACAGGTTCTGCGCCCTGGCCGAGGACAGCCATTCCAGCAGGGCCACGGCCTCCTTCTCATGCCTGGCATGCCTGACCACGCCCGCGCCGGAAACATTTACATGCACCCCGCTGCCCTGCTGGTTGGGCCAGAAAATGCCCAGCGCCAGGCCGGCCTTCTTCTCCATCAGGCGCCCGAAATAATAGGTGTTGGCGATGCCCGCGTCGCACTGCCCGGCGGCGATCGCCTCCAGCATCTTGGTGTCGTCCGGGAACGGCTCGGTCGCGAGATTGGCGACCCAGGATTTAACCACCTGCTCGGCTTTGGCCTCGCCGTGCTCGGCGATCATCATCGCCACCAGCGACTGGTTGTAGACCTTCTTGGAAGTCCGCAGGCACAGGCGGCCCTTCCATTTCGCGCTGCCCAGATCCTCATAAGTGGACAGATCGGCGGGCTTCACTTTCTGCTGGTTGAAGAAAATGGTGCGCGCGCGCACCGACAGGCCGAACCACTGGCTGCCCGGATCGCGCAGGTGCGCCGGCACATTGGCATTCAGCGTTTGTGACGCCACCGGCTTGAGCAGCCCTTCCCTGGCGGCTTCCCACAGGTTGCCGGCATCCACGGTCAGCAGCAGTTCGGCCGGCGTGTTCTGGCCTTCCGCCCTGAGACGCTGCAGCAGCGCGCCTTCCTTGTCGGTAATGAATTTGACCTGCACGCCGCTTTCCTTGCTGTAGGCGTCGAACAAGGGCTTGATGAGTTGCTCGTTGCGGGCGGAATAAACCACCACTTCGGCGGCGCAGGCCGATGCGGCAGCGAGGCTGACGAGGGCGCCCACGAACAGGATCTTGAGGATTCTCATTGCAATCTCCATGCTTTAAAGAAACAAATCGTGACTGATGGAGATATTCTAGTGCTAATGAGAATTGTTATCAACTACATTTGACTACTCTCTTGACGAGGCATGCGGATGGCTTGAACCCAGATTATCCGTTAGGGCCAGAACACAGCTGTAGGGGCGGCGCTCCTGCATGTACGAGCATCCCGATGAACAATCTGGGTTGAATAAACCCTAAAAAACTTGCGCAGTAAATTATTATATTAGATAATTCTAATTCACACGGAAACACTCATATCCCCTTTTGAGTTTTTTGTGTTGTCTCCTCCATCCTCCAAAAATTTGGTGGAATTTCAAGCGCAGTTCAGAAATGGACCGCGCTTTTTTTTGTCCGGCGTATTGCCGGGTTTCCTGTTGTTTCAGTCCTGGGATGGAGATTGATCAGGCCGTGATCAGCCAGCAGTAGTGGATTTTCTTGTTGCGGAAATCTTCGGGCACGGTCTGCGCGGAAATATCCTTGACCTGACGGGTAGCCAGCGCGGCACTGTCGAGTTTGAAGCTGCGCAGGTTGGTGGAGAAAAACAGCTCGCCTCCCGGCGCAAGCAGTTCCAGGCAGGCATTGATCAGACGGGGATGGTCGCGTTGCACGTCAAGCACGCCCTGCATTTTCTTGGAATTGGAGAAGCTCGGCGGGTCCATCACGATCAGCTCGAATTTTTCCCCTGAAGCACGCGCCTGTTCGAGATAGGCAAACACGTCGGCACGCACCAGCTTGTGCCGCTTCAAGTCCATGCCGTTGAGCTCGAAATTGCGCAGCGACCAGTCCTGATAGGTATTACTCATGTCCACCGTCACCGAGCTGGCCGCGCCTCCCCCAGCCGCATAAACGGTAAAGCTGCCGGTATAGGCGAAGAGATTGAGGAAGCGCTTGCCCGCCGCGCGTTCCTGCACCATGCGCCGGGTGTTGCGATGATCGAGAAACAGCCCGGTATCGAGATATGCGGCCAGGTTGACGACGAAGCGATGCCCGCCCTCTTCCACCACGAAATCCTCGCCCGTCGTGCCGGTTTTTTCGTACTGGCTTTCGCCACGCTGGCGCGCGCGCAGCTTGTAGGTGATGTTCCGCAGCGGCAGATCGAGCGCCTGCGCGGCGTTTTCGCGCACGCTTTCCACCCACAGGGCATGCGCCTCGTCGGGCATCTGCCAGCCGGTATCGAATTCCTGCAAGTGCGCCTGATCATGGTAAACATCGACTGCCAGAGGAAACTCTGGAACATCGCGGTCGTAAACCCGGTAGCAGGAAATGCCCTTGCGACGAGCCCACTTGCCCCAGTGTCGGGCGTTCTTGTGCAGGCGGTTGAGAAAAGCGGAGAAATCAGACATGGCGAAGAAGGGAGAATGACAGGAAGGCCCGGAATCCTGAGCCATCCTGTTCAAGCTGTCAAACGGGGAAATACTCTTAGTGCTTCATGCCCTTGTGGTCATGATCCATCGGCATCGGTGCTGGCATTGCCGCCTGGGGCTTGCGCACCTGGGCATCGAATTTCTTGCTGCTGCCGTCCTCGAAAGTGACGTTAATGGCCACGTTTTCGCCTTCCTTCAGGGGCTGCTTGAGATCAATCAGCATGATGTGCAGGCCGCCCGGCTTGAGCGCGGTTTCGCCCTTGGCCTTGATTTCGATGTCCTTGACCTGGCGCATCTTCATCATGCCGCCTTCCATGGTATGGGTGTGCAGCTCGGTGACCTTGGACGCGGCATTGTCAGCCTTGACCACCTTGTGGTCCTTGTCATCATTGTTTTTCAACATGAGAAAAGCACCCGTAACCATCTGCCCCGGAGGAGCCAGACGCACATAGGGGTCGCTGACTGTCACATTGTCGGCGGCAGTGCCGGCAGCGAATGACGGGGCGGCGACTGCAAACGCCGCTGCAATTGCGAGTGTCGATAGTGTCAATTTCATGAATTACTCCTTGCTTGAGTGGAAAAAAAAGAACCCCCAGATGGTAAAGCGCCGGGGCGATAGCGAGAATGCGGCAAAATGCCGCGCTGCAAACAGAACATTTTATCCGGCTGTGCTAGCCCAGGTATCCTTGAGCGCCACGGTGCGGTTGAACACCAGCTTTTCGCCCGGCCTGTGCTGGCGGCGATCCGTGCAAAAATAGCCCAGACGCTCGAATTGATAGCGCGTTTCCGGCGCCGCATCGCGCACGCAGGGCTCGACCCAGCCCTGCACCACGGCGAGCGAATCGGGATTGATGAAGTCGCAGAAATCGCGTTCCCTGTCACTGTCCGGTCGGGCCACGGTGAACAGGCGGTCGTAGAGGCGAATCTCGGCGGGAAGCGCATGCTCGGCCGAAACCCAGTGGATCACGCCCTTGACCTTGCGCCCCTGCGGATTCTTGCCCAGGGTCTCGCTATCCAGCGAACAGCGCAGCTCGGTCACATTGCCGGCTGCGTCCTTGATCACTTCATCGCACCGGATGACGTAGCTGTAGCGCAGCCGCACCTCGCCGCCCGGCACCAGGCGCTGCCAGCCGGGGGGAGGCGTTTCGCTGAAATCGTCGGCCTCGATCCAGATCTCGCGCGCAATCGGCACTTCACGGCTGCCGAATTCGGGGTGATTGGGGTGGAGACCCGCCTCGCGCGACTGGGTTTCGCCCGCCACGAAATTGCTCAGCACCACCTTGAGCGGATTCAAAACCGCCATCACGCGCGGCACGCTGGTTTCCATGTCCTCGCGGATGCAGCCTTCCAGCACCGCCATGTCGATCACGTTATCGCTCTTGGAAATGCCGATGCGGCGCGCGAATTCGCGTATCCCCGCCGGAGTATAGCCGCGCCGCCGCATGCCGGTGATGGTCGGCATGCGCGGGTCGTCCCAGCCGGATACGCGCTTTTCGCTCACCAGCTGGTTCAACTTGCGCTTGCTGGTGATGGTGCACTGCAGCTCCAGGCGCGAAAACTCATACTGGCGCGGGTGGCAGGGGATGGTGATGTTGTCCAGCACCCAGTCGTAAAGCGGGCGATGGTCCTCGAATTCGAGCGTGCACAGCGAATGGGTGATGCCTTCCAGCGCATCGGAGATGCAGTGGGTGTAGTCATACATCGGATAGATGCACCACTGGTCGCCGGTGCGGATGTGGTGGGCGCGGCGGATGCGGTAGATGGCCGGGTCGCGCAGATTGATGTTGGGCGAGGCCATGTCGATTTTCGCGCGCAACACCTTGCTGCCGTCGGGAAACTCGCCGCCCTTCATGCGCGCGAACAGGTCCAGGTTTTCCGCCACGGAGCGCTCGCGGTAAGGACTGTTCCTGCCCGGCGCGGTGAGCGTGCCGCGATACTCGCGCATTTCGTCCGGCGTCAGATCGCACACGTAAGCCTTGCCGGCCTGGATCAATTCCACCGCGTAGCCATACAGCGCAGCGAAATAGTCCGACGCCCAGCGCACCTCGCCATCCCACTGAAAGCCCAGCCAGCGCACGTCGTCCTGGATGGAGAGGGCATATTCCTCGCTCTCCTTCTCCGGATTGGTGTCGTCGAAACGCAGGTTGCACCTGCCCTTGAAATCCAGCGCCAGGCCGAAGTTGAGGCAGATCGACTTGGCATGGCCGACGTGCGGGTAACCGTTTGGCTCCGGCGGGAAACGGGTAACGATGGACTGATGTTTGCCGCTTTTGAGATCATCTTCGATGATGTTGCGGATGAAATGGGGGACGGGTTCGCGCTCGCTGCTCATGAGGGTGGCTTTGGCTAATTGGATTGAACGCGCCGATTTTACCCGAAAAACCCCGGCGCTCACGCAGCGAGTTTGGCCGGCAGGTCAAAAAGCGGTGGCACGCAAACGAGTTATTCTCACAGCAGAGATATCAAATAGTCCTCAGAATCTCCAGTTCCGCATCGTTTTTTTGCGTATTTTTTTGGACTATACTGAAAACAGATGTTGGCATGAGCGGGAAGCGCAAACCACCAGACGATCACAAGGAGAAGAACATGAAAACGCTAATGACTATTGCCAGGCTGGGCGCTATCTGCGCCAGCTTTATGATGGTCGCTCCGGCCGCCCACTCTGACGGGATCGAGCGCAGTTGTCGTGCCTATTACTCCTTCCATCTGAGTTCGGTCAACAACGAGCAGGGGCAGTGGCTGGTTGCCATCGGCGATATCGCTGGCGCCGGAACAGAAAACGGCTTCACGGCGCGTCGCGGCTGTGGTCAGCTGGTTCCGAATCGTTGCCGGCAACGCGCCAGCGAGGCCCTCATGGCGTGCATGAAAGCCCATGCGAAGAACCCGGCCCAAGTACCCGACGAATGCCGTTCCAACGGAGTGCAAAACTACCCTGTCGATAATCTGGGGGAACTGGTCCGGACCAAGGCATGTGAATATGTGCGCACCAAGGGCAAGGTCAATCCGACCTTTCTGCCGCCGAAATACTCTGTCAAAACCACCATCAAGGTACAAATATCCGGCGACGATGGCTGTGGCGTGGGTAATCCGCATGTTGCCACTGTCGACCTGGCGCCGCTGGAAGTTCAGTGCCCATAGTACCAACAGGGGTCAATGACATGACGCTACCACCTCGTGCCCTATTGCCATGGCTCAAAACGAAGTTAACAGCCCTTTCATGGCTGTTATGTCAAGACTTGACCCCTCGCATGCTCGTATGCATGTGTGACCCCTCGTATGAGAAATAATGTGATTTTGCAAGACCTGACCCCGGTGCACTGGGTGCCTGTGTGCCTGTGTGACCCCGGTGCACTGCACCGGTGCACTGCAAAGTCGGGAATGAAAAAGGGCAGCCCGGAGGCTGCCCTTCGCCGTTGCGCGGGGTCTGATTACTTCAGGCCCATGCAGTTGGCGTAGTAGGTCACGGTGGCGGGCCAGTCGGAGAAGATGCCGAGGATCTTCACCTGCTTGGCCAGCACGTCCAGCGCCTTGTACATGTCGCTGTCGGTCTTGATCGCCTTGCCGGTCGGGTCGAAGTCGTAGTAGTAGCCCCCCTTCGCCGCGCCCTGGCGCAGGTCGGAACGCTCGAAGGTCCAGGTGATGATGTCGAAGCCCATGCCCTTGAGGTCCTTCGCCAGTTGCGACGGCACGATGTTGCCGCTGCCGTCGAGCGCCAGCAGGGCCGGCATCGGCGGGGCGATGACGCGCACGCCGCGCTGCTTCAGCAGCTTGAAGTACGCCATCCGGTCCATCGCGTCGTAGGGCGCCTGGATCACGATGTCGTCCTTGGCGGCATCGTAGTCGAGCAGATACACCGCCTGCTCGCCGTATTTCGTGTTGTCGATCCAGTAGAACACGTCGTTGACGTTGAAGGACTGGGTCCAGACCTCACGCGGCTTGACGCCACCGGCCTCCAGCTCGTCGGCGAACTTCTGCGCGTACTGTTCCTGGCCGCCGAAGATCGCATCGACGCGGTCCTGGTAGTTGGCGCCCTTCAGCTCGGGGGTGTGCTTCACGCCTAGTTCCTGGTTCAGGGCGATGCTCTCCTTGAAGGTCAACACGTTGGCGCGGCCGGTGTAGAGGTCGGTGCGCCACGTGGCGGTGCCGCCCAGGTAGCCTTCGGCGGTGGTGGCCTTGGGGTTGCTGGCGTCCATCTTCGCATCCAGGGACTTGTACTCCGCCAGGGTCAGGTCGCTGGTGCAGCACTGCGGCGCGGGGTTGACGCCCACCGGGCCGGTCCAGGGTACGGTGCACTTTGCGTTCAGCTCGGTGGCGACGATGTTGGTGGTGGTGTGCAGGTCGCACTCGCTGTGGCGGCACACCAGCTCGGCGTCCTTGGTGAAGCTCACGTCGCACTCGACGATGCCCGCGCCCATGCGCGCGCCGGCGCGGTAGGAGATGTCGGAATGCTCGGGGAACTGCATGGCCGCGCCGCGGTGGGCGATGGAGAAGTCGGTGCGGTAGAAGGGGCCGCCCTGGCACTGCATCAGGCGCTCCTTCAGCTTGCCCTCTTCCATGCCCTCGACGAGGTAGAAGGGACGGGGGCCGAGTTGCACGCTCGCATCGTGCTTCTCGAAGTGGTGGCGGCCATCGCGGTCGGCGTGGGCCATGGAGGTGACGCCCGCCAGGGCGGCCATGGCCAGGGCCACGGCGAATTTGCTGTGTTTCTGCATGGAGGTACTCCCAAGAATGTGGATTGACTCGCGTGCGCGGTGTGCGCCCGCAACCTGCCACTGTGGCTAGTGGAGATGAACGGGCGATGGCGGTTTCTTTGCGGTTTTGCGGGCGACCTAGTCCAAAAGGCTTATCAGGCTGTTGAAATTCGCCGCTTCCCACCAGCCTGGCGGAGCGGCGCATGCGGCTCAAGGGTCAAGTCTTCGGCTCAAGGGTCAAGTCTTGACATAACAGCTACGAAAGGGCTGTTAACTCCGTTTTGGGCCATGGCAATAAGGCACGAGGCGATAGCGCCATGTCAAGACTGACCCCTTGCATGGTAATGGCTTAGCGCCGAGAAGCCATGCCCAGGTTGATGACATTGGTATTAACTGATAGTGTGGGGCTTTATGGGCCCGGATGCATTGGTTACAGTAGCGGATACAATTTCAGAATCAATCGAGTCTGACCCCATTGATTCATTGATTATGATGCGGAAAGGAAGGGATGGAACTGATTAACGAGACAGCACGAATGCGGATCAGGCCGTTGACCTTGGGCGATGTGCCTGCACTGACAGAGATTCTTAGCGATCCGGAAGTCATGAAGCATTCCGTGCGTGGTGTCTACGACGAGGCGGCTACTCGACGATTTGTAGAATGGTGCTTGGCTTGCTACGAATCGCATGGTATTGGTCCGTGGGCTCTTATCGAAAAGGAAACGTCCGCCCTTATTGGATTCTGCGGGGTAGGCCCGGAGCGAGTCGGAGATGTGGAAGAGATCAATCTCGGATATCGGTTGGCGAGGCGGTACTGGGGGAAAGGTTTCGCCACTGAGTCGACGAGAGCTGTCCTCGCCTATGCGTTTGAAAGTAAGGAATGTCAGTCTGTAGTGGTAATTATCGAGCCTGAACATGTTGCATCACTGCGAGTGGCCGAAAAGTCCGGGTTCTGTAGTTTTCAGGAGGTCGCGTTTCATGGAAAACAAGTACGGCTGTATCGACTGATCTGTGAAAAATGGAGCGAGTTGTATAACACGTCGTTGCAGCCGACTTCAGGCCGCGACGTGGCCCTCCCCGGCTGAGCTTTGCGTTAGAGCGCAAAAAAGGCAAAAAAGGGGTCAAGTCTTGACATGACACAATCACCTCGTTGCCGTTATTGCCATGTTTGCCCGCTGACACCTTTGTCCGCACCCCAACCGGTCGGATTGAACGCGCCGATTTAACCCGAGAAACACCGTCATCCGCGCACCCATCATGCCTGATGGCCGCGCATTGCCACTTGACAGCCGCCCCCGGCAATGCGCAAATTGTCGGCTATTCAGTCATTTGTTGGCATATGATCCCCATGAAGCCTGTCTTTCTGCCGGTTCTCGCGGCCGTTCTGCTCACCGCTTGCAGCCAGGAGTCTTCACCCCCCCCGCCGCCGCCCGTATTGGTGAAAACCCATCTTGTCAGCCAGAGTGCCGCCAGCGCCGGGCGCGCTTATAGCGGCGAGGTGCGCGCCCGCCACGAAACCTCACTGGCCTTCCGTATCGGCGGCAAGATACTGGAACGCAAGGTGGATGTGGGTGCCGCCGTCAAGGCGGGGCAACTGCTGGCGCGCCTCGATCCCGCCGATGTCCGCCTGGCTGCCGGACAGGCCGAAGCCCAGCGCGCCCTGGCCCTGGCCGAGGCCAAACGCTACCGCGATCTCCATGCGCGGAGTTTCGTCAGCGCCGCCGCCCTGGAGGCCAGGGAAACAGCCCTGGCGTCCGCCGAAGCCCAGGCAGGAATGGCGCGCAACCAGGCCGCCTATGCGACCCTGAACGCCGATCATGCCGGCGTCGTCGCCGCCGTGCTGGCGGAACCCGGCCAGGTGGTGAGCGCCGGGCAGCCGGTGCTGCGCATCGCCCGGGACGGGGAAAGGGAAGTCGCTATCGCCGTACCCGAGGCCGGCGTGATTGACCTGAAACCGGGCATGACGGCGGAGATCAGCCTGTGGAGCGGCGGACGGGCTTACCAGGGGCGGCTGCGCGAGCTTTCCCCTGCGGCCGATCCGGCGACCCGTACCTATGCGGCACGGGTTTCCATTCTGGATGCCGATGCGGGCCTTGCCCTGGGCATGACGGCCAGCGTGCGCTTCACCACCCAAGCCACCCCTGCCCTCGTGGTGCCCCTGGCCGCCTTGTTCCAGCAAGGACAGGGCTTCGCCGTCTGGGCCGTGGGCAGCGATGCCACGGTCAGCCTCAAGCCCGTGACGGTGGCGGGCTACACCGACGCGGGCGCGGCAATTGCCGCCGGCCTCCAGCCGGGCGAGCGCATCGTCGCCGTTGGCGTGCACAAGCTGAGTGCCGGCCAGAAAGTGCGGATCGCGCCATGAACCCGGAACAAGCCAACCACGGAGTTCACGGAGAACACGGAGTAATGAAGTGTTATGCCGATTTCGCGCCACACCTGTCAGGTAGCGCCAATAACTTCTTCCATCATGGCGTGTTTTTCTTCGTGCCCTCAGTGATCTCCGTGGTTCAATCAAAGTTTCCAGAATGAAAGCCCCCAACCTCTCCGAGTGGTCCCTGACGCACCCGTCCATGGTGCTCTACCTGATCATCGTGCTCATGGCGGCGGGTGCCTTGTCCTATTTCAAGCTGGGCCGCGCCGAGGACCCGGATTTCACCTTCAAGGTGATGGTGGTGCGCACCCTCTGGCCCGGCGCCGACGCGCGCGAGGTGGAACTGGAACTGACCGAGCGCATCGAGAAAAAGCTCTCCGAAACGCCCTGGGTGGATGTGCTCCGCTCCGCCTCCAAGCCCGGCGAGTCCATGGTGTTCGTGATCCTCAAGGACTACACGCCCAAGCCCGAGGTGCCGGAGGCCTGGCGCCAGGTAAGGAAAAAACTGGACGATATCCGCCACACCTTTCCCGCCGGCGTGCAGGGGCCGTTTCCCAACGACGAGTTCGGCGATGTGCAGGTCAATATCCTTGCTCTCACCGGGGACGGCTTCGACCTTGCCGCCCTGCGCCTGGAGGCGGACCGCCTGGCGCGGGAGCTGAAGCGCGTGCCCGACGTGAAGAAAGTGGAACTGATCGGCGTGCAGCAGGAAAAGATCTACATCGAGGTCAAGCCGGAGCGCCTCGCCGCCCTGGGGCTGGCGCCAAACCAGGTTTTTGAAGCGCTGCAGCGCCAGAACGCGGTGGCCGCCGCCGGTTTCATCGAGACCGCAACGGACCGGGTGCGCCTG
>Ga0172380_10002370_pt1 | contig 29245 bp, 31 predicted proteins | sample Leawe162metaG_FD_119747 | JGI IMG/M metagenome (GOLD analysis project Ga0172380, IMG submission 119747) | Leachate microbial communities from a municipal landfill in Southern Ontario, Canada - Leachate well 162 metaG | ecosystem: Engineered > Solid waste > Landfill > Unclassified | place... | reverse complement strand
GTCTGTTGAGATTTTCCAGAGAATAATACCAGCCGAGAGGGTAATTAAGATTGCTTCAAGGGATTCATTTTCACTAAAGAATAATCCAAAGAAAATACTGAGTGACACAAGAAGTGAAATCAAAAGTGCTTTTTTGCTTTGTACACCACTCTCAACGAGAAGGACTTGCTGTCCTGCTTGCTGGATTGTCTGATGTCCGAGTACGCCAATAAAAGAAGTAAATCCAATTACTGGGTTCAGCGCGAATCCTGAAATAACAGCAATACCATCTACGATATTGTGAAAGAAATCAGATACAAGTATACGCCACATACTCGCACGAGTATGGTGTTTGTGTTCTTCTTCGTTGTCATGGTGATGGTGAAATTCTTTAAAGACAAGTCCGATACATACGCTGACACCGAGTCCGACAGCACCCCAGATGAGTGTTGTTCCTACTCCACCGCGTTCAATACCTTCGCGGAGAAGCATAAGAACAAGTGATGCATACACACCCAATCCAAAACCTTTTACAAGAGGATGATGGAAAAACTGTTCGCGTTTTGGTAATCCCGCAACAATAGCGAGGGGAACAATTGAAATGGCAATAAGCGCTAAAAAGGTATAAGTATTCATCCCGAATGAAATATAATAAATAATTAAAAATAAATTGATTGTCTTACTTGTACCGTTTAAATATATTGTTACCGTGATTTATGCTTTATGTTTCAGACGGGACAAGTACCTTATTATAATACCATAGTCGTCAAGTATCTATTCAAAATGAATCTCAAAGTTTTTTTCTTTAAGTGTTTGAGCAAGAAGAGGGAATAGAGCGAGGTCTTTGTCGCTTGCGACAAGTGCGACTGCTTCAGTGCGAGCGGCTTCAACCATTTTTATATTTTTTATCGCATCCATTCCGAGGTCGGTGATTCCCCATTGCTTATCTCCACTGAGCAATCCTGCACCTCGGAGCTCGAGATCAAGCTCTGCGAGTTCAAATCCGTTTGTTGCCTTTGTGAGAGCTTTTAGTCGGTCGAGTGTTTTGTCTGTCTTTGCTTCCGCAAAGAGGTAACAGTATGACTGATGTTCGGAACGAATAACACGTCCACGTAATTGATGAAGTTGAGCAAGTCCAAAACGCTCTGCGCCCTCAATGATGATGGAAGTCGCGTTAGGTACATTTACTCCGACCTCGATGACTGATGTTGATACGAGGATATCAAGCGTGTGCTCTTTGAACTCTTGCATAATTGCTTCTTTTTTCTGTTTTGTCATCTTACTATGCATGACACCGATGCGATATTCAGGGAACACCTCTTTTTGTAATCGCGTGGCTTCAGCAAGAACAGATTTGGCAATAACTGCTTGTTCTTTCTCTGGGTCGGGTTCATCAATACGTGGGCAAATAACGTATGCTTGCCTACCTGCTTTGAGCTCAGTGCGAATTGCTTCATACGCAAGGTCTCGTTTGTTTGGTGCAATGATTTCTGTAATAACTTTTTTGCGTCCAGCTGGCATTTCATCAACGACCGACAAATCAAGGTCGCCATAGATGGTGAGTGCGAGCGTGCGAGGGATAGGTGTTGCAGTCATCGAGAGATAGTGAGGGGCGTGACCTTCCTTTTTTGCGAGCTTCATTCTCTGGTTTGTGCCAAAACGATGCTGTTCGTCAATGACCACGAGCCCAAGGTCTTCGAATTCTACTGATTTTGAAATTAGTGCATGTGTGCCGATAACGATTGGAATTTCGCCATTCTTCACCCATTTCAAAAGTTGTGCACGCGAGATTGGAGTCCATGTTTTTTCTTGGACACCGTTTCGCCATACCGCTGATTTACTTGGATATTTACGGCAACCACTTCCTGTGATAAGTCCGATTGATATTCCTGTATGCTCAAAATATTTCACAAAGTTTTCATAGAGTTGCGTTGCGAGCACTTCAGTTGGTGCCATATACGCGACTTGAATATTGCCGAAATCTTGACCTACGGGGCGATTCTTTATCACTGCATACGAAACAGTTGCCGCGATGAATGTCTTTCCTGATCCCACATCTCCTTCGACGAGACGTGACATTGGTTTATCCATCTTGAGATCATTTAAAATAGTTCGGATTGTGGTGCTCTGTGCCTTTGTTGGAGTGAATGGAAAACGTGAAATAAAATCCTTGATATCTTTTTCGGGAATGGCGAGCTTGTATGAGAATAATTCTTCATAACTTTTTCGTTCTTGTTGGCGAGCGAGTTGTATGAAGAACACTTCTTCGAATGCGAAGCGTTTGCGCGCGATGTCGGCGTGTTCTTTTTTCTGCGGGAGATGAATCCATACAAGTGCGGTATGGAGTGCAGGGAGATTATATTTTGAAATAATTTCAGTAGGGAGATAGTCCGTGATATCGCGAACGCATGAATCTTTCAGAATTTTCTGAATCGCATGATGTATCCATAGTGAAGTAATACCGCGTGATTCGGCATAGACTGGGTACCCGAATTGCTGATGGGGGTCGCCTTCTTTGAACAGTGAGTCATGGGTATCGATTGGGAGAATATCTTCTGGTTTTATCTCTGGGTTATTGAGTGTTAGTCCGTATGATTTACTATCGGATATTTTACCAGTTACGCGAACAACAGCACCGTCTTTTAGCATTTTTGCGAGATATGGTTGATGAAACCAGATGATATTGAGTGACCCAGAGAGGTCAGTGAGTGTTGCTTGCCCCATTGGAATCTTTGTGTGAAAACTTTTTTTCGTTTTTAATTTTGAGAGTGTACCAACAATGGTAACTGTTTCGCCTGCCGTCGCTGAGCTGATAGGACGAACCTCTGAAATATCAGTGTATCGAGAGGGGAAATGGTATAAGAGGTCGCGAATAGATACGAGGTGAAGTCGCGTAAGTGCTTTTTTCTGATTCGCATCAATGCGAAAATGTGTTTCGATGTTATCGCTTGGTTTCATTTGTTTGTGATGATTGAGATTCAGGGAATCCGTTACCATAGAGAATAATTCCACCAAGTGCAATGAGTATCACAAGGAGAGCTAGTGCCTGGCGTTCGTGGGGCGTTTTCATATTGGTCAGTATATCATAGGGTATAGGTTGAATATAAAACAACACCGATGTGTCGGTGTTGTTTTAGGGGAGAGGAATTATTTAAGGATTTTATTGATACGCTCAACGAGTTCATCGAGAGTAAAGTTTGATTTGACCATAAAGTCAGTCGCACCTAGCTTCTCTGCTTTCTTCACATCTTTATCTTCAGAAAGATTCGAGAAGACAATAACAGGGATTTTCTTTGTTGATGCTGTGCTTCGGATTTTTTCAAGAATTTCAAATCCGTCGAACTCTGGAAGTACGAGGTCGAGAAGGATAAGCGAGATTCCGTCTTCGGTAATCTTTTTCATGCCTTCTTCGCCATTACCGGCGGTAATAACTTCATAATCCTCTTTCTTTAGTTTTGTGGCTTCGAGACCCTGTAAAAAGGTGTCATCTTCTACAATAAGTATTTTCTTCATCCCAGTTAGAAGCAGTTTGTGGTCTTTTTATAAAATCACCTTCCTGCTTAGTATTAGTTGGTAAATATTTTTTATCCTCCCGTTATGTATTCATGGTGACCACAGCATCTAACGGGACAAGTATTGTGATTATATCATAGGGTTTATTCAATCGGCAATGTGACAAAAAAGGTCGTACCTTTGCCGGGAGCACTCTCGAACCAGATTTTGCCTTTGTGGCGTTCGACGATATTTTTCGTTGCATAGAGTCCAAGTCCTGACCCGATAACTTCTTTTTCCTGAGCGTTCTTTGCGCGGAAGAATTTACTGAAAATTTTTGGTTGTTCTTCTGGTGTGATGCCGATGCCCATATCATGAACAGAGAATTCGACGGATTTTGTTTCTTCGTTATGTTTGAGAGATACGAATACTTTGTCACCAGGGTGACTATACTTTAGAGAGTTTTCGATAAGATTTTGTAATACTACTCGAGTCATTTCTTCGTCGCAGGTAATCTGGGGGATAGGCATGTCTGGTTTAAGGAATACGAGAGGGACTGATTTCTTCAATGTCTCACCAGAGAATTCGAAGATTGTTTGTTCTACGAGATAGAGTGGGTCAACTTTTTTGAAATTGAATTTGATTGATGTGTCTTCAGAGTGATTGAGTGTGAGAAGATCATTCACTAGTGCAATCATGCGTTCATTACTATTGAATGCTTTCTGGATAAATCCTTCCTGTTCTGTGGTGATTGGCCCGACATCTTTATCGAGGAACATTTTTAATATCCATTTGAGCGCAGAGAGTGATGTGCGGAGTTGGTGTGCAGAGATTGAGATGACATCAGATTTGACTGAGTTTATTTGTTTTAACTTTTCGTTTTCTATTTTTAGTTGCTCGAGTTCAGTGCCTGTTCCAGTAGACGCAGGTGCTGGTTGTGGTATAGGTGAGTCTGGTGTATTTTTTTGTTCAGTGTCTTGTGTCATGTTTATTTTTTAATAATCGTCTCATCTAGTTTGAGTAATTTGAAACTGAAGTAAACGACAAATGCGATAATAATAAAATCAATTCCAGTATTAAGGAATGTTCCGTATTTAACTGCCGATCCTCCGACGTAGAATACTTGTGTTGTGAGGTCATCAACTCCACCCAAGAGTCCGTTTAATATTGGATAGATAATATCAGTCACGAGAGAGCTTACAAATTTTGAAACTGCTCCACCTAAAATAAAACCAACTGCGAGTCCAAACACACCCTGATTTTTAATAAAATCCCGGAAACCTTGTAATCCTTTCATAGTGTTAAGTATAACAAACAGAAGGGTAAAGACAGATAGTTGTGTTTAGGTTATTAGTGTGTTATAATACATAAAATTCATCAAATTGTTCCACCCCTAAAATCTTAATTCAGTATGTCTAAAGTATCTCTTCCCGGTAACCTGTTCGCTTCAATTATCCTTGAGCACTTGCGAACACTCAAGTATGAACTTAAGTTTGTTGACGGTGTTTCTGCCGTCTTGCCACCATCACTGCAATCCTCAATCTTTAAAAATCAACACACTATTGTTGTTGGTGTTCACTCAAAGGTTGATGAGTTTTCTTTCAAATTACCCACAGAGGGTATTTTTAAAATAAAGCGAAAAGGGAATGTTGTGTCAGATAAGGGCTGGTTTAAGGAGTGCGAGATAAAGCAATTCTTTTGCACTTCAGAAGACAAAGACCAGCTCGTGCAAATTGTAGTTTGTTTGTACATCGAATTCGATTATGTTTCTGAGTACATTTCAGAATTAAGAGAAGTGTCCCACAGTAAAGGATTTTCTTTGGGGTCACCATGTTAGTTTTCAGTCTATTGTAAAAAAGGGGGTCACCACCCCCTTTTTTTATTTGAGTGGAAGTGTGAAATATGATAGGGTTTATGGGTAATTACGAATGATAGATTACTAGTTTGTATTTATAAATTGGAGCCGTGTCAGAGTGGTCTAACGTACCTCTTTGCTAAAGAGGCAGGGGCTTCAAACCCCCTCGGGAGTTCGAATCTCCCCGGCTCCGCCCGTTCAAAAATGACCCGTGAGGGTCTTTTTTTTGTTGGGCGGAGCTGAACAAAGTACCTGCGTGCTTTGTGGGGGAGATTCGAAAACCCTTTCCGTATTTGTGTTAGCAAATGGAAAGGGTATACTGAACCTGTAAGGTTCGAAACATGTACTCGTGGTCTCCCCGGCTCCGCACGAGTAGGGGCAAAGCGACTATGAACCTACCTCTGTAAGTGTTCAAAAAGCGTACCCATAATTCTGGCTTTATGTTATATACTTAAATGTGTTAGTATTGGAAATTGTTAATGAGGAGGCGTGGATGAGTGGTTTAAATCAACGGTTTACTAAACCGTCGAACCGTAATTGGTTCCGTGAGTTCGAATCTCACCGCCTCCGCAGTAAAGACTTAGTATAGAATGATCCGGGTACCTTAATTTTTGAGCCTAAGTTATAATAAATTTGTGACTTCTACAGATCTAATTAAAAAATTTGAATTACCATCTGGTGAATTTAGTGACCCTATCCCCTGGGAAAAAGATATCGGCTTTAGCATTTTTAAAGATAGAAATGATAAATACGCTTCTTTGTATAAAATAGGTTTTGGTTTAGGAAATGATAACTTAAAAAAACTTTGGGTAACAGCAACTTACGGTAAAAAGACTGATGATAGTATAAGCATTGGAACATCTAAAAATTTAACCGACCCTGTTGATCTCGATGTCTATGGTCAATTTTTCTTTAATATAGAATCTGGAAAATTTTTTCATTATAACAAGGAAATTGAGCCAAATAACATTTTAAACAAGCTTAAAAAAGCTCACTTAAAACCAACAAGGATAATAGTTGGATTACCTCTTCGGATTAAATTATTTTTATGGAGAAGATTTTTACCAACGATTATTAAAATTATTGATAGAATTTTATCATTATTATTGGAAATATTTACAGGTGAGGTAGTTAAGGATAAGAATATAGTTAGGCGTTTTATAGATCAATGGCATGAAGAAAGTGATAAAAAACCAACAAAAATAGACCTTGATGAAAATATTTTTGGTAGAAATATTAAAACTCCAAAAGAGTGGAGTTTTTTAGGTTTCAAATCAACAAGATGGTCTGTTGTCTTCTATTCAATACTCCATATTTTTCTTTACTTTTTTAACTCTCTTTTTTGGAAAATCGATGACCCAATAATTATAAAAATATTTGAAAGTAACTTTTTAACACTTTGCTATGTAGCTATTTCCTTTAGTATTATTGAATTTCTTATCCCTTATATCTTAAAACTATCTGTAAGGAAAATTCCGAAGATCTATCAAAACGTGGCGTTTAAACGCCTTAAAGTTTCTATATAAAAAATAAATAAAATAATTATGAACAAAAAGAATGATTATATATTAAAAGCTGAGACTGGGCATATAAAAGTTGGTATTACTGATTCTGTTACTATTAAAGTAGAATCCAATTACTTATTCAGGTCTAGAAAAGAATACTGTGAAGAATTCTTAAAAAAGGATACTAACTCACAAACTGATATTCTAGAATTTCTATTAGCCCTACATTTTGTACTGGAAATAGGAATCAATACTTTTTTTAGAAATTATTATAATGTCTATTCTATCCTTGATACGTTCATGCACGATAATGAACTTGATAATGTGAGTTGTTTAGATAAAATCCGTTTTTTCTTAAGCTCAAACCGATTCACTTTTAGAGATGGAAAAGACAAGGCGGAATCTTATAAAAACGCAAAGAATTTAATTGGAGGAATCAAGAATTTCAATAATATCCGGAATATGATAGTACATGGTCATTCCGTAAGCGAAGTAACCGGGCAACACAATGTAACATCAAACCTTAAATTAAAGCTCAATTCAAAATCGTATGGAGATCAAATTAATAAGTTTAAGGAGGTTATGGTAAACCTTAACTACTTTGTTGATCGGCTAGAAACTTTTGTTGCCAAAGAGCAGATTGAAGCTTTTCAAACTCTATATTTAAGTACTGAATTTCTGTCTGTTCCTGATAATACCTAAAAGTGTCTCATTTGTCTCATTTTCAAACAAAAAGTCTTTAATATAGGGTCGTGATATAATTGCCTTAGTTCTTTAAAATTGTGATTTTGGGTGGGTAACGCAGCAAGAAATCTTAATTTCTTGTCATTGCCAGGCAGCCACCATTAACAGCAGTGTGACACTTAACATAGTAAACAATAAAACATCTAAAACCATGGTTTACATTAAAGAGGTAGTAGGTAGAATTAAAATTATCGTGTGCGTGATATATGCGTTACTGGCCTAAAATCATAATTTAAGAGTTCTCAAAAACCCGTGGTGGCGATAAATAACACAATGGAAGACTTACAAAGCAGATTACAATTTACCATAGTTGTCGCACTGTTTTTTCCTACCTTCCTGGGGTATGTCTTCACCCCAGAACAACAAGCATCTTTAGCAGATGTAAATCTAAATTGGAGTGTTATTGTTGGTCTTTTTATTCTAATTTATATACTCTTGGAGCTAATGAAAATCTTCAGGATAGATATTGCAAAAAGATGGATTTCAATTTCCCTAAACTCTCTATTATTGCTTGAAATAGCCTCATTCCTCCCATTGCTTTTCTTTGGCATGGCTACTACTTTTAAAAATCATTTCTTGGTTATAGGATATAAATCTCTTGCCTTAAATTCAGTTCACATCATGGTTTTTATTCCTGTAATAATACTTCTTTTAATCCTTACAAATTACCTAGTAAGCACCAATCCTTATAAGAAATAGGCTGACTCACATACTTCAGTAAGACACTCCAAAAGATGCTAGAATACCCTTACAATGGTTGAGGGCGTGAGTACTGAACTCACACGGCCCGCAAACGTTTTCGCAAAGCAAAAAGTTTGCGGAGGAGAGCAAATGAATTACTTCATTTGTGTGTGAGATTCGAAAGACTTTTTCGTACGAGCGAAGCGAGGTGAAAAAGTACCTGCCGATGTAATCGGCGAAAAGCGTACTCGCGGTCTCACCGCCTCCGCAAAAATTCGGAATTCAAGTTTACCTCTTTAATGCTATACTTATAGTATGTCTACACTACAAATCTTTTTACAAACAATCTGGGTTTCGCTCGTGTCTCTCGGATTCATTAAGGTCGTGCTCGCTATTATTGTCATTGGTGTTTTGACACGAGTACAACCTCTTCTTGGGTTTGTTGGGTTCCTTCTATTCATCGCATACCTCGCTCACTGGATTTAGTTTTTCTACTAGCTATCTTTTTATCCGGTGTGATATAATAAACCTGTGTCGTTTATTAACCATAATAAAGAATTATTTTTATGGTAAAAGGAGATCATTAAGAGGCGATTCGTCGCCCACAAAGAGACGGCGAAAGCCGTCTCTTTGTTTTTATTTTTATGTCTACTCACATCCCTGAACCAAAAGTCATGCAGGCGCACTGTTCTTATTGTGGAGATGCCCCTGTGAATCACACACTTTCATATCTTGAAAGTTTTCTTGCTTTCACTGTTGATAGACGACTCTCGGCCCTTTCTAATCATGCACCAAAATTTTTAAAGCGATTCGCTGATTGGATTCCGATTTCAATTTTTAAACTTCTTACCAAGATTGGCTTGGCTCATTTTTCGTCTGACATCGACAAGGCGTGTTCGTTTCGTTCACGTATTATCTGGGAAGAAGCACAGAGACGGGGGATTCACATGGAGCAACTTGTGATAGGCAAAAAGCCCATCGACTGGTATCGAACTATTAAAAATGGTAAGTATGTTTTCTTTGAAAGCTTACCTATTTTGCCTGAATTTCTAGATTTATCTCAAAACTGGGATGATAAAATTATTCTCAAAAAAGAGCTCGCTCGACATGGTGTTCCTATTCCGCAGTATGAAGAATTACCTTTTATTCGCAATCGTTCACTTGAAACAATTTTTGATTCATTTCAAAAGCCGGTGATTATTAAACCACGTGTTGGTTCGCGAGCTCGTCATACGATTACAAATATCAATACACTTCAGCATTTCAAAGAGGGCCTCCGAATTGCGGGCGAAATTTCTTCACATCTTGTTGTTGAAGAGCATATTCATGGGCATGTCTGTCGCGCGACGGTTGTCGGAGGGACGCTGGCTGGATTTTATCGAGGAACGTCACCGTTTATTATTGGAGATGGAGTCACGACAATTCGCGCACTGATTGAAGAAAAAGACAAAGCTCGACCAAATCGCGTTGAAGCAGTACGTGTGGGCGATGAATTACGCCATACACTTTCTCGTGCTGGGTACGGCATCGATGATGTCTTACCAGAAGGTACTATTCTCCCGCTATCGCATCGTATTGGGAGACTTTTTGGTGGAACAACTAAAGAAATGATTGACGAGCTTCATCCGAGTTTCATTCCAATCATCGAGAAGGCAGGTAAGGCCGTCGGGCTCGCTGTTGCTGGATTTGATTGTATTATTCCTGACCCAACAAAAGATGCCGAGGGGCAACGCTGGGGGATTATCGAATGCAACACGCTACCGTTCATTGATTTGCATTATTACGCCCTTGAAGGTAAACCGCGAAATATCGCAGGTATGATTTGGGATTTGTGGGATAACAAGAATTAATGTGCAACCGCGAGCCCGTAGACATGTTTTACGCCAGCGGATTTACACAGTTTCATAATTTCATTTAATGTTCCACCCGTTGTGGTGACATCGTCAATAATAAATACAGTTTTTCCGCGTAACGAATCTTTTTGTTTTAAGGCAAAGGCGTTTTTAATGTTGGCCAGGCGGGCGGAGCGGTGAGTGATGCGGGCTTGGGGTTCAGTGTCTTTTGTTTTTATGGCAATATCTTTCCGTAATTCAAACAATTCCGCTCCGCCCGCCTGGCAAAACCCTCGTGCCAACATTTCGGCTTGATTATATCCGCGAGCACGAGCTTTTTTAGGTGAAAGGGGAACAGGAATAACAAGAATCGGGCCATTTTTAGCAAAAAGAGTAATATCTGCAATATCTTCAAGCACAATCTCGTAAAGTATTTCGCCAAGTATGATGCCGAGATGGGCGTATTTACTATATTTCATCTTCCAAATCATCCTTCTCACAACCGGATCTCGATAATCAAAAGCAGTGATAATATGTGAGGCTGTTTTCCGTTCAGTCCTTCGGAGTCTCACACTGCACGAATCACAGAGCGCACTGTCTCGTGTTTTGCATCCTACGCAGGTGCTCGGAAAGAATATCTCTACGAGAAAGGTATAAAAATCTTTAAAATATTTTCTACACACATCCATTTATCTATTTTACTACGCAATGTGATATAATAAAGCATATTTTATATTATGGATACTTCTCTTAAAAAAATTATTGCTGGTGGTCTTGCAAGTATTTCCAATATTTTTTCTTCTCAAAAAGCATCAGAGAGTGTTGTTGGTATTGATATTGGAACTTCAGCGATTAAAGTTGTTCAATTAAAGAAACAGGGAGGTAAGGCAATCCTCGAAACATACGGTTCACTCGCTCTCGGGCCGTATGGCAAAGTTGAAGTTGGGCAAATTACAAATCTTTCATCTGAAGACATGGCACGTGCGCTTGTTGATGTTATGAAAGAGTCAAACAGCACAACAAAATCAGGTGCCATTGCTATCCCATCGCTTGCGAGTTTGATTTTTACTATCACACTTCCTGCTCAAATTACTGAAGCTGAATTACCGACCGTTGTTCCAACAGAAGCTCGTAAATATATTCCTGTTCCAATTTCTGAGGTCACTCTTGATTGGTCAGTAATTCCACAAGAAATTGAATCCGAAGAATCTGTTGTGGCGCCAAGTGTTATCCCTCAAACTGCACCTATTCAAAAGAAGGAACCAAAGACAGAAGTACTTGTTGTTGCAATTCATAACGATACTCTTGCACGCTACCGTGAAGTGTTAGCGAAGACAGAGCTCAAATCAGATTCATTTGAGATGGAGATTTTTAGTACGATTCGTTCAACATTTGCTCGAGATGTCGCGCCGGTACTCCTGATTGATTTTGGGGCATCAAAAACAAAGCTTTCTATTGTTGAAGCGGGGATTGTCCGGGTGTTCCATGTGGTGAATCGTGGTTCTTTTGATATCACAAAAAATATCGCAACGTCGCTCAATGTTCCATTTGCTGAAGCAGAACAATTAAAGCGAACTGTCGGACTTGATGACCGAAGTAATCCTCAAGTCGCCGAGATTGTTCGTCTATCCACAGATTACATCTTTTCTGACACAAATAGTGTTGTTCTTGCGTATGAGAAGAAGTATAATAAAAATATCAGTAAGGTTATTTTGACTGGTGGTGGGTCTCTTCTCAAGGGGTTACTCGAGAAGTCTGTAAGCAATTTCCATTCTGAAGTTGTGTACGGTGATCCATTTTCAAAAACCGAAGCTCCCGCCTTTCTTGAGCCTGTACTAAAGACAAGTGGTCCAGAGTTTGCATGTGCTGTTGGTCTCGCATTGCGAGAACTTTCATCCTCATAATTTATTCATGGAGAATTCATTTCAAACATCTTTTATACCTAAAAAGCCGATTGTGCCCGCACCAAGTGCGGCCCCTCTTTCAACTCCTCATACGAAAAGTATTTTCTCTATCTTAAGTGTCGGACTTCTTATTCTTGTGGGTGTGACTGCGGGGGGACTGTTTCTGTATAAAAATTATTTAACAAACCAAAAAGAAGTTCTTTCTCAATCACTCGTTCGTGCACGAGATAGTTTCGAGAGAGATACTATTCTTGAGTTGGAAACGTTCGACAAGCGCATGAGTGCCTCAAAGAAAATTCTGACGAGTCATATTGTGCTTTCTCCACTATTTACTCTTATCGGAGAATTAACGATTCCTTCTATTCAGTACACTAAATTTGAACATCAGATGACAGACAAAGGTCTATTCTATGTAAAAATGACAGGAACTGCTCGCGACTATAAATCAATCGCGACGCAATCTGAAATTTTCAATAGCTCAAAAGGACGATACTTAAAGAGTGTTGTATTTTCAAATCTCACAACGACTGAAGTAAAAGAAAAAGATACCAAGAAAACTTCAATTGGTTTTAATGTTGAGTTTATTGTTGACCCAGTACTTCTTTCGTATGAAAAGAATTTACTTGTCAGCAAGACTCCACGCGCAACAGAACCTGCGACCTCATCTACAACACTCGAACAATCTTCGTCTGTTACACAGACTCCAAATGCGCCAACTGAAATTCCTCTCACAACACAAGCACCTGTTGAGATTAATCTTACTCCGACTCCTACAATGACTGCACCTGCGAAAACGACGACTACCACTACAACAACAAAAACACCGACCACAACCACTACTCCTAAAAAGACCCCATAATTATCATGAGATCACTTTTTCCAATTATTTTCATACTCATCGCCGGCACACTCTTTTTTGTGCTTGTTCGACCGCTCTATAGTGAGACATCTAAATTGAGTGCTGATATTGATGTTTACAATACTGCACTTGATAATTCAAAAGACCTTCAGACAACTCGGGATGCTCTGCTTGTAAATTATCAAAACATTACCGCTGAAGATAAAAACCGTTTAATGGAATTTCTCCCAAATAGTGTCAATAACATTGGTCTTATTCTTCAGATTGAAAAAATTGCAAAGGAACACAATATGGAACTTGCTGACATCACCTTTGATGCAGAGAAACCAGGTGCAACTGCAAAAGGAAGCTCTGTTGCTATTAAGGCAAATGATCCAAATGCAAATCGAACGTTCGGTGTATTTCCTTTTGAATTTACAACGGAAGGTACCTACGAAGATTTCGTTGGATTCCTAACTGATGTTGAACGCAATCTTCGTCTTGTTGATGTGAAATCCATATCCTTTTCAGTTCCTACACAATCAGCAAAAGCCCAAGAACAAAATACAAACATTTACAGTTATTCATTAAAAGTCGAAACATATTGGCTTAAATAATTTTATGCACAAAACTCACAACAAACTTCTCGCGTTCTCTGCCCTCATGCTCGTTGCATTTGGTGTATATACGTATTTTTCTAACTCGCTCTCTATTAGTGCAGCAGAGACTACCGCGCTCTCTTCATCGACAGGTGGAACTGTTGGAGCAGGAGCACTTGGTACAACAAACGATCAAATCTCCCAAGATACAGCATTTCTCGCAACACTCGTTTCTCTGAATAAAATAAAAATAGATACATCTCTTTTTAAGCATAACGGATTTCAGGCCTTGGTCGACAATAGCGTGAAGAGCGATGTTGTAACTCCAGGACGAAATAATCCATTTGCTCCGATTGAAGCAACGACAACGATTCCTACACCTCTTGGTATGACTGTGCTCGGTGCCCCACTACAATAATTATGATTTTCCTTTCGGAATTAGTAAAAAATAAAATTATCGAAGAGTCACAAGTTCCTGAAATTGTTAAAGTCTCTGAGGAAAAATACGAAGGAAATCTCGATCTCGCACTTGTTGATTTTAAAGTTGATGAATCCCAAGTCTTAAAACTCAAGGGTACTTTTTTCAATATTCCAACAAAAGATGTTGACCCTAAAAGTGTTTCTCCTTCAACATTGAAGTTAATTCCTGTTGATGCTGCAAAAATGTATCACTTCGTACCGATTGGTGTGAGTGACAGTGCTCTTGAGATTGGTATTCTTGATCCAGATAATGTTCAGGCAATGGACGCGGTAACATTTATCACCGCAAAAATGAATAAACCATTCAAGACGTATCTCATTAAAGCGTCAGTCTATAGCAAGCTCATTGAGATGTATGAAGGGTTGGGCACCGAAGTTGATCAGGCTCTCTCTGAACTTGATACAGAAATTGCAGGAAGTGCCGATGATGCAGGGGTGACGGTTGAAACAAATACAAAGACATCAGATAGTTTAAAACCTGGCGAAGAAGAACGTATTGTTGAAGATGCTCCGATTATTAAAATTGTTGCGGTTATCCTGCGTCATGCGACAGAAGGTGGTGCGTCGGATATCCATATTGAAAATGTTGGAGACAAAGTGAAAGTCCGCTTCCGTGTAGATGGAATTTTGCACACATCACTTGTGTTACCGATTAATGTTTTTAATGGTGTTGTTGCGCGTATTAAAATTTTGGCGAAACTTCGTCTTGATGAAAAGCGCAAACCGCAAGACGGGGGATTCTCTGCAAAGATTGATGGACGTAAAATTGACTTCCGTGTATCTACCATGCCTTCGTATTACGGAGAAAAAGTTGTGATGCGTATTCTCGATTCCCAGAAAGGAGTGAAGCCACTCAATGATCTCGGTATGTCTCCTGAGAATCTCGCACTCGTCCGAGAAGCTCTTGCTCGACCGTACGGATTGATTTTAATTACAGGACCAACTGGTTCCGGTAAGACTACAACACTCTACTCAATGCTCAACGAGCTCGATCGCGAAGAGTCTAACATCGTATCACTCGAAGATCCTGTTGAATATCAAATTCCTGGAATCAATCAATCTCAGGTGATGGCTGAAATCGGCTACACCTTTGCGAACGGCCTCCGCTCAATTCTTCGTCAAGACCCAGACATTATCATGGTGGGAGAAATTCGCGACAAAGAAACAGCTGAGCTTGCGATTCAAGCAGCGCTTACTGGTCACCTTGTGCTTTCAACACTTCACACTAATACTGCCGTTGGTGCAATTCCACGTTTGATTGATATGGGAATTGACCCATATTTGATTGCCCCGACACTTGTTCTGTGTATGGCGCAACGTCTTGCTCGTAAGATGTATGATGGATCAAAACATGAAATTCCAATAGACGAGGCAACTAAAATTATGATTGATAAACAATTCACTGACCTTACTCCAGAATTAAAGGCAAAGCTCAATATTGGTACTACAATGTTTGAGGCCGTCCCATCTCCTGAATGTCCGTCTGGTACTAAGGGCCGAGTTCCTGTTTTTGAAATGTTTAAAGTTGATAAAGAAATGCAGAAAATTATCCTTGAGAAACCACAAGAACAAGAAATTTTCCAACTTGCGCGTTCACGTGGAATGCTCACAATTCGAGAGGACGCTATTTTGAAAGGGCTTCACGGCGAGATTCCATTCCAAGAAGTATACAATTTCTAGTATAGGGGTGTAGATATATTTATAGTATACTTATACTATATGTTCTGCTGGAGGTCCGCGGTCGCAGAGTATCTCTGGCATAAGAAATAAAATGAAATTTTTAAATTATAAAGTAATATCTGACATGGCTGGTGTAGTGACCGTGGCCTGTCTCTAAAAGATATGGAATCGAAGAAAAAAATTCTTATAGTAGACGACGATAGTTTTCTTTTGGATATGTATGCGCTCAAATTTAACCAATCGAACTTTGCAGTCACCACAGCGCTTGGCCCAGAATTGGCTCTCGAGAAGCTTCGTGGGGGAGCTCATCCTGATATCATTCTCCTTGATATTGTGATGCCTGTTATGGATGGGTTTGAGTTAATGGAAAAAATGAAAGAAGAAAGTTTAGCACCAGAAGCGATTCGAATTATTCTTTCAAATCGTGGACAACCATCTGACATTGCTCGTGGTGAATCACTCGGTGCTGCAGGGTATATCGTGAAGGCATCAAGTACGCCAAGTGAAGTTATTGCCAAGGTGACGGAAATTATAAGTAACACAAAAGCTAACTAACGGGATGGATTATCAGAAATTCATGAACGAATTACTGACAAATCTGATTCATCAAGATGGATCAGATTTGCATTTAGGTGAAGGCCGTAAGCCCGCGCTTCGTATTAATGGCGAGCTTATTTTCCTTGCGAACGAAAATCCACTTTCAAGAGATGATATGATGGGCGCCCTGACTGCCATGATTGGCGCTGAAAAAGTAAAAGAATTTATTGCAACGCGTGATTGTGATTTCGCCTACACTTTCGGCAGTGACACACGTCTTCGCGGAAATGCATCGTTTCAGCGTGGAATGATGTGTCTCACACTTCGATTGATTCCGAAAGCAAAATCATTTGATGAATTAAATCTTCCTCCCATACTGCAGACATTTGCTACTCGGAAACAAGGATTTTTTCTTGTTGTTGGGCCTGTTGGACAAGGTAAGTCAACGACTCTTTCAGCATTGATTAATCTTATTAATAAAGAACGCGCCGCACACATTGTGACAGTCGAAGAACCGATTGAATTCGTATATGCACCTGATAAATCAATCGTTGATCAGCGTGAAGTAGGTGTGGATACAAAAGATTTTACAACTGCACTCAAAGCAGTGCTCCGTGAAGATGTGAATGTGATTCTTATCGGTGAAATGCGAAGTCCTGAGACAATCGCCGCCGCGGTAACTGCCGCTGAAACAGGTCACCTTGTGTTCTCAACACTCCACACAAACAACGCTTCACAAACAATCGATCGTATCATTGATTCCTTTCCTCCATCTCAGCAGGATCAGATTCGAGTTCAATTATCGTCGAGCTTGCTCGGGGTTTTCTCTCAAAGACTTATTCCACGTATAAACGGAGGACGTGTTCCAGCATTTGAATTACTTATCAACAATAACGCCGTTTCAAACTTAATTCGTGAAAAGCGTTCACATGAAATAGATACTGTTATCCAGACATCTTCAGAACAGGGGATGATCGATATGAACCGCTGTTTGATTGAACTTGTTCAAAAAGGAGAAATCAGTATGGAGAATGCGTACCAACATTCAATTAATCCTAAGGCTCTTGAGCAAATGATGTAATTATATGATTTTTATATACGACGGAATTACAAGTACAGGTGAGAAAAAGAAAGGCACTATTGATGCCGCGAGCAGAGATACTGCAATTGCAGCTCTTCAACGCAGAGGGCTCATCGTCTCGTCTATTGCAGAAGATGTTGCAAAGACTGGATTTCTAAGTGCTTCGTTTTTTGAAAAGAAAATTGCGATGAAGGATATCGTAATTATGTCTCGACAAATTTCAACGCTCTTTGAAGCACAAGTTTCAGCCCTTAAAGCATTCATGCTTCTTGCAACGAACACTGAGAATAAATCACTCGTAAAAGTTCTCGATACTGTTTCTTCTGATATTCAATCTGGTATTTCAATCTCAATGGCACTTGCAAAGCACCCTGAAGTGTTCGATTCTTTTTATGTGAACATGGTGAAAGCTGGAGAAGAGTCTGGAAAATTAACTCAAACATTTTCTTATTTAGCTGATTACTTAGATCGTCAGTATCAGCTTACTTCTAAGACGAAAAATGCGCTTATCTATCCTGGTTTCGTGATGGGGGTATTCGTGCTTGTTATGACTATGATGTTCGTCTTTATCGTGCCTCGATTGTCAGTAATCATTAAAGAATCTGGGCAGGTGATTCCTATTTCTACTAAAATTGTTATGGGTATTAGTGATCTGTTATTGAATTATGGAATTTTTATCATAATCGCACTTGCTGTTGGCGTACTCTATCTTTTCCGTATGCTTAAAACTGAATCAGGTGCGCGGTATCTTGATCGAATCAAAATCTCAATGCCGGTATTTAAAAATATCTACAGCAAATTGTATCTTTCTCGTATGGCTGACAACATGGATACAATGCTTTCTTCTGGAATTCCGATTATCCGTGCTATTGAATTGACTGGCGGAGTGGTAGGAAACCATATTTATGAAGATATCTTAAAAGATACAACTGAGGCAGTAAAAAGTGGAAGTTCTCTTTCTGACGCTCTTGCGAAACACGCGGAAATTCCTCCAATTATGGCGGGTATGATTCGTGTTGGAGAAGAGACAGGGTCCGTTGGGAATATCCTAAAAACACTTGGTAAATTCTATAATCGCGAAGTAAATGACGCGGTGGATACGCTCGTGAGTTTGATTGAGCCGTTGATGATTGTGGCGCTTGGTCTTGGTGTGGGTCTTCTTCTTACATCAGTTTTGATGCCTATTTACAACGTTGCGGGAGGAATTAACTAATATATCTTATCCACACGGGAGATATCTATTGTGTTTTTCAAAAGATTTCGTGATATAATTGTGTTATTAGAAATTAAGGTCGCGTCTTTATACATAAAGACATTTATTAAAATCAGATTTTTCTTATGACAAAAAATAAAGGTTTTACACTTATTGAACTTTTGGTTGTTATTGCTATTATCGGTATTCTCGCTTCAGTTGTGCTTGCTGCACTTTCAAGTGCTCGTGCAAAAGGTGCAGATGCTGCAGTGAAGTCAAACTTAGCAAACGCTCGCGCACAAGCTGAGCTTTACTACGACAATCACACAAACAGTTATGCAAGTGTATGTGCTTCTACAAGTACTGATGGTATTTACAACATGGTTAATGCTGCTGGAAAAGCGATTGGTCAAACTGACGTTAAAATCAACGGTACAGGATCATCAACAGCTATCTGTAACGATGCTGCGGGTGCATGGGCAGCAGAAACACCACTTAAAAATGGTACTGATTTCTACTGTGTTGATAGCACTGGTAAATCAGAAGTTAACACTGCTTCAATCGCATCAGCGACAGCTTGTTAAGACTCTTTCGGAAGACAACAAAAGGCCACCCTCGGGTGGTTTTTTGTTGTCTTGGTGATATAATAAAGAGGTATATTACTAAGCTAATTTTATTTTTTCTATGAAATTCCAAAATATATATATGTCTAAAAAGGGGAGTACAAACGGTGGGTTTACTCTTATTGAACTCTTAACAGTAGTCGCATTGATTGCGATTTTAGCTGCAGTTATTTTGGCAGCATTAGGTAATGCAAAAAACAAAGGTTCTGACGCTGCCGTGAAATCAAATCTCTCAGGTACTCACGCTCAATCAGAATTATATTTTGCCGCGAATGGAAATAGCTACAGAGGTGTGTGTGATGCTACTCCAACAGAAGATGGTACACAGACAATTCACGCTATGGTTATCGGAGCAGCTCAAGCAAGTGGTCTTACTTCAGTCACAATCAACGGCTCTGGTACAACTTCAACCGCAACATGTAATGTTTCCGAAGATGGGGATTCATGGGCCGTTGAAATTCCTATGAGAAACAAAGATGTTGGTGGTGTCGGTATGTCTACGATGTACGCTGTCGATAGTACTGGATTCTCTGGATATACTAATGATACGTTTGGATTGTCATCTCGAGTTATGATTCCAGAAGGTGCGTCGTCTGGTCAATAATATGAATATTTTAATTTTCCTCTTTATTTTCATTCTCGGAACACTCATCGGTAGTTTCTTGAATGTTGTTATTTATCGGTTTAATTCTGGTAAGTCTATTGCAAAGGGTCGCTCTATTTGTATGTCATGCAACCACACACTTCGTTTTTATGAGCTTGTTCCAATTTTTTCGTATCTTATTCAAGCAGGGAAGTGTCGTCGTTGTTCAAGTCGAATCTCTCATCAGTACCCAATCGTTGAAGCATTCACTGGTCTTGTCTTTGCGGGAGTAGTGTTTCATTTTCTCCCACTACTCTCATTATCGCTTATCTCATACGTTGTGTTGGTGAGTGTATTTTTTGTGCTGTTCTCACTTCTGATTGTGATTGCGGTGTATGACATGCGACATAAAATTATTCCAGATACATTGTCGTACGCATACGCAGGGATTACACTTGCTTCACTCTTCATTAACTACTCTTTTATTGGGAGTGTGTTTGTAATTCCACCACTCGCACTGCTTTTGGCGGGACCATTGCTCGCTTCGCCATTTGCATTGATATGGCTTATTTCTCGTGGACGATGGATGGGTCTTGGTGATGCAAAACTTATGATTGGTATCGGGTGGATGCTTGGCTTATCACAAGGTATTGCTGCTCTTATCTTGGCGTTTTGGTCAGGGGCAATCGTGAGTCTCATTATGATGGCTCTTCATCGTCGAAAAATTACCGCAAAAACAGAAATTCCATTTGCACCGTTTCTCATTTTAGGTGTTCTTATTGTTTTCTTTTGTAATCTTGATATATTCTCGATCATTTCTTGGTTCCGTCTTTTCTAAAAGATATATAGCATGCGATTTTTTTCATCACATAAAAATGGGTATACCAGAGGTATGACGCTCGTTGAGCTCGTAGTTGTACTCGCAATTTTTATTGTTGTTTCTGGTTTAACGATGTTTGAGTATCAGGACTTTCGGTCAGGGGCTTCTGCGCAAACACTCGCTGACGATATTGCTCTTTCTGTCCGTAAGGCTCAAAGTTTTGCTATTGGAGTGAGAAATACTAACGCTGATTTCTCTTCTGGGTTTGGAGTTCATTTTTCAGTAAGCTCTCAAGAATCTGCTCCTACGTCGGGGTCAAATAAACAATTTATTTTATTTGCTGATACAGGATCAGAGCCAAATAAATCCTACGATTATGATTCAAGTTCTACGTCATGTGATCTTATTTCGGTATCTGGGGGGAACGAATGCGTTGAACAGATTTCTATCAATAGTGCTGAAGTGATAAGTGGCATTTATCTGTATGGATCAAGTGATGCTATCGGGGGGAGTGATCCACTTCAGGTAGATCCAAACGGGTCTCTTGATATCGTATTTTTGCGACCAGAACCAGATGCGTTCTTTTGCTATCGGACAAATCTCACAAGCAACCTAGGTTCTCCATGTGATACATCATCTCTTTCTGAAAATGGTGGCATCTCACGTGTCCGAATTGAAATCTCAAATCCTAACATCCCTAAAAAATATGATGAAACTGGTAATAGTATAAAAAGTGTAGGCACAAAATTTATCACAATTTGGAATACAGGATATATTAGTATTGAATAATATGAATATTTTTTCCACACAAAAAAATAAAACTACTACCGGATTCACGCTTGTTGAGCTCATGGTTGCGACGTCTATCTTTATGATAATTATGCTGATGGCACTTGGTGCGCTTGTTGTTTCTGCGAATAGCGCCCGAAAGGGTCAAGCGTTGCGTGCAACAATGGATAACGTCAATTTTGCAATGGATACAATGACTCGCTCGATTCGCATGGGGACAAATTATACATGTGTTACAGACGGGGGAACAATAGGGCCACTGCCCCTTGATTGCCCACTCGGTTCTCTCGATGGCGGTGGTTCTGCTGTTGCGTTTAAGCCAGCGCCACCAAATCCCGCAACTCGGATTGTGTACCGATGGATTGCCCGCACTCCTTTGACAATAGATGATGTGTTAAGTCACACTGTTCAGCGTTGTGATGGAGAAGGAGAATCATCGTGTGTAGATATTGTTTCACCAGAAGTTGATATTACTGAATTGAAGTTTTTTGTGAATGGATCAAGTACGCAAGATACTGGTGATTTCATTCAGCCGAGTGTTTATATTATTATGAAAGGAACCGTTACTGTTCGAGGTGAACCAACAACATTTGCTTTGCAAACTATGGCATCACAGCGAACCGCTGAATAATATGACACATTTTTTTACACAAAAAAATCAATCTAATACTGGTGGGTTTACCCTTATTGAAACAATGGTCGCTATTTTTATTTTGACAGTAGCGATGGGATCGCTTCTTTCTGTTACGGCAAGTAGTTTTTATGCATCTCGATACGCAAAAAATGAAATGACGGTGACATATCTACTACAAGAACCTATTGATTATATCCGCAATGATAGAGATACTATTGCGTTTCAGGCGACAGATAACACCTCTGCAACAGAGGGAGGATGGGAAGCATTCTTGGCAAAATATGGATATGTTGAGGGTGGTCAGGGGGCATTTTGTTTTTCATCAAACGGGTGTTATTTTGAACCTGCTGATGTCACAGACCCACTTTTCCTTAAAGATTGCGGGTCTTCTAATCCTGCAACTGGAGCAAGCGGATGTCCGTTTTTGAATTATGACGAAGAAGCTGTGAATAATAGTTATTATACATACAAAACAACAGGAGGTTTATCACCGTCATTATTCCGTCGCCGAATTTTACTTTCAGCAAATCCTAATAATATAAGCGAAGATGGCGTACCAGAAGAAGTTGATATTCGAGTTATTATTGAGTGGACAAATGGTACGTTATTAAAGACACGCACACTCGAAGCGAGTTTGCTTAATTGGCAGAGTTCGACAGCAACTACGGCTGGTGATGGATTAGGTGGTGGTGGAACGGGTGGTGGAGGAACAGGAGAGGGTACAGGAACGGGTGGTGGTGGAACAGGCCCTGGCCCAGGTGATGATAGTAGTGGAGGAGGATCAGGTGTAGGAAGTGGTGATGGCGGAGGTTCAGGTGATGGCGGAGGTGAACCGTCAGGTGGGGGAGATTCGGGACCAGGGGCTCAATAATAAAAATATGAATCAACTATTCACAAAAAAACAATATTTTAAAACAAATAACGGATACGCGATGCTCTTTACTGTTGTGGTGGTGAGTATTGTGGCGACCATTGCTATGGGTCTTTCAGGAAGTGCATATAAACAAGTTGTGCTATCTGCTGTTGCTAAAGATTCCCAATCGGCATTTTATCAATCAGATACTGCTGTTGAGTGTGCACTCTATGCTGATTTCAAATTAGGTGGACCTGTTGCGAGTACGAAATTATCGTCGGGTTCGTGGAAATGTGGTAAGGATAATAGTTTGCCGTGGAAGGATGTGACTCTGTATCTTGATACACAAATCGTTACCGAATCAAATTATGGTTTTTTACCATTTAGTCCTGATAGTGCTGGGTCTGTTGTTCGTTCTTCATGTTTTGAATTTGATGTAAACAAATCAGATCCGACAAAAACGGTAGTCAAAGCGCGGGGGTATAATAATTGCGATAAACGTGATCCGAAAACGGTCGAACGTGAGATTGAAGTAAACTATTGATATGGCATCTGATGTAAAAAACCGAATACAAAAACTTCGGGACGAGATTTCTCGTTTGCGTTTTGCGTATCATACCGAAAATGACCCTACCGTTACCGATGATGTCTATGAGTCGCTGACGCGTGAACTTCGTGCACTCGAAGAAGCTCATCCAGAATTCGCTGATTCCAATAGTGCAGTTAATCGTGTTGCGGGTACACCTCTACCAAAGTTCCAGAAAGTATCACACGAGGCACGAATGCTTTCGCTCAATGATGCATTTTCAACAGACGAAGTAACCGAATGGGAAACACGTATCAGTAAATTACTTGATACGAAGCATTCATATTTTTGCGAATTAAAACTCGATGGACTTGCACTTTCTCTTATTTATAAAGATGGTGTTCTTGTTCGTGGGGCTACACGCGGGGATGGATTTATTGGGGAGGATATTACTGAAAATGTAAAAATGATTACAACGATTCCACTCACACTTTCCAAACCATATCCATCGTATGTTGAAGTACGTGGTGAAGCAGTCATGCCAAAGCGTGTCTGGCGTGCGCTTAATAAAAAACAAGAGAAAGATGGCAAGCCTCTTTTTGCGAATACTCGTAATGCTGCCGCAGGGAGTCTTCGTCAGCTTGATCCATCTATTGTAAGGGAACGTAATCTTGATTTTTTTGCCTGGGATATTAAATCATTGGATGGTTGGAGTACCACCCCGACATTACACTCAGAAGAACACGAACTTCTCAAAAAACTCGGTTTTAGTGTTGCTCCCTATGAGAAAAAATCACAGACATTAAATGGAGTGTTTTCGTTTATTGATGAAGTAGAAAAGGTTCGAGATGGTTTGCCGTATGGTACGGACGGTATTGTTATTTGTGTCGATGAGCTTGGATTACAGGATACGCTCGGTGTTGTCGGAAAAGCTCCTCGTTATTCAGTCGCATTTAAATATCCAGCTGAAAAAGCAACAACAATTGTTATAGATATTACAGTGAATGTTGGGCGTACTGGGGTCCTCACACCGCTCGCTCATTTTCGCCCAACACTTGTTGCTGGTTCAACAGTTTCCAAATCAACACTTCATAATATGGATCAGATTGAACGTCTCGGTATTCGTATTGGAGATACGGTGATTATTCAAAAAGCAGGGGATGTGATTCCTGAGGTTGTCGAAGTGCTTACCAATATGCGCACAGGAAAAGAAAAGAAATTCAAAATGCCATCGCAGTGTCCTGTATGTAATGCGGATGTAGAGAAGCGGGAAACTGCTGGCTCGGATTCAGTTGCCTATTATTGTACAAATAAAAAGTGTCCCGCAAAGAATCGCCGAGGGATGCAACACTTCGTGAATGTATTTGAAATATATACGGTTGGTCCAAAGATTCTTGACCGTTTGAAAGACGAAGGACTTATTAGTGATGTTGCTGATTTGTTTACACTTGAAACATCCGACCTTGCAGGACTTGAACGATTTGGCGCAAAATCTGCTGACAATATCATCTCTTCAATCGCATCTCACAAGAGCGTTCCTCTCTGGCGTTTCCTCTATGCACTCGGTATTCTCCATGTTGGTGAACAGACGGCACAAGATGTCGCAAATTATTTTGGTACACTCGAAAAAGTAATGAACGCATCACGCGCCGATATTGAATCAATTGAAAACATCGGCCCTGTTGTCGCAGAGAGTATTAATGACTTTTTCTCGCATAAAGAAAATAAAGCACTTGTTTCAAAATTACTTGCAAACGGTGTAAGCTCACAAAAGGCGCTCGTAAAAAAAGGAGGCAAATTCGCTGGTAAAACATTTGTACTTACAGGTACACTTCCGACACTTTCTCGTGATGAAGCCAAGGCGCGTATTGTGGCAGAAGGTGGTAAGGTTTCTGGCTCAGTATCCAAGAATACGAGTTATGTCCTCGCAGGGGATTCAGCCGGCAGTAAATACGACGATGCAGAAAAATTAGGTGTGCCGATCGTAGATGAGACCCAATTCCTCAAAATGATATAAGAAAGGCCACGCAACGCGTGGCCTTCTAATGTTGTTTGTTCAGTGTTAATTAAAAATTTTATTTGCAGCCCATGTAAGCTTGTTTGGTATTACGATTCTTGCAATTGCATGTGCGGAATAAATGAACAAAATACCAAATCCAAATGATGGAACAATGTACCAAGGACTTGGGTGGAAGTTGTACTGTTCAACAATGAAGCCAGTAATCATTCCTCCGGGGATAAATGCGCATACTGACATAACTACATTTGCCATCCATTTTGGCGTACTCCATGTTTTTTCAAATGTTTGTAATCTTTTGGCTTCTTTTAAGATAATTGGCAGTATCATCGTACCACCAACCAAAAACCAAACAACGGTAAAACCTAGGATTGCCGGCATGGCAAAGAATAATTTTTCAGTAAAGGTTCCCGCGAGAGCTGTTTCATTTCGTATGTAGATAATACCAATTGAAACAAAGGTGATTACGTAAGTAGCAACTAAGGTCAATCCAATTGACTTCCAGTTAAAATTGTTAATTTTCATATTTTTCTTTTCTTATATTATACACCAAATATATAAAAAAGTCAAGCAATACTATATTGTTACATAAGGGTTTTTTGTCATAATCTATTTTATATAAATTCTTAAATATGCTATTCTCTACCTATGCAATTAGAAGATATTAAGAAGCTCGCTACCCTTGCTCGTATTGATATGAGCGAGGAAGAAATGACCGAAATCGCTCATGATTTCGACTCTATTTTGGCGTACGTGGGGCAAGTGCAGGAAGTTGCGGGTAAGATTACTGCTGAGCCGACACACACGCTCGCAAACATCATGCGTTCTGATACCGTAACCAATACTCCTGGGGAATATACAGAAAAGATTATTGCCGAAATGCCACACACCGAAAAAGGCTATTTGAAAGTAAAGAAAGTCCTATGATTGATTTGAAAACACTAACTATTGAGAATACACACGAAGCGCTTAAGCGAGGTGACTTCACAGTGACTGATTTAGTGAATGCATATCTTGAAGTTATCAAAGAAAAAAATTCTGATATCAATGCCTATGTTGAGGTCTATGCTGACGCGCTTGAACAAGCAAGGCACGCAGAAGAAATGTTTACAAATGGTACTGCGACGCTGATGACTGGTATTCCTGTCGCACTTAAAGACAACATGCTCAATGTCGGACACATTGCCTCAGCTTCCTCAAAGATGCTCGAGAGCTATCACGCAACATATGATGCGTTTATTGTTGCCGAACTTAAAAAGGCCGGATCAGTATTTCTCGGACGAACAAATATGGATGAATTCGCAATGGGTTCATCAACAGAAACGAGCGCATTTGGTATTACCAAAAATCCTCTCGATACATCACGTGTACCAGGTGGTTCATCGGGTGGTGCAGTTGCCTCAGTTGCTATGAATGGAGCGCTTGTATCACTCGGTTCTGATACTGGTGGATCAATTCGTCAGCCAGCATCATTTACAGGACTTGTCGGATTGAAGCCGACGTACGGAGCAGTTTCCCGTTCAGGTATTATCGCTATGGCGAGTTCTCTCGACCAAGTTGGCCCTATCGGTAAAACAGTTCGTGATGTTGAAATACTTTTTAATACGATAAATGAATATGACCCAAAGGATAGTACTTCTGTACCGAAAGAAAAGCGAGTATTTTCTCTGTCACCAAAAAAGAAAATTGGTATTCCACGCGAATTTCTGAAAGGCGAGGGAATTGATAGTGAAGTAATAAAAAACTTTGAAGAAAATTGCCAGAAATTAAAAGATGCTGGATATGAATTAGTTGATGTGTCACTTCCGCTTATTAAATACTCGCTCGCCGTGTACTATATTCTCCAGCCAGCTGAAGTGTCGAGTAATATGGCACGCTATGATGGAATCAGATATGGATTGTCAGAAGATGCAGATAAACTGTTTGATGTATATGCCAAAAGCAGAGGTAAAGGATTTGGCAAAGAAGTCCGTCGTCGTATTCTTCTCGGAACATACATTCTCTCTCACGGATACTACGATGCCTACTATACGACTGCGGCAAAAGTTCGCGATGCAATTAAAGCAGAATTAGCGCACGCATTTGAGTCAGTTGATGCAATCATTACTCCAACAGTGCCATTCCTGCCATTTAAATTTGGAGAAAAATCAAAAGACCCTGTCGCTATGTATATGTCTGATTTATTCTGCGTACCCGCAAATATCGCAGGCACTCCGGCGATTTCTCTACCATCAGGAAAAAATAATGAGGGATTACCATTCGGACTTCATATTATGGCACCGTTATTTGGAGAAGAAATCCTCTTTGCTATTGGGAAAGATTTTGAAAAGCGGGTATAATATAAAACATGGCGCAAGCAACTATTGTACAACCACTTGTTGGTGAACCACTCTTTGACCCGACCTATCTGAACCTCGCGTATGTATTCAATCGGATCCTCGAAGCCATTCAACCGATTATCAGTTTTTTTACCGACCCAGAAACATGGTCTGCTATCGGCCTTGCCTCGTCGCTTTTTTCTGTTGTTTGTATTGCTGTCATTATTTTCTCCCTTGTCCGCATGAGGGAAATTCAGCTTCATGAAAAAGAAGAAATTGAACACGAAATAAATCACGCATTAGCAAAGAAGAAAGAGGGTGCTCGAAAAGAAAATCCACGATGGAAATACGTGATGACACTCGTTGAGAGCCCTAATGAATCCGATTGGCGTGTAGCGATTCTTGAAGCTGATACATTACTTGATGAAGTTCTCACAGAGAAAGGATACGAAGGGGATACACTAGGAGAAAAACTAGAGCTCCTTCGTTCTGGTGGACTCTCTACTATTCAATATGCGTGGGATGCACATATTGTTCGAAACCAAATAGCTCACTCAGGCTCTGACTTTGCACTCTCTCAGACCGAAGCTCGCCGAGTTGTAAAAATGTTCGGAAATGTATTTGGGGAGCTGGGGGTAATATAAACAAAAAAATCCCAAGAGGGATTTTTTTGTTTCTGCGCGACTGATGGGTGCTGACCCCACGGCCTCCCGCGTGACAGGCGGGTGCTCTACCGTTGAGCTACAGTCGCATATATTTTATATGTGTATTAAACTGCTTTTTCTTTCTCTTTAAATATAAAGATGAAGTATTGTCATTATACATAAAATCATAAATTTTCAAAGCATCTCCTGTGCTGTATTGTAGTCGTGAGTATGACCTTGATTTTGAAAGTACAATACATCCTTTTGTGCCTAGTCGTTTATTTATGCTACTTTGTAGCTGTTCCAAAAAGTTGTTTGCCCCAGATGTGAAAGCAAGCTGTAGTACTGTGTGCCTTGTTTTCCTTTCCTTATGAACTTCTCCTTTCCATATATTTCCATCACCATCAAAATACCCTCTGACAAAATGAGAAAGCATCTTTTCTTCCATGTTGGGGAACGGTAAATGTTTTGTTTTTTGTGTCTGAAATCCAAGTATCTGTAATCTCTCAACAATAGCCCTCGATCCTATTTGGAGTCGATAAAATACACCATTTGATAGTAAGTTGGTTCTCTTTGAAATTTTATTTAGTGAACCGATAGATTTTTTAATATCATTAATTATTTGTTTATCTTTAGATTGAAAAGAAATATAATATCCTCCATTTTTAGTAATTGAAAGATTTCCATCAGCAGCGAAAAAACCAAGAACATATGCCATTTTCGGTGTCCATTGGTTGAAAAATTTCGACTGTTTATTGTCCATGGGTGTATTTTATCAAATAACAGTATATTATACTAACCACACACAAAAAAAGATTAAAGAAAAAAGTCTATTTGTGTCGGCGGGAAGACTTGCACTTCCGACCTTAGCTTTATGAGTGCTATGCTCTAACTACCTGAGCTACGCCGACATTTTAACAGGAGACATGGGTGGCATGTCACGTGCCTGTTACCCGTTAAAACGGGAGTGTTGCGGGGGCCTGAATCGAACAGACGTCTTAAGGTTATGAGCCTTACGAGATACCATTTCTCTACCCCG
>Ga0172380_10002369_pt1 | contig 29247 bp, 24 predicted proteins | sample Leawe162metaG_FD_119747 | JGI IMG/M metagenome (GOLD analysis project Ga0172380, IMG submission 119747) | Leachate microbial communities from a municipal landfill in Southern Ontario, Canada - Leachate well 162 metaG | ecosystem: Engineered > Solid waste > Landfill > Unclassified | place... | reverse complement strand
TGAATACAACTGGTGATAGTATCTATGAAGGTGATGAGACAGTATTGTTTGTATTGTCATCTGCTAGTGTGAATGCTAGTATTAGTGATAGTACAGGTGTAGTGACTATAACTGATGATGATAGCAATACTGGCAACAATGTACCAAGTGACATATCTATAAGCACTAATAGTATCACTGAGAACAACCTAAGTGGTAGCATGGTAGGCACGTTCACGACAGTGGACATCGACACTGGTGATGTACATACTTATACGCTGGTGGCTGGTTCGTGAGATAGTGACAATGATATATTCAGTATATCAGGCAATCAGTTATTGATCCACATTAGCGCAGATTATGAGTACCGCACTCGATATACTATTAGAGTGAGAACAAATGATGGTACTGGAGGAATATACGAAGAGGCTCTGATTATCTTTATTCTTGATGTTGCGGATACCGCAAGTCCTATGATCGTGACACCATATGGTTGAGCATTCCATGCTACGGCTCCAGTTACTGCTCCTGGGACAATCATACACACAGGCACCGTGATCCACAATGTCGCGAGCAAAGCACTCAAGAGGATGATCAAGAAAATCAAGACTCTGCATAAAGCAAGTATTGGGGAATCAAAAGCATATCATCATAGCGCACCGCGGGCTCGAAGTACTGGATTCGCATTACCAAAAATACTACCTAAGACATGAGCAAAATAACAAAAAAACCTGCACACCATCTGTATACAGGTCTTCATCATACTATCCTTGTGGTTCTTGTTTCTCCTGCTTCTTTTCCCTCTCTTCTCGTGGTCTATACACCATGACAATCTTATTGTTTGTGATTTGCTCTAGAGTAGCATCTGGCTCGTCAAGTTTCATGGTATCATTGTGCAATGTCTTGAGTTCGTCATTATCCAATTTTATTCTAATATTTCCCTCATCAATAGGCAATGCGCCAAGCATCTTTTCTGTCAGTTTCAATGTCGCGATAACCTGACCTCTATGTCATCTACGGTGAAATTTCAAATCATCAATATTCAATAACTTAGCCGCGTTGTTGGAGTATACCAATATAAACTCCTCATTGCGATACCTAAACATACCAGCAACTTGGTCATCATCTTTTAGCTCAATACCCTTCACGCCTCCTGACGTTTTGCCCATTGGTCTCAAATTCTCTTCCTTAAACAACACCATATTACCATCAGTGGATATGATACCGATAGCGTCCCCTTCATTGGTAGGAGTAATATTGATGATATGCTCCCCTTCTTCGAGATTCATAATCACCGTAGGAAATTTCTTGAATCACAACAATAGATCTTTCTTTATCTTCTTCAGGCTGTTCTTATTCGTGATCATACTCAGGCATTGATAATCATCCTCCATCGTTTCACACAACACGATTTTACCCTTGAGTGACCAATGTTTGACTGGGTCCAATGGTTCAGACTTAGTGGTGTGTGAAGGTAGATCTTTCAATCTTGCAATCACCAATTCACCGATATCAGTAATAACAATCAGCTTATCTTGGTTATTTGTGTAGATCATATGCGCAGTCTCTTCTGGGATATTCATAATCCTAGACTGATAGAGCAACTTGATCTTACTTTCATTGTCCACAAGACAAATGACATCTTCTTTTTTGAGATCCTGTAATTTCAATAACTTCTTAAAGTCCCCTGCCATATCTCCTACGTCATTACTAACGTCTGTTTTTCTTGCATCACCAAATTTGTCTTTCACTTCATTGATTTCTTTCACCACTACTTCATTCAACTTTGCAGGATCATTGATAATCTGAGTCAATTCCGCAATAAGTGCCTGCTTATCACCTATTTCCTCCAATATCTTTTGAATTTCCAATCCGACCAATCTACCAAGAGTCAGCTTCAAAATATACTCAGCTTGCACTTCAGTAAAATCAAATTTGGTCATCAATTGTTGTTTTGCTTCATCCGTAGTTTGACTAGATCTAATGAGAGCTATAATTTCATCAATAATATCAATAGCCCTATGCAAACCTTCCAAGATATGAAGTCTGTCTTCAGCTTTCGCCAATTGAAACTTAGATCTTCTGAGCACTACCACCCTTCTGAAATCTATAAACTCCTGTAAAAGATCTTTGATGTTCAGCACTTTGGGTTGTAAACCATCCTCTACCAGAGTAACGTTATTTATGGAAAATGTTGTTTGTAAGTTTGTATACTTATACAATTGCACCAGTATCTGCTGCGGGTCAAATCATTTCTTGATTTCAATACTTACTCTAATGTTATTTTTTGCTGATTCATCCACAATATCAGTAATTCATTCAATTTTTCTTTCAGCAACCAACTCTCCTATTTTCTCAACAATACCAGCCTTTGTTACCTGGTAAGGCACCTCGTCTATAATAATATAAGAGCCATTTTTAGCGGTTTCTATATGAGTTTTTGCTCTCATCAAAATACTACCTTTCCCTTTTGTGTATATTTGTTTGATGTTTTCTGTATCAAAAATAATGCCACCAGTTGGAAAATCTGGTCATTTAACAATTTCCATGATCTCTTCGATAGAGGCTTGTGGATTATTGATCAATAAATTACAAGCATCAATGACCTCTACTAAGTTGTGCGGAGCCATATTGGTGGCCATACCTACAGCAATACCCATCGTACCATTACACAGATGATTAGGAAATCTCGTAGGAAGGACCTTTGGCTCTTCCCTGGAGTTATCATAATTTGGTCTCCAATCTACTGTGTCTTCATTGATATTTTCAAGCATAAATTCAGCTATTTTGGACATTCTTACCTCCGTATACCTTGCTGCAGCGGCACCATCTCCATCGATAGATCCAAAGTTACCCTGTCCATCTACAAGCGGATACCTGAGAGAAAAGTCTTGAGTTAATCTCACCATTGCTTCATATACAGAAGTATCTCCATGTGGATGGTAATCCCTTAGCACCTGTCAGACCACTCACATCGACTTTTTGTATCTTGTGTTGTGATACAGTCACATCTCCTGCATGGTGTACAATATTCTTCTGATAACTGGTTTCATACCATCCCTTGTGTCTGGTAAAGCACGAGACACTATCACGGACATAGCATAGTCAATATATGACTGAGATATTTCAGACTCAATAGGTTGATCAATAACGTTCCTATCCACTGGTGTAAACAAATCTTCTTGATTGGCCATAAACAAAAAATCAACTTATAAAATACATTTCACGATGACTCATGAAAATCAGATATAAGCTGAAAATAATTATTTAAAGTCAAAAATCAAAAGCAAACCTATTAGTCTCTTGGCTCATTGTCGTCTCTTGCCTCTTCGATATCGCGTTCAAAGTGCTCTAGTGCTCTATGCATATCAGAATTTTCACCAAATCTTGTCTTCAATTTGTTTATTTTCTTGTGAAGATCGTCAAGTCTCTTTTGGTGTATTTCGGTAGTCCTTTGCTCTTGTTTCAGATATTTTTCGAATAATTTGTGCAATGATTTCAAGAGCGTCTCAGGCTTCTTACCGTGGCACTTATCTCACAATTGATGTCTCAGTACAACATTTTGCAATCTAAGGGTCCTATTTTCTCTAAACATTTTGAGATAATCTGAAGTGAAGACGTTTAAACCACTTTGACTACCAGTGGCAGCTCGCTGTACAATGCCGCTAAAAAACTTAGCTCTCTGTGCGACCATCTTTTCTACGTATTCATTGACCGTCACACCTGTTGAGCTAACAAGATGCTTTTGGGCAAACTCTTTGTGTAAAGTATCGATAGTTTTCAAATTTAGACTGTTTAATTTCTTAGTTTCCTGTTTTTTGTTTTTTACTATCATACTAGGTCGTCGTTTGGGATATTTTTTACGAATATTGGTCCAATTAGTATTGATGACTCTTATGTTACTAGTAATAGTAGCGCTTGTAGATACTGTCAGATCTCTACAGTTCAGACCCGTAGCGCCAGTGCTTACTGTGCCCGTAGACGTTGTGCCAGTGGCAGTGCCTGTATTTGTAGTTCCAGTATTAACGATACCAGTACTATTGGTGCCAGTGTTAGTACTACCTGTATTTACGTTACCTGTAGCAAAACTTACGGTACTTAATCCAAATGCAACAAGACCAAACATAAACGATCCAATGAAAAGCTTTTTCATATTCTAACAAATAGTATAAATAGGCAAAAAATCTATCGCTTGTATAGTAAACAAATAAAAAATCATTTCAACCGTATTATCGCACACAACAGTGTGCACATAGCATACTTTAAATGATCCTTCTAAGTTCTTCCAAGGTGGTTACGCCGTCCCATACTTTGATAACGCCATCATCCCACATAGTCATATAACCTGTCTGTCTGATTATATCAAATATATCTCATCATAGTTTTCATTCCAATAACAGTTTACGTACCATATCGTCTGGTTCAAATATCTCTGCTGCCGCTACTCTTCATACATATCACTCTCCATCAGGGTTTGCAGCAAAAATCGTTGGTTCAGAGGGCAGTAGGTTGGCAAAATATTTCTTGACATATGCAGAGGACTCTTCCAGTTCGGAGCCGTGCATATCAAATCACACTACTGGCACCTTATCTGGCCCAAGTTTACGTATAAGTCTTTGTCACACAATCATATTGATAGCTGGCGCAAGAAGATAGGGTTTTACTCAAAGGTTGAGTAATCTACCTATTGCTTCCAATGCGCTATTGGTATGCAGCGTACTAAACACAAGGTGACCTGTCAATGCAGCATTTATAGCGGCATTTGCAGTATCCAGATCTCTAATTTCTCATACCAGTATCACATCTGGGTCATGTCTCAATACTGACCTTACTCACTCAGCGAAGGTATATCACTGATCTTCATGGATCTGCGATTGTTGAATACCAGGTATCTCGTATTCCACAGGATCTTCTAGCGTCACTATCTTGATATCAGGGTTATTGAGATATTGCAGCATAGAGTAAAGAGTGGTTGTCTTACCGCTACCAGTAGGACCGGTCATCAAGATCAAGCCGCTATTTTTTTGGAGATTCCTCGTAATTACAGGTATGTGATGTGCGGAAAACCCTATTTCACTAAAGGTCATGATGGATTGTGAGCTGTCCAAAAATCTAATGACAATGGACTCACCTCTCAATCAAGGCATGAACGATACTCTGGCATCTATCTTTCTGTGGCTATCTTTACCTTTTCACAAATCACCATCAGTTCGTACCCAAAAATCAAATCTACCGTCTTGTGGAGTCTTAGCTATATTGATCTTTACCCCACTGATATATTTTATCTTCATGAGATAAACGATGTACTCTTCGTGCGTCAAAGTAGCCACATTTTGCAATACACCATTGATTCTCAACCTCAGCACTACACCTTGCTGCTCTGACTGCAAATGCATATCACTTGCTCCAGCTTGAAAGCTTAGTCTTACCAGTTCATTGATAAGATCTACCTCACTAAATTGCGCTCTGTTTTGCAATGTTTCTTTGATGAGATCCACGGCTTTTTTTCAGGTTATTTTCAATCTATAATCCTCTCTTATTTCTAATTGTTTTTGAAAGTCCAACATCTGATCATATCGCCCCAAAGCAAGCTGAAAGCCAATATCATCAGTAAAGTACGTATCCACAGTGTAATTTTTATTTTGAAAAGAAGAAATAATCTGAGTCAACCTCGATGGCACATTGTTGGTAGTAAGCAATAATAATTGATTGTCTTTTTTGTCATATACCAAAACCTGATCTTCCGATGCTTGACTTTTGGATATCAGCTTCAATACCTCAAAATTTGGCTTGATAGAAGCAATATCTGTGGACTGCAGAATATGATTGGTTTCGCTTATGCTTATAATATACACACAAAAGTAAATGGTACTCGTTGAGGAGATATACCTTACCATATTATAACGAGCAATACAGCAAAAGTCAAACGTTAAAACCGCTTGAATTTACGCCTCAAGACAGTAGTATCGCGTGTCAGTATTTCTCATTTCGACTCATGCATTCACAGGGTACCAATATTATAGCATCTCTAGGATTTTTGCCAGCTCCGTTTTCTCGTACCTGCGATACTATAGAGCAAGTCATAGCAATTTGCCAGGATCAGAGTATCAAAAATCAATTGGACAAAGAAGACATAGAATTTGATGGATTGGTAATAAAAGTAGCAGATCAAACGCAAAGAGACCTTCTTGGCACTACCAATCACCACCCCAGGCGGGCCATTGCTTACAAATATCCAGCAAAACAAGCTACATCTACGATTGAAACTATTGAGTTCCAGGTAGGAAGGACAGGGATATTGACTCCAGTTGCTCACATACAGCCAGTAGAGCTATCATGAGTTACTATCGCTAGAGTTACGCTCCACAATCCAGACTTTATAGCCGAAAAAGACATCAGAATAGGCGATCGCGTCATCATCCAAAGATCCGGGGAGGTCATACCCTATATCGTATGCACCATACCACATCTGCGTGACGGGACCCAAATACCTGTTGTTTTCCCCGATACTTGCCCCATATGTAAAGAATCTGTCCACAAAGAAATCGCCTCATCAGGCAATACCAGCTACTACTGCATCAATTCAGCTTGCCCTGCTAGTACCAAAGAAAAGATCAAACATTTTGTCCACCGTGATGCTATGAATATAGAGTGAATTGGAGACGCTATCATAGAACAAATGGTTGATAATCAGATCCTATCAAGCTACTCCGACCTCTACAAACTATCACTTCCTCACATTAGGATGATAGTAAAAAATCTACCAGGTATGGGAGATAAAAAAATAGATAATATTATAGCATTTTTGGAAAAATCCAAAAGTAACGAACTCAGCAAGGTCATCAACGCATTGGGCATACCGCAAGTAGGAGAAAAAACAGCAAAAGTTATTGTCGATCATATGCGAAAAGCTGAAGGCGAAAAGCTGAAGGCGGAAGGCTTTGGTACGCAAGATCTTATGGCGTATCTTGGTAATCAAGAATTTCTTGCAGGGATACACTCTATAGGACCAGAGACGATAGCAAGCGCCTTGGATTGGATTCATCACCCGAGTAACCAAAAACTCCTACAGGAGTTAGAATCCTACGGAGTGTCGTTTAGTAATTTTGGAGCTCCTATCGCTAGAGATAGCGAAAGACTGCAGTATGTCAGATTTGCGATAACCTGAACATTTCAGATACCCAGGGAAAAAATCATCGAGTTTTTGGTTAAACAAGGCGCAACCTACTGCCCCAATATCACCAAAAATACCAATATATTGATAATCTGAAACAATCCTTCTAGCAAAGTATCCAAGGCTTCCAAAGAAGGTATTGAGACTATCGAAGGATTGGAACAAGCACAAGCAAAGTTCGATATTGATTTTGGATTACAAGCAGTCGGATTATTCTAACCCAGGGAGGGAGGACTGTTTTTCGCAGCCAAGAATAAAGATTTTTTGAGTTTCTCAAGATTTTCTGCTTTGCTAATATCAGCAAGTTCTTCTTTGGATGCGCAAAATCGTAACACGTCTCGTTTTTCTTGCTTGGTTACAGGATTATGACACGTCACTACGTTACAGATTAATTAGCAGAAAATCACTCTTGCGCTGTGTTATTGCTATGTGATGTGTCAGTCATAACTGCCCTTGCAGTACGAGCCAGCACCGCAGCAAGGTCTTCTGATGTTGCCTTCAGCATATCAGCATCATTCTTAAAACTCTCTTTAATCCCTTTTTTATCCAGTATTTGTAATAAGGACAACAGATTTTGTTTGATATATTTTTTGAAAAATGGCGTAGCAACCTGCACATATTCTATATTAGTAATCTCGTCATCTACACTATCATTGAGATACGAAACCAGCTGATCTGCGACTGTCTTTTTATCCAAGGCCCTCTTTAGCACATCTTGTATATGGGTAGAGTCCACTTCGCTTCTTTCTTCATCTTCATGAAGCGTCAATTTCTTATTCTCAAGCGTCGCATTCCAGTCTATCGCTGTCAACATAAACCTCTTACACTGGTCGATACACGGTATCGTAAACATATCCTTGCCGAACATCTGCAATACTTGCTTCCTGACATCAATACCATCAATAGCGTAATTGATAGTAACGCGATCAGCCCTGGGATCAACCTGTGGAAAGCTAATCCATTGTGTTGGCATATTATTGAGGATAGAAACCAAATCCTGAGCAATTACATAATGTTTTCTGTTAACAGCAAGCGCATCAAACAATTCACGTCTCATATCACCACCTTCTTCAGAAAAATGTTCTAATTTATTGATAACTTGATCAATTGCTTGCTTGTCCAGCATCACTACATTTTCCAAAAACCTTTGCTGAGCTTCCTTAGTAAGCAATTCCTGTCATACAAATAAGTCATTAAAACGCTTGAAAGCAATATGTTTTTTATCATTGAGATAAAACTCACGAATCGCCTGTAATTCCTTTTGTAATACTTTAGTTCAGGACTGCCCAAGCATAGGTGCCAACACTTTGTAATACGACTCTCGGAAAGCCTTTGCAACAACTGCTACCTCTGTACCTCGAACTTTGTACGAATTCATCAGATTATCATTATATTATAAAAGTACAAATACTCTATAATTTACATATCACATATGTCAATAGTATAACACTCATAAAATTATCATTGTAATAAAAGCACAGATAGCTATACACAAGCTCATGTCGACCACCGCTTCTTATGATATTCTGCAACAACTTGTCGCTCTCGAGTCACCTACTCTGGAGGATTTGTTGAGTATCAGGAAATCAGTATCACAAGCTCATGGTCTCAGCTCCATGCCCAGCAATAGTCAGATTATCAAGACATATTTTGAAGGTATTCAACAATGAACGATAACCAGAAATAAATCGCTAGAACTTCTGTTGAGAAAAAGAGCCATCAGGTCTCAATCATGAATTGTACCAGTACAGGTGCTCACCAAGCCATTTTGGTGCCCTGGGGAATGTATTTTTTGCCCCAATGATGTCACTATGCCCAAATCATACATCAATACAGAGCCTGGAGCACAAAGAGCACTGATGAACAATTTTGACCCTTACAAGCAAGTATTCAATAGACTACTGAGCCTCACTCTCACAGGACACGAGACAGACAAAATAGAAATGATCGTCTTGGGTGGGACTCGAGACGTCTATCCTCAAGAGTACAAAACATCGTTTATCAAGGGTCTATACGACGCTTGCAACGCATTTGAGCAGTTTTTTGACTTATATATCAGTGGTCAGATCTGAGCAAACACTAACAATATCGATCTGGATACATTACCTATATCATTCCCAAAAACCATCGCAGAATCTATCACAGCCAATGAAACAACATGATGTAGGATAATCTGACTAACATTGGAAACAAGACCGGAGTACGTCACAGATGAAAACTGCCAATACCGAAGGGAGCTTGGCGTCACCAGGATAGAGATGGGCGTCCAAACCATGTTTGACGATGTCCTAGACGCAAACAAAAGATGACACAATATCCAACAGTGCCGCGATGCCATGACCAAGCTCAGATCTTATGGCTTCAAGATATCTATCCATCTCATGCCTGGTCTATACAAGTCTACTATCGAAAAAGATATAGAGACATTTAGGCTTACTTTCCAAGATCCAGCATTTTGTCCTGATGAAATCAAATTTTACCCTACGGCAGTCATCCCCAATACAGAGTTGTTTGAGCTCTACAAACGTGGCGAATATACCCCTCTCACACTGGAAGAAAATAAACACATCATCAAAACAGTACTAACTAACTATATACCACCCTACACCAGGATCAAAAGACTCATTCGTGATATCCCAGCAGAGGAAACAGTAGGCTCCAATTACGTGACCAATCTCAGACAACTGGTAGAAAATGAGCTTATGGAAGAAGCAAAAGGGCGGAAAAGCGAAAAGGCGGAAAAGCATTACCAAGGCTTATACGGAGATCTTATGTATACCAAGAATCAAGACGATCTTTTTGCCCAAATCAAAACACTACTTCACTCATCCGTCATTGCGAGCGAAGCGAAGCAATCCATCGAATCGGCGCAAAACATCACTACTTTCGTCCCCGCATGAACAACACTCGACCTTCACAATACCAGAGCATTCGTATGTCTTGATACCAGATCTAGAGAAATAAGAAATAATCTGAAAAGCCAAACGGTCCACACCATGGTACGCTGCTATCATACCACCAACGGTCTACAATGCTTCATTAGTTTTGAAGATGAACTAGGATATCTGTATGGATTCACTAGACTGCAGTTGGGTGCCCCAGAACAAGAAAGAGACTATCCTGGTCTTGGTCAAAAAACAGCGCTCATTAGAGAGCTACATGTCTATGGCCAACTCGCTAGTATCGGTTCTATTGGTGGAGAAAAGACCCAACATCAAGGCATAGGCTCCCAATTGATGGAGTTAGCAGAACAGATTGCTGCTCATTGTGGCTACACCAAAGCCTCTGTCATCAGCTGAGTTTGAGTCAAAAAATATTACGAGAAGATAGGCTACACTCACGAGGGCACCTATATGACAAAATCACTCTAAATAATAACATATCAAACATACTATATAACTACTGTCAATCATATTTGACATAATCAGAAAATAAGATGTTGAAAAGAATGTGTACTTTACAATAGGTAGGCTTGTATTACAATTCCGTACTACAAATCAAAACCTTACTTAGTATGAAAAAGTCCAACGAAGTGGAACATGGCACAATCATTTTGCCCGCCGATCAGAAAGTAAAAAAAATCGCCGTCGAAACAATGACCGCCCTGGGGAAACCCAAGCCCGATGTGGGCAAAGGCACTCGTATCAAAAAATTATCAGGTCAAGTCGGTTATGCCGTCAAACTTGATGGTCTTCCCACAGGATCACGGGAAACATTCGAAAAAATCGGCAAAATTAAGTAAGGAAACAAAAAAAACGGGACTTCATAGGGTCACGCTTCTGCCCATCTCGGAGGTTTCTTCGGGGTGGGTTTTTTGTTCGCTCGGATAATGTCGTATACATTTGGTATCAAACGCACTGTGTGAATCCGTAAGTAAAACAACGATAGCAAGACAAGACATCGGTTGGCGACTGGGTCCCGTCCGTAGGATGGGGAGGAGCCAACTTCGTGAAGTAAGCAATGATGGGGTCGCAAAACATAACACTGCGTTTGATGGGTCTTTTGGTTACTTTTGGACTCGTGCAAAAGTAACAAATAAGAATACATGGATTACCGCGCTCGCAATGACGGCCGGATTACCATGCGTCCCTACAGCAACGGGCTCTCCCTCCCTGAGAAGGGAGGGTTGGGGAGAGTTTACATCAATCTATACATCAAAAAAACATTTTGTATAGGTCAAGCATAGGGAGCAAAGCATGCTTTTTCTGATTATCTTGTAATTTTCAGGTCGATCAATAAACTCTACTGGTAGTGTGGGTGCAATGTCATACGTCCTTATTTTTGGACGCATTGCCACGCGTCCCTACTCATAACTTTTAACTCATAACTCATACCTTTATGTACGTACCATCAATTATAGAAAAAACAGCAAGTGGAGAAAGAGTGTGGGATATTTTCTCAAGACTTGTGGAAGACAGGATCATTTATCTTCATGGAGAAGTGGATGACAACATGGCTACACTTGTTAACGCTCAGTTATTATATCTAAACAAAAAAGATCCCAAAAAAGATATCATCATCTACATCAACAGTCCAGGAGGCTCAGTGATTTCTGGCATGTCTATCTACGACACTATGCAATTTGTTAGTAATGATATCGTCACTGTTGGTCTGGGCATGGCAGCGAGCATGGCAAGCGTTATCATCGCAGCGGGCACCAAAGGCAAAAGATTTATATTGCCGCATAGCGAAGTAATGATCCATCAGCCATTGTCTGGTGTGCAAGGTCAAGCAAGCGATATAGAAATCGGCGCAAGACATGTTATCGCTACCAAAAAAAGAATGAATCAGATACTCGCTTATCACTCTGGTCAACCACTCAGCAAAGTAGAAAAAGATACCGACAGAGACAATTATCTCACAGCAGAGCAAGCCGTAGAATATGGCTTAGTAGACAAAGTTATTGGGGCATACGATCTATGGAAAGAAATATGAGCAATCGAGTAAAAGACCTATTGTAATCAATCCCAAAGGTATTATTATGGAGCGACTTAGTCGCTTTTTTTAGCAAACACACCGTAGCACCTATCATACAATGCAATCTATCATCAGGTCAGTCTTTCATTTTATCATCATATGTGCTAGTTTCTATCTAGCATATCTTACGCGTAGTTACACGGATCTTATACCATTTACACAGCTCCATATACCCGTTCTCAATCTGGACGAAACAATGCTCTATGGTGTGCTCAGTGCTGGTATGTTTGTATCTATAGGGATCCTCAGGAATCTTTACCCCATCAAACAACCCAATACCAATTACGTGAGATCATTTTTTGATAGTATAGTCATACGGCTCATTACGATAACATTTTTGGCGTATTTTGGCAGTGGCGTCGTCTTCCTCTATGGTATATCTAGGCTTGTCATCGTGTTCGGAGTACTCATTAGCAGCGTTCTTATGTTTATTATTGATATCTTTATCGACGCTATAGTACCGCCGTTTCATCAGATTATTCTTATTATCAACAATAGCCATAGTACGGATATCAGCAAAGATCTCAATCACTTTGAGCAATATCACATCCATCAGGTCCCCTATCAAGAAAACTTAGATATCAAACAACAGATACAACAACACAAACCGCACTACGTCATACTTGTATGAGATATACCCAGAGACCATCTACAGTATATTGCGGACAAGACCAATATAGCCTGATCTGCTTTTTTGCACCTGGCGGAATGAATGCTCCTGGATGATCTCAACTATCAGATCACAAGGCTCGGACCTATACTGTGATTGCAGTATCGTACCAATACTATCACTGAGCGAGATGGTGTTATCAAAAGAATATGTGATATAATCTGATCGTCATTGGGGCTCATTATCCTCAGTCCCATCATGCTTATGACCGTTATAATCATCTGGTTATTTGATAAATGACCTATATTTTACAGACATAAGAGGATAGGCAGAAACGGAGTATCTTTTGATTATATCAAGTTTAGATCAATGAGACTAGAGTACTGTACTGGCGAGTATTTTGGGACTACGCAGTCGGAAGAGTATTGGAAAAAACTACAGGATAGTGAACTCAACGTCAGAAAAGGAGAACTACAAAAGATAGCCAACGATCCAAGGATAACACCAATTGGAAGATTTATACGCAAGTATAGTATAGACGAACTCCCCTCTTTGCGATGCATCCTCAAGGGCGATATGAGTATCGTATGACCAAGACCGCATCTGGATTTTGAAGTAGCGAGATATGCATCACGGATGAAGAGATTGTTGGTGGTAAAGCCAGGGATGACATGCTATTCACAAATCTACGGTCGCGATAAGCTCCCTTTCTCTGACGAAGCCAAATTTGACCTCTATTATATCCAAAACTGGACTCTTGCATTTGACTTTTACATTATTATTGCTACTGTAAAAGTACTCTTCAAGGGTAGATAATTTAGCTATCATCCTCTCATACCATGCAATTCCGTTTCCGAAACAATCCTAAAGTAAGCAATATTTTGCATGACAAAAATAATAAAAAAAATGCTGTCATGATCCTTACTACATTATGATTTCTCGCCTGAGCTATAGATATTGTGCTCAATTCTCAATCCATGGGTCATCCTAGATACGGTTTAGAATTGGTAGCTACGCTTTGACTAGGAGGTGTCGCTGCTTACAAATTTGCAGAAAAAACCCTTAATGAAATCTTTGACGAGTGAGATCAAACAAGTGCGAACAGTAATCTATAAATTGCTTTTGCGGGTAAGATAATTATATGGTAGGCTGTTCATTCAGCCTATTTTTATTTTATCAAAAAACGATGTCACAAGTGTATGATAGTAGCTCGATTATAGTTCTAGAAGGATTGGAGCCAGTAAGACAAAGACCATGAATGTATATCGGTAGCACAGATGTAAGAGGTTTACATCATCTCATTACAGAAGTAGTAGACAATGCTATTGATGAAGCACTGGCTGATCACTGTCACCATATCACTATCAAGCTTTGCGCTGATGGTCGAGTAGAGTGCTACGATGATGGACGTGGTATACCAGTAGATATCCACCCCAAGACAGGAAGATCAACGGTAGAGACTGTATTTACAGTACTTCACGCTGGTGGTAAGTTTGAAAAGTCAGCTTATAAAATATCTTGATGATTACACGGTGTGGGAGCGAGCGTGGTAAACGCCCTTTCAGAAAAACTCGAGGTATATGTCCACAAAGATGGTAAACTTCACTTCATGGAGTTTAGTCGCGGTAAAGCACTAGGAGAATTGAGAATAGTCTGAGATAGCAATCTTAGTGGGACTACGGTAAGATTCTTGGCAGACCCATTGATTTTTGAAACCACAAAATACAATGCACATCAAGTATTTACCAAATATCGCCAGACTGCTTATTTGACACCAGGAACTACTTTTACGGTAATAGATGAGGCAAACAATAAAAAAGAAAGATACTATTTTGAATGAGGGATCGGTACTTGGATCAAAGCCATGACCGAAGATCAAAAAACCGTCATCACGCCTGTAAGATTGGGAAATGAATCAGATCAACTCGCTACAGACATAGCGTTCAACTACATCGACAGTACTAGCAGCAATATATTATCATTTGTAAACAATATCAACACACCAGACTGAGGTACTCATCTCAATGGTTTCAAGGATGGTTTATTGAGAGTCATCAACGAGATAGCGAAAGCAAAAGGACAGATTGACGGCAAAGTGGGCGAGTTTGTTGCTTCAGATATTTCTGATGGATTGTATGCTATCGTCACAGTAAAAGTACCAAATCCAGAATTTGAAGGACAAACTAAAGGAAGATTATGAAATAGCTACATACGTAAGGAGGTGGAAGCACTGACTTATGAAGGTCTTAGCAAATACTTCAACGAGAATGAGCCTGAGTTTATGAGACTTATGGAAAAGATCCAATTGAGTGCCAAAGCCAGGATGGCAGCAAAACTAGCTAGAGAAACAGTATTGAGAAAGTCTCCGCTTACTGCTGGCGTATTACCAGGCAAATTGACAGACTGCAACAGCAAGAATAGGATGAATGCAGAGCTGTTTATCGTAGAGGGTGACTCAGCGTGAGGCTCAGCAAAACAAGGACGTGATGCACATTTTCAAGCCATCCTGCCACTCAGAGGTAAAATTCTCAATACCGAGAGAGCAACAATTCAGTCCATCTTGGCAAACAATGAAGTCAAGGCTCTGATCACCAGTATTGGTATAGGAATCAAAGATGGAATCGATATGAGTAAGTTGAGATATGGTAAGATCATTATCATGACCGATGCCGATGTTGATGGAGCCCATATCCGCACACTACTCCTTACTTTCTTTTATCGTTATATGAGACCATTGCTCGATGAAGGGCACGTGTATATCGCTATGCCACCATTGTACAAAATAAGTGCTGGCAAAAAGGAAGTCTATATCTATGACCCAGGAGAGAAAACACTAGAAGAACTCGCTACCGAAAATGGCTTTGAAGGAAAGTATGAATTCCAGAGGTATAAGGGACTTGGAGAGATGAACTACGATCAATTGGCAGATACTACCATGAATCCAGAGAGTCGCAGCATCAAAAAAGTAAACATCGAAGATGCAGAAGAGGCGGACAAGTTATTCAGAATTCTCATGGGAGAAGATACTGATAGTAGGAAACATTTCATCCTCAGCCATGCCAAAAACGTTAGAGAATTGGATGTATAATATACTAAGATGATTCAACTCACCAACTATAGCACAAATAAGAAAATAAGCTGATCACCATTGGTAGGAGTCTTTTTCTGCCACGAAATCAATCAACCCAACAAGCAGAAAGAGCGATCCATAGAGGCAGTTGCCATCAACGGAAACAAGTCAATCGCTGAGATCCTTCAGGAGATGCCAGCTAAATTCAACAAACAATCCATATACATTTGATCCTGTCTTGAATCAGATCGACTGCAACTCAAGAGCGATCGGAAAAAACTATTGCGCACGCATCAGTATCAACCGCATCAATCTATGGTAAATCATCTACAGCGTACCATAGCAAAGACAACAGATGATATACAACAGCTCTTAGTGCAAGCAAGCATATTTCATTCATCAAACTAATTTCCTGTAACGAACAATACAAAAACCTCCAACTACTTGGAGGTTTTTGTATGTGTCGTGCATAAAACAAATAATCTTATCACTATATTACATAACATACAAAATCATATTGAATGCAAATGACAGATCGATATTGTTCTGATTATCAATCATTTAGCTCATAATCAGCAAGCTGTGTCAGGAACCAAATTTCACATACTCATCTATGGTTGTCAGATGAATTACGCAGATAGTGCAAGGATAAAAGCCGTACTTACTCATGCTGGTATGGTTTACGTAAGTGATATTGCCGATGCTGATCTGGTTATTTTCGATACTTGTTCTGTAAGACAAAAATCTGAGGATAAAGTAACAGGTAAAATGTTGGAAATCAAAAATAATCAGAAAGTATGGATGACTGGCTGTATGGTCCAACACTACCTCAAGAACAGCAAAGTACGCAAAGCAAAGACAGGCGCAGCGGCCAAGATTAGGACAGGGAACTTTGTATGAGGCATCCAAAATACCGACCCTGCCATCGTAGGACTGGGTGATTTTGAAGATGAACTGAGAATGGTACAAGATTATGATAATGTGCTGTATATCAATCACGCATTTAGCCCATTGCGATCAACACTCCATCAACAATTCAACAATATCGAATTATTTTTCCGCATAGATGATACTGGTTTCCTACCACTATTGGCATCTAGGTTGGGTTACGACGTACACGTAGACAACAATCTGACCAACGAGTACTCCTCGATCATACCTCACGACTCCAATCAACTCCTGAGCGTCAACACCAAGACAGCCTACGTGCCTATATCTACCTGATGTTCACAATTTTGTGCATATTGCATTGTGCCCTATGCGAGGGGACTGGAAAATAATCGCGCTGTGGATGATATTGTCAACGAAGCAAAGCACCATCTGGCGCTATGAATACAAGAGATAGTGTTACTGGGTCAGATCGTAAACAAACATCCAGAATTTGTAACAATTTGTAAAAAAATCCTAGCTCTGCCATGACTCAAATGGCTCAGATATACATCACCCTACCCTACTTTCTTTTCTCAAGAGTTACTAGAACTTCATGAAAACGAACCCAAAATGTGTCCACACATCCACATGCCGCTACAATCGGGAAGCGATACTGTACTGAGGAACATGTTTAGATGATATACAGCATCAGATTATCGCAGCTTTGTAGACAATATCAGGAAACTCAAAAGACCCATCAGCATTACGTCAGACATCATTGTGTGATTTCCAGATGAAACTGAAGAAGATTTCAATCAGAGTCTAGAGTTAGCCCAATATGCCAGGTTTGATATGATATACATAGGGATATATTCTCCCCGCCCTGGGACGATTGGTGCCAAAAAATACAAAGACAACATCAGCAAAATAGTCAAAAAACAAAGACGAAATGCACTCAACGAGCAACTCAGACGCATATCTCAAGAAAACAATATCCAAGAGATAGGTAGTAGTAAGGATATCATGATAACCAGAAAACTCAAGAACGGACAGTATTTTGGTTATACCGATAACATGAAAAACATCGTGATAGACCCACAGTGAAACACTCTGGGTACGGGAGAATTTGCTAGCGTAGCTATAACATGATCTGAAGCATTTAAGTTATTTGGGCAGATTGCATAAAAGGCATGTATTGACAAATACAGTAGAAAATGTATAAAATACTGATTTCATTCAGTATATCCAAAACACATGCCATCTCTTTTGTTTCAATCATCTTCAGACCCCACGGCTTCGCTACGTGATCGCATCCAAAAACTACACGCACTCATACAGCACGCAACAAAAGCAACAAACAAAGAGATACATATGCTTTTTTTTGAGATAACCATATTACTCGAACAGATCTCACAACGCACTAGTCAAGACATCGAATCTATACTTCGTGGTGCCAATGTATCACCACAAACATACACTAATCTCAAAGAGATACTAATGACCGAAAACAAAACTAATGAGCAATATATCTGCGAGTTACGATGAGCAGGTTTCGTACAACTGCAAGCAAGTATCCTAGAACCAATTACCATATCGCGCGGTCAAATAACCACTTCAGAAAGCCATGAAATCAAACAGCAATACAATAAAATATCACTTATGTTCGCCAGCTTACAAGAAGCATGAATACAGACAAATTCCCTTATCTGTTACTGATGATATCTGCACAACACCCAACGAAGAAAATCTTCTTACCTGATTATTCCTATTCCCAGTCACAAAAAAACAATATTTGTATGTAACCAACAACAGGAGGCAACCTACATTGTGCACGAGATCATTGACCTTGCACACATCACACAAAAAACAAAAATAGATCTCATGACATCACACAGATCGTCAGTAATTGATTTCCGAGCAAACAAAATATCCCTACGGACTAACAATATCAATAAAGAAATCACAAAAACAAAAGTAATACCCAAAACTCTCTTCCTATGACAGCACATTATTGTAGATCACAACGATGCCTCATTTGCCATTACATTACCAAATGAATACAAACCCACCAACGTAGTACGTATTGCCACTAGCGGAATACGAGCAGAGTATGTCATTGACAGTGACAATGCTCGTCAAAAATTTCTTGAGCGAGTAGAGAACAACGCTATCAGCGAAAAAGATGGTTACTATCCATCACTGTGCTTTCGCTCAAACGGTCAAGCTATACCTCTTGCATCACAACAGCTCTTTGAACGCTTTGTCAAACAGCACCAATTGATTAAAAAATCTGAAGATACGAGGATCACACTGTCATGAAAAGATATCTATTTCACAGATCCAATCACAAAACAAAAAATGATTCGTATCTCTTCAGCGGCTTGAATATTTTGAGACTATATATGATCGGAACATCAACTGCGAAGTTCATTTGTGTCACGAGCACAATGAAAGCAGTGATATTTTCCCAATACTTACAAACCGCCACACGGAAAGTGATTTATAGCATGTACCGAAGAGCTATTTAGTGAATTTATCTTTCAAAATAATATCAGGAAGAAAGAAGAAGATGCTAGGACAATTATGCCAAATTGAGTCAATGAAATAATACTGATAGTACAATGAAAAAGGACAACATGTTACCGTCTCAGTGATAGATGAATTCTTGGGCAATATCATGGAGATGGCGAACAAAAGGTCAGAGATTTTAAGTTATGGTCCACGGCTCAAAATCATCAATGATATTTTCAGGATATATGCAAAAGTTCCGCATGAGCATCCGTACCAGTGTGCACCAAAGAATATTTTGAAACATATCTCAATTATCGCCAGTCTATAAACAAACCCCTCAAACCCAAACATACACTATCATAATCTGCTATCCATACAACAAAGCAGCTATCGCTAAGGCCAGTCGCACAAGCACGATAAGCCACAATTTCCACAGGAATTCGCCCTTAGCCCTTTTATGCCTGAAATAATTCATACCAAAAACCGCTCCAGCCGCACCGCCCAATCATACGCACAAAAGCAGTATATTTTCTGGTATACGAAAATCACCACGGGTAGCTTTCCGCTTATCAACCCCTCGCAACACAAACGTCACAACGTTAATGACAATAAGATAGTAGATGAAATAGTTCATGAGCTATAGTGAAACAAAAAATCCTATTGTTTGCAATAGGACTTCAAAAGATATAATACAAACATCAGTAACGATATTAGGTACCTACGGGATTCGAACCCGTGGCTTGAGAGCTTTGCAGGCTCTTGCATTGGACCACTCTGCCAAAGTACCGTGAGGCATCATAGTAATTTTGTACTTGATAGTATCAAGTTGATTAGTGGTTCAAGTTGATTATATCAGCTTATTGTATATCCTCATACTTTATATTGGTACGCCTATTATGCCCAAAACCAAACAAAATAAGAAAGCCGAGACACTCATAGCAAATCAGTTTAGTTTTGCCGAGCAAATAGTGCTCAAATGAGTAAATACAAATAATCTGAAAGATATCGATGTGACCTTCCCAAAAAACAAAATCGTAACTATTACTGGTGTTTCTGGATCAGGTAAATCATCATTGGCATTTGATACCATCTACAAAGAAGGTCAATTTCGTTATATCGAATCACTGAGTAGCTATCTCAGACAGTTTTTCAATTTGGGAGAAAGACCAGATATCGAGTACTCTAGCGGTCTTAGCCCTGCTATAGCGATTGAACAAAACAAGAGAGTAGCCAATATCAGATCAACCGTGGGGACATTGACGGAAATAGATGACTACCTCAGACTCATGTTTGCAAAACTTGGTCAACCATACTGCTACTCTTGCGGCGATCCCATCAAAGCCCAGTCTGTAGAAAGCATTATGGGCGCTATCGTCAAACAATTTAACGACAACAAAGTATATATCATATCAGAATTGGGTAAATATGCTGACGGTCCAAGTTTCCTCAAGTTCGTGAAAAAAAACAGAACCAAAATGGATAAGTGAGATGGTTTTACTAGATATCTGGTATTGTTTGACAATGATGACAAGACACAGCTAGTAGAGTACTTTTATCTGGAGTCTCCAAACATTCCCGAAAAGCATCTACCTTTCTACGTCTATGGTATCTACGATAGGATCACACTCAATGCTGAAAATATGGATAGGCTAAAAGAAGATATCGTAAAGATGCTCAATGAGCATAACAAATTCTGATTGTACTACACTTCCAATAGCGATACGATAGACGATAGTCTGAGCCTAGACATTGGTAAAGATGTACAGGATAGCAAGCAAACCATCCAATGGTTTACCGACAAGATTTTCTGCCCCAAGTGCAATATCACCTATCCCGAGTTTACTACGCAGTACTTCTCCAGCAATAGGTCAGAGTGAGCTTGCTCTATGTGTCATGGACTTGGTGAAATGCTCGATGTGCAATTGAATCAGATTATCGATCCTAGTCAACCTTTCCTCAAAGCCGTCATACCACGACAAAACAACACGCTATGACAACAAATCCTCACTAAGTTTGCATCCAAGTACGAGATAGATCACAACAAAGTGCGGCATACCTTACCAGAATGGTTTACTGATACCATTATCAAAGGAGATAAAGAGCTCATGAAAGTGGGTGCTATGGGCAAACGACACACCTTTTACTACAATGGTATCGTAGATATGCTGACCAACCAGTACAACAAAGGCATTCTTGGTACCGAGTTTCAGTCATTATTTGGTACAAAGCCATGCGATTTGTGTCACGGGGACAGACTCAGACAGGAAAGTTTGCATGTAAAGATTGAGATCTAAGATCTCGAGAACAAAAAACCCCATCCAGAGAGGATAGAGATTCCTTGGATAACGATACAATATCTTGCGATACTGCAACTTCACTCGCTACCTTCACAACAATCCCGCTACAAAGTCTCGTAAGCAAGTTCGTCGCAAATGCTCACCATTTTTCATGTCACAAGACAGGTCCGTCGAATACGGACTTTTTGTTTTTGTTTTTTACAGAAGAACTACGGTAATAATTCTAAATGGCGCCTTGTTTCCCTAACCCAATAAGTTAAACCAATTGGACAAGCCAGAAGTATGACTAAAATAGTATAAGCTCGATCATTATACGCATGGAGTGTAGATTTGTCAAAAATTTCTTGATAATCAGACCAAGAAAGTTACTAGACAAACCATATCCAAATCGTTATAGTTTTGGATACAGCATTGCAAGGCATATGTACAATATGCCCGTATCGTCTAACGGTTAGGACACGGGACTTTCAATCCTGCAATCGGGGTTCGATTCCCCGTACGGGTACCATCAGAAATAAGCATCTAACATAAGAAAATCTGACGCAAGTCAGGTTTTTTGTGCAAAAAAGATCATACTTTCATATATACTGGATTATTTTGGATTATTTCTTGAAATACTGCCGCAGATTATTATAGGTAATCTCACTTGTCATCTTCATGACAATGTACAAATAATCTGAAATATCGAATGGGCGATTAGCTCAGCTGGCCGAGAGCATCTCGTTTACACCGAGGGGGTCGTAGGTTCGAATCCTTCATCGCCCACCATTCTTTTAAACAACATCTCCAATCATGATTTAACCCTTATAGTAAGCGACTTATCGTCATTTATTATTAGGTTCGAAGTCAGGATTGAAACTATTTTACGTCTTCAAACTATATCTCAAAGTTCGTAGTACTTAGCTGCATTTGAGAGCACCTGAAAGAAAGATTCAAATTCAATCGATCTAGACTGCTCTTCCGATATAAGTTCATCAAGAAATTGTTGAACTTTTTTTATATCTTCTTCAAAGCGAGCTTTTCTTTCGTTATATATACCTAGCTCTTCTTCATCCATCCTATTCTGCAATGCATCAGCCACATATCTCTTCTTTTCATCCTTAAGTCTATCCCTTTGCGTAACACTATATACACTAGTCACAATCATAGTATTGTTGCATAACCAGCAAATTCTTGAATATTCATATGTACAAAAAGAAACAATTTACTAAAAAATGATATTAGATAGCATAAACACATATGGTTTCTTCACAGCATAAAGTTATTTTTGTAGGTTATTTTTATTACTATTATTTCAGTAAATTACATAGAGTACTACTTTATAATAAAAGACTGCAATTAAGCTGAATATGAATAGTAAAACCACAGCGAGGATAGAGATCAGCATTAAACTTTCTGCAATATTTATCATTCTAGAAGAAAGTGTCTTTTTATAGAAATAATAATCATCTTGAAACATCTTTTGAGGTTCTAGGAATTTATTGGTTTCACCGAAACTATCTGTCCATAAACAGTAAATATCTTTTTGTTTTATATAATCTGAAAATTCTTCTGTTGGTAGCGATATACTTCTACTGCTATCCAGTTCTGAAATATATAAGGAAGTTATTTTAGTTCTTTCTATAACTTCATTTACATTTTTATATAACATTGTTGAGCAGTAGATATTCTTTAAATCATCATCTTCATATGAATGTTTTTGTGTTGGTAGGTGACCATACTTATTTCATAAATTATTAAATGGAAGATCAAGTGCCCTATACTGTTGAAATCTTTCTCATGATCTTATAAGTTGGTCAATTGATTTAACTTCCGAAGTCAATCTTCCAGACAGTGGTTCAACAATTTTATAATATGTAAATGAAGAGTTATCACTCTCGCTATAGATATTTACAAGCGCCCATCAAAGACAGAATGCAAAACCTGCAAAAAATACTACAACCAAAAGTCTATGCCACCATCTCTTATTTAGATTAAGATCCTTTCTGAAGAAATTTAACATATCAATTTGAGCAAAATATAAATATACTATATCAAACAAACCTACAAATCCAACTTATTACATACCCCAGCAAACTCATCATCCGTAATACCTAAATATCTCTTTGTTATAGCCATGCTACTATGATTTAATTTATGCTGAATTATCTCCGTCGGAACACTCGCAGATCTGGCTTGGTATCATCGTGTTTTGCGTAATGTGTGTCATCAATAGTTTCAGACTAATCCAACATCACTACACCGTTGATCTATCAATAATCGTCACATTTTTCTATCTATTGCCTTGCTTCCAAGAGGGAATCTTTTTTGTGCAAAAAACAAGTAATTATCAAATTTACTTACTATATTGGGATAAGTAGCTTTATATAGCTCTATGACATCAATCAGCTTAGGGTTTATCGTTACTCTATGCTTCTTATCTGTCTTATGTTCTGATACTTCAAAATACTCTCTTATGTTTCCCTTATCATCCATAACATCTGACACTTTTAATGATAATAGATCAGATATTCTGAGGGCTAAAACTATCCCTAGATGGAATAACAAAAGATCTCTTACTTTACCGCCTCCTTTTAGGCTATTTTTTATCTGTTCTATCTTTTTCTTGTCTCTAATTGGTTCTACAAATTCCATCAGATTATATGACATAATATATATTAGTTGTGTCTAATAATAACAAAATCTTGAACAATAGCAGTAACAAAAAAGAGCTACTAATATAGCTCTCTTATACTTTGTTAGACAGAATAGGTATTGTGTCTAGTAAAGTATCTAACGGTCAAACTCTACTTCTTCATCGGTCCTATCAGCAAAGTGTTTATATTCTTGAGAAATACTTTTGAGCAACTTGGCAGTTCTTGGAAATTTATATATCATCTTTTCATAGGCTTCAGAATACCCTTGTGAAATATCTCTTTCTTGTTTTCATCAATCATAAATTCATCTAGAAGTAAGTCATCTTTGATTGGTCTTTCACACCCAAAGTCATGTTTCGATGTCATCACTCTTAAGGTTTTCTACAACCAATCTTACGGATTCGCTTGGCCAAAAACCATCCTCTCATTGTGGAGAGTATGAAAATAGTTCTCCAATCTTTTGACTGCCTATTTTTAATCTTTTATTTTTTTTGAGTAATTCCATAACGTGTTCTGTCCAAGATTTCAAGACATCAATATCAATCTTTCACTCATTGTCTAATCAAGGAATTTTTGTAAACTTACTCAATGCCTCATGAGCATTTTTAGCTCTATTCTGCTCCTGTGACGACGGAGCTTTCTTCTCCTCATCTTCTGCCTTATAAGAAAACTTTATTAGCTCTACATACAACTGAGGATTCTTAGAAAGCTCATCATTGATTATTTTGGGGTGCTTAATGATATGGATATACATGGTTTCCAATTGCAGAATCTCCTCTCTATTTATCTTTCCTTCCTCTATCAAATCGTAGAAATATTTGAATAGCTTTTCTAAATAGTATTCTGGATCGCCTATAAGTCTTCGAGCATCCGATGAGTCGGCCATAGAGCGCAAAACATCAAATAACATACTAACATCCACCTTATTCAATTTGTTTTCATGCATAAGCATTTCAATTACCTGAAACGCGTATCCAGGTCAACAATACTTTTGCAGCTCGCTTATTACATATTGAAAGTCGGAGTAGGCTTCTGCATTATGCAATTTATAATTTCTTATTGTCTTGTGTAGTTCTCGAAAAACTTTCTGCACTCTCTCAGGCTGTTCTTTTAGAATTTCAATAACTCTGTTATCAAATCTCAACGAAAATAACAGGCCACCTTTTAAAAAATCGTTATCAATATCTCCTAAGGCCATAATTTTGGACTGAACAAAGACGTCTCAGTTCATGTCTAAACCTCAAATAAAGTTCATTCCCAAAGTACGCAAATTTAACTCCTTCTCTTCTAGTAAAGAAAAAATGCTTTCTTGAAAGGATTCTTTAAACGTAGATCATATGAGACTTTGAGACAGTAGGGAGGTATCATCAAGAATTAGAGCTAGCTTTTTGATAGATTCAGATCAACCAATAGTATATATCTCCTCAATACGCCTAATTCTTTCCTGGTTGGCTATTTCAGTTTGCTTATTCCAATCAGATCATCCATAAGAATCTATTAAACTAAAAACAGTTTTTTTGGCATCCATAAATAACTCTTTATTGGCAATTAGCATATCTTGTGGAGTAGCCTTCTGATGAATTTGTTTTAGAATATCTACAAACTCAGGATAAGTAGTAATAACTGATTCATTCTTATGAACAATCGGCATAAAAAATAACTCTTCTATTTCGTTTTGCAATTCAAGCAAAGTACCTTGATCCTGAAAACTAGAGAAATCTGTTTCAGATAAAGTATCCAAAAGTTCGCCCAACTCTTCTTTCGAAAAAATCCTTAATACCTCAAAGATTTTTATGATCCTATTTTCCACATCACTTTTAACTAAATGTAAAACCAGCTTTCTCACTCAAGCTATATATTCTTTGACTTCCTTGCCAGCAGGCATTAGATTTGCGTCCTTACTCCAATTTTGATAAATTGGATATGCTATCTCAGATAATGAGCTAGAACCGCATAGTCTAACAAGTAGCCCGCATATTACATTTCAGTGATTTTTAGCAAGCATATTCAGTATTTCTAACTTATCCTGACCTGTTCCTGGAGTATTGGGCTTTCGATGTAAATAGATCTGCATTAAAGACGATATTGGTCTATTTGAGTAATTATCTCTTATATCTTTCTCATATCTTTCAGCAAGGTTTACCAAGATTTCAGATGCTCTTCATAAATATTCAGGACTCCAAGACAGTCTTTCTAGAGCCCAAAGCATATTTGTATAAGATTGGGCGTCTCGAAGGGCGTCTCAACTTTGAAATGACTCACCAAAGCCATCAATGTTCCTCTCAACAAAATCCATAAATACCTCTGGAGTAGCCTCAGCAAGAGCGCATAAGTTATGTCCCAGCGAGTAAATTATATCACTGACTTTTCTATGGTCTTTGAAAACTTCAACAGAAATCTCACACAGCATACGATCTACTTTAGGATCTCATAATGTTCAAAGTAAAGCCATGGTATCTACAATACCATTTGTTACCCTGGAGGAATACTTATTCTTTTTTCAGTATATGCCAGCAAGCCATCTGTCTTGCTTTTTTAAATCTAATGCGGGATTTCTCTCAGTCAAAGCGACTTGTGCGATAAAAATAAAACTTTCTAACAAAGAATAATCAAGGCTATCTTTAAGGAAAAACCACAAATCATTTTTAGATATTACCTGCCATACATTAAAAAGTTTTCATCTGCGTACAGGAGTATCATCATAAGACGAAAGCCTAACTAGCTCTGCCTCAAAAGTCTCATACGGGATTCTCAACAAACCTTCTATGAGTTCATTATCTACTCCTATCTCCCATTCTGTTAAAAATAATACAGTCAAAAGAATCTTTACATCAACTTTGCCGAGCCGAGAAGGCACAAAGTCATTATTTGGATCCAGATATTTATTTCTAAGAATTGGTAAAAAATAACCCCTTGTTTGACCATATACTGATGATGCCAACTCATCTGTTCATAACATTGCCTTTAATCACCTTATTCTATCAGTCCTAGCCATTGGCTTTAATTCAATAGAGTTATTGAATTTTATTGTAGTATTACGACTTTGTCAGGTAGGTATTATTATAGTATGTCATACACCTAAAGCTGGTCAAATGTTCGGCATAAAAGACTTTTCTGGTATTATTATAAGCCTACTTTTTTTAGTTGCTAAAAAGTTAAGATGCTCCTGATTTTGCACAGTCACTACTTTAGCTCATAAAGACTCACACCCTATCAAGGAAGCTAATGCAAAAGCATAAGACTCTATTTGAGATTCTGACTGAATGCTGATCTTATTTCCACTTATCTTCGCAGCCCTACACAACTCGTCTACTTTTTCGTCTCTTCAGTTTATAAGTAAGTTAGGAATAACGTTGACTCAAGTAGACTGCGAGACATTAGCTCGAGCCGTCATCAAATCTTTTAGACCTTCAGTAGATTTTCATATTATTTTTCAAAATCGCAACGCTACACTTGGGCTCTGCTCGAGTCGAAGTTCAAGCTTATTAGCATTTATAGCCACTACGCTCTTCCATTCATTATCTGCATTCCTTGATATTTCTCGAGCGGAAGACTTAGAAAATAGTCTAGAAGTAACAAATACAAAGTTTGTATCAGCTTTCACTATTCATCTAGAATCTAATGCTCTCTTGTTGTAATCATCTTCCGCTTTTTGATGTATATCTTCAGCAACTCATATTTCTATAATCGTTTTTCAAGCCTTAAAAAACATAATATCTTCCTCCAATTCAATCTCCCCGTCAAATCATCAAACTGATATACCATCTCCTATAGGTATATCTATGTTTGTTGGAATAGTCGTACATAAGATCAATCTCCTAAGTAGCTCTGGCACTATCCCTTGCGCCTCCCTGTTATTCTTCTCTGTCCAAAACCTTATATCATTTGCGGTTATTTTTAACATCAAAAAAAAAATGAGTAGGTAATAAATACAATCCAATACATATTCAAACAAAATTGATTTTCAAGTTGTGGTACGCCTGTACTACTCTACTATATACAGTACAAATACCCTTCCGCTATACCTACAATATCATTTACAGTCATATGATATAATCAGAAATCCTACAATCAATAACGCTTCTTGACGTATTCCACATCCTTGTCAGACCGCTTATTTTTACCATCCAAAACTTCGTAGGAGAAATGTATGATCCTTACCATATCTTCTTCTCTGCAGGTGATTATATAGTTGCGGACACATTCAAAAAGATGGTTCGAATTAGTTGGACTCTTTTCCACCATACTTAAAAAACTCCGCATACGCAGAGATTTTTTTATCAATAAAATGATAATGAGGTATTGACAAATAGTTATGTATGTTTATAGATAAGTGGTTATTTTTTTATTTTACAGTCCTCTTATGAGCAACTCCATCAACAAGTCAGATGCTAACAATTCTATCGAAAAAGATAGAGAAACATTACAAGCAGAGCTCCAATCACTTCAACAAGCAGTTCAAGTGATACAAAATCTAGATCAAATGGAAGCGTTTGGCAAACCATTTATCACGTTTATAGAGCACTACAAAGCATTTGCATTGCAATACTCAAAAATTGATGTCGATGTTAATATAGAAGGATATCAAAATTGGTTTCTACAAATGATTGGATATATCAAGGAAGGAAAGTACGATACCACAGTAGAACGACTCAAGGATAGGATCTTACATACAGATCTCTTGGACTTCGGATCAAATATAAAAGAAGTCTGACTTTCTTTCAACAATCTATATGAAAGATTTGTTGATGGATTTCTGCGTGAAGCCCTTTCAGGCTTACCACAGTGTAAAAATTAGTTCTTACAAAATCTCTGCGTAGGCAGAGATTTTTTTGTACAAAAAAAGAGCCATTGCGGGCTCTGATTATATAGTTCATAAATACAGTATTTAGTTTGATACGGCACTGATGACATCATCACGACCATTGATAGTGAATGACTGAGGGTTATCTCCTCGTAAAGAAAATGGTTGGTTCTTGTAGGCTCTATATAGCATCAAGGCTCCATCATGTCTTGACACAGGTGTATCGCCTGCCCCCATAGTGATAATACCAAGATCGGTAGCTACATCGTTGTAATTTTGATACCACAGCTCACCTGTCTCAGGTAGGTAGCTACTCAGT
>Ga0172380_10002368_pt1 | contig 29258 bp, 45 predicted proteins | sample Leawe162metaG_FD_119747 | JGI IMG/M metagenome (GOLD analysis project Ga0172380, IMG submission 119747) | Leachate microbial communities from a municipal landfill in Southern Ontario, Canada - Leachate well 162 metaG | ecosystem: Engineered > Solid waste > Landfill > Unclassified | place... | reverse complement strand
TTGAATCGGATACCTCTGGTTCTATCTTTTCTTTCATTCTCATCAATTGTTACTGAATTGGTGGGCACGCCTCCGGTGTTACTAGCACGCGGGGGCAAACCATCAAATTATTCTTTTTTAGGTTCTTCTACTTTTTTGACATCTACTTCGACTAGGTCGCCTTTCTTCAACTTTCCGCGGCGCACAATCTCAACTGGAACGGTCACTCGATTGTCTGCAATGAGTTCTGCTGTAAATTTCATTCTACGTTTTAATTCGTTAATTCTATCACATCGAGAGTTTAAAAAGGGCCACGTTTTTTACGAAAATTATTCTTTCGCTTCTGTTAAAAATGGTCTTAATATGCGTTACAGCGTCGCTGTATTGGGGGGATAAGCATGGAAGACAGTGAGTATCCGTCTACGGGTATTATCCTGGAGTTCTTATTTGGTCTTTTCACTGGGTTTATCGGCATAGGTCATATCTTTCTCGGTTTCTTCTATGAAGGCCTTCTTATTCTGATATCCTATTTTGTGATCTTGTCCGTTGAGTGCTATTGCTATTATAACCTTCTCCCAGTGAAGTATACGCCTCTGGTCTTGTTGTGGTTTTTTTATATTCAGAACATAATCATGGCGTCTACTAGCGTACAATTCCTCTGGAAGAAAAAATCCAAGGATCTAGCTCTTATTATGATGGGCTTTATATTCGGGCTAACGCTTCTGGGTTTTTTGTACATCGAAGTATCAGAAAAGGACCCCTCACTACGATTAGGATATATGTCTCTCTTATTATGCCTCTTGGTGCTGATTGTATTTTTTTCGTTTACTTCGTCTTCAGGCAAGCTAAAAAAACCGGATACCTGCATTCAGGATGTCCAGAAAGAGATTAGACGCAATACGGGCGCGACGCTTGTACCTAATGATAAAAAATGACTCATAAAATTATGGTGACTTTGAGCGATGCTCAGTACGTGGAACTGCAGAAGAAGAAGATTCTCGGGGAGAATGACTCTGAGAAGTTGAGGAATGCTTTTTTGATGTATGTAAACGCTGAGCAGTTGCACAAGGTTATCGATTTGGTGACGAAGAAATAATCATATTTCTTCTGGCTTATTCCATGCTATGTTTTGAGTAATATACTGTGAAGTCTACGGTTATTTTTTTCCTTATCTGCATGCCGTCAGGGCATAAGATGTCTCCTGCGAGTCGGCACTTAAGCCCTGCCGTCTGGCGACCGGGACCATGGAAAAAAATAACATGGAATCTCTGAAAGGGGATATGGGAGAAAGCAACATAAGACGATATGGCCACTTTTGGGCGGCCTACGACGACGCCGGCCAGCTGGTATGCGTGACGGTCTACAAGAAAGGCGCAGTCGAAGTCATAAGACGCCTGGAAGGGATGCCGATACAATTACAGAAGCGAAGCGCGCTTAACCCGGCGCGATAACGATAGAATATTCCATCACTATCAAAAACAAATGGGTATTTTTTTTAGTCGGGGTTCGATGCCGGAACCGTTCCATGCCCCCACGGGCCATCCGTGTTCTGTTTTGCCGTCATGATCTCGTAGCATTTGAGCGTTCCCAGGGCGTCTCCGTATGCGCTATGTCTTTCCTCTGCGCTAATCTTCACTCCAAGGCCTTTCGTCAAGTCGTCCAGGGAAAGTCGTCCGTCTCCTCCTGTGTCTATCGGCGGCGTGTATTCTTTGCCGATCTTCATTGTGTCTCGGACCTGGCTGTCTTCTATCCTGATCCCTTCGTTTCGTAGAAAGCGTACATCAAAGTTGGCGTTCTGCGCGACTACTTTCTCCGACGAGTCAACGATCCTCTGGATATCTGATCGTACTTCCGAGAACTCGGGAGCGTATTTGACATCCTTCCATGTGATCCCGTGGACGGCTGATGCATAGGAATTGATGCGGACCGGAGGCCGGACCATGGTATGGTATCTCTCGTATCCTTGTTCTCCTTTGCTGATCGCTGCAACCTCGATCAATCGGTCCCGGTTGGTGAGGCCTGTTGTTTCAGTATCGAGTACCGTGAATCTCCATTTCCTACGCCGGCCGGCGGGCCTGGAATAGTTCGCGCAGACTGCGCGTCGCTGTCGATCAGAAGAAAAACGCATCTATAGATATCTATGGAGACGGATTAGAATGAATGTTTGGGTCTCAGGCATACATAGCAGCTTGCGCCGCCCCTTGACCCCCTACACTAGTCGGTTTCTAACGGGTTCTGCTCGGGAGACATCCTTGTTTTACTGGATATGGCGTTAATTCGCCAGTCCTCCCCGTCATTGCAGAGACGTTCGCGTACGCGATACATCATCAGCATGTTTCAATTTCGCGCGGATATGCACGTTGAAACAATAACTAATAGGAAAGAGAAGTATAAAAAGCGTCGAGGTACGCGGGTTTATATCTTTCCTGCAAGATAGTTTGAGGTAAGTTGTAAGAAAGAGGTATGTTGGGCTTCATTGGTAGAGGGGTATCCTCTGACCTCGGCCCTTTTTGGGGTTGCTTATGAGTTCTTGATCGCTTTTGCGATCTTCTCGGGCAGAACGTCCAGTTTCCCTGACATTCCTTGTATGTCGGTTCGTATGCCTCGTGTTTCATCCGTTAGACCGTCTATTTTTCCAGACATCGCTTTTGTAACGTCCCGTAGTTCCAGGCTTGAGTCGACGAAGGTGCTCATCTGTTCGCATTCCAGTTTGTCGAAGGTTCTTGCGGTTTCTATGTCGTGTACTGTGTCTTCTTCTATTGGGCTGATCTCATAGTCTGCTGCTTTTCCGAGTTTTTTTGAGTTCTTCAGGTCTACTATCTTGTGCCTGAATTCCTCGATGTCTGGTTCCTTTCCTTTGACGTGTACTACAACGTGTTGCCCTCTTTCGTCGTCGACGTTGTCCATGCTGAGATCTACCTGGTCGGGCAGCTCTTTTGCTATCGCTACCCTGGTTCCTGCCCCTATTACGTGATCTTCTACGCGGAACTTGTAGTTCTTTGAGTCTGCAGGCGCGGCCATGAATGGATATGGGTTTTCCCCTTTTAATAGGCTTCCTTTTCTGCTTTCTGCATTCATCTTTTTTTCCATGTCCTCCAGGTAGTCGTAATAATTTGGATTTTCGACCAGGTGGTCTTTTGTAATCTCCTCTGCTTGTCGAGGATCTTCTGTATGCTCTGATTCTACTTTTATCCCTTTTGAGATCTGGTCTTTGTCAAAATAGCTGCTGGGTATACCATCAGCTCGCCCTCCTTTGATTAGTTCCCCCTGAGCAAGGATATCTATGGCGTCCTTTCTGAGAATGGCTTCCTTTTTTTCCAGCGGGATTGTCTGCGGATCTTTAAGTATGCATCCTGCAGGATGGAAAAGCCGCATCTCTGCATTCATGAGCCTTTCGTGTTCCTGCATGTCAGTCGGGGTATAGTCTTGTAGTAGCCCTTTTACGGCGTATGCTTCTGCTTTTCGTTCATCCGGGCCAAAAAGACCATGCGCTTCCTCGTGCAATAGAGTCCTACGGAGGTCTTCTGGGCCCCTAACTGCATCCTTGTTGACGTATATCGTGTTTTCTTTGTATGCGTAGAGGCCTTTTTCGTATGGGGAAACTGTATTCCCCGTAGCCACTACATGCTTGTCAAATTCATCACGCGACAGAATCTTTACCCTTGGGCTATCTTTCAGCGTGCTTCCCTTAGTCTTTATTCTCCAATGTTTTTTCTTCTTTTTGCATTCACCCCCGTTTGCAAATACTGCCCTACGCTGTGCATCGCTTACGAAATCCACGTTACTATATTACTCAGAACTTGCTTATAAGCAAGTTTACGCAGAATATTTCCAGATCAGAGCTATCGATCTAACAGTACTACAACTCCGATAACAAAGTAGGTCAGATTAAGCACCCAGAGCGATAGAAGTGCGAACCGGTATACATTGGCGTTCTTTTCTTCCTGCAGTGCGCGTCCCCCGTAGACTGACAAAAGAATCGACGCAGTGAGGAGAGATCGATAGTTTGGGTCTACCCAGGCCAACAATACTGACGCGATGATGGCCCCATCCAGCAGCATGTTATCTCCGCTTCTCTTTTTCCATCCTTTCCATCCGAGGCAGAGATTTACTGGGTTTAGCCAGAATAGGGCGAGCTCGGGAAGACGTCTGATCTCTAATTGGTATGCTGTAAGTTGGGGAAAAAATAGGATCCCTGCCCCTATCAGCATTATGCAGGTTGCATAATGATTTCTGACATACAGCCATCCGAACACCAGCAGAGCATAGAGATACCAGCCCTTCTGGTGAGATAGAACTGACAGGATGCCCCATAACGCGATCATCCACGCGTTCCTGTGCGAAGGGGTTCTTTGGTCGCGTATCATTGCTTCCAAGCCCAGGACCAGGAACACTGTATTGAGTGCTTGTGGTATTATGCCGGCAACTACGCTGACTATTGCATACGTGGATCCGAATAGGAACACAAAAACCGTATTCTTTGCAGCACATTCATCCCCCCACAGCGTATTGGAGAGTCGATAGAACGTCCAGGGCAACAGAACAAAGAGTATGATGCATTCTGAAAGTATGAAAGCAGCCTGCAGTGAAAAGACAAATCCGAGGGCTGCAACTAGGATATGGAAGAGGGGCGCGTAATAAGAACATCCATGAAGAAAACATAACGGATCTGCGGATCTCTCCAGGTGGAATGCGATATCGGCCTGTTCCGGGCGCCCGAAGGGCTGGCCCGACACCGCCCAGAACGAAAACAGAAAAATAAACCAGGCACAGGCATATAAAAAAACCTGTTTTTTCATCATAGCCTCCAGAAAGACCATTCAAATTTGAAGAGACCACGCAACTTTCGGTTAACGCCGCCAAACCAGGAACGCATAACGAAAAATGCGCGGATCGTGCTTTCATACCTTGCGCGCCTGGGCGAGACATTGATTTTCCGCTGTGGCGGAATCCTAGTATATGGCATCCGCCGCCAGATCATAAGCCTTTTTGGGAAGTGAGCCATTTTTTCTTTCCAAGAACGATCGCTTTCTCAAGGATCCATGAATTTTCACAGTATAGAAGATTCAGCGAAATAAGCAAGAAGAAACACATTAACAAGAAGAAATACACAAAGAAGGGAAGCAGAACAATGTGTATAACTTCTCCAAGACCAACTATGGCCATTAAAAAAAGAGTTCCTATCGCGATAACCACACCCATTCCTATGCCAAGCGCCCACATTGAACAGCTTAATAATAAAAGCCGTATGTTCGTTTTCACCGGACTTTCCTTTTCAATATACTCCAAGACCATTTTAGCTGCTGAAAATTAGAAGGATACCGAAGCAGAGAATAGCCGCACCGATCGCAACGATCAGCAGGACGTATTCCTTCAAGACCTCGGGACTTGTCTCTTTCAGAGGGGAGGCAAATATAAAGGGGGTGGCGGGTCTATATTCTATCTTTATCTTGCTTTTTGGGTCTGCGCGGTATATCTTTTTTAGATAGCCTAGCTCATTCATCTTTCCCTCTCTTGATAGTTATCGGTTTATTCGCATCTGCCATTGTTACTGCCTGCGAGTATCCGGGGTTTGCGTCGAGAGCCTTGTTTGTGATCTCCGATATCCCGCTTATCAGATTCTTGTTTAGGTCCTTCCAGGGCAGGCAGTGTATCTCAGATATCATAACCTTCAGTCTGCCGGGATAACCGGTAGGTATCTCGAAACGCCCATACCGGATAGTCCCCGGGCATAGCAGGGTAACGTTTCCTCCGTCGTCGTCTAATCCGAGCACCTGGTCGTCGTAGCATACGACGATGTAGCTTCCTTTATTTTCTACGAGGCCGAAGAATCTGCTGCTCTCCAAGCGCTCATATGCGATCAGGTTCAGCCTGGGGCCCCATTTGTCTATGCTTTTCTGTATCTCATCGGCTTGTTCCGCGCTGATTTTTTCTATTATTTCGTTGTCCGTTCCTTCTCCGATGACGCGTATATAGTTTCCTTCCTTGTCTTTTTCGCTTCCGAGGATCTCTTCGATATTGACCTGCCGGTCAATGATGTTAGAGCCGATAATATCCCCTTTCCAGATCCCGCGGGTATTCGTTGAAAGGATATCATTATACTCGTTTAATTTGTTGTCAAGCGACTTTGCGATTTTCTCGAATTCAGTACAGGCATCAAGTATTTCCTTGATCCCTCTCTCCCCTGTTTTGTCCTCTAAGAGCTGCTGTAATTTTTTCTCCAGCCCCTCATATGTCGAGTTTTCTGGATTTATTTCTTGTCTTCCAGGGACTTGCTTTTCGTCTTTTCCTGACATTTTTCCTTCATTCTATCGTTTAACACGTTTATCTTTTTTCTGCATGCAATCATATCGCGCTGAAGACCGGCCATGTGTGGTACGTCGAGCATGTAAAGGTTCTTTCTGTGCGGTGCGTGATTGACTTTGCACAATGCAAGCTGCTCCCGGAACGAGACGTCTAAATCGTTCACAGGCTGCCTGCGGAACATGAAATTAAGGATAGTTCCAAGAATCAAGGCAACGAAAGCCGCAAAAGAGAGACTCAGCGATGCAACGACGACTAGCAGTATGATAATTGCGAGAACATCACTTGGCATCCTTTCCCCTCCTAAAGATCTTATCCCAGAACGACCTCTTCTTTTTATGTTCCGGTTCTGGCAGCTTCTTTTTTTCTACTTCCGCAACGTCCAACTTGATCTCAGACAGTGATGCATTAATGGCCTGGAGGATGATCGTAGTCTCCTTGAGTTCTTTTGCTATTCGTTCCTGGAACTTCTCTACTTTTCGCTTCTTCCTGGAGTACATCAACCAGGTCCATATTTCCCCTAGGATCCCCCTGACTGAAAATATGAAGATCATGTAGACAATGAAGAATAGGAGATATCCCCAGTATTGGGTTGTGAGCTTTGAGTCGAGCTGCACTCTGAGTTCGTTATTGCTTGCTTCGAGAGCTGCGATCCTGTCTTTCATCGCGTCCATGGAGGATACAAGTTTCTCGATGCTGGTAGTTTGGGGGGCGGTGGGCTGGATTATTGTTTCGTTCTCGGCTGCAAAACAGGCAGGCAGCAGCATAAAAACTAAAAAAATCAGTATTGAGTATCTTTCCATTGTATTACTTATTTATTAGTTAGGTATTAGCGTAGAGCAATATAAATGTATTAAGCATTGCAAGCAGATCCTGAATAGCAGAATCCGCTGTGCGGTCCGGCCGTACAGCAGGTCTTTCCTCCCTCGTCGGATGCGCAACTGGCATCTGTCGTGCAGGGGCAATGTATAGGCGTATATTTCAATTCATTTAACGGTCTTGATGGAAGAGACGAATCGCACATCCCGTAAGGCATGCATTCGTATTCATGCAGGGATCCCTTGCTGCAGCACTCCGATTCTGCATAGTTTTCACAGTTGCTGGGGTTGTCGTTGCAGGTATAATCGTAGTAACAATCATACGTAGCTGTGCAATCCTCCGGGCAATTCTGGGAGTTCTCAGTATACCAGATGGATCGGTTCACGACGGAGCATTTGCTGAGCAGCGCCTGATATATCGTTTCCATGCAATACGCGCCGCTATAAACCCTTGGGTCCATCCAGGATGCGCCATATATGATGATTCTTCTGAGAGATATCCCCCTGTTACAGTAATCAGGGATATCATAGAAGAACTCGGCCGTACTGCAGGCATCTCCGACGACCGCTTCTTCGTATTGATACTTTGCGCTTGTCTGAAAGTTCTGGCAGAGACCGTTTCCGCACATCTCTACTAGGGTTGTTGATATCGAGCCGGTCGTCTCCGTGACTGTCCCGGACACTCCGCCTGTTCCCTCCCCGAGCCTTCCGACATCGTCTGCTCCAAAGCCTTTTGATACGCTATTCGTGCCTATTCCGACATCCGAAGATATAAACATGATCAGTACACAGGTAATAAACACGAATATTAAAGAAAGCAGCAAGACCGGCCCAGGCATATAAAATTTAAAATGCTGCGGGACATAGTTCATGATGTATTTTACGCCCTCATATATTGTTGTTCCGACCCAGGTAACAAGAGATATAACTGCTTCTAACACCATGTTTTCACCAGATAATCAGGGGCCTCCACAGATTGATATCGCTTCCGATCAGCCAGCAAGTTCCGAGAAACATCATAAGAACAGTAAGGGGAAGAAACCAGACCAACGTCGACTCAGACATCAGGTTTTTCTGTACCAGAACGGCTAAAAGAGCATTCCATGACACATAGGGAACGGCAAGATAGAACAGATAATTCTTGATGAACTCGAAGATGAACAGAAGGAAGATAACAAATATGCAGGTAACGATTCCAAGTAGCAGATCGAATAGTCCCTGTATTGAAAGCTCAACCCGGAATATTGAGAGAAGCATCTGCCAGACGATGTTCACAATGCTTTGAAGGTGCATGTTTGGAACGAGGAATTCTGCAGCGCATCTGGCAGTATCGACGTTCCCAGAATGATCGGCTGCGCAGGTTGGGAATATATCGCCCCAGCGTAACCTAAACGCATTTCCTTGCTGCTGCATGGAGACGTTGACGTACTTTGAGCCATAGCTGCATTTTCCATCCGGGCACTTCGAATACAAGCTTTGACGCAGTATTGGGTTACGCTGCAGGAGTATCCTTGTTAGGTCTATGTTTAGACCCAGCTCTCTGACATAGAAACCCCCCATCGACGGAGCAGGTATTGTCTGGACAGTCATCGAGATGCTTCCAGTGGCATTCTTATAGCCGCTTCGCTGGATTCTGTACCACAGATCCATCGAGTCAAGACCTCGGTATTCAATGTTAAAAGACGCTTCTCCTAAATGATTTGTTCTCTCGTTCAGGCAGCCGGATGAGGCATGGGGCGGGCTGACTATTATCTCATCCCCGGCCCCTCCAGCTCCGCCGCCCCCGCTTCCGCCGCCCCCGGTTCCTCCTCCGGAAGTGAAGGATCCTTCAGAAGTAATGCAGACCAGAATATCTGCGGTACTGACATTGATGCTTGGAGAATCGCCGTCTATGACCTTGAAGAACAGATTATCGGCTGATGCAATTCCCATCAGTGCTGCCAGGCATAGAACTAATATCCTGTTTTTCATGCTTGTCCTTTGTGGGCGTCCGGTTTCTTCTTTCTCATGATCACAAATATTAAAAAGGCCGCAAGAGCCGGGAAAAAGCCGCATAAGCCCGCTATGATCAAAATTGTATACTCGGTCTTCCACAAGTCTGAGAACAATCCGCCGGTTAGACTGTAGACAAAGTCATCTATGAACTGTAATCCTGCCTTCGTTACAGCTACTACGAATATATATCCAAAGCTTCCTTTTCCTATTGACATAGATGCGCTTTCGCCATAACTTGAATTGCAGTATATCGAGTATTTGTAGCCGCCGGACGCATTAGACAGAGATACAACTGTGTCCGGGTCTGCGTTTATCTCGGTCCAGGCGTCTGTGGATAATACCCGGTATTTGCACGTTCCAGGCCTTGTCATGTTGATCACCAGACCGGATCCGGATACGAACGAGGCATTGACTTTGAAGCGGTCGCGGAAGGTAATAGCATAGACGCTTCTCGTCTTGAATCCGCTTGTTCCGTCGTTCAGATAGAAGACTATCAGGGATGAGACATTCTTGCTTCCTACAGGGATCTCGCAGAGCTTTGGGATCAATCCCGAGTATGTGAGCGTGTACTGCGCGCTGAAGGTCTGCGCAGTCGTAGACGCGGTCACGTAAGGGGATACTGACGGATCCACGTGAAAATATGATTTTTGGGTAGGCTTCGACGATGAAACCGTGAATCCGTTCGTCGCATCCTCGCAGTTGCTCACATAGAACGTAATTCCACTATTGTTCCAGACATAATATGAGCCTATTGTCGCGATCTCTATTGCGAGCTCTGTTGTCGTGATGTTCCCGGATATGTTTGTTCCTACCGGCACTGTGAAGCTGCACACTCCCTCCACGCAGTATCTCTCGCGGTCATAGAATGGATTCGTATACGTCGACCAAACGATAGAACTGCACGTCGTCGTGCAGTTGTCCCGGACGCATGAATATGCCTGGCAGTGTTCGCTTCCGCTTGGCGAGCAGTCGGAGTTCTTGAAGCAGGCGCATGGATAGCAGCTTCCCCCGCAGTCTATGCCGTTTTCATCGCCGTTCTTGATATCGTCAGTACAACTGGGCGAACGACATATGCCGCTGGCGCAATACTTTGAGGCGCAATCCGCGGAGGACTTGCATTTCCTGTTCTCCGCGCATTTGGAGCAGCTTCCCCCGCAATCTACGTCTGTTTCATCATAATTCTTTACCGTATCGGCGCAGTGATTTGGAATAGTTGTCGGAGGTGCTGCAGCAGACACCCAGATATCCCTTGTCTCTGATGTTGCATTCATATACCCTGACTTAGAACATGATGCGTTCACCTGGTAGGAGCCCGCGGATGTGAATAGCACGCTTCTCCCATATCCTTCGTCTGCGCGTATCTCAGACATCGTATATTCTGTCCCGTTGACCTTCAGTACGCAGTTTGCGTCTGTTACCATGCCTTGCTGATTTCCGTACCATACACGGTAGGTCCCGAGGGTTCCAGCAGTCACAGGCGTCGAATATGCCAGCCACTCTATTTCCGCATAGATGTCTCCCCCTGTGTGGATAAAAAAGGTATCTGTCGCAGAACGCGAGTCATATCCCTGTTTTGAGCATGTGACATTATATGTGCTCGTCCCGGACCCGGATACCTGGACCATCCGCGAATAATATCCTGTTCCGTCGTCTTCCAGGATACCCGATCCTGGATTTATCGCAGTAGAAGCATAGCTGCAGCTTGCTCCCGTGATTGGAACGCCCGCCGAATAGTATGTTACTCCGACGTATCTAAATTCTTCGTTCGTGACGTTCCTCCAGTTTGGAGAGAACACAAGGACCGTGCTTTGATTGCTCGACGACGTCGAGGAGGGGCGTAAGAATATGTCATCCGCCCAGGACGGAGACATTTCTGTGATGTTGTTCGTCACTGATACGCTTGTTGCAGAGCTGCCCGGGGAAAGATATCCAGTCTTTGAAACTTTTACGGTGTATGTGCCCCCGGTCGGTATCCCGGTGACGTATACTTCCCCGGAGCCTGCAATGTCTCCTGAGGCGTTGAAGGTATTGGCATATCTCTTGTAGGTGACGGCATTGTTCTGTATCTGCAACACCAGGAGGCCGCCCCAATACAGTGAGTAGTTGTATCCGGTGATTGGCCGGTTCGTCGTCGAGTCCAGGACCTGTACGTACCAATCACCCCAGACTTCTTCGCGCTGAAGGGTGAAATCCTTGCGATATGGTGTCACTGCCCCGGACGAGGCGCTAAAGGTCATGGTCTCGCTTTGAGCCGTATAAAAGTCTTTTCCTACGCTGATCGTGTACGTCCCGGCCGGCAGACCGGTAAATGAGTAGCCCCCAGTCAGGTTAGACGTAGTGCCGTTGAGGTAGCTGGTCGCATCGCATGATATCATTACCGAGGCGTCTGGAAGAGCTGAGACGATTCCTGAAGTGGATCGACCATAAACCGTACCTGAAATTGAGACTGTTTGTCCTACTACGATAGTCCAGGACGCAGTCGGGTATCTGGAGCAGTGGTTGTCCTCGAGCTGCACTTCAAGAAGATATGTTCCTGTTCCAGATTGGTTAAAGCTGTAGGTAGTATCGTTTGCAGCGCCAATTTTCACTATCCCGCCGTTAAGATACCAGACCACATAATTGACCGCCGCAGGTTGATTATGGGAAATAGAGAAATTTTTAATTTCCCCGGATGAAACGGACAATGTGGATCCCGGCGCATGGCTGTATGCAGTGAAGTTTAGATCCTGAATTGCGGACATATTAATCGAGGTCTTATATATTTGGTAGGTTACGCCAGGACCCATGTTATAGACCGAGGCTTCGTAGATATCCGAGGGAACATAGCAGGAAGATTGAAAAGTCGAGTAGTATATTCCGGTTGCATTAGAAGCATCAACAGGGGAACCCCACGTATCAGTATCTGTAAACGCGATTAGTGTTTTCTGGGGATAAAATTTATTTACGACCGGAAACTCGTATGAACTTCCAGCGACATATGAATGCAGAGAATAGTCGGGGCTGCCCATATAAGTCACTCCCGAAGTGGCGACATAATGTGTCATGTAAACATATGCCAAGGACCCGCAACTCCCACAATCCATGAATGTTTTATAAATTCCTTGGTTAGACCAGCAGGCTGTTGAAATCGTAGTTTCACCTTCTCCAATCGCTACATGAGCACATGAAATCCACGAGGTTCCATTCAGCGCCTGAAGGTTATAACTCCAAGTATACGAACCATATGCACTACGCGCAAAGTGGTCTGTGATATTTACGAGGCCGGGGTATTCAGTCTGTAGATACAGTATTCCCCCTCCATTGCAATTATAATTTGCCGGGGGCGTAGACGAGTAGGGACATATGCCAGAATCATGGCCTATCCCAATACCATCAAAATCATAATCGAACGCTGATACGATACCCGAAAAAATAAACAACAGAGCTATTAGTTTATACTTTTTCATCTTTTATTTTTGAGCGCGAACACTGCAAAGACAAAAACCACCACAACTATCACGACCATGATGCAGAATGCGATAACTCCAGTAACCAGAAGTTCTGCGTTTTCTGTTGTCATAAGGGTTCTTCCAACGAAGACGTCGACCATCTGGGAAAAATAGCCCATCTCGTCTCCTGGATCCACAGTCGTCGCTGCAGATACTGCTTGAACTACATACGCCAGAACACAGGGTAGAAGAGTTTTTTTCATAAAAATGCATTCTTGAATATTATACCTAAAAAAGACAGGAATGCGATTACCGGGATAAATATAAGGGCACATAGCAGGAGGATGAGACATAGTATAAACGCCAGATCCCATGCATCCATTGCCTGAAGGTTTGCCCCTCCAAAAATTCTTATGAGAAAAGCAAGGCTGTCTCTGACTGTGAATTGTTCCGCGTATGTCAGTCCCGGAAGCAACAAGAAGATTGCTGCAAGGGTTTTTTTCATTTTAAAAAAAAATAAAACGAATGGGGAAAACCCATTCGAATCCACGTTCAGCCCTTTCCGAATTTTGGTAGTTTTATGGCTCCTGTGACCAAGCCGACAATGCCCGCAAAACTCATGACGATAGCTCCTAGTATTGACACTACTAGCAGTATCACGGTCAGTCCTGCGAGCATCGGTGACTTCGCGACTAGTGCCAACAGGAACGTCACGAAGAGTTCAACTATGGCATAGCCGACATCGTCCCCCGTGTAGTTGTACGTGTACGCGCTCGCGTTTCCAGCGAATGCCAGCAGTGCGAGGAGCACTACGAGCATTGCCTTGTTTTTCGTCATCTTCGCCATGGCCAAGAGGGCCAATATATCCTTTTCCGCATTCATTGTTTTTTTGGTTTTTTTGGATCTAATTATTTGAGCATTAATTTTTCTTCTTTCCTCCTCTGTGCCAGGCCCAGGACAGAAGAGAGACTACAAGTACCGCGAACATGAGGAGGCCTGCTATCCCAAAGAAGCCAAGAACAATCATCCCTCCATACTGGTTGATGAATGCTTCCAGCTTGTTTGTGTCAGGCTGCTTCTCCAGCACGGTCGTAAAATTTGATTCTGCGAGTTGGCCGTTTGCGATTATCCTCAGGGTATAATTTTTGCCGTATCTGAATCCTTCTTCCTCAAGTACTTTTCCTTTGAAATAATACCATCCCTGACTGTCGCTGAATTCGCAGTCGCTCACAGACGCATAATTGCAGATACTCCCCTGGCATACCGGAATAGGCTTGCTCGGACAGATAGTGCTAAAAGTATGAACCAATGTGCCATTCGCATCATATGCCGAAACTGACGCATCCTGACCTTCAAGCATCTCACCCAATGTATTCCTGATCTGAACTCTTGCAGTTACGTAGTCGTTGATGTGCACTTCCGGGGAAATGGACATGTTTCCAAGAACCGCAGAATACGCACTCGAAGGATAGACTATCGACCAATTAAGGTCCTCGCAGCTCATATTCCAGTACACGTTTCCTTGATCATTCGACGTATTCGTTCCGTATAGCACCCCGGAGGTGATATTGTATATTGTTGCCGTCGCATATTGCACTGGAAGACCCGCACTCGACTTAATGTTGACTGCGCAACACCCCAGAGTCGTCGTAGTAGTTGACCCGGAAGACGTCGTCGTAGTGGCCCCAGTTGATGTCGTGGTCGAAGAGGTCGTAGTCGAAGAGGTCGCTTCAGTAGTAGTTGTCGTTGTAGTCGTATTTGCAGTATTACAAGAAACATTCACATACCAGACGTTCGCTCCTTCAGACGACGTATAATACTCGTAGTTGTAATTGGTGGCGTCTTCCTCGACATCCGCTTTGATAGCCCAAGCCGCATACGTTCTACCGCTGTCTAGTGATGCCTGAATTATCTTCGTAATATTCCAATACTCCCAAACTCCCTGCGTTTTTCCCATGTCCGTCCTTCTATCCACCGAGGTCAAATTACATGCCGTGGAATTGTTAAACAAGGTTCCACAGGGCTGGTTGTTCCAAGTCAGCGATGATTCATCAAAAAGAACGTGTAGACCGTATAGTGAAGCATTGAATATCTTGTCGCCATTTTGCCTGGAAGAATAGTACATCCAGAGCTGCGCATCTGAGACGACAGAACAGGAAGAAATATTACTTAGGTCTATACTCAAATAGGGACGAAGAGAATACGCGATACCGTTGCTACACATGAAGTACGCCGCAGAACCATAATTCGTGTTCGGTGCGTCGCTAGACGCATACGTATCATTTCCCCCAAAAATTTGTGCAGTTAAAGTTGCTAATGTAGTAGTGGTAGTAGTTGTTGTGGTTGTTGTGGTTGTTTCTTCTGTGTATTCGGCATACATAGAAATATTTTGACTCATTGAAGTAGGAGAGAAAGAGGCCGGTAAAACGCCAGTTCCACCACGCACAGCTGCACCAATAGCCCCCGAATCATAGCGATACGCACTGGTATTCATCTGGTTATATCCAAGGTAGTACGTACCTGCGGAAAGCATCACCCCAGAAAAATTAAAAGTAAACCAGCCGTAATCAAGCGGACCAGAAATTCTCGTAGTATTAGCGACAAGAACAAAGGATGAATTATATATCACCCCAATAAGGTCACATGGATTTGGAGAACATTTTACGTAAGCGGAAATGTTCTGAATAGTGATTTGTGAGGCGATGGTCGCATTAAATGTGATAATAGCATCCCCATAATAATCGGCGTTTCCACCGAATACAGGATATCCTAAAGTGCCCGCACTTGCAAGGTTTGAAAGAAAGACTAGGAGCACTGAGACGAACATTATGCGAAATACTTTAGAGTTCATCAGATTATCTATATATCTCCTAGCTTATATATATCTTTCTCAAAACTTTCTTTGGAATATACTAATAGAAAGTCCATAGTCCCCCGTTCTGAAATTTTTTAAAATTAACTTTAAGAGGTTTCAAGAGGCTTCCCGAGAAAAATTCTTGAATTGGTTTTGCATTAAGGGAGAAGTTATTGACTGGCCGGGGCAGGAGCTGCAGTAGACGTCAAGACCTGGGCTGTTGGTTGATCAACCGCGCGGATCCTCCAGGCGCGGCCGTTCTTTTCCATGTAGATCAGCGGGGGGTTGGCCTTGGCCATAGTATATAGTATACGTAGCAGCTCCTGTTTATTCCACTTTAAGGCTTGGAGTACCGGGTCTTCTAGGAGCTGGACTGCCCGGTCGACCTTGTGGTCTTTGTATTCGTTCAGCGCCCGGAGGACCAGGGTCGAGTTCTGCTCGAAGATCTTCAGTTCCCGGAGGGTTGGCTGGTCTCTTGTCTCTTCCTCGGGTTTGGTCTTTTCCCATTCTATGAGCGTTTTGTTTGCTTTGAATTTGTCCTTCCAGTCTATGAATGGGAGGCCGCGGTCTTCCCATTCCTTGAAGAAAAGACGCTCCGGGTTCTTGCAGAGGCTGCGCGGGGGAAGGGAGCACATTGGGTAGTGGAACCCTGTGCGGTTCTTCCAGTTTCCTTCCTGGGGTATGGAGCGTATTGCGTGTATGCCTATTTGCGCGTTCTGGAGATTCTTGTATGATTTATGATCAACGTATACAAATTCAGTTATGCGGTCTAGCGTGGCCTTGCTCACTTGGAATATCAGGAGGGTCTTGAACTTGGAGCGGATCATCGGATTGATCTGCAGAGGGTCCTGGCTGTCTCCGACTACCCAGAGTTTGATGTCTCGCGGTTCCCGGAATATCTTGCACAAGTTCTCGCATGATATCTTCTGCCCTTCGTATGCATACGAGGACATCTGACTCCTCGCCGGTGCGAGCAGATGTATCTCCCGGATCCCGATTACCAGCGGCGGATACTGCCATCTTCCAGAGAGTTGATCAGTACGCATCTTGTATATCTTTCTTAAGAGGTATCCATATAGCAGGAAGCATAGATTCTCGTCGTCGATGTTGAAAAATGAAAAGCAGGTAATCGTTCCGGTATCTTTTAGTATGGCATCAAGGTCAAGTATGAGCGGGTCTTCTTTGTCGTCTGTGAGTATTCCGAGCTGATGCAGCCGGTCCACTTTTTTGTATAGCGAGAGGGCCTGCTTGCTGTCGCATATCTCGAAGCACTTCTTATTGATTTTCACCTTGCAATCAACAGTTACCCTTCTAACTGTTTCAACGAAGGACTTGAAGGTTCTCGGCTCGGGCAGCATATCAAATATATAGTCGACTGCATCCGACTGATCTCTGGTAAGCTTTCCCAGGAGGATCTTTATTTCCATTATGGAGAGCTCGTGGAATCGTATTCTGAATGGCTTGAATATGTTAGGGATGTGGTCGGGAGTCCCGGAAGCCGCGGGAATGAAGCACTCGACCTTATAAGCCTCTGGCTTCCAGGGAAAAGCATCTTCCAGTTTGATTTCTCCTGAGCTTATGCGCTTGAAGAGGCGACGGAGGTTCTTTCTTTTCTTTGAGAATCTCTTCAGAATTTTGATTGCACGTTCATACATCCAACGATCTTCGTTTGGAAGGGCTTTGAAAAGGTTCTCCAGCCGGCCAAAGTCGCATAGATCTATGGTCTTTTTCTTCTGTCTGAATGCTATTTCCAAGAGCGCGTTTAGTTCTGTCGATTTCCCGGATCCGCTTTCCCCCCATATCCCGATATGCGATGCCTGAGTGGTGAAGTGACTGCTTGAAACCATTATCCTCGGAATGTGACCCCATCAAAGTCCTGATCAAAATCATCCCCTCTGCTTCCAGAGTCTACCTCGATGAGTCCATTCATCGTTACAAGCAGAAGTAGCGATACTTTATACTGCAGTCTTTCCAGGTATTCTCTCCTCATGATGTCTTTTATCTCTCCTATCTCTTCTGCCCTCTGCAGGATGACCTGCCTTTGAATCTTATTGCGTGGCTTATGCTGACGCAGATATCCTCTTACGATATAGTCACGGTCGGGTTGCGATGGTAGAACGGGATTGAGATACTCCAAAAATCCAATTTTTATCCGAGGATCCCCTTTTTCGATCATTTTTTTTCCAACTGCAAGAAGTCCAGGATGCGATCCAAGAGTAGCTATTAGTTTTTCACATGCGTTCTTTTTCTCTTTTTGCGGGGCTAAAAAATATTCCTGGATTGATCTGCTATACGGGTCAAGTTCGATCAATGACTGATTTGCCTGGTAGGTTGTGAAGTCTGACATTTTATCCAAATGCTGCGTATACTGTTACGAGCAGCACTGAAAAGAATATGCCTGCAAACATCACAATTAGACATAATAGCACGAATAGAATATAGCAGTACTTTCTATTGCTGATTATTTCTATTAAGTTCATTTTTCACTCCCGAAGCCATTTAAGCTCTTCAATCTTTCTGATTACCGTCGACATCTGACAAGTAGGTCCCTCTTTGCAGTCTTTGCATCGGACCAGATCAGATGCCGAATCATTCATATGAGACCTCATAGTCGTAGGCGTCACCATCCGGATCGCATATGAGCCATAGCATGCTGGAAGGCCGCGAGTCTTCGAAAGTATTTCTCCGAATACTTTATCCTTTCCTTTGCGAGCTGCATGACGTATTTTTTTGCGGTCGAACTCTGCAGTGTCCTCCAAAAACTCAACCAGAGGATATTTATTTCCTCTGAAGACATCGACTTCCTGGGAGAAAAGTATCTCTATTGCTTTTAGAACCTGATCAGGCGGACCAAAGATTTCAATACGATCATTATACTGAATTGTGACGGTAGGATGCATTTGACGGATAGATCTAAAGACGTCATCAATGCGGCAGTCAGTATTCAACTCCCCTGAGAGAAATATCAGAGGCGGAGACCCCAGGAGTAATTTCATCGTATTGCTTATTTATTAGTTAGGTATTAGCACAGAGCAATATATATGTTTATTAGCGACACATAAAACAAAAATGCCTTAGAGACCCCAAAAAACTCTGCCAGAATTAACCCCCAATCCGTGTCCGTGCAATATGAATACGTCGAGTTCATCTCAGATCCTCGGGCTTCAGGCCGATCGCCCGGGCCGCATCCTTCGCTTTGTTCCGGAATTTCAGCACCGGCTCCATGAACCCGAGGATCTCCCAGATTACGTCCTGCTGATGATCGTCGACGCGGGATGGGTCTATGCCGCAGTATCCGCAGCAGTCCTTTAAAACCTTCTCTCTTTTCTCGTCCAGGTACAGCTTGATCAATGGATATCTGTATTTTTTCTTGGTACCAAAACTCGAAATCGGTTGTTTTTCTTCCGAGTGATCACTCGAAGTATTTATACTTTCCCTGGAGGATCCTTCGCTCCGAGGGTCTATTTTTTCCTTTTGGATTGGGTTTTCTGTCATTTTTGGGTCTAAATTTACGGGGTCTTAGTCCCAGGACCGGAAAGAGATCCTTTCTGTTCTGGTTTGCTCCCGATCAAACGGTTTTTTGCCTTTCCAGGCTCCGGCTGCGGCATGCATTTTGAACATATCGTACAGCTTTTGCTTATCCAGTAACAACCTCCCTCACAGCCTTCAAGTTCAGTACATCCACAGACGCAGCATATACCACTTGGAAAGAATACCTGGTGTTTTGAGAAGTTCCTTTTTATAATTCCAAGGATCCTGTCAGCATTCTTTTTTGTCATGGCGCCCTTTTTGGGGATTATCTCGATCAACATTTTTTAGACCTCTTCGGCTTGTAGTATGCTTCTTTGAGCTCTTTGACTGTTCGTTCCATTTCTAGGATGAATCGGCACATGTCGCCATTGTCTATCTCGGAGTCAGGTATTTTATTACCTGCATAATCAAAAGCGGCGCACTCTACGTTTATTGCTCTAGCCCGATCCAATTCCACAGTTACGCGGTAGAGCAAACCACATGTTTCTTTCATGCCGTCACCTCCTGCTCTTCTTTCTTTTCCTCTGCAGCAGGCAGTTTCCTGGTCATTAGACCAGTGTCTGCTGACTTCTGCGCCTCGGGCTTCGGCCTATTCCTGGCTGCCGGCCTGGACTTCCGGCCAGTGCCTGCTGGCATCTTTTCGTTTTTCCGGTACTGCAGCTCTAGTAGACAGTATCCCATGACGTCTTTTATCGTGTCCTCTACTGTTTCTCCCGATACTGGTTTCTTTCCCTTCCCGGACAGGAGCTCGTCTAATCTCCCGGTCTTGTCGGCCAGCCTGATCAGGAACCCCGTAGGTCCGTATCGTTCCCGGAGCTTGTAGTAGCTGCCGCCGTAGTCCTCGTTCTTCTTTTTCACCATGGCCGCGATCTCCGCGGCCGGTCCTGCAAATTCGTTGTCAGATGCCATTGTATTTTTCATGCGTATTTGAATCCTTTTTTATTGCATTTGTGCGCCATGGCTTTTGTTAGGTTCGCAGATATGCAGCCACAGCGAACGCATTTGAAGCCAGCAGTCACCGTCTTTCCATTTGAGCCTTTTAATAGGCGTTCCATAGTCATGTTTTCACCTTGAATATTTTATCGAAAACGTAATGCATCGGCACGAAGTAGAGCGTGCCGGCTACGCTGAATAATGTGAAGTTGTCGACTCCCCAGGCCCAGCAAAAAGGGATAAAGACCAGGAATCCCCAGACGGCCCGGTAGACGGCGAGACGGTTCATGGCTTCTCCTCCAGGAGGTCGGATAACAAGTCCGCTATCTCTCTCCTGCAATAAATCATAGTTATTCCGGATATCGAAAACATCAGACCCAGAAACGCCAGGAAAAAACCCCCAATATATGAGCTGGCCGAGGTACCCCCCCTGGAAAGATACTTCATCACTCCGGCCATCCGCATGAACACGACACCGATTATAAATAGAACTCCGCCAAAGAACGCAATTTTCATTGCTCGGCCCTCTCGAAGTCTGATTCGCTGAAAGGCGTATCGAAGAACCTTAAGCGGCCTTTATATTTTGTGGGGTTATTGAATTTGACCGGGTCTTTCAGGATCCATCCATATGTTTTTACGCATGGACTAGGCGTGAAGGTATAGTTTTCTTTGCAGTCTTCCCCGAGGATGAGGTAGTTCGGGTATTCTTTTATTCGCGCAATGGTCACCGCGCCCAATATCGCTCCCTGGACGAAAGGATACTGCGCTTCCCACCACGTTATAGGGACCAAGTCATCACGTAAATCGTATTTCTGGCCGGCGTGAACCAAAACACGCAAAGGAAGATACATTGACGCTATCCTCCAGTTTCGGAATTCAATTGTCTTGGCACCGTCCAGGATCAGATTAGCCCAAGGCTGCCTAATGGATATCGCTTTCATACCTCCACCGTCGTCTTTATCGTATCCGCTCTCATGGCCAGCTCCTCGAGTAAGAGCTCGTATATGTCCTCGGGTTTGTCATAGTCGTCTAGTACGCTGAAAAGCGGCATCCGATCATCGATGTATAGGTCGCCGTATACCTTCATGCCTGTTACTTCCGAGAAGATGTGCGCTATCCCTTGATCATGCAGCCACATCCTCACGCACCTATTCGCCAGCCCAGAGAGGACGTCCGGATCTGCTCCTTTCCCAAAAGGGTTCGGATTCAGCCTGCAGGTGCTGATATGATGAGTCATGCCATCCGCATGAAGCCACCTTAACACGTTCAACCATTTCGCCCTGGGAGGACCGATCTTCTTATGCCCCTCCCATTTCCCGGCCTCCGCCAGGACCCCGTCAAAATCCCATACGATCGTTGCCTTTCTTTCCATGCTATCACCCAGTTATTATTTTTACTTCTGAGCCTCCAGGCGCTGTCTTTCCTATAACCACTTCACACGCTGATTTATTAGCAGTCAAATTCTCTCCATCAAATACGACGCCTTCTCCGGAGCACGTCATCCGAACAGCCACTCCGGAATTCTTCACCAAGTCCAGGACTGCCGTATCTTCAGAAGAAGAATGCGATAATGCAGGAAATACGCTGTCAAAGCCCCACAGAAACCATCCTATACAACCGACAAAAAACAGAAGGCATCCCCAGACAAACAATATATCTATGGTTCTACCTCTCCTTTTCGCTAGTTCCCGTACGTCCTTTTCGGACAAATCATCAATTTTCATGCTTTCACCTTTTTGGTTTTGGTTCGTCTCTCTATCCTCGATATCGCGTTCTTTATCGCGTACTCTGTCTCCGGGAACGCGCCGGCTGCGTACTCTGCCACGGCTTCCCGGGTCTTTTCTTTGTCTGCTTCCGGGACGACGACGGATAGTATGATCATGTTTTCCAGGAGGCCTGCTTTGTCAGCCATAAAGGCCTGGAAAGTCGAATGCATGACGCGGTGAGCCATTTTATAGGAAAACTGATACGTCGCTTGTTCCGCTCCCGGATACGTGCTTTTCTCGTATAGGCAGCTCTCCACTCCGACAGATATCCCTTTTCACCACGCAGCCGGGAACGCCCTGCAGGCTGCCGGCATACTCGCAGCACAGATCGACTTGTTCCTCTGTGAGCTGCTTCAAATCGATCAGGTATATCTCTGCCTTGATCTGTTCCTGTTCTCCGAGCGTGGCCTGCGCCGGGAGAAAACACTTCACCGGCACGACTCCATCTTTGAAGATATGCCCCAACTCCTTGACTCCTTCAGCGCTCAAATGCACCCAGTGACGATACTTATTTGCCATGTTTCTTACTGGAACTCCGATAGAAGTGCTTCCTGCTCTTTTTCTGTTATCAGGCCTGCTCCGTAGTGCAGATATACCTCGTTTTTCAATGTTTCCGGATTCAATCTCCTCTGCCTCCAGTTACGCGCTTTATCCTGGAGGTCCCTTATAACCGACTCTTTGTATGTCATCTAATCACCCACTACGTTTTTTTCTTTTTATTGAATGTGATAGTGCATCCCTGTTCTACTGCCGTATGCAGGGATTCAAATTCTTGATAATACACTCCTGCAGTCTCTTTTTTGTATATCCTGACCCCGTCGAAGTACGCAGTTTCCGGATGACCATCCGGATACGTCACTTCACATTGCATCATTGCCATTTTTTATGTATTTTGTGATCCTGTTTTGTCCTTCCGCGCATGCGACCCAATCCGCGAGAGCTCTCTTGACCTTGCAGGGATTGAAGAAAGCCACGATGTATTCATATTTCAGATGCTTCGCTTCCTTCCTGCTGCGGCCCACAGTCCGCGCAAACGCTCGCCGATGCATAGCCGAATGAGGCTGCATACCGTTCCTCTCGACCCTGCGGCCGCAGACGCGGCATAGGACTTTCATCTCTCCGGAGCCCAGTGCAATAAGAGGTACATTCCTGCATATTCTGGCAGCTCTATGCGCTCTCCTATTTTGAATGGGCCATGTTTTGATTCCCCGATCTCGAAGACGTCCACGTCTTCTAATACTTCTAAAGTCATTGCTTCTTTCCCGAAGGCTACCGCCTCTATGAGGGGGTTAAAGGATTCCAATTCTTTAACTGTTTTTGCGATGAGCCCAGACCCCCCGTGTATTGTATTAGGCAGACGTATGAGCCGGGAGGTGTCTATTGTTACCATTTCATCTGTTGATTCTGAACTGAAGTGCACTGCTAGGTGATTGATCAGATTAGTCATTATGGGAGAACTTGCATCGATAATCGATCCGTCTTTTTTACGATTTATGTCTATCAACCAAGGCATAAGATCATATCGGCCGCTTTCAAGTGCTTTTAGTATCTGCTGCCTTTTTTCTATAATCGTCTGCGCTTTCTTTGCCCCGATTTTTGGGATTTCTTGCAGCTCTTTTTCTGTTGCGTTGCTCAGGAAAATATGCAGCTCTTTATATATTCTGCCGGACCAACCCACGTCTCCTTGTTTTGGTCCTGCGTATATTTCATCCGTGTGTCCTTGAAATTTTAGAAGTGCGCGGACATCTGTTTTACCAGTGACGTAATCAACGATCTCTCTTCTCTCGTCCTTGCCAAGAGTACGGACCGTCTCGTCGAAGACATGTATGTGATATCCTTTGCAGCCTGAAAAATTTACTGATATCTTTTCCTTGGGGATCCCAAAATCTTCATATAGCAACTGCAATAATTTTAACGCCTCATCCTTTACTTCCTGTAATTTTTTTGAGTTTAAAAGCTTCATCGGGACATCCAGGTCGAATATCAGCTCTGCACCCTTCCATCTCTTATCTTTTATAGGATTCTGGGGAAACTCGTAATACGCTGCAGAATACGAAATGTAATACGGGGCCTCGCGTCTGAGAAAGGCCTGCATGTCCCGCTCAGATCTGAAAGACTTGTGGCGAACTTTTATCTTGGTATTTAGATTACCCACCCCAAATTCACGGAATTCTATCTCATTTGGTGCGGGCACTGTGTGCCTTTGGTAGTAATCACAGAACTTTTTGTGCAAGAGCATTTTTGTATTGACGTCCATGTTATTTCCTCACCAGCATTATCACGTTGTGACTTGGTTCGCTGATCATTCCCTTGTCTTTCATCTGTTTTAGTACTTCCCTTGTCTCTTCCCGGTCTACTCCCTGCTCGAATGCTTTTGATTCTATGGTTGCCCGGATAGCTCTTCCTTCTCTGTCCTGTCCACATAGTTCGTGTATGATGTACTCGATTTTCTTGATATGCGATCGGTCCTGGGCGGAGTGGGATCCGTATACTCTATCCGTGTCTATTTCCTTGGTTTCTGGGTCAAATGCGATTTCCTTCATAGTTTCTTCGTATATCTCAAAGACCCGGTCTGCGTCCGCTATCGATACCATGTCTGCCAGGCGCATCTTTGCCCTGGCCTCCGACATCCTAATCAAGCCCCCCATCTGTCGCGCTGTGATCGCCGCGCAGGTCTTGGACCTTGCCCTGAAGTTCACATATTTCGCTTTCAGCGCCGCTTTTACGTCGTCGGACAGTCTGGGATGGCAGTTCTTTTTAGCGTAGGCGATGTATTTCTGGATGAATGTTCTATCCAGTTTCTTTAGGTCCTCTCCATCCGGAACATATGAATGGTTCTCCAGTATCGCATCCGCTATCTTTGAGTCTTTGACTGCGTTGACTTCGTCGAAGAATGGGAATATCATGTCAAACCTTGAAAGCATCGCCTCCGTGATGTTGAATTGCTCCCGTATCGGCGTAAATTTGTCGAACCTCGTGAATTTCGGGTTCGCAGCTGCCAGGACCGCAGTCTCACAGCGCATCTCCGCCGCGATGTCCGCTTTCGTGATGGGGATTATCTGCTGTTCCATGCCGGTCAGCATGAAGTCCCGGTCCCCTTCCTCCATTTTGTCCAGCTCGTCGATGCCCAGGATCCCGCCGTTTGCCAGGGGAAGAGCGCCGGGTTTCAGGATCCATCTCTCTTTGTCCACCGGGTCCTTTCCCACGGTCGCGGTCAGGCCGCAGCCGCTGCTTCCCTTCCCGGACGTGAATATGTGCTTTGATGCCAGCATTATACCGTTCTTCACGATCTCGGTTTTCGCAGTAGACGGATCCCCTATCAGAAGCAAGTGGATATCGCTTCTGACCTTTCCCCCTCCCCGGCTGACTTTATTCGGGCGTCCTCCGAAGAGTTGGAGGGCTACCGCTTCCTTGACGTTGCGGTATCCATATATTGCCGGAGCCACGGCGTCAAGTATTTTTTCATAGTAGTCGTCTGATTCCGGGAATTTCTTGAACTCTTTGATCTCCTTTTCCGTGAAATTTACCGTGTCTACTCCAACGTCCAAGCGTATCACAGACAAGGCTTCAACGATGGGAAGCCGCTTAGAAGGGCGGTATCCCTTCTGTCTGGGGACAAGGTATCTCAGAGCGCCGGCAATCGATACTTTGTTCCCTACCTCGACGACTCCGACCAGGTCGGACGTCAGGCATACGCTGATATTGTCAGCCTGTTTCCCCGGATCCAGGCTGTCAATCTTCTCCTGGACGTGTATTATCTGGAAAAGCGTCTTCTCGCTCTCCCGACCCTCGATCTCTTTGAACGGTCCTCGTTTACCGCAGTCCTCGCATCTGCGGGGAAAATCTATCGCTTCATTGAAGAGCTCCTGGGGAACCTCAAAGGTATGGACGCACCTGGAGCATTGAAACAGGGATTTTCGAACTTTTCCATATTTCTGGCCCTTCCCGACTACGGTTCCCTCAAAGGAGATCAGACGTCCTTCCTGCTCGGGTTCAATCGAGGATATCGATATCGCGTACTCGGGAGGAAATTTCTTTATGCGAACATAGGGAATGAATCTCTTCTCTATCCCGTTTATCAGCCCTACAACGATGCTCAGATCCTCGATGGACTTCGTCAACGCGTTCAGGAAAGCATCTGGGTTGGTTCTGAGTATCTCGCATAATTCGCTGTTCCTCTTCGCTGACCAACTCTCAAGATGCATGTAGTCCACATAAACGCTGTTTTTCGCAGGATAGAAGTATACGACGTCGTCTATCTGCTCTTTCAGATGCGCGTCCATGTAATCCTTTACCTGTTCCCCGAACCCGATAACCCTCTTCTCTTCTTTCGGTGCCTTATGCTTTTTCAGCGCCTCCTGGAAGTCTCCGATCAGCAGCCCGATAGTATGCTTGCCTTTACCGCTGAGTTTCAGGATGTTGTAGCGGTCTTTTTTCTCTACAGTCTCCAGAAAACCTGACATTTTCAGATCTGAAGCGGTGTTCTGGATCATAGACTCGCTGTATTTGTAGACCTTCTTTAGGACCCGGTATCCGTTGACGAATCCGGGCACTATATCCGCTACCTCGCCTTTCTCTATCTCCTGGAATGCCATCAGCACCGCCAGTTCATGGGCCTTGAGCTGTTTGGACCTCAAAATCTTGTCTATTGCTTCCTCGCTCAGATCGTTGTATTTGTTTAATTCCGTCTCAAATGTGAATTTTTCTATTTTCTTCATTTAGCATCCTCGGGGTGTTTTCATTGAAATCGATATACTATGACGCTTACTAAATTCCTCGTTCCAGTCGTTCCAGTCAATAACTAAGTTTTTCAATATTTCGATCTAGAGAAGGATGGAAAACGTTTGCCTTTTCCTTTTTCGATTTTCGAAATTTGCAGTTATTGACTGGATTCACTGGATTGACTGGAACGACGAACAAAACCCATATAATATACGTAAAAAACATCGTGAACTTAGAACAATTTACAATGCAATTCTTGGGTCAGAAATCTTTCAAGCTCTTCCCTGGCCGCCCGGAACTCCAGCATTTTTTCTTCCTGGCACATTCTTTTCGCGACCTCCTCCGAATACTTCAAGCTCCGGACCCTTTCACAGATCTTTGCCTCGAGCTCTTTGCGCTGATGACGGCAGCCGGCCGAAAAAGCCGAAGAACTGATCAAGGACTCAGAGATCATTTTTTGGCTGTGGATAAAACGCCTTGCAGAACCTCTGAAACTTGTGGAGGAAGATAGTACCAACGACTTTCTAGAACCTTTGGAGGCAGCCAGGAAGCATCAGCAGTTAACTTTAACTTCCTTTCAGTCTCCGAGTAGTTCTGGATACTCCAATCGAATAAGGCCTCTTCTGTGCCGCAGAGATCGCAGATATAAGTCCTGTTGTCTCTTCTACTCAACTTGTTCATGAGCTTTGGCTTCTCTAATTCCTGTTTCTTACAACGAGGACATTTCATTTCATCACCTCAGTTCAGTAAGCTGCCTATTCCTATGATCATGTGAGAGATCTCTTGTTTTTCTTTTTCTGAGAAGGACTCCCTCCCAGATAGAAGTACCAGCCCATTTTTTATCAGTCGTAGCTGCTCCAGGGTGAAGGTCCCGGATACGCTGACGACGACTGGTTCGAAGTTGAAGCCGTTTCCGTTTGTTTGCACTTGTGTTTGCGCTGCAGGGACTGGCCGATCTGCCGGCGGAGCGGGCAGACCGATCGATGTTGCAGGGGTTTTCGGCGAGGGGGGGGTCATTGGAGCTTTCTTGTTGTAATTCTCGTCCAGGAGCTCGGGGTGATTTTTCTTTATCCACTCGCTTAGATCGTTCCAGCTAACGTCTTTTGGGCGTTTTATCTTTTTCTGAGTCATGCGGTAGTATAATCTATGTCTTTCCCGCTCTTCCTCGGCTTTCAGCGTTTCTTCCTTTTCCTGTTCTTCTATCTCTTTGACTACTGCCGGCTTCTTTGAGTAGTCGCATGCCTCTGGGATCTCGGAGTCCCCTTCTCTTTTTTCTGGTTCCATTTTTTTGTTTGCGAGCCTGTAGCCTACGCAGTTTTGCATATATACTTCTTCTATTTCCGGGCGACGTAGCTGCATCTCGGCGCATGCAACCCGGGCCGCGGAAATATTGCCTAAAAAGATGTCTTTTACGATCCGTGGAAACCCGAGGCAGTATAATTGTCCGGGGCCGGTTTCTTCCCGGACGGCGGTGAATACGTCTTCCCAGTCCATTATCTGAGCAGTCCGCGAACAAGGTCCTGGACTACTTGGGCGATGCTGAAAGGAGTTGCTTGCTTTGTCACAGAGGATCCCTGGAAGAAGGTTCTTATGTCTTTTCTCAGTGTTTCAGACGGTGCTTTAATGGTTTTATGTCCGTATTCTATATCATTATCTGTCATTGTGGGTGTTCCTCGTGTGGGATTGCCTTCCCACCAAGGATTTTTATTTACCTGATCAATGCCGTAGCGCAAGCCACAGCAGTGAAAGCAACCCAGTACATGAACTGGATGACTCTATTTTTTTCCATTCTCTCCCTCTACGAACCAGTTCATTATCGATTCGTGTATTCTTGATATTGCTATCGAGAGATCTTCTCCAGTTGCAGGTTCTTTATCCGTGGAGACCGTTATTGAGAGCGGGCCTCTGCGTAGAACTACTTTATAATGTGACCGGGGCTGCTTCATTGCAAAGATCTTGAATAATTCCAGGTCCTTGAATTTTTTCCTGATAGACGCCTTTCCGCGGCGTCTATTCCAATAACTGATCTGAATTTCCATTTTCATCTATTCCCCTTAGGACCCGGCGCTCGTGGCGCCGGGCCCGCTTAGGGGGGTTTGGTTGTTTTGCCTCGTTGTTTTCAACCCAGGGAGAACGCCTAAGAGCCGCACTGGTCGACAGCGTAATTGGCGTCCTCCGCGACGAACTCAAAGTCCCGTGGCTTTGTTTTCGTCGCCCCAGCCGGTTGATGGATGAGTGTCATAATTTGTGCGGCAAGGATACCTCTCCCGAGGCTTAGCCCGGGGAGGAATTGCCGCCGCAGTCACCCCTTTTGGTTCGTAATATCGCCAGTCGTGTGTAGTACGCTCTGGGCACTTTCTTTTGTTTGGTATTTTGTATTTCTTGATGTCACCGCATAGACTACACCTTACTTGCATTCTTGACCTCCTTACTGTGTTTGTTGGCTATTTCAAGCATCAGTTTAAGTATGCCTTCAAAATATTCGTTAGCGTACTCTGGTTTTATCTCTATCTCAAAAGCGTCTATCTTGCCTTTCCACTCTTTTGAGTTCTTTAAACCATCCATCCGCAATCGAACTTTTTTATCGTCTTGCTCCATAAAAACGTGCGCTGCGGGTACCCACCAATTTATTGGTGGGGGGAAGCAGCGCCACAACACCTCCGTATCGTATATTCTTCAATGCCTCTCTGTGCTGCGTGGGCCCCCACGGCACTATCTACCTTGCGGAGATAGTCCTGTAAAAGCCCGTGAAGCACTGTTTCATCGGATGGGTATTTCTTACCGTCGCCTGAAATCTTCCAGGCAATTGAATCGGATACCTCTGGTTCTATCTTTTCTTTCATTCTCATCAATTGTTACTGAATTGGTGGGCACGCCTCCGGTGTTACTAGCACGCGGGGGCAAACCATCAAATTATTCTTTTTTAGGT
>Ga0172380_10002367_pt1 | contig 29264 bp, 31 predicted proteins | sample Leawe162metaG_FD_119747 | JGI IMG/M metagenome (GOLD analysis project Ga0172380, IMG submission 119747) | Leachate microbial communities from a municipal landfill in Southern Ontario, Canada - Leachate well 162 metaG | ecosystem: Engineered > Solid waste > Landfill > Unclassified | place... | reverse complement strand
CCACCTCGCCCTTGAATTTGAATTCCATCTCACCGGATTTTGTACAGATACGCAAGCGAGTGAACGCATTGACGATGACGCGCAGCCGCTTGTGACCGAGCAGATCGTCCTGCCAACTTTGCGGAGAGTTGCCGTACATGTGCTCCAGAAACACGGCGTAGTCATCACTGCGCAACGCAGCCTCCACTTCGTGCGCCAACTCGGCGGCCTGCGCCACCGTCCACTGCGGTAACAGCCCGGCGTGTACCAGAACAAATATCCCCTCGGTGTGCAGCAAGCGTTGATTACGTAACCAGTACAGCAGTTCCTCGCGGTCGGGCGCAGCAAGGATCGCATCCAGCGTATCACTGCGATGCAACTGGCCGATCCCCTCCGCCACCGCCAGCAGATGCAGGTCATGATTCCCCAGCACCGTGATCGCACTGTCGCCCAGCGACTTCACCAACCGCAACACTTCCAGCGATTTCTGTCCACGATTGACCAGATCGCCCACGAACCAGAGCTTGTCCTGCGTGGGGTCGAAGCGGATCTGCACCAGCAACTGCTGGAGTTCGTCGTAGCATCCCTGAATGTCGCCTATGGCATAGATGGCCATCTTGGTTCCCCCTCGATTCACTGTAAAATAGGGTAACAGAAAACTTTGTCACTTCCATGCACGCGACCCGCCGTACGCCCGCCACCTGATAGATGCTCTTCAACTCCTACAGCTTCATCTTCCTGTTCCTGCCAATCGTCTTCTTTGGATTCTTTCAGCTCGGACGCATACACCATGCCTACGCGGCGGCGTGGCTGGCGCTGGCTTCGCTGTTTTTCTACGGCTACTGGAATCCGGCGTATGTAGGCTTGTTACTGGGTTCAATTATATTCAACTATGCCTGCGGCACGTGGATCGCCAAGGCCGGCGTACAAAGTGAGACACGGCGAAAAACACATGTGCTGATATTTGCTGTCGCGGCAAATATTCTGCTGCTGTGCTACTACAAGTATGCGAACTTCTTCCTGTCCAGCGTAAACAGCCTCTCCGGATCGAACCTTTCACTGGGTGACATCATCCTGCCGCTGGGTATCTCGTTCTTCACCTTCACCCAGATCGCATTCCTGGTGGACACGCATCAGGGCAAGGTCAGGGAATACAACTTCATTCATTACGTACTATTCGTGACCTATTTCCCGCATCTGATTGCAGGACCGGTCTTGCATCATGCGGAAATGATGCCGCAATTCACCCGCACTTCCACCTACCACATCAACTGGCAGAATGTCGCTTCCGGCCTGCTGTTGTTCACACTGGGCCTGTGCAAGAAAGTGCTGTGGGCCGATTCGCTCGCGCCTTACGCCACGGCCATTTTCGACGGTGCCCAACACGGATTGTCCACTGGTATTCTGCCCACGATTTACGAAGCCTGGTCGGGTGCGCTGGCGTACACACTGCAAATCTATTTCGATTTTTCCGGCTACACCGACATGGCACTGGGCATCGCGCTGATGTTCAACATCAAACTGCCAATCAATTTCGATTCGCCCTACAAGGCCACCAGCATCATCGACTTCTGGCGGCGTTGGCACATGACGCTGTCGCGCTTTCTGCGCGACTATCTCTACATTCCACTTGGGGGCAACCGTTACGGCAAACCGCGCCGTTACGCCAACCTGATGATCACCATGTTTCTCGGCGGGCTATGGCATGGTGCGGGATGGACCTTCGTGCTCTGGGGCGTGCTGCACGGCGCGTATCTTACGATCAATCATCTGTGGCGCGAGCTGGTATCCGAGCGATATCTGCGCTGGGTTCCCCGCTGGATAGGAACACTGGCCGGTGGCACCATCACCTTCGTCGCCGTGGTCGCCGCCTGGGTGGTGTTCCGGGCTGACAATATGCCGCAGGCAATGGCCATGCTGAACGCGATGTTCGGCATCGCTGCACGGCCCATCTCTTTCGACGCTGTGCTGAATGGCAATCTGCTGCTGCTCACCGACATGTCAGGCCGTGAACTACTACGTTTGCTTGTTCCAGGTCTGCTCTGGGTGTGGCTGCTGCCGAACTCGACCCGCATCCGTTTCATCAAGGGCAGTGTGTTGTTGATGGCGCTGCAAGCCGCCGTGGTGCTCTACATGTTATATGCGGCGATCGACCAGTTCGGCAGTTACAGTCCGTTTCTTTATTTCCAATTCTGATATGCGACACGCCAAATATTTCTCGATCATCGTGTTCATAGCAGTACTCGGTTACGGGGCTGTCGGCTTTTATTTCTTGCCGCAAGCGACATTTCAGGGAGAGCTAACCCGTATGGCGCTTTTGCCCGAGCCACTGTTTGGCTGGACCAAGCCGCAGCCGGTACTCGACGGCAAATGGATGCAACAAGCTTCGATGCAGGAAGCTGATGTACTGGTGATTGGTGACAGCTTCTCGTTAAGCCGTGTATGGCAAACCATACTAGTCCGGAAAGGACTGAAAGTGCGAACAGAGTCATGGGACAGCATGCGCGGAATATGTGAAGACTTTATGCCATGGCTGCGAGATCGCGGCTTTGCTGGCAATTACCTGGTGATCGAATCCATCGAACGTAATTTGGAAAACGACCTCAGGAGATCGGTCGAATGCCGACACATGCAATATCACGCCAACCCCAATACCGACGCAATTCGCTATCCTCCGGCTGTATCGTTCGATGTGAATCTGGGTAACTATGCCGGCAAACTTTCAACCGGTATCCAGACACTGATCAACACCCTAAAGTATCAGCGATTGAGCCAGTCACCGGTATTCACCTCATGGTTACTGCCAAACGAGGTAAAGCTGGCACGTGTAAAAAATGGTTGTGAACTATTCAGCCATGCGCGCTGCAACGATGCACTGTTTCTGGCCTATGACCAGCCCGTGGAAATCGATGCCGGCGTACCGGAACATATTGAAAGGATTAACGCACGCCTGTCCGGTATCACACCGATCTGGGTATTCGTGCCGAATAAGTCCACAGCCTATCTGTACCCGGAGAAACAGTTCTGGAATAACACGGAACACCGTTTCAATTCGCCAAACTTGTTGCGTATGACGCAACAGGCGATCGACCGCAAAGTCGTAGACCTTTATCCTGCGAATGGCACCCATTTCTCGACTGCTGGCTATCTGCTGATGGGTGAAGAGATACTGAAGGCCATACGAGCAAGCAACGCATCCCCGAAATCAGCTGGCGCAAACTGAAATACCTAGTGTGGGTCGGACTTCAGTCCGGCCTGCCCTAATTACCACCATCCCACTTACCGCGCCCCGGCATCGGATCCCATGCCCCGATTCCGTCCAGCGGGTAGCCATAGCGCAAGGCATAGCGCACACGCCGCAATTTCCCCAGCCAGGTCGGGCGCACGCAGTTGTACGGATTGCCTGGCGTGCAGCCGCCATCCGGACGGCGTAGCGAGGGCAGGTAGTAGCGGTAGAACTCCAGCTGGGTGATACCCCATTTCATCACGAACATGCGCCCGCCCTGATTGTGCGTGATGCGTCCGGTACTCATGCTGCCGAAATGATAGAAACGGCTTGCACCGACCATGCGGAAGTTGCGGCAACCCGCCACCCAGAACTTCATCAGCAGGTCGTCGTCGCTGCTCATCCCGGGCGAGAATTCTATGCTGTAACCGCCCAGCATGCTCCACCACTTCTTGTGGAACAACGTGGGCTGCGAAGCTGCTCCTTCCTTGTCTCCGCGAGCATTCGACAGATAGCCTTTCAGAAAAGCCTCTTCGTCGAATTCTGATGGCACGCGCCCGAAGTCCTGCTTGATGATATCTGGGTGGTCATTGGTTTCTGGCTGGATCAAGGTGCCAAAGAATAGGGCTAGGTCGGTATCGACAGACTCCATTGCCTCAATAAATGCCTTGTCCCATCCTGGCGCTGCCACCATGTCATCGTTCATGTACAACACCCAGTCGTGGGTCGCTTGGGCAACCAGATGATTCACGGACAGACAGACGCCGATGTTCTTGCCTGTGTGCGTATATTTTATGCCTTGCGCCTTGACCCACTCCAGTGAACCGTCCGAACCATCGTTCAGATGCACGATGATTTCGTGTGCACCTGTAGAATGTTTTTTCAAACTTTCCACACACAATTTCAAGTGCGCGAGATTGTTCCAACTGGGAATGACGATACTGATCACTTTACCGCCTCCAGCTCCCACACCATGTGATGCAGACCTTTTCCCGACATGTGGCGGGAAGCGTCCCTGATGAATGATGTAATCGGATTGTGCGGCATACGGATAAAGTTGGACGGTGCTGATTTCTTTGCAAGACGTGCACGAAACTGGCCATGAAAGCCATAGATACCCCCTACCGGGCTTTCACCGCAGAAATACTTGTGCGTTTCCTCGGTAATGGTATTGACATGGGTCGGATCAGCAAAGGCCAGTGGTGAAGGGTAAACAGGCGTCACCGCAAGGAACAGGCCGCCCGGTGAAAGTACCCGCCAAATCTCATTCATTAATTCGATGAATGGATAAACAATCTCATTCGAGCTGCCCATGCAAATCTGTCTGGGTACATGCTCCAGGAAATCAAATGCAGACACACTGGAAAAATAATCATCCTCAAATGGGATCTTATCCACGATCAAATTAGCCTTGCGCATAACGATTCCGGCTTGTGACAAAAGAATAAATGCATCGTCGCGCACATCTACTCCACAAATCTCGGGCTTGCCATAAGGGTTACGGGGACTGGTGCCACACCCGAGATCCAGATGTCTGGTCATTTAATTTCCTTCTTGAAATGGTGATTGCGCCACCACGAATTGCATGGTGCAGCCATACGGCAGAGTTTCGTCCACATGAAATTCAGGCATCGTAGTGCAAGTTTTGACAGGCCGCCAGTAGTACGGCAACCGTAAATCCATAAAACGCAGTGGCCATGGTCAGGCTCAGAAATTCCTGACTCAACCCAAACACCACGTGTCCCGTCACAAAGGTAACTCCCAATATACCGGCGCGCCTGACTTGGGATTGAGTAGCCTTAATAGCCAGAAAGAACAGGTGCAACGGGAGCAAGTACAGCGCGATAATGGCAGCCAGTCCGAATACCCCCATCCCAGCCATCTTGGCCAGGATATCGTTATGAACCTCGCCTCGCCCCAATTCCGCCGCATCGGGGGTAAGTTTGCCCGCCAGCATCATCGGTTGCATTTCACGTGCAAATCCTTCCGGGCCAACTCCGGTAAGAGGATGATGAACAAAAATATCCAGAGCAGCCTTGTATAGCTGCCAGCGAATGCCAGTTGAGGTATCGCGGTCACCCTGTTCATAGGACGACACATCCCCAGCCAGTTGCTCAATTCTTTCCTGCACGATGGCACTGGCAAAGTAGGCGACCACAATAATCAAGCCGCCCAGAAAAATACTTACCCCGATAGCACGCAGAGAAAGCCTCGATGCCCTGAAGAAAAAATAGATGCCGATGAATACCGGGATGGCCAGCCAGCCTCCGCGCGTGCCGGATTCCAGCGATGCCAGCAACCCAAACGTGAACCCCGCCAATTTCAGCAGGCGCAGCGGCCAGTCGTCTTTTCCAAACCAGTCTATGGAAAAGAGCGACAGTGCGCCCAGCAGCAACAGATAATTGCCGAAATGAATCTTGTCCAGTGTACGCAAGGTGAAGCCGTATCCGACATCTTCTGCCAAAAGCCACCCGGCAATGGCAGCTACCGGAAATGCAAATTGCAGCACCCTGAACACGCTTGCTCTCAATTTCAATAAAAACCAGAACACGCAGAGTGCCAGCCACAAGCGGGAAGCGGCATCATGCGGGTGGCCAGCCAGATCATTGTTTGCCAGCTGACTGATCAAGACCGCTACCGACAAACCAAACATCGATATGAAATAGCCTGACCACACCGGTTGCCACGCCACCCTGTGCAATCCTGCTGGAGGCTTCAGCCATACCAGCAGCGCGAGGATCAACATCAGCAGCATGACTGCATTCATGCCACCCCTAACCGTCAGCATTGCTGTTGGATAGACCAGTAGCAGCAATGCCGCAACTTTCTCGACAAGGTGCGAATATGTGGTGCGGCTTTCAATCATCGATCTTCTCTGTCCAGTTGAGAATAGACATGGACGAAATCGTTGGCCACATCCTGCCACCCGCGTATGAACTGCGGTGGCGCTTCTTTTCGATCCAGTTGTGCCGCCACTGCGCTCGTCCATTGCTGTAGTGGCGCATCGAATCTCACGATTTCACCCGCTTCATCTGCCACCTGTGCCGCCGCGCCGCAGGCATCGGAAATCACCACCGGTACGCGCACGGCCATTGCTTCGCTGATGACCATGCCATAGGGTTCTGCTTTCGCCGGATGCAGCAGTACGTCAATCTGCTCGAAGTGTGCGTTGTCAGTACGCCAGCCGAACAGGTGGTAGCCACCGCTCCATTCAGCGAACAAGTGTTTGATCTCACGCTCATCCGGGCCAATCACCCACAGTTCCAGCTGCGGACGTTGGCAGCGTAACTGTGCCGCGATCTCGACCGCCAGCGGCAAACCCTTGCGCTGCCATTCACGGCCTACGAAACCAATGATGCCGCCGTCAGCAGGCACACTGCGCGGCGTGCGCACGACACCCGGCAATACACCTGGGACGATGGGGGCGGTAAGCTTGTGCGCATATTCCGGATAGTAATGCGCCAACTGACGCGCGATGATCTCTGAGTTTGGCACGATGCGTTTTGCCACGCGCAACTCGCGCCGCTCCAACCACAATTGCACTGCCACCCGGATCGAAACCTTGTTCCACCACGGCTTGTCGCGTACCGAAGCGAAGGGCGGACCATGGAAGGTGGTGACGTCATGCACACCGACGCGTTCGTTGCTGTGGATCAGCCAGCCGGGTTGCGGGTTGGCTTTCAGCCAGGCATCGACGCGGCGGCTGAAACGCCAGTAATAGAGCCAGCGCGGACGGTAATGCATACGGCCGAGTTCGTGCACTTCTACGCCTTGCGGCTTTTCGGCCATGCACTGCTCGCAGAGCACTTGCACCTGATGGCCAAGCTTGACCAATTCGCGCGTGGTTTCCCATACGTAACGTTCCATGCCCCCGACGGGGCCGTAGCGTCTGACAATGTGGATTGTTCTCATGCAGCCCCTGAAATGTTGGGTGGTCGTTTAGAATGCGAGCCTAGCCCAATCAAAACGATCAATGTGAACAGTATACCAAGCGAACCCCGCCTTTCCTGCGACCTGTGCGGTAGTGTCGGTGAGATTGCGCAAGCTGGCATCCACGACCCGGACGGCCAGCTCGAAGGCGCATGGTCGTTCCGGCGTTGCAGCAACGCAGCTTGCGGAACTCTCTGGCTCGATCCATCACCGCCGCCACACGAGCTGTGGAAGGCATACACCACATATCACACGCACACCGGCAAGAAGCGCGGGCGCCTGGGCAAGGCGTTGTTGAGTCTGGCCCATCGCTTAATCAGGTTATCGTACTTGCCGAGATGGATAGTCAGCGGCCTGAAGCGTGAGGCGGATGGCCTGCGTTTCATGATGTTGGGCAACGAGGCGCCCGGCAGTTTGCTGGACGTTGGCTGCGGCGGTGGGCGGTTCCTGCGCCGTATGCAGAAGCACGGTTGGCTAGTGGCCGGGACGGACTTCGACGAACAGGCAGCCGCCAAAGTGACTCGCCGTTACGGTATCGTGACCCATGTGGGCGACCTGCCACAATGCGGTCTGCCCGCCGAAAGTTTCGATGCGATCACGCTAAGTCAGACCATCGAGCATCTGTATGACCCACTAGGCACGCTACGCGAGTGCCTGCGCCTGCTGAAACCGGGCGGCCTGCTGGTGATGACTACACCGAACGCGAATAGCCTTGGCGCCACTGAGTTCGGAGCGAATTGGCGCGGATGGGAGGCACCACGACATCTGCACCTGTTCACGGTGGAATCATTATCTGCTTTGACGCGCCGAACCGGATTTGACATCGTTGAAGCGAGTACCTGCTCTTCAGGTTCCGCTGTGGTTTACCGTGTCAGTCGTGAGATTGCACAAGGCGGTGCTGGTAGTTGGTGGAATAAGCTTTGCGCGCTGCCGTGGAGTTACAACAAAGAGCTGCACGAACATCGCATGCAACAGCATGAGCCGCATACAGGACAAAACTTACTGATACGCGCACGCAAACCTTAAGGCCACATATGTTCTCTATCATCATCCCCACCTGGAACAACCTTGTGCTGCTGCAATTGTGTGTGCGTAGCATCCGGGACAATTCCGCCTTCGCCCACCAGATCATCGTGCATGTAAACGACGGTAGCGACGGCACGCTGGACTGGGTGCGTGCCGAAGGCCTCACGCATACCGCCTCACCGGATAACATCGGCATCTGTCTGGCGGTGAACGAGGCGGCGATACATGCCACGCAGGATTACATCCTGTATCTGAACGACGACATGTATTGCTGCCCCGGCTGGGATACGGCACTGGTGAACAAATTGAAGCAACTGGACACCGACCTGTTCATGCTCTCCGGCACCATGATCGAACCGCGCGAAACGAACAATCCGTGTGTGATCGTGGGCGACTATGGCACCGAGGCACACACCTTTGATGAAGCCCGCTTGCTGAATGACCTGCCGCAGTTGCGCAAGGCGGACTGGCTGGGCGCGACATGGCCGCCGACGCTGGTGAGCAAACGCTGGTGGTTCAAGGTGGGTGGCTACAGCAGCGAGTTCTCGCCCGGCATGAGCAGCGACAACGATTTCTCGATGAAGCTATGGCATGCAGGTTGCCGCATCTTTCTCGGTGTAGGCGATTCGCTGGTGTATCACTTCCAGTGTAAATCTACCGGCAAGGTGAAGAAGAACGACGGCGGGCGGCAGTTCCTCCACAAGTGGGGCATGCGCCAGTCAGTGTTCGACCATTATTTCCTGCGGCGTGGAGAAATCGCCAAGGGGTTGAGGCTGAACGAACCGGAAGATACGCGCGAGTTGCGCTGGCAGTTGCTGCGCAGCCGCTTGAAACGGGCGCTGGGCAGCCTGCAGGACTGAAGTATCTACAACCCTGCTTTGAGACGGCCTGAATTTAACACCGCGAGTTTGCGATATTTGAGCCAGGTAGTCCGCATGTTCATCAACGCAATCTGCCGTCCCGCCACACCATCCAATACACCCAGCCGAACGACATAAGTGCGCACGAATGCCCAGCTTGCACTCAAGGCCGCGCCAGCCAGACCTGACCGCTTCCCTGCCTGGAACATCTGTTGTGCCGCCGCGTCGGAATAATGCTCGACCTTGCGCTCGACATCTTCCTGCGTGAGGTAGCTGTAATGCAGCAGCGGGTTTTTCAGTTTGGCGCTAATGCCAGTCAGCTGCACGCTTTCGTGCACCAGACTGTCGGAGAATCTTGCCGCGCCGCGCCGGAACAAGCGCAGCACGTAATCCGGATACCAGCCGCTGTGACGGATGAACGTACCGCAGAATTGTGACAGGCGCGGACAGTAATAGCCGTCGGCCCTGCCTGACAACATCGATTGTTCGATCTCGGCGCGCAACTCCGGTGTGACGCGCTCGTCGGCATCAATTGAGAACACCCATTCGGATGTCGCATGCTCCAATACCCGGTTTTTTTGCGGGCCAAAGCCGGGCCAGTCCTCGTACACGAATACCTTGGCACCCCGCTCGCTTGCGATACGCACGGTGTCATCGCTGCTGCCAGAATCCGCCACGATAATTTCATCCGCAAACGCGACTGACGCAAGGCAATCACCAATATTGGCCGCTTCGTTTTTGGTGATGAGAATGATTGAAAGCGCCATCGTCAATGGGCAGCAGGCATGTATTCCGGTACCCACTGACGCAAGCATCGCCGAACTTCCGTGTCCGTCTCTGTCCCCGTACCGCCCGCCCAATCCAGCATGGACTGCCATTGCTCCGGTGGGCGCGCCATCGCCACGCGTAGTTTTGGATGTGGCGTGGGCAAAGTGTTTTCGTCGTCGGCAAGCAACTCTTCATAGAGTTTCTCGCCGGGACGCAGGCCGGCAAATTCGATACGGATGTCCTCTTCGCTGAAGCCGGAGAGTCTAATCATGGTATGCGCCAGATCTACAATCTTCACCGGCTCACCCATATCGAGTACAAAAATCTCACCGCCATTCCCCATGGCGCCCGCCTGCATCACCAGTTGTGCCGCCTCGGGAATGGACATGAAGTAGCGAGTGATCTCAGGGTGGGTGACGGTGACAGGCCCCCCTCTGGCGATTTGCTCTCTGAACTTGGGAATCACACTGCCATTGCTGCCCAGCACGTTGCCGAAGCGCACGATAACAAAGCGTGTCCCTCCTGCCTGCTGCATACCCTGGCACACCATTTCCGCCATGCGCTTTGTAGTGCCCATGACGTTGGTCGGATTGACCGCCTTGTCGGTGGAGATCAGCACGAATTTTTCCGCGCCATGGCGTTGCGCGCAATGCGCCACCTGCCAGGTACCGAACACATTGTTGCGCACGGCCTGCCATGTATTGCCGCGCTCCATCAGCGGCACATGTTTGTAAGCGGCAGCATGGAACACAACCTGCGGGTGATACTGGACAAACACTTCTTCCAGCCGCGCTTCATCCTTCACATCACCTGCCAAGTAAACAATGTCTAGATTGGGAAATGATTGCGCCAGCGATTGCTCGATTTGATACAGCGCAAACTCGCCAATTTCATAGAGCACCAGCCTGGACGGTACAAAGCGCGCCACCTGTTGGCACAGCTCGGCGCCGATGGAGCCACCGGCACCCGTAATCAGCACCGTCTTGCCATGCAGCAGCGATTGCAAGGATGCGGTATCGAGCACGACCGGGTCACGCCCCAGCAGGTCATCGAGTTCAACCTCGCGCAATTGCGAAACGCTCACTTTGCCGGAGAGCAAATCGTCATACGCGGGCACGGTGAGTGCTTTGACCCGTGCGCTTTCACAGAGGGTAATTGCGCGCCGGCGTTCGCGATGCGAGACAGATGGCATCGCAACAATAGCCTGAACAATGCTCATTTTCTCCGCCAAGCGTGGCAGTTCGTCTAGCGCTCCCAGAACACGAATACCATTCTGTGTGAGCCCCTGCTTGCCGGGATCATCATCGAGGAATCCGGCCACATGCCAGCGAGCACTGCGCGCAAGTTCCTTGGAAAGTGCGACGGCCGCATCGCCCGCCCCCAATACCAGCACGGGCTCGCCGCGCAATGTAATGTCTCCATACAACAGATTTTCTTTCCACATGCGGTAAAGCAGGCGGCTGCCACCCATCACCAACACCAGCAAGAGAGGATCAAGCACCAGCACCGAGCGCGGCACGATCAGGGGTAATTTCAGCATCCACAACAGGAAGGCCAACCCGGCCGTAGCGGCGGCTACCGCCAGCACGATGCGGCGCACATCGCCGACGCTGGCATAGCGCCACACTCCACGGTAGAGGCCAAAAGCAAAAAATACGGTACCCTGCAATGCGACCACGAACGGCAGGGTCTGCCACAGCTCCGCACCGAAAGCCGGTGGGAGATCAAAATTGAAACGCAACTGATAGGCAAACCACCAGGCAAATGCCGCTGCGACGAAATCATGAGCGATGGCGAGCCAAGTGCGGGGATGAAACGTTCCGAAAGTGATCATCGGATAGTAGCCACTTGCAATACTTTGTGCACCGCTTTGACGGTGTCCCACATGTCATCTTCGGCCAAGGTAGGATGTACCTGAAAGGCGATGCTAGTTTCCCCCGAATGTTTTGCCACTGGGAGACGCAATCCCTGCGGCCAACTGGGCTCGAAAGCCTTTTCACGGTATATCTCGCTGCAACTTCCATGGAAACAGATGATGCCCTCGGCATTAAGAGCCGCCACAATTCGATCCTGATTCCAATCCGCCTTCAACCGGCTTCGATCAAGAAAAGCATAGACCCGATAGAATGCGTCGACCACCCATTCCGGTCGTCCCGGAATCTTGACTGCGGGAAGATCACGCAAACCTTCCATTAATATTAGGGCATGCTTCCGCCGCTGCTTCAACCATGCTGGCAGCTTGTGCAGTTGCTGTAACCCGATTGCCGCCTGCAATTCTGTCATGCGGAAATTGCTGCCAAAACTTGTGTGAAGCCAACGGTGGCCTGGCGGGTGGGTGGCATGAAATACCAAGTCCAAATCCTTGCCGTGATCCTTGTACGCCCATGCTTTCTTCCAGGCAGCTTCGTCCTTGAGAAGTAACATTCCCCCTTCGCCGCCAGTAGTCATTATTTTGTCCTGACAGAATGAGAATGCAGCCGCATCACCGAAAGAGCCTACTTTCCTTCCGTAGTACTCGGCTCCAATTGCCTGCGCGCAATCCTCAATCAATTTGAGTCCATGCTTTCGCGCTAGAGCATGCAGAACATTCATGTCACAGGGCCATCCGCCAAGATGAACGGCTATGATCGCCCGTGTACGCGGTGTAATAGCTGCACTGGCAGCATCCGCAGAAATAGTTTGACTGTCAGGCTCAATGTCTACCACAACAGGAGTGGCGCCACGTGCTACAACACAACTCGCGGTAGCAATGAAGGTGCGAGCCGGAATGATAACTTCATCTCCTGCGCCAATCCCGAGTGCTTGCAAGGCGAGTTCCAGAGCCAGCGTTCCGTTGGCAACGGCAACGGCATGAGTTACTTCATGATATTCGGCAAAGGCATGCTCGAATTGCCTGCCCAACTGGCCTGTCCAGTAATTCACCTTGCCTGATACAAGAACCCCCCGCACCGCCTCGATTTCATCTTCGGCGAAATACGGCCAGCTTGGCATGGCCACACTCCTCACTGGCTGGCCGCCCTCGATTGCCAATTGACTCATTCGTTTGTTTTCCCGTGCATCCGCGCCGGCACACCCAGTACGGTCACACCGTCCGGTACATCGTTCACCACCACCGTCCCTGCGCCAATGACAGCCTTTCTCCCAATGCGCAGATTGGGCAATACGATGGCTCCCGCTCCCACCAATGTCTGCTCCCCCACGATTATGCCTCCACACAGGATTGCGCCCGGGGCAATATGTACCGCATCTCCCACTACGCAATCATGATCGATACTCGCGCCAGTGTTGATAATTACATTTTTCCCCACATACACATCGCTATTGACGATCGTTCCGGCCATAACAACCGTTCCATTGCCCAATACGACGCCGCGTGCCAGTTGGGCTGAAGGATGCACAACCGCTTCAGCGAGCTTGCCTCCCTGCCGTTCTACCCAGCAGGCGACTTCATGCCGTAACCGGTTGTTTCCGATCGCCACAACCGTGCGGCACAGCCCATCACTTACTTTGTTCAGCCACGCCTCACGCCCACCCATGATTCGGTAACCATAAATATCCTGGCCGTACAACTTCGGATTATCGTCAAAAAGGCCGCTCGCCTTTATCCCGGCTTTTTCGAGCGTATCCAGTATGACCTTTGCATGCCCGCTTGCGCCGAAAAGAATAATTTCAGATTTGTCTTCCATCTGTTCCAGATCCCTATCTGGTGCTTCCGCGAAATTTTTCCATCGTTGCATGCCCTTGCTGGCTGATTCCCTCGTGTCGGAAAACTTTGATGAGAGTCATCAGTAGAATTTTCATATCCAGCCAAAATGATTGATGATCAACGTACCACACATCGAGCGCGAACTTTTCTTCCCAGCTTAATGTATTGCGCCCATTCACTTGAGCCCATCCCGTGATGCCGGGCTTCAGGTTGTGCCGCCTAGCCTGCTCGGCATTATATAGGGGCAAATACTCCATCAGCAGCGGTCTTGGACCAACCAAACTGAGATCACCCTTCAGGACATTGAACAATTGCGGCAATTCATCCAGACTGAACTTGCGCAAGAGACTGCCAAAGTGTGTCATGCGGTGCTCATCTGGTAACAATTTCCCGTTTTCATCACAGCTCAATAACATGGTGCGGAACTTGTAGACATAGAAAGGCTTTGCATGAAGTCCGGGTCTTTGTTGTCGAAACAACACAGGCACCCCCAAGTTGACCCGTACCAGCAAGGCGAGCACAGCAATCAGCGGCCAGATCAGCATGACGGCCAGCAGTGAAATGACCAGATCAAATGCGCGTTTCATACTCTTTCCCGGTAAAGCTCCAGCCAAGCTGCAGCCAATTTTTCACTGGCAAAGATACTGATCGCACGTTCCCGTGCTTGTCTGCCGAGCTGTAATCGAAGCTCTTTATTATTGGCTATGGCCATCATAGCGGCCTGCAAGCCAGCTACATCGTGCGCTTCGAACAATAATCCGCTGCAATTTTCCTGGATAGCGTCCACCACACCATAGATTCTCGATCCGATAGCCGGAATTCCCACTGCCGCCGCTTCAATTACCACATTACCAAAACCCTCGCGATAACTGGGCAGACACAGCACATCTGCCGCAGCCATATATTGCTCAGGTTTCGATGCAAAGCCGACGAAGTGTACTTTCCCTCCGCACCTCTCTGTTAGCTTGGCCATTTGAGAGGCGATGATCTCTTCATCAGGCCCCACTACCAACAAATGTGCACGCTCATCCTGCATCCCCGCAAAAGCAGCAGCCAGATCCAGCACGCCCTTGTCGTGATTCAATCGCCCTAAAAAAAGGAAAGTTGTTTCATCTTCGGCAATCTTCAATTCTTCGCGTATCCGCCTTCTGGCTTCCGCATCAGGGCAAAATCGTGTTGTATCCACGCCGGATATAGAACCTTGTGCCAACACACCAGACTTGGATGCTCGTAACACGCCTTCATCAAGCAGAAATTGCCGTTGCGATGGACTGTCTACCAGCGCATATGTACCAAGCAAGGCAATCAGTTTGTCCACGCTTTTCAGTACCCATCTGGCGATGCCATGACGGGTCACCCATACTTGACCAGTAAAGGTGTGGATACGAATTCCAACACCTGAAATAGATGACGCCAGCATCGCCAATAATCCAGCTTTGGGGGTGACGGAATGAACCAGTTTGAATCGGTGACGACGGAACAGAATGATTATCTTCCCCAACGCAAGTAGATCTCGCCATGGAGCTATTTTTCGTTCGATTGCAACCGGTAAAACCGTAACCAAATTTTCAAGGCCCTGCAAAGATTCGCCAGCACCAAGATTCAGTACCATATAAACATCGTAGCTTTTACTCAAGCGCCTGATCGGTTGCTGCAGGAATGCATTTACCGTCATCGCACTGGAGACCACCAGGCAGATTTTCTCTTTCAACTACTCACCCTAATTCCGTGGGACCCATCATAGGACAACTGCCTTGCATTGCGATTGAGGAAGCTGGCAAGATGCCACGAGGTGGCATAGACCGTCGTGATTTCGCGGAGAGTTTTGAGCTTGTGCAAAGATTGCTTAGTTTGTGCCATTCTTCCAGTACCCGACGAGTTCGCCCATGCCCGTTTCCAACGAAATGTTGTTGTGGTGACCTAGTTCAGACTCAATACGGTCGGTGCGGTAGATCGTACGACCGGTCAGTGCATCAACCCTTGATGTGCTCAACGGGAAACCAGGCATCCAACCGCATGCTTTCGCCAACATGCGCACTGGCAGTTCCGGCAGTCTCATGTGTGGAGCCTGTTTGCCCAGATGCACGGCGATGATGCCTGTGAATTCTTCCAGCGAGCAGTAATCGGAAACAATGTAGCTGCGTCCATTGGCGGGCAGCGTGGCGTTCGCGCACGACAACAGTGCATCCACGACGTTCTCCACATGAATGTAGTTCGCCATCGCACCGCACGGGCCGATGAAAAAGAACAGACCTTTGTCAATCATGCTGATCAGATGGAACAGCGATTGGTTCGGCATGTCCGCGCCATAGACGTTGGACGGCTGCAACAGCACGCAGGACAGATTCTGCTTGCCTGCCGCTTCCAACACCAAAACATCTGCCGCCGCCTTGCTCCATTCGTAAGGATTTCCCGGCTTGATGTCACTCTCCTCGCACACTTCACCGCGACGCACATTACCGTAAAGTCCGGTGCTGCTCAATTGCACCCAGCGCCCGATCTTGCCCACTGCCGCCTCCAGCAGGTTGGCCGTCCCTGCCACGTTGGCCTTTTCCATCTCATTTGCATCACGCAATTCAGCTGCGCAGTGATACAGCACATCGACCCCCTGCACGAAGTGGCGCAATGTTTCGGGTGAGTTGAGATCGCCAACATGCGCTCCTACACCCGGTATTTCTTCAGTAGGCATCCTTCGGGTCAGATAGCGTACCCGATCACCTAGCGCGACGTGCCGCGCGACCAGATGCCGGCCGATGAATCCGGTGCCGCCGGTGATTGCGACCGTTCTAGTCATGCACTTTTCTCCGGACACGCTTGAGTATCGGCCGCACGAAGAAGTAATGTACCCAGTCCTTGAAATATCTTCCGCGCAGATGCCACAGTGATAGTACTGCCGTCATCAAGACATCACGCATAATCTTCGAATTCATGTGTGCCGTCACATTGGCAGAATGCCTGCGATACTTCGCCCATTTACCCTCGACATGCCCGTAGCATCCATCGATTCCGACCACGTCAATCCAGAATTTCCAATCCGACACCATCGGGATAGCTGGATGAAATCCGTAAGGCGGGATCCTGTTGCGTTTTAGCATTACGGAGACCGAGGCAAATGGTGTCCCTGCGCGAATTATTCCTCCCGCACCTTTTCCAGAAGAGAATTCACCCATCTTGCCAAAACGTGATTTGATTTCATTGCCTTCTTCATCGATCAGCTCTACATCATGGCCGCATAAAACCATATCGGGATTTTCCTTGAACCACGCTACTTGCCGGGAGACCTTGCTAGGCATGAACACATCATCACCTCCTATGAATGCGATCAGCTCACCCTTGCAGTGTAGTAAGCCGGCATTGCAATTCTTCGTAACACCGACATTTAGTGGATTGAAAATCACTTTCAGTCTATCTGCGGAATAATTCTTCGCAATTTCACGTAGTACCTGCTGCGTGGCATCTTTAGAAGCATCATCGGTAACGACTACTTGAAGGTTCGCATAATCCTGTTCCAGCGCACTGACCAGCGCCTCCTCAATGTATCGCTCCTGGTTGTAACAGAGAAGGAGCACTGTTACCAATGGGCTGTCCGTATGCACATCGGTCATCGGCCGGCTTTCACGCATGCGGCAACACGCTCAACATCGGCCTCTTTCAAATGCGGCCCCATCGGCAGACTAAGCAAGCTGTCCGCCATCGCAACACAGTCTGCCTTGATGGATGAATAAACCTGTTTGTAAGCACCGGATTGTGCCGGAGAGATTGGATAGTGGATCGCCGTCTGCACGCCGCTTTGCTTCAAATGGTTCTGCAGCGCATCCCTGTTCGGGTGCTGCACAACGAACAAATGCCACACCGGCTCCGCCCAATCTGCCACCCCGGGAAGCTGCAAATCATTGATGCCAGCCAACTCGCTCAGATAAAGTTGCGCCACTCTCCTTCTGCGCTGATTCCATTCATCCAGTCTGGATAAGCGGACACGCAGCAGCGCTGCCTGCAGCTCGTCAAGACGGGAATTCACTCCTGCGATATCGTGATGGTACTTTTCCACGGAGCCGTAGTTACCCAGCATCCGGATCTTCTTTGCCAGCACCGGGTCGTTGGTGATAACTGCACCGGCATCGCCGTATGCGCCCAGATTCTTCCCCGGATAAAAACTGAAACCGGCCGCATCTCCCAGCGTACCGACACGACGCCCCTTGTAACGTGCGCCATGCGCCTGTGCCGCGTCCTCGATAACCTTCAGCCTGTGTCTTTGGGCGATCTGATTGATGGCATCCATATCCGCTGCCTGCCCGTACAAATGGACCGGCATGATGGCCTTGGTGCGTGGAGTGATTGCGGCTTCGATTCTGGCCGGGTCGATGTTGTACGTAATTCCGTCCGGCTCCACTGGCACAGGGGTTGCACCACAATTGGAGACCGCCAGCCATGTCGCAATGAAAGTGTGGGCAGGCACGATGACCTCGTCACCGGCGCCGATGTCATAGGCGCGTAGGATCAAGTACAGCGCATCCAGACCATTACCCACGCCTATGCAATGCTTGGCCTCACAGTATTCGGCGAACTCGTGCTCGAATGCGTCAACTTCGCCGGCATTGATATACCAACCGGAATTCATCACGCGTTGATAAGCCGCATCAAGCTCTGTTTTCAGTTCGTCGTATGGAGCTTTCAAGTCTAGAAAAGGGATCACTTGCTTTCTGCCGCCTTAAGAAATTTTTCATAATCGCGAAAATAATCCGCCTCATCGTAATGGTCGGAAGCCAGCACCATGCACACCGCACCTGAAGAAAAATTGTCGATCTCTCTCCACATCATCGGCGGAACATAAAGGCCGTAGTAAGAGCGATTCATGTGAAAACTGCGTTTGTTATGCCCGTCGTCCAGCGTAATGTCGAAACTGCCACTCATCGCGATAATCAGTTGTTGCAGATCGCGATGGCCATGAGCACCTCGTTCGCTGCCGCCCGGTACATCGTAGAGGTAATAAACACGCTTGATATCAAACGGAATGTGCCTGCCCCCTTCGACAAAAGTCAGATTCCCTCGCGGATCGGATATCTTGGGCAGATCGATGATGCGACTGTCTTCAACTGACATTCCAGGCCTCACAGGTCCAACTCGTAAAATTCATGGGCGACACTGCCTGCACCGAACGTTCTCTTGTATCGGTACAAACCCTCATTGAGTACTTGGCCGCCCTGCTCATTGCTGATACCAAAATCGAAATAGCGATAATTATCGGCGAAAGCTGCATTGATGCTGCGCTCGATCAGCAGATCCAATGCTCCCGCTTCGCGTCCTCGTTCATTTGAAGCGATATATTGAGTGTGTGCAACATATTTGAAATTGAACATCACTAACCCGGCAACCACTTCAGCTTCCATCTTGGCGGAGATGAAGCGCACGTTGTCTCGAAATCTGGAATGCAGCAGCACCAGCTCCGAGAGGTCATGCACAGGTTTGGCCTGATGCGCTTGCCAAAGGTTGGCTTCGATAAGGCCGTGGATATCCTTTAGTTGATCCAACCCCTCAACCACCTCGACCCCGAGCTTCCTGGCTTTGCTGATTTCATACTTCCTGCCTTTGGTCAGTGAGGGCCGATCACTCGCAGTGATGGTCGCACTGATGTCGCAACGAACGCGGCGAAAGCCGAGCCGGAACAGCGCATACAGATCATCCTGCAGCGGAACTTGATGGTAGATATGCGGCGTCACTTTGTAGAGTAAACGCTTGAATCCCATGCCGCGGTAATATGCCGCGATATCATCCAATGCGGAGATGCAGCTTTCGCCGCGACATTGCCCTCCCGCCACCAGCCCGCCGAATGTGGCACCGGGATGACTGACTACCGTATCGCGCGCAACCGGGTGTATTGCCGCAGGGAATACTGCAATGGTCCGTCCATCCTCATTGTTTACCAGCAAAGAAATATCTTCGAACCTGTCACCATGATAGGAAAGAAACTGCCGTGTATGCAGGAACGTACCGTTCCATGCACTTTCATGAATGAACTCATCCCATGCACTTTGCAGCTCATTGGAGTATCGCTGGCACTGCACCGTTATCTCCGCTTGGCATTCACAAATATTTCGCTTGCCAACTCCGGGGACTTGGCGCCCATATGCCATAGGCCTTCCAAGACTTCCTCCCCAACGTCATCGATCACTTTTTCCATTTGCGAGTGAGTGAACGGCTTGATGAAATATCCCCCTGCATCCACCGAATCCAGACCAACTTTATCGACCAGCGAGTGCAGCGATGCCGCGTCAAAAACGTGATACTGCGACAATGTCACGTTCCGGTCACTAAACTGATAAGGCGAAGGGATCAGACCCATCTCGACCGCCAGCATGCGATGGAATGACTTTGCGTTAGGGACGCTGATATGCAGTACGCCATTTTCGGACAAGCTCTTTTTCGCAGCTTGCAGAATCTGGTCCGGGTGCTCCACCTCATGTAGCAGTCCTGCGCAAATACACAAGTCCACATTTGAGAAATTTGTGTCCGTCACCACGCTCTCTACAAACCCCTGGATCACTTCGACGCGCTTATCGTCTTTCAGCTTTTCTCGTGCGGCAGCCGAAAAGAAATCGGCCGGCTCAACGATAGTCCATTTTTTGATCGAAGATACATCCACAACATGCGTGAATAGTTGATTGAAGCCGCAACCGATTTCCATTACCGTTGCCGGCTGTAGCTTTCTGACCAGTGATTCAACATATTTCTGGCGTGCCCATACCATGACTTTTTCAAAGCCATAATCGTGCATGTACTGTTTCTCATACTCTTTGATTCTGTTCAACAGTATTTCCACAGACCGCCCCTTCATTCTGACCTAACCACGACCATGCAATAATTTTTTAACGCCAACGCCGCTTGATCGATCTCAGTTTGCAATACAGCCCCAGATCCATGGCAAATTTTATCAGCTTGCCTTTGAGCGTAAGCGCATAAAACCGGCTTAGCTGCTTGATGACGCGAACATCCGGCCGTATCCCATGCTCGATCACAACCGATCTCGACGCAACATCCATCTCTACACCATGCTTGCCTGTCGCCTGCACCCAATGTTCCCCCGAGCCATCACAGCCTGTGGTATGCGCTAAAGACTTTGTTGGGCACACTACGTATTGCCGCCCTCTTACAAACATGGTGTAGTCTATCCTCACGTCCAGCGCCTCGATGAAACCATGAGCCTGCAGCCAAAGCTGCGTGATGATGTCTTCTCCACCCTGGCAGTATTGTTGTGCGCGGCTCTTGTCAGACCGCAGTTCGCGATACATCTCCGGCGTGATCTCCATGATGATCTCGTCGAATTTCTTTTTCCACATTCCGAAGCCCCATGCCGCGAATCTGGGCAGCAAAATCACCGGACTTTGATAATCCGCCGGGATATTGATCGGCGGCGTGTACCCATTCACGGCAAAGATTTGCGGATCGTTCTTATACTTATCCAGCGCTTCATTCATGAATGACAGGAAAGAAGGCGCAGTGACAATATCTTCCTCAAGAAAGATCATTCTTCCGTATTTTTCCAGCAGCATACGCATGCCACCGCGATTGTTTGCCACCCGGTCGTTCTTCTCACGTTCGAACAGGTGCACGACCTTGAACCCATCGACAGTGCGCAAAAATCGCCGCACCGCCTCGACTTTCTCTTCATCGCCCGCCTTGGGGGCATCAGAAAAAATAAACAGCTCGCTCTCCTTTGCCAGCTCATTCTTCTGCAATGCCGCTATGGTCTGCTGCACATGCTGCAGGCGGCCATAGGTAGACATGCCGATAGGAGCCAGATCATTTCGCATGTTTGTCCATTGCATACAGCATAATCTCGTCCCCGACGACCGTGTAGTAATCCAGATAAAACTCGTAATCCGGATTCAGGGATTGGATATATGCCGGAATCGTGACCAGGTCATCGGGCTGGTGATAGACCGAGATGGCCAGCTTGGGCTTGTATTGGCGTATCGTTTCAGCAGCGCCTTTTAACGCTGGAAATTCTGCGCCCTCGATGTCCATCTTGATGAAATCCACCTTGCTCAGGCCGCGCTCCCTGACCAGATCGTCTATCGAAAGGGTCTGGGTCATTCCGCTGTAAACACCCGCTGCCGCGACATGGCTCGCCGGGCCCTGATCTTCAAAACTCAAATCCACTCCGGAATTTTCCCAAACTGGCTTCTCTACCAGCTTGATCCGTTCTGCAAGATGCGGATTCAGCGCCAGGTTCTGGTTGAAGATCTTGATATTCGAGGGAATGAACTCATAAACGAAGACCTGCACTGCTCCGCGTGCAGCAAAATACAGTGCCGTATCGCCCCAGCACCCACCAGCATCGATGACGACATCGCCCTTGTTTACGCAAACCAGATCGTTGTAGTTGTATTGCTGCAGAATGAAATCCACAAAGATGCCGTTCTGGACAAAGTACAACCTGAGACCGTCGTAACCGGCCTTGGTCAGGTCATACAACTCCAGATAGCCCTTCTTGAAATTGGCTGGCAATCTCTCCGGCTGACGGTATGCAGCGGCCGCCGCTCTGGCATTCCAGAACTCCGGCTGGTTAAGCGACAGCTTCACCTTGGTGAAGCCCAGCATCCTGTAGGCCAGCAGCTCGATATATTTCTTCCGGCTGCCTTCATCACACAGCAGGTCAAACGAGTCCTTGAAGCGAGGTAAATTATCGAAATAGAAGTTTTTCCGTGAGATAACCAGTCCAGACAAGTCTCTCGACAACAGACGCCCCAATCGACCAACCACACCCTCCAAGAATATGATCGCTCGACGATACATGCCAAGCTCTTTTATTTCCGTGTCGAAATTCGCAGGATGATAGTTACCTATCGACTTAGCCAGAAACAGGCTGATCTCCTGATAAAAATCTTTCACCTTGCCCCCAACAGTAAATATTTTGGATTGATAGAAAGCAGCATCTGCTTGTTGGATTCTCGCATCGGCTTGAACAGGAACGGAAACAACCAAGTGCTGAAACCGATGGAAACCAGGCTTGCCATCGATGCCCCAATGACCCCGTATGCCGGAATCAGAACCCAGTTCAATGCAATGTTCATCGGTACTGCAACCAGATTGTTCGCAAGACGGAATCCCTGCAGGTTCTCACCCACCATCCAGACACCTCTTGCCACTGCTTGAGAGATGAAGATACCGGTCCAGATAGTCAAAACCAGCGGCAGGTAGGCTGCGCGGTATTGCTCCCCAAAAAGTAATACCACAAAGAACTCTCCAAACACGATGGTCGCTCCCGCAACCAGCGCCCCGAGCCAGAACATCAAGCTATAGAGCTGGAGCAGACGCGCCCGATAATACTGCGGGTTGCTCTCGCGCAACTTCATCAGATAAGGTGTCACCGTCTGCACAATGATCAAAGGGACGAACAACCAAGACTCGGATAAACGTATCGCCGCACTGTAAATCCCAACTTCGGCGTGGCCCAGCATTTGACCTATCATCACTTGATCGATGCGTGTGTGAATGGCAATCAGCGCCGAACTGACAATCAACGGCCAGCCATCCTTTAACAGAGACACCATCGTTTGTCGATGGAAATACCACCTCTGCTCAGTCACATGTTTGCGCCGGTATAGCCACACCAATACCGCGCTGCCAAGTGCAATTTCCAATGTTGCAGCAGCAGCAAAATACACCAGCGGATATTCACCCAAAATCAACGCCACCCGCACTACCGAAAACATTAGGAACGAAGCGCTGCGCGCATACACCACATATCTCGACAACACGTGCGCCTGATAATAAAGATCATAGGCATCCAGCGCATTGAAAAGCATGCCGGCTGCGACCACCGCAATCAGCACCATGAACGACCAATCACCGCCCTGTGCCACCCATGCTGCAGGAAAAACAAGGACTAATGCAATCAGTCCTGCCGCCAGCTTGAGCGCGAAGATCGTTCCCAAGATGGCCCCCTGCTTCTCGGGGGTGTTGGTCAGATCACGAATCACAACCTGATCGATTCCCAACTTGGCCACGGCGCCAAAGAGTGCAACAAAAGCCAGCGCGTAGTTGAGAATGCCAAACTGTTCTGGGCCAAGATAGCGTGCAATCCATACCCCGACTAGCAACCCCCCAACAAGCCGGAGAACCCTGTCCACGAACAACCAGTTCAAGTTCGCTAACAGCCTTGCTCTCATTTATCTTCGAACCCCATCAGCGCGCGCTCGATCGCAACACGATTCGGCAAATCATCCGACCTCGTCACCTTGAATTGTACCAACCCACTGTAATCACTATCAGAAAGGTTCAATTTCTTAACCAATCGACCAAACACCTGTCGGTGGTCATCACAAAAATCCTCATACTGCACCACCAGCTTTCTGGATTCATCCACCTTTTCCAGCCCACGCGTGACGGCGCGATTGATGAATTGCACCTGGCCCGCCGATTGTGCAATAGGATCTAGGCCTTTCAATTCGTTATATTCGGGTATATCGAACGAGTACCAAGCCGCCTCGCTGCCAAGCTGGCGCTTCCGTGCCTCCAGCACCGAGGCTACGTTGGTGACCGGATCGCGCTTGATCTGAACGAACAACACCTTGTCGAATATGGAGTCGAGGAAGGGGATGTTGTAGTTGAACAGCAGCCCCTTGGCAGCAAACGGCTTCTGGAACACGTCCATCATGCCAGCCAGCTCGGCCCGCATAGTTTTGATATCCATGCTTTGTCGCAACTCGTCGTCGCTCCACACATCACGCCCCGACTCCGCTAGGAAGCGCCGCCAGAAATACCAGAATTCGTTGGGGGCCAGCACGCCCTTGGTCTTGCCGTTCTCCGAGCAGTATTCCGCCTGCTGTGCGAATTCGCCCAGCTCATCGCGGAAGTTAAAACGCGGGTCGGTCAACAACAGTTGTATCTTCGCGCCGATGATCGGTGCCTGATAGAACCTCGACAACAGATTGGTGGGATAGGCAACCAGCCCGGTGTTGGCCAGCCATTGCATGAACAGGGTGGTCCCACTGCGCAATGGCCCCATCACCAAAATGAGCGGGTACTGCATTTCAATTTTGTGCTCGTAGCCAACCATCAGATTTTTTTCGGCTGGCTGCAAATCCCTGTTCAGTTCTGCAAGCATTTTTTCCAACAGTTCGTTCCTGCGGAATGTGTTCGTTCTTGATTCAGACAAGCTCGTACTCCTCAAGCAATCTCGCGCACTGTTCCCGATCGTTGAACATCATCACATCGACGATGGACAGATTCGGCACGAACTCCTTGCCGAACTGGCGATAGGCCACCGCCTTCGGCTGGATAAAAGAAAGCTGCATCCCGCGCGCGGCGAACGACTCCTGTTCGTAAAGTGCTCGACCGCCCGGGACGTTGATGTAATGCGTGGCACCCAGCTCCTCGCAAATGGCCAATACCTTGTCCTGTCCGCGCAGTTCGTTGTCCTTATTAAGCCCGGACGAGACATGCCACTGGGGGCGGAGCCCAAGATAATCGGAAATCTGCCGCAATTGATAATCGAGGAAGCGAGCCAGATTCTTCTCCTGCTGCATGAGGATGTCCTCGATCAGTGGAAACACGGTGGCAAACTGGGGAGCCTTGCTGTAGTTATGGCGAATGGTCTGCAACAACTTTTGCTGCATGCCGCCAACCTCGACCTGCTTGATGAGTTGGTTGGGGCTGGCACCTTGCAGCGGGAGGGTGATAAGCTGCTTGCCGCCCTGCCCAAGTATGAAGTTGCGGTTGATCCAGCCGCCCTTGATGTAGTTCACATCATCATAGACCACGAAGGTGTCCACCGCCCGGATGAGCTGGAAATAGCCCAGATACGGGAACAGGTAGGGCTGCATGAGGGCAAGCTTCATACATTGCCTTCTACCATGACACGAATAACAGCCACCACCGCTTCCACCATTTCCCTGCTCATGGTGGTGCCGGTTGGCAACACGACTACGCGATCCGCCACTTTTTGTGTGTTGGGCAACAGCAATCCCGCATGTGGATACAACTCACGGTAAGGTTTCATGTTGTGGCAGCCCGGCCAGAAGTATTTGCGCGCCAGGATGTTCTCGGCATGCAACGCTTCAATGATGCGGTCGCGCGTTACCGGGCAATCTGGACCGACTTCCATCACCACATACTGGTAGTTGTTGTGCTCGGTATCGTCGAAAGCCAGCAGACTGATGCAGTGCAGGCCAGCAAGACCCGCGCGATAAGTTTCGTGGTTCCGCTTGTTGGCCTCAATGACGCTATCGATGGCATCCAGGTTGACCAGTCCCATCGCGGCAGCGATCTCGATCATCTTGCCGTTGGTGCCGGGATGAATGACGTTATCGAGCCCGGCGAAACCGAAGTTGCGCATCAGGCGCATGGTTTCGGCTAACTCATCATCATTGGTGACGACAGCACCGCCTTCGAAGGTGTTGAAGAATTTGGTAGCGTGAAAGCTGAGTATTTCACAGGCGCCGAAGTTGCTGATCATTTTGCCGCCATGTGAGCAGCCGAAAGCATGCGCCGCATCGTACATCAGCTTGAGCCCGTGTTCGTCGGCGATCTGCTGGAGTGCTTCGACGGGAGCGGCACGCCCCCACAGGTGGACACCGATAATGCCTGTGGTGCGCGGTGTGATCATGCGGCGCACCGCATCCGGGTCAAGGCAGTGCGTAACCGGATCAATATCGGCGAACACCGGGGTGATGGCTTGCCAACTCAAGGCATGGGCGGTCGCGATGAAGGTATAGGAAGGAACGATGACTTCGCCTTCCAGCTTCAGTGCCCGAATGGCAATCTCCAGCGCAATGGTGCCGTTGCACATGGCGACACAGTGTTTGACGCCATGATATTCGGCCACGCGCCTTTCAAACTCCTGCACCAGCGGGCCGTTGTTGCTTAACCAGCGACGGTCGAACATCTCACCGGTCAGCTTCATGAAGGCTTCACGACTGCCGATGTTGGGGCGACCAACATGTACGGGTTGTTCAAAAGACGGTGGGGCGCCATTGATGGCAAGATCCAAATTTGAGTTAACTTGCTTCATCACTTCCTCAAGCCGGTTTCAGGATGCCACGCAACACCATCACATCGATCACTTGCTCAACGCAGGCTTCGAGCTCGAGGCCTCCCGTGTTGACGGAGAGTTCAGGATTCTCCGGCTTCTCATAAGGCGATGATATGCCGGTGAAGTCGGCGATCTGTCCGGCACGCGCCTTCTTGTAGAACCCCTTTACATCTCTGGTTTCGCATACTTCGATGGAGCTGTCACAGTAAATTTCAAGGAAGTCCCCATGCTCGACCATACCGCGCACCCGTTCGCGATCAGCACGGAAAGGAGAGATGAAGGCGGTGAGCACAATAACGCCGGCTTCCATGAACAGTTTGGCTATTTCGCCGACACGACGGATGTTTTCAATCCGTGCTTCGTTCGAAAAACCCAGGTCACCGCACAGTCCGTGACGCACATTGTCGCCGTCCAGCACAAAGGTGCGGCATCCGCGCTGGTGCAATTCTTCTTCGACGGCGTGAGCGAGAGTAGATTTACCCGCACCTGACAGTCCGGTGAACCAGAGGATAGCCCCGCGATGATCATTCTGGGCTTCACGCCGTGCACGCGTGACCGTAGCGTGATGCCAGACGGTGTTGCTGGATCTTGTGCTTTTCGCTTCACTCATGTGTTTTCTCCAGCAGACCTTCTTGCTCGGCCTCCTGTCGCAACAACTCAATTTCGGTGCGCAGGCGTTCGTATTCCTGCATCTTAATCTTGAGGAATTCCACCGTCATTCTCGCCCGCGATTCGATGCCCTGCGGGGTGAGCAGGTAGGCGTAGGCCAGTTTATTGTCGCTGTTGCGGAAGTTATTGATCTTGAGGCTGCCTTTTTCGACCAGTTTGTTGAGGCAATAATTGACCTTGCCGAGGCTGATGCCCAGCTTCTTCGCCAGATCTCGTTGCGACAGGTCCGGGCTCTCTTCCAGCGTCTTGAGCAGGCTGTAATGGGTGGTTTCGTCGAGCATTTATAGTGCGTTCAGTCAGTGAACATTGCGTATTAAAGCAGCCGTGCGGGCTCCGTGTCAAGGTTCGCTGTCGGGTTGACACCCGCATAGGCCATGACTGGGACCACAGACTCAGCCAGATTCACCAAATCCACCCCGCTCCTGTGGGCCAGGTTTTCCCCCAGGAGGGCAAGAATCCATGCGGGATATCCCGACAGGTTTGGCTTTGCCGTTTGCTGTCGGACTGAAGTCCGACCTACAATGCCCTTCCATTCAACCCCTGTCTGCCACATGTGACCCATCCGGCCGAATCACCCAAACACATCGCCATCGTCCGTTTTTCCGCGTTGGGCGATGTGGTGATGGTAGCGGCAGCGGTGCGGGCGTTGCGCCGTGCTTTGCCCGGCGCCCTGATAACCTGGATCACCAGCCCGCTCGCTCATGCATTGCTGCACGGTATGGACGGCGTGGACTTCGAAGTGATGGACAAGCCCCGCAGCCTGGCCGATTACCGCACCTTTTACCGCAGGTTCCGTGATCGGCGTTTTGATGCGGTGCTGGCGATGCAGGCCAGCCTGCGCATTAATTTACTTTACCCTGCACTGCATGCACCGCGCAAGATCGGCTTTGACCGCACCAGAGCACGCGAGGGACAATGGCTATTCTGCAACCAGCACATTCCTTTCCGCGACACACATCTGGTGGATAGCTTTCTTTCTTTCACCGAAACGCTGACCGGCTACACGGCGCTGGCGAACTGGGAATTGCCGCTGGACACAACGGACAGCCAGTGGGCAATAAACCAATTGCAATCCATCACCCCCTCCCGCGTGGCGAGAGAGCACAATATTTCCCCAACACGCTGGATTGCCATCCATCCTCATGCCAGCAAGACGGAACGCAACTGGTTGCCCGAACGTTATACCGCCGTCATCGAGCAGGCGGTTGCGCGATGGGATTGCTGCATTCTGCTGACGGGCGGTAATGCACCCGCTGAACAAGAGTTGTGCAAGCAATTGGCGCGCATCGCGCCTGAACGCACGCGCAATCTGTGCGACCAGACCACACCAAAACAACTGGCTGCATTATTGGGCGAGGCAGACGTTCTGCTGGCGCCCGACACCGGTGCTGTGCATATTGCACGGGCGATGGATACACCGGTGGTCGGTTTGTATGCCGTCGCCTCACCCCGATTGACGGGGCCTTACCAGCGGACGGAATATTGTGTGAATCGTTATCCGCAGGCCGTCGAGAAATTCCTTGGCAAGGATATGAAACGATTACCATGGAACACCCGTGTGCATCATCCAAACGCGATGGCGCTGATCGAAGTGGAGGATGTGATGTGGCAACTGGCGAATGTTCTGGAGATGACCCATGCATCACATTGAGCAGCCATACCGCACCGGACGTGGGTCGGACCGTGCGTGCGCCGGCCTGGCTAGTCGTGTATCAGCCAAATCTGTCGGGCTGAAGTCCGACCCACTGGATTTCCGCCTGTGCGGGAATGACAAGCCGTGAATCTGCGTTTCTTTTATACCTTGCTGCTGTGGTTGCTGCTGCCCTACGCGCTGCTGCATCTGTGGTGGCGCTCGCGTAAGCAACCGGAATACCTGCAGCATATTGGGGAGCGCTTCGGGCGCTACGATGTAACGACTGACAAACCTGTCCTCTGGCTGCATACCGTCTCGGTCGGCGAGACCCGCGCGACTGTTACGCTGGTACAGCAACTGCGCGAACATTATCCCGACCATCAGATCCTGCTCACCCATACCACGCCGACCGGACGCGCCGCCAGCAATCAACT
>Ga0172380_10002366_pt1 | contig 29289 bp, 19 predicted proteins | sample Leawe162metaG_FD_119747 | JGI IMG/M metagenome (GOLD analysis project Ga0172380, IMG submission 119747) | Leachate microbial communities from a municipal landfill in Southern Ontario, Canada - Leachate well 162 metaG | ecosystem: Engineered > Solid waste > Landfill > Unclassified | place... | reverse complement strand
TTATTATAATTTAACAGAAAACATCACCAGAATCAAGCATTTTAATGAAAATACAACAAGTTGATTATGTTTGATCAACGTAATTTGTCAAAACGAGTTGCGTTAAGTCCGACAGACTCCTAGCGGAATTTCCATTTTTCGAACCAGCCCGGGAATACTTTGCCTGTCGTGCGGATAGCAGGTTTCATAACTTGCCGGTATTACAAAGTATCAGTGCAAAGGCAGCGGTCATGGTCAATGACGAAGATCTTTTATGTAAAAAAAAAAGCAGAACCGGAGCTTTTGGTAAAGGGCTGGAAGGAAGAAGGGGTGAAGCCATCAAAGGCCTTTTTGTCTGACGATCTCAAACATGATGATGCCGGCCGCCACCGAGGCGTTTAAGGAATCAATTTCCCGCTGCATGGGGATGGTCACCTTGAAGTCGCACTGTTCCTGCACCAGCGGCCGGATGCCTTTTTCCTCGCCGCCGATCACCAGGCAGAGCGGACCGGAAAAATCCGTCTGATAGATGGCAACGCCGCCCTCCTTGATGGTGCCGTAAATCCAGATTCCCTGCTCTTTTAATTTCTGCAGCATCCGGACGAAGTTGGTGCTCTGGCAGACGGGCAGGTGGGTTAAGGCGCCGGCGGATATTTTCGCCACCGTGCCGCTTAAGGGTGCTGAACGGTCCTTGGGCACAATGAGCCCGGTTACCCCGGCGGCCGAGGCGGAGCGGATAATGGCCCCCAGGTTGTGGGGGTCCTGGATGGAATCAAGGGCCAGCACAAAAGGGGTTTTGCTTTGGCTAACAAGCGCCAGGAAAGCCTCTTCCGGCAGGGTTTCAAAGGGCATGATCCGGGCAATGACCCCCTGATGGTTCATCTGCCTGCTGCCGGCTATTCGGAACTGGGGGGTGAATTTTACCTTTACCTGTTCTGCTCTCGCCAGATCAATGATCTCCTGCAGTTTCCGGCTTGTTTTACCCTTTTCGATCAGGATTTCGTGGATTGAGCGGGGCCTGGCGGCCAGCAGCTCATAGACCGGGTGGATGCCCCAGACAAGCTGGTCCTCGTTCAGCGGTGTGTTATCGTTCATAAACCGACCTGTAAAAGATTAGCCAGCAGACCTGCAGTGTGCGGCAAAAAAGGCATGGGGGCAATTTGCCGGGCAATGACAAGGGACTCTGGATCATTGCCGGGGCAGGATAAGAGGGAGCCCGTCGATGTTGCGCCTGGTGCGGCTGCGCTGGGCAATGATGATGGCCCGCAGGGTATCAACCGCCTGTTCCAGGGTGTCATTGACGATCAGATAATCGTAGAGCCCTGCATCCTGCATTTCATTCCTGGCGTTCTGCAGGCGGAGCCTGATGGTTTCAGGGGAATCGGTGCCCCGGCCGGTCAGCCGTAGTTCCTGCTCTTCCCATGACGGCGGGACAATAAAGATGGAGAAACATTCGCCGCCGGCCGCAGCCCTGACCTGCCTGGCGCCCTGGACGTCAATATCCAGGAAAACATCAAGCCCCTGGACGAGATGCCGGTCCACCTCTCTGCGGCTGGTCCCGTAAAAGTTGCCGTGCACCTCGGCCCATTCCAGAAATTCATCAGCGGCCCGCATCTGTATGAAGGTTTCCTGATCGACAAAATAGTAATCTACCCCCTCCTTTTCGCCGGTCCGGGGGCTTCTGGTGGTATGGGAAACGGAAAAGGTCACCCCCTTAACTTGGGCAAAAAGCCGTTTGAGGATGGTGGTTTTCCCGGTCCCGGACGGGGCGGAAATGATGATGAGATTACCTCTCACAGGGTATCCTCCGTCAGTGAGGCCGGATCCTGCTGGGTGGCGGGGGTGAAGCGCTGGGTAATCGTTTCCGGCTGGACGGCGGAGAGGATAACGTGGTTGCTGTCCAGGATGATGATGGAGCGGGTTTTCCGCCCCTCGGTAACGTCGATGAGCTTTTTCTGCTCCTTGGCTTCATCCTTGAGCTTTTTTATCGGGGAAGATTTCGGCTTTACAACGGCAAGGATACGGCTGGCCACCACTGAGTTGCCGAACCCCACATTGATCATTCTCTGGTCCATGGTTATAATCCTTTGGTCTGGTTGGTCCGACTGGTCTAAACGGTCTAACTGGTCTAACTGGTCTAACTGGTCCGACTGGTCCGACTGGTCCGGCTGGTCTAACTGGTCCGACTGGTCCGGCTGGTCTAACTGGTCTAACTGGTCTGACTGGTCTAACTGGTCCGGCTGGTCTGTTGCCTTTGACTAGTCAGACTAGTAAGACCAGTTAGACCAGTCAGGCTAGTCAAGCTAGTCAGGCCAAATCTATTCAAGATTCTGCACCTGCTCGCGCATTTTTTCCAGTTCATTTTTCAGTTCAACGGCCTGATGGGCAATGCCTGCATCGGAAATTTTTGACGCCATGGTATTGATCTCCCGTAATAATTCCTGCAGAAGAAAATCAAGGCGCCGCCCCACTGGTTCCTGCTGATCCAGGAAATGGCGGAACTGATCGATGTGGCTGGTCAATCGCACCAGCTCCTCCGTCACATCGGCTTTGTCGGCAATAATGGCGATCTCCTGGGCAATGCGGACCGGATCAATATCCACATCTTTGGCCAGCTTGGCAATTCTTTCCTGCAGGGCAACCTGTTTCTGCGCGGTCAGTTCCGGTATCTTCTCTTTTATCTGTTCTTTGGTGGAGGCCAGAAAGTCCAGGCGGGCGAGAAGATCGTTTTTCAGGCTCAGGCCCTCGCGTTCCCGCATATCCCGGGTCAGTTCCAGGGCCTGCCGCAGGGCCTGCCGCAGGATATCCCACACGGCCTCCAGATCTTCCGTCTCATCCATGGCGTAGATGACATTGGGATAACCTGCCACCAGGGTCAGTTCCATGCCGGATGCGGGCAGATCCAGATCGGTTTTGATCTCCAGCAGGCAGTTGCGGTACTGCCGGGCAAGGGGAAGATTGACGCCCAGGGTTTTGGCCTCAGCCAGGTTCGGGGCGGGGGTAACCACCACCTCAATATGGCCTCGGCTGTAAAAAGGGGTGATTTCTTTTTTTATTTTCTCTTCAAGGGCGGTGTACTGTCTGGGCATTTTGATGCGGATATCGTTAAAACGGTGATTGACTGATTTGATCTCCACCGTCCAGCCGATGTTTTCCGAGGCGTGCTCTCCCCGCCCAAAGGCCGTCATGCTTATCGGAAATTTCATGAAATAAGCTCCATAAGTTCTTTGGCAGATGCCGTTGCCGTGCCGATCTTGGCGACCACTATGCCTGCGGCGAAATTGGCCAGGGTAGCCGCCTCGGCAAAACTGAGGCCGCTGGCAAGTCCAAGGGCAAGACTTGCAATCACCGTATCCCCCGCACCTGTTACATCATAAATCTCTTTGGCCACCGTTGGAATAGTGAAAATCGGTTTTTCTTTTTCCAGCAGGGCCATGCCCGCCTCGCCCCGGGTGATGAGAACCGCCTTGCTGTCCAGTTTCTGCAGCAGGGTGGACGCCGCCCGGAAAAGAGATTCGTCATCAAAGATGGCCACACCGGACATCTTTTCCGCCTCGTGATGGTTGGGGGTAATGATGGTTGCCCCGTGAAAGAGGTCGGTGTGAACCGGTTTCGGGTCCACGATCATCGGCACCTGGTGCAGGCTTGCCAGCCGGCGCAGATGATCCATCAGCGGTGCGCTGATCACCCCTTTGCAGTAGTCGGAAATAACGACTGCGTCAAAGGTGGTGATATTCGCCTCGATAAACGAGCACAGGTCGTCCAGGGTCTCAACAGGCAGAGGGCCTGTTTTTTCCCGGTCAAAACGGACCACCTGCTGGCTCTGGGCCACAATCCTGGTTTTCTTGGTGGTGGGCCGGTCATGGGTTTTGATGACACCTGCGGTGGGTGAACCCATCTGCTGCAGAAGTTCCAGCAGATGCTGGCCCATCAGGTCATCGCCGATCACCCCGCACAGGGTCGCCCTGGCCCCGAGATCGTAGAGGTTGTGCAGCACGTTGGCCGAACCGCCGAGCAGCAGACTCTCGTCGGTCACATTGACCACGGGCACCGGGGCCTCGGGCGAGATGCGGGAAACACTCCCCCAGATGAAATGATCAACAATGATATCGCCGATAACCAGCACCTTGGCCGCGGGGAATTTTTCAATGGCCTGTTGCAGGTGCAGCCAATTTATGTTTTCTAACACATCTTGCTCCTGTTGCTCTTTTTTCGCAATATTGCAATAAAGGGTTTTTCCACCTTGTTTGGTCTTGCGCCATTCTTACAAGGAACCGTTACGGCATAACATGTAATTCTGCCTGTTTTTTACGGCTTCCTGGTTGTTTTTTTCACAACGGCTTAATCAGGTTTTTCCTCGGCCAGGATCATCCGGCAGAATTTTTCCGCCAGCTCCGCCAGGTCGGCACCGGTGAGCTGGCTGCTGTCCTTGATGCGGATGGTGGTGGTTGAACCGGATTTGTCCAGGGGCCGCCATCTGTCGAAAAAACGGTCATTGGGCGCCCCGGCGAAACAGATGACCGACCGGGTCCCCCTGGCGGTGGCCAGATGCTGGCAGCATGAATCGTAGCCGAAAAAAACATCCGCCTGATCGATCAGGGCCGAAAGCATGCCGATGCCGCCCTGGATGCAGACCAGTCCATGGTGGAAAGGGATCTGTTTACTCGTAAGATTTTTTTCCGAAACCGCCGTGGCCTGAAATGCCCTCATCTGCATCATTTCCATGAGAGCTTTGGCCCGCTCCCGCTCATCCGGGTGACACCCGCTGTCCAGAACCACCAGGGCGCCGTCGTCCTGTAAAAGCCCGGCCAGCAGCTGCTCCTCAAAGGGGTCTGGCAGCCGTTTTCTGCAGTCATTGCCGACCCCGAGATTGATGACGATTTTTTTGCAGCCCATGGGGAACTGGGCAAAGTACCTCTGGACATTGTCCAGATGGGCCGGGCGGATGGAAATCTGCGGCAGGATGTTTGTCTGTTCGTCCAGCACCTCGTTTAGCCATCGGTTGGTCAGCTGGCTCAGTCTGCTGGAGGCGTCCCGCTGATCACTGCGCGAAGGAAAATGCCGGGTATAACGGTCGGCAAGCAGGGGAAGAAGGGCGAGCTGGCTGAGCCGGCTGTCTGGGTCAAAGAGCAGGGTCTGGCCGTCATGCAGACCTTCCCATTCCATTTTCAACTGCTGGTAAAGAGCGGCATAGCTGGTCAGGCGGCCGATCAAGCCCCCGTCCCGCTCGTAATGGAATTTTGCCCAGTGCACCCGGGGCAGTCCGTAAAAAATTTCCGGCAGATGGGCCGGTCCGTAAACAATAATTTCAGCCCGGGGAAATGAACGGGCCAGCCGGTGCACCATGATGGAGGTAATGGCCACGTCGGCGCCGACCGTGACCCTGGAAAGAATAAGAATTTTCCTGATCTGATCTTTGAGTGACGGGCTTAAGGCAATATCCTGATGGATCTTTTCGTAGCGGGCGAGAAGCGGGTCCTGGTCCCCATAGTTCAGCTCGTTTAACAGGAGGTTTAAGCTCTCTCCCTCCTTTTGCCGGCGGATGAAGCCGATCATGCGCAGCAGCACCAGATTGCAGAGTTCGACTCCTCTGGTGGTAAAGTCATCACAGAGCTGTTCAACAATATTTTTATAGAGGGCGGCAACCGCAGCTTTGCGCACCGGCAGGCTCTCTTCAAAAAGGGCCATGCCGCAAAGCAGATCAATGGCGCGGAAATCGGGCTTTTCATCGGCCGCCAGCTGACTCATGAAGCCGGCGCTTAATTCACCGGCGATGACTTCCGGGGAAATGATGGGGTTGCCGGCCAGAAATTGCTGCCAGTTATGATTTGCTGTTTCTATTTTCATTGATTCCCGTTTTCATGATGGGGAGATATGCTCAACAGGCTAATATAGACGTATAGCGTAAAGCAGGCAATTTAATTCTGCGTAAAGAGCAGATGCGGCCGGTTGCAGCGGCTGTGATCCGCGGGGAAAAAGAAAAGAGGCAGGGCGATAAGGATGTTACGCAGGATAAGCAGATAAACGGGAGTGGGGTTGCCTTCGCCGAAACAGCCGCAGTCAACCGGCAGGAGGAGGTATCCCTCTGCCGCCAGGATGAGCAGCAGGGTGTAAAAAAGATAAAGCAGCCCGGCGACTCTGGCAAAAAAGCCAGCCTGAATGCCGGTGAGGGCAGCAATGCCTAAAACGATTTCCAGGGGCGGATACCAGCGGGAGATGAAGACCAGTTGGCCGATACTGATCATGTCCCGCGCAAGAAATGATTCAAGCAGATCGCCCACGCCGGGGGAGACGATTTTGCTCACCCCGGCCCAGACCAGAAGGAGTGCGGCCAGGTAATAATCGCTGACGGCAAGCAGCTTGAGAATTTTTTTCACTGATCAAGCAGCTGGATTTTTTTTGCGTCTTCCTTCCCAGAAGGTCATCAGTTCTTCCATCATCAGATGAAGCCTCTCCACCTGTTCCTTCACATCCTGCACGGTGGCCGAACTCTCTTCCGACATGGCGGCCTGGGACTGCACCATATCATCTATGGAGTTGACCGCCTGCCTGATTTTTTCTTCGGTTTCGGACTGCTGCCTGCCGGTTTCCTTTATTTTCGTCATCTCCCTGACCACCAAGTCGGACCCGGTGTTGATTTCAACAAAGGTCGTTTTCAGATGGTCCACCATCTGCACACCCGAGGTCACCTTTTCGTCGAGACGCCTGATGATAACGGCAACCTTGCTGGCGGTTTCCGTTGTCCGGGTGGCGAGATTTCTCACCTCAGCGGCCACCACCGCAAATCCGGCACCGGCTTCACCTGCCCGGGCGGCTTCAACCGCGGCATTCAAGGCAAGAAGATTGGTCTGGAAGGCAATATCCTCTATGGCCTTGACCAGGGATGAAATTTCCCGGTCCGCCTCCACCATGGCAGTCATCGCCTCCACCACATCATTAATGGATTTGTTGGACCGGGTTGCCGTGCTGTAAAGGGTATTGGCCGCTTGGTCGGCTGTTAGGGCCGCGGCAAGATTTTCCTTGGCCTGGCCGGTCATCTGGTCCATGGTCGCGGCTATTTCCTCCAGGGCGGCGGACGATGAGCTTGTTTCAGAGGCCAGATGGCTGGACATGGCATTAATGTTGTCGACGGCCTCAAGCAGTCCGCCGGTGGCCTGGGTTGATTCCTCACCCATCCTGTCAAACTGTTTTGAGATCAGAGAGATCATATAGAAGATGATCGCGCCGATGATGACCATGAGGGAGATGGAAAAAACCAGGATTTTATTGAGCTGCCGGCTGACGGCAAGAATTTTGGTCATTGCCTGGTTGTGGCTCTGGGTGCTGGCATTGACGATGTTGTTCAGGGATTGCTGAAGATTTTTGTTCTGCGTATCGAATTTTTCCGTCCAGGCTGCCTCCTCGCCATAATCCTGGGCGGTGCTGGCCGCAATCATCTGCTTGCCGGCCTCAACGGATGCCTGGTATATTTTCCGTACCGCATCAATCTGCCGGGTACCCTCGGGGTTTTCGCCGTTGAGTTTCTGCAGCCCGGTCAGCAGACCGATGATCTGCTGATCTATGGTCTGGATGTTTGCCAGCTCGCTCTCCGTCCCGGCGGCCCTGGAGACATTAAATTTTTCAATAACATTGGTCACCAGACCTTTTATTTCTATGGCAACTTTCGTCTCAGGATAGACCTGCTGGCTTACCTTTCTTACCTCGCGGTTGAATTCTTTCGTGGCCACCAGGGCGTAAGAGATAATCATACCGGAGATGGTGAAAAGGAGGAGAAAAAAGAAGTAGAGCTTTTTTTTGCTGCCGATCTTCATAAGCCATTCTCAATAAATGTCTGCGATATTTACTGATAAATATCTAATTAGGAGCCGTTGCGAAATAACCGGCTTTCTTGGCCATTTCGTGACGGCTCTTTATGCCGTTTTGACCAGCCGGATGAGGACATTATTTTGTTACAGCGGCTTAGCATAGCTTAGCAGATGGCAAAGGAGAAGCCCTGACGCGCGTCTCCTTTGCCATTTTTGTGACCGCCTCTGATATCCCAACGACGATATTATTATGAGCGGCTTATTGGGTGGGCAGCCCGGCACGCTTCCAGGCCAGAACCCCGCCATCCAGCACGGCCAAATTGGTATAGCCCTGCATATGCAGAAATTTTGCGCAGATATTCACCTGTTTGCCGGCATGGTCGAAGATAATGATTTTCTTGTCCTTGGGGAGACTGCTGTATTTTTCAGCCAGGTCATCCAGGGGGATGCTGACGGCGTCTTTGATTCTGCCCACATCTTTTACCTCATCACCGCGAATGTCCAGCAGAACGCCGCTGGCGGCCTGAGCCTGCATTTCCTGCGGGGTCAGGCGGGGGATTTCAATTTTCGGATAGTCCACATGGGTTTCGACCGGGTAGTGGTTCTTGGCCCAGTCGGGCAGACCGTCATTGTAAACCATGACATTGGTGTAGCCCAGGGCAAGAGCCCGGTCTGCCCCCTCTTTGCTTTTGGAGCATTTGGGGCCCTTGCAGTAGAAAATAAGCAGGCTGGCCTTGTCTGCCGGCATGAGTGGATTATCAGCGGTGACCTTGCTGCTGGGAATATTGATCGAACCGACGATTGCCAGCTCGTTGTGTTCGATGGAACTCAAGGCATCAATCAGGGTGAAGGGCTCGTGGGCATCCATTTTCTGTTTTAATTCTGCGGTGGTGATTGTTTTGAATTTTTCCTCTGCCGCCGCCGCAGATACCTGCAGGAGAAGAAAACCACAGCAGATCAATAAGGTGAGAAGGTACGGCATCCGTTGCTTTTGCATTAATAATCCCTCCGGTTAGCAAGTTGCTCATGCAATAAGAAGACTTGACAGTTCCAAGCAGTTTTGGTGAAAACGAAAGAGACTTTTGTGGTACGAGCGCATTTTTATTGTATGTCGGAAAATGATAGAAAATCAAAGTATTTCGCTGAAAATTACATTTGCCGGCTGTTAAATTTTGCTTGTCTCGTAAAAAACCTCGCGACAGCCGTACCGCACATAATAAGTTACTGATTTATCGCCACGAAAATCCAGGGCCGGGACTTTGCACCCTACTTGGACCGGATGGGTCCTTAAAAACTTTTCTTCTCATTTTTTCATCCATCGTTTATGAAATCCATCATCATCATCCATGAGTTGCAACTGTAAAATCATGATTGCGCGGAGAAAGGGAGATCGTCATGCAGGAGATTGACCTGAATATAAAGGGTTATGGGATAAATTTCGAGACGGCAAGGAAGATTGCCCTGGCCGTTGCCGGTCAGGATGAAGAGGAACCCCTGCTGATCGCCTGGCAAGACAGAGGCAGAGAGAAGCACTCGCCAAGCTGCGTGAAGTGCGAGATCAAAGGCGCGCCCGGCTGGGAGATCTATGGCCGCAACCATGGCGGACGGCTCAGGATCAGTATCAACCAGGATGATTATGTTTTTATCATGAGCTGACCGTTGCCCTTCGCGCTTGTTTCCCCAATGAAGCGAGAGACAGGCTTGACCTGGGGTTACGCAGATGGTAATTTCCTTTGCTTTGCTGTCCTTCTCTTTTCAGACTAACAAGATGATCGATAAATGATATGACGAAACAACAAAAATCCTTTCCCGAAGGCATGGTGCCGCTGGGCAAGGCAAAATTTTCATTTTCCTGCCATCCCGGCGTGTCCTGCTTCATGTCCTGCTGCCGCAACGTTGACATGCTCCTCTATCCCCATGATATTATTGAGCTGAAGAATTGCCTCGGCATCCGTTCCGAGCTGTTTCTGGAGCAATATGTGCAGGTGGTGCAGGGGGCAAACCCCTTTTTCCCCTCGCTGATGATGAAAATGACCGCTGCCAACGCCTGTCCCTTTCTCGGCGAGGCCGGCTGCACGGTTTACGAGCACAGGCCGCTCTCCTGCCGCATGTACCCGCTGGAACGCGGGGTGGACCGCACCCCTGCGAAGGGCCGGGCGGAAGAGTTTTATTTTCTGACCAGCCATGACTACTGCAAAGGTCATGCAGAAGAACAGGAGTGGACGGTGAAAGAGTGGCTGCGAAGCCAGCAGCTTCTTTTTCATAATGCCATGGCCGATCAGTGGGCGGAGATGGATACCCTCTTTTCCGGCAACCCATGGGCAGGAGAAGGGGCGGCCGGGCCGCGGCAGAAGCTCGCCTTTCTGGTTTGTTACAACATCGACGGATTCAGAGACTACGTGCGGCACCACAACCTGCTGGAGCGTTTCAAGCTGCCCCAGGCCCGCATCCGGTCCATTGAAAACGATGACGAGGCATTGCTCTCTTTCGGTTTTGACTGGCTGAAGCTGGTGCTGGCCGATATGCCCACTCTGCAGCCGCGAAAGAAAAGGTAGCGGAAGATCTCCCGCCAGGCCTGTTCGGAGCCGTTACGAGATAAACTTGGACCGTTCCTGCTTGATTCTTGACGGCTTCTTCTGCTGTTTTGGTTTTCAAAAATGATCAGGTTCTTTTTGCCGCGGCTTAGCTGTCCAGCACCTTTCTGATGAGCCGGGCGATATCCTTTTTCACGATCGGCTTCATGAGAAACTCCCTGATGCCAAGCGCCTTGGCCTTTTCCTCGGAGATGATGCTGCTGTAACCGGTGCAGAGAATGATGGGAATGCCCGGCCGGATCTGCAGCATTTCCCCGGCCAGTTCGGCGCCGGTCATGCCTGGCATGGTCTGATCGGTAATGACCAGGTCAAAGAGATCCGGATTGTTGCTGAAGGTCTGCAAGGCCTCAAAGCTGTTGACCCGGGTGGTCACCGAGTAGCCCAGTCTTTCAAGCATGTTCTTGCCCATATCGGTGATCATTTCCTCGTCATCGATAAAAAGGATCCGCTCCGTGCCGGATGGCAGGACTTCCTGGCCTTCCTCCCGGGGCAGGACCTTTCCCGGCAGGGCAGGGAAGAAGATGTGAAAGGCCGTGCCCTTGCCGGGCACACTTCTGACCCGGATCGCCCCGCCGTAATCCCGGATGATGCCATGAATAATGGCAAGCCCCAGGCCGGTTCCCTTGCCGGTTCTCTTGGTGGTGAAGTAGGGATCAAAAATTCTGTTTTTAATGGCCGGATCAATTCCCGTTCCTGTATCATGAACCACCAGCTCCACATATGCTCCAGTCTTCAGGGCGGGATATTCGGGAAAATCCACGCCATGCAATTCCGTCTTTTTCAGTTCAACCCGTAAGAACCCGCCTTTTTCTTCCATGGCATGATAGGCATTGGTGCAGAGATTTATCAGAATCTGATGGATCTGGGTCGGGTCGGCATAGACTGCGCCGCATTCAGGGTCGATATCCTGCTGGATCTCGATGGTGGTCGGAATGGAAGAGCGGATCATCTTCAGGGTTTCCTTGATAATAGGCTGGGGCTGCAGCAGAAAACGCTTCACCTTGGCCTGGCGGCTGAAGGCAAGAATCTGCTGGACAAGGTCTTTGGCCTTGTACCCTGCCTTCAGGACATGCTCCAGATCCCTGGCACTGGCGGAATCCGGTGGGGTATCTTCAATGGCCATATCGGTGTAGCCGATGATGACCCCCAGGATATTGTTGAAGTCATGGGCAATTCCGCCGGCCAGGGTGCCGATGGCTTCCATTTTCTGGGACTGGCGAAGCTTCCGCTCAAGTTTGGCTTTCGCCTCCTCGGCCATTTTTTTATCCGTGATCTCATGAAAGGTAAAAAGAATGGCGCCGTTATGGATCGCCACCTTTTTGATATTGGCCAGGAAATAATGTTTGTTCCCGTTCCTGTCGCGTATGCTGCTGTCGATGTTGCGGATTTCTCTCTCGCGGCTCAGCTGTTCCGCATCGAAAAGCTTGCCGCCCGCCAGCACTTTGATGTTGCCCATGGCCTGGATCTCCGCCACTGAATAGCCCAGGACCTGGCCAACATTGCCGTAAACCTGGATAAAATTGCCATCATCATCGGTGATGAAGACGGGATCGGCAATGTTCTCCACGGTGATACGGTGCAGCTCTTCGGAGTCTTTCAGGTCCTTTTCCGTTTTGTCCCGTTCCAGCCGGGCGGCCAGCACCGGGGCCAGATAATCCGTCAGGGAAGCCAGCAGTCTGGTGTCCCCCTCGTCATATCCCCCCTTCTTGTTGGCAACGTGGATGGCGCTGATGATCTTGCCCCTGAAGATGATGGGGGAGACCAGGGTATTGTCGACGGAGATGTGGCCTTCAGGCATATGGAACGGGCCATTATTGACAAAAAATGTCTTTTTTTCAGCAATGGCGGTTTCCCAGACCCCGCAAAAATCCGCTTTGCCGAAGATGATCTTTTTGTCGGCCACCCGGCATTGATTCCAGTAGGCGGTCGCTGTGATGGCCGGGATAACGAATGCCCCATTTTCATCGAAATAGCCGAAGATGCCGAACTGGCTCCTGAAGGCTTCAACCACGATCTTCAGGACCTCCGGGTAGAGTTTTTCATCCGGCATGGTAAGAAAAATTCTTGACAGTTTATTCTTGATCTTTAATTCCTGCAGTTCATTTTCGATGTTACCCATCTCACTCACTTCCTCAGACGGCAGAGCAGCAATAATAAAGTATTGAATACCCACACTGCCGGATCAGAATGCTGCAGGGTGGGGCAATCGGCAAAAAACATGAAATTCTGATGGGTATGATACCGTAATTTGCTGTAAGGTATATCAAATTTTTTTTCGTGCCTCTTCTTAATCGAGCAAGGATGATTGCAGTGATGGCGGATATTCTGATCGTTGATGATGATGAACTTCTTTGCGGTGCCATTGAAAAAAAGATCACCCGGCTGGGACACGCCGGAGCAAGTGTTCATACGCTCAGGGATGCCTATGAGAAGTCGCTTGCCGGTGACTATGACCTCATATTCCTTGACGTCCGCATGCCGGACGGCAATGGCCTGGAACTTCTTCCCAGACTGAAGGCCGTCTCTTCTTCGCCGGAGATCATCATCATAACCGGGGCGGGCGACCCTGACGGCGCGGAACTCGCCATCAAGAGCGGCGCCTGGTGTTATCTGGAAAAGCCGACCATTATCAGGGATCTGATCCTGCCCCTGACCCGTGCTCTCCAGTACCGCAGTGAAAAGAACAAGACTGCCACCGTCCGTTTAAAGAGAGATCATCTGATCGGCAGCAGCCCGCAGATCGCCAAATGTCTCGATCATGTGGTCAAGGTGGCAAATAATGACGCCAATGTGCTGATAACCGGGGAAACCGGCACCGGCAAGGAGGTGTTTGCCCGTACCATCCACGACAACAGCAACCGGGCCAAGCAGAATTTTGTCGTGGTGGACTGCGCCTCCCTGCCGGAAAAACTGGTGGGGGCCACCCTTTTCGGGCATGAAAAGGGGGCCTTTACCGATGCCTCAAAATCGAACAAGGGCCTGATCAAACAGGCTGACACAGGTACTCTTTTTCTCGATGAAATCGGCGAGCTCCCTTTTGATATGCAAAAGACCTTTCTCCGGGTGCTGGAGGAGAAATCATTCAGACCTGTGGGTTCCATTCATGAGGTCAGCAGTAATTTCAGGCTGATCGCCGCAACCAACCGTGATCTCCATGCCATGGCGGAACAGGGGAGTTTCCGCCGGGACCTGCTGTTCCGAATCGAGTCGTACACGATCACTATCCCCCCCCTCCGGGAACGGCTCGGGGATATCAGGGATCTGACCGACTACTGTATCCATGCCTTATGTGCTCGCTACGGCCAGGCGGACAAAAAATACTCGGATGAGTTTATCGAGACCTTGATGAACTATGACTGGCCGGGTAATGTCAGAGAGCTGTTCCGGGTGCTGGATCATGTCTTTACCGAGGCTTTTCACAGCCCGAAACTGTTTGCCCTGCATCTGCCGGAGAGGATTCGCATCCTCTATGCCAGGATGAATGTCCGGGGGGAAGCAGCTGCCGCACCGCAACCGCAGCCAGGCCACCTGGACGCTTTTCCCGTGTGGCGGCAGGCCCGTGACGGCTTTGAGAAAAAATATGTCCAGGATCTCATCGTGCATGTGGCGGGAAATATTCAGGCCGCCAGCCGGGCCTCGGGGCTGTCAAGAACCAGGCTCTATCAGCTGCTGGAAAAGCACCGCATCATTCATTCCCCTTGATATCCGTCACCGCAAGAAGATCTCTTTGGTCATTTACCGCGCTTTGCGGGTGCCGTTTCCTCCGGCGCGGCGGCAGGCTGTCTGGACTGATTGCTGCATTTGGATAATTTTATTAACAATTACCTGTAGTTGTTTTCCGTAAAAAGTGACAGTGTTAACTTTTGTTGACATCTATTCGCCGTTTATCATCCCCTCTTGTGAACTGTTCATCCTGCTGGATTCCTTGCCCCATAAGGGCTATCCCGGTTTCTCTTTTGTCGCGGCCACCTTTGGCATGTAACTGGCATTTGCCATAGCGGGTATGTGATTTCCCGATATGTTGCCGCGGGAGATACTGGCAGTCCCGCTTTGGGCAATGGTTTTGCTGGAACAGGACAAGTATCGTCGTTTAGGGTCTTCTTGAAAGGGTGTTGGTTATCCTCTTTCCAACAGTGAGGTGGGCAGATGTTCAACAAGATGAAACTGGGGACAAAAATAGCAGGCATCGCGGCGGTATTGATTCTGCTGGCCTGCATCGTGGCGGGCGTGGGGTATTACGGCATGGAAAGGGTGGTGGACAGGGTGGAAAACGCTGATGCGGTTGACAGCCTGGTCAAAGACCTATTGATCGCCCGGCAGCACGAGAAAAATTTCATTCTGCGCGGCGACGCCGTATATATTGATAACGTCAAAGGGCAGCTGGAAAAAATTATAACAGAGGCGGAGAAAACCAAAGGGAGATTTAAACAGCAGGTCAATCAGGACCAGATGGCTCTGGTGATCAGGGAGGTGCGGGACTACGGGGCTGCCTTTGCCGCCTATGTTGATTTGTCCGGGCAGAGAACCGCCACCATGGAAACCATGCATCAGCAAGACTTAACAGCCATGACTGCCCTGGAGGTCATCGATGCCGATCTGATGGCACAGCTGGCTGAGGCGCATAAGCTCAATGACCTGTCTCAGATAGATGACAGAATGGCCAAGGCGGTTGACTCCGACCTGATCGTCAAATATTTTCTGCAGGCGCGCAGTAATGAGAAGGAATACATCATCAGCGGTGAGCAGCAGTGGATTGACAAGGTTGACGAGGGGCTGGTGAAAATCCTTGATATCGCAAAAGACCTCAAGTCCCGTTTCAAGACGGCACGTAATATTGAAGAGATTGACAAGGTGATGGCTGCGGTGAATCAGTACAAGCAGGCCTTTGATCAGTATGGGCGCCTTCTGGCTGAGCAGGACAAGGCAAGCGACATCATGGTGAAGGCGGCGCGCAAGGTTGAGGAGGAATGCGCGGCCGCCACCGCCGATCAGCATGGGAAAATGGCAAGCCAGATCACGGTGGCCAACAATGTGATGATCAGCACTGCCGCGGCGGCAACCCTCCTGGGCGTTGTGCTTTCATTTTTTGTCATCAGGGGCATCACCGGAAGCATTACCAGGATCATCGCAGGGCTCAAGGATGGAGCTGATCAGGTGGCTTCCGCCTCCAGCCAGGTTTCCGCGGCAAGCCAGTCACTGGCCACAGGGGCCTCGGAGCAGGCGTCCTCCCTTGAGGAGACATCCGCCAGTCTTGAACAGATGTCCTCCATGACCCGGCAGAATGCGGAGAATGCCCAGCAGGCTGCCGGAAAAAGCAAAGAGGGGAGCGCGGTTGTCGGCCAGGCCAACGAATCGATGAGTGAACTGACCGTATCAATGGCCGAGCTGTACAGGTCGAGTTCCGAAACCCAGAAGGTGGTGAAGACCATTGATGAGATAGCCTTTCAGACCAATCTGCTGGCATTGAACGCCGCAGTGGAGGCGGCAAGGGCCGGTGAAGCCGGGGCCGGTTTTGCGGTGGTGGCCGAAGAGGTGAGAAATCTTGCCCTGCGGTCGGCCGAGGCGGCAAAGGTCACGGCAAAACTCATCGAGGGTACGGTGATGAAGGTGCAGGTGGGCGCGAAACTGGTTGAAAAGACCAATGCCGCTTTTGCCCAGGTGGCAACAGCCACGGTACAGGTGGGTGAACTTGTCAGTGAGATTGCGGTGGCGTCCAAGGAACAGGCCGAGGGGGTCAAACAGGTGAATTGTGCGGTGGGCGAGATTGACAAGGTCATTCAACTGAACGCGGCCAATGCCGAGGAATCCGCCTCCGCCTCTGAGGAACTCAACGCCCAGGCCGGGCAGATGCAGGATATGGTTGCCGAGCTGGTCGCGCTGGTAGGAGGGAGTGGGCATGAGCCAGAGGCAGCGGCTGCCGGGGCAGGTCTTGCCCCCAAGACTGCGGCGCGCCGGTTGCTGAAATCGACGCTTGCCAGGGAAAAAAAGGTGAACGGCGTCCAGCCGGGGGGCAAACTGAAGCCGGAAGCGATCATCCCCCTGGACGAGGGATATGTGAATTTCTAAAATATCCGGCGCTGTTCCCAGTAAATGAAACATGATCGGCCTATGGCGATAACCACCCGGAAGATGACGGCTATTTTCGGAAAAAATATCTGTGACCGGGGAATTGTCATAGGTCTGGTTGTGCTGCTCTGCGCCGGGGTGGTGGTATGGAAGGGAATGGCGGAGCTGGGCAATTCCTTTAAAACCGGGGTGAAGGAAGGGCTGACCACGGTGCTCGGTGTAACCCACAATGCCATTCACGAATGGATCTTGCATCATTTTGAAAACACCACCCGCATTGCCCATGATTCCGATTTCATCCATCTGGTGGAAACCCTGCAGCAGGCCGAGAACACCGGCCAGGACCTCCTGCCGCAGCCTGCGCTTGCGGAAATACGGCTGATGATGCGGCCGGTCATCCAATATCATCAGGATTATGATTTTTTCATCATCACCACCGAGGGTCAGATAATCGGCTCGCTCTATGATGAAAATATCGGCGACAGGAGCCGTTTCGTAGACCAGAGAGCCTTCCTGTCGGACATCTTTGCCGGCAAGACCACGCTGCTCCTGCCGGTGCAGACCAAAATATTCCGGCATGAAACGTCCGGCACCTCGTTTACCACCGGGGCGGCCATGTTCATCGGAGCCCCGATTATCTCCCATACCGGCGCAATCACCGCCGCGCTGATATTCCAGATTAGCCCCTGTGAAGTGAGCCGGATCATGCAAGGCGCCTGGACGGGAAAAACCGGGGACAGCTATACCTTTGACGGAGCAGGCCGCATGATCAGCGAGTGCCGTTTTACCGATGACCTGCGGCGGATGGGATTGATCGGTCCCGCAGAAAAGAGCAGCGTGACCTTCAGACTGGGCAATCCCTGGGGCAATTTGCTGACCCGGGGGAAACCCAGGCTGGCCCAGCAGCAGCTGCCCCTGACCGAGATGGCCCGGCAGGCCATTGCCGCAAAAGAGCAGGGATACAATGTGGACGGCTACCGGAACTATCGCGGAGTCATGGTGGTCGGGGCCTGGACCTGGGATCAGCAGTTTGATTTCGGCCTGGCCTTTGAAATCGAGACTGACGAGGCCTTTGCTCCTTACCGGATCATCTACAGAATCATCGCTATCATTTTCCTGCTTATCGCTGTTCTCTTCTGCGGTTATGCCCTGCTGCTGATGCGATTCAACAAGGAACTGCAGGAGACGGCCGAAAAGGCGGTGGACGCCCATGAAAAGCTGTTCAGAGAAAATTGCGAGCGGCAGAAATACCAGCAGGCCCTGAAGAAAAGTGAATTTCAACTGCGGGAACTGTTCGAGAACATGCGCAAGCGGGTTGCCATCTGCGAGGCGATGGATGACGGCAGGGATTTCATCTTTAAGGACATGAACCGGGCTGCCTTGCAGAGTGTCGAGCTGGACAAGGAAGAAATAATCGGCAGAAGCATCGGTAAAGTCCTGCCATGGGTCGAATCCATGGGGGTATTGGAGGTGTTCGAACGGGTCTGGCGGACGGGCAATCCGGAATATCATCCCCAGTCAATTTTTAAAAAAGAGGGCATCCTGCTGTGGATGGAGATTTATGTTTTCAAGCTGTCCACGGCGGAAATTGTTGCTGTCTTTGAAGATATAACGGAAAAGCAGGAGGCGGAAAGGCGGCTGGTGCGCAGCAAGGAGGAATGGGAAAGGACCTTTAACTCCATTCATGACATTATCACGCTGCAGGATAAAAACATGCGGATCGTGAAAGCAAATGAAGCGGCAAGCAGTTTTTTCAACGTTGACAAGAAGGAACTTGCCGGCAGGTTCTGTTATGAATTCTTCAATGGCAATGGCAAACCCTGTCCGGGCTGTCCGGTGCAGTTGTCCCTGCAGGACATGCACAATCATTGCGAGATCATCAAGCATGAACGCTTGGGCCGAATATTCAAGGTGTCCACCGCGCCGATTTTCGACAAGAACCGCAACATAGAGTATCTGATCCACGTGGCCACTGACATCACCGAGCAGAAAAGACTGGAGGAAGAGCTGCTGCAGTCGCAGAAAATGGAGGCCATCGGCACCCTGGCCGGCGGGATTGCCCATGATTTCAACAATATTCTCACCCCGGTCATCGGTTTTGCCGAGATCGCCAGGGATGCGGTGGTAAAGGGCGAGAGGCCGGTGGATGAGCTGAATCAGGTGCTGCGGGCATCCTACCGGGCCCGGGAACTGGTTCGCCAGATTCTGGCTTACAGCAGGAGAGGAAAGCAGAAACTGCTGGCGGTTTCACCGCATTATGTGGTTGGGGAATCTTTGCGGTTTATTCGGTCCACCTTGCCGGCAACCATTGAGATCAGGGAAGAGATTGATAAGAAAAGCGGAACAATTCTGGCCGACCCCACCAAGATCCAGCAGGTGGTGGTGAACCTGTGCACCAATGCCTTTCATGCCATGGAAAGCAGAGGGGGAATTCTAACCGCCACCCTGCTGCGCCAGGAATTAACTGCCGAGGAGATCAAGGAGTATCAGCATGTTTCCGCCGGTCCCTTTGTCGAGCTGCGGATCAGCGACACGGGACATGGCATGGACAAGGCCACCATGGAGCGGATTTTCGAGCCCTATTTCACCACCAAGGAAAACGGTAAAGGAACAGGCCTGGGACTGGCAGTGGTCCATGGCATCGTCAAGAGTTGCGGAGGGATTATCAAGGTTGAAAGTGAAAGGAATAAAGGGACGACTTTTCGCGTCTATTTTCCCGTCACTGATGCCAAACAGACGGTGATTACCGAAGAAGTGGAAGAGCTGCTGCAAAGGGGCAGCGAGCGCATTCTGCTCGTTGATGATGAAGCGGCAATCGTCAGCCTGCAGAAAAACACCCTGGCCGCGCTGGGCTATCACGTTACGGCAACCACTGACAGCAGAATTGCCTTGAGCTATTTCCAGGCGGCGCCGGATGGCTTTGATCTTGTCATCACCGACCAGACCATGCCCTCCCTGTGCGGAACGGAACTGGCAGGAGAGATCCTCAGGGTCCGGCCCGATATGCCGATTATTCTCTGCACCGGTTACAACTCGGCCATTTCCGAGGAAAAAGCGAGCCAGGCCGGCATCCGGAAGCTGGTGCACAAACCTTTCGGGGGCAAGCAACTGGCTATACTGGTCAGAGAGGTATTGGCCGCAGGTTGAGATAAGGATCTGTCTATTTTTTATTCTTATAGGGATCAAACTCGGGGTAGAGCTGTCTGGCGCAGTCCGGACAGATACCATGGGAAAATTTGGCCGCGGAGCGGGCACCGATATAGCTCTCTATCTGTACCCAGTTCCCCTGGTCGTCTCTGATTTTCTTACACGAGGCGCAGATCGGCAGAAATCCTTCCAGATATTTGATCTCATGTAATAATTTTTTGGTGAAGTAGACGGTGAACAGGCCTATGATAAAAGCCAGCAGGCTTTCAAGGATGCTTTCACGCCAATTGATCGGCGTGGGATCCGCCCCCATCAGCAGACAGGGAAGATCCAGCAGCTCATCGAGCCATAACATGACAAACAGAGAGCCGAAGCCGATTAATTCATAACTCAGGAGATATCTGGAAATTTTCTGTTTATTCATGTCAGCCTCGGTTTATTTGTTTCTTTTATCATTTTGGCGGGGTTTACCAGCCGTGGCGGTTGTTTATTTATCATCGAGCGCGCTGCGCAGCATCTCGGCCAGCTCTTTTTTCTTGACGGGCTTCATGAGAAACCGGCGGATGCCCATGGCCTTGGCCTTATCCCCGTCAATCTGTTCACTGAATCCCGTACAGAGAATAATCGGCAGATCGGGCCTGATCTGCAGCAGCTGCCGGGCCAGTTCCGCCCCGGTCATTTTCGGCATGGTCATGTCGGTGATCACCAGCTGAAAGGTCTGCGGACGGTCTTTGACAAGCCGCAGGGCCTCCATACTGCTGGTCACGGCGGTAACCGTATAACCGAGATTTACCAGCATCTTCTCCTCAATCTGCACCATTTTCTCTTCGTCATCAACGATCAGGATATGCTCGGTTCCCGTCGGCAACGGTTTGCTGGAGATTGTTTCCTCGTTTGCGGCAGAACTGATCCGGGGCAGGTAGATGGTAAAGGCCGCACCCTTGCCCGGTTCGCTTGCCACCTCAATATGCCCCCCATGGCTTTTGACAATTCCATGCACCACGGACAGGCCAAGGCCAGTCCCTTCATGCTTTGCTTTGGTGGTGAAATAGGGTTCAAAGATTCTTTCCATGATGCCGGCGGACATGCCGGGACCGGTGTCCGTTACGCAGATTTTCACATAATCGCCAGGCGATAAGGCCTGAGTGGTGATTCTTGCATCACTGCCGTCAAGGCGCAGCGGTTCCATGGCAACCGAGAGGGTTCCACATTTATCGCGCATGGCATGGTAGGCATTGGTGCAGAGATTCATGAACACCTGATGCATCTGGGTCGGCTCGGCAAGGACGGTGCCGCAGTCCGGGGAGATATCCTGCCGGATGTCGATGGTGGCGGGGATGGAGGCGCGCAGCAGCTTGAGAACCTCTTTGGCGATGAGGTGTATCCGGATGGGCTGGCGGGCAAGTTCGGCCTGACGGCTGAAGGTCAGTATCTGCTTGACCAAGTCCGCCGCCCTTCCGGCGGCCCGGATCACTTCGTCCAGCTCTCCGGCGATATCATCAGCCGCTTTTTCCCGGGCCATTTCGGCAAAACCCAGGATGGCGCCCAGGATATTGTTGAAATCATGGGCTATACCGCCCGCCAGGGTGCCGATGGCCTCCATCTTCTGGGCCTGGCGCAGGTTTTCAGCCGCAACCTTGACATCGGTTATGTCCAGACCTTCGGAAATCAGAAATATGGTTTCTCCCGTCTCATTTTTGATGGGGATGAGAGAAAAATCAACATCATGCAGCCTGCCCTGGCAATCCTGATGGGTCACCTCTCTCTGCCGGCGGTGTCCTTGCGCCGCTTCGGCAATGGCCTGGCGCAGCCATTGCTGCAATTCCGGGGAATGCGACCACCAGCGGGTTTCCCAGAACGGTTTGGCAAGTATCTGGCCGTCATTGCAGTCAACCAGCTGCAGGGCGCTGTTGTTGGTTTCAATAATGAGGCCTGCAGGGGAAAGCACGCTGATATAATGGGATGAATTTTCAAAAACCGCCCGGAATTTGCTTTCGCTTTCCTGCAGGGCAGTGGTGTTTTTCCGCCGCTCCGTGATGTCATGGGCGATTGCCTCCACTGCGGCCACTGTGCCGTTCTGGTCAAGAATCGGCACCTCGCTGACTTCCAAAGTGTGAACGGTGCCGTTTTTATGCAGGACTTCCACCTGGCAGGAAGGCTGCTGCCGGCCCTGGCTAATTGGGCTTGGGCTCGCGTAGAGGCGAATATGGTGATTGATGGGGCTGTCCGTCAGGTACTTGGGAAAATGGGTAAGAAACTCCTCGCTGCTGTAGCCGAGCACCTGGGTGATGGAGGGGCTGACGTATTGCAGATTGCCGGCGCTATCGCGGGCATAAAAAAAGTATTCGTGGCCCAGATTCTCCACCAGGCGCCGGTATTTTTCCTCACTTCTTTTTAAGGCATTGTCGCTTTTCTTCCGCTCGGTGATATCCAGCACCACCCCGATGACGCGGCGGGGATCATGGTTATGATCCCGGAATACCTCCCCCTTGACCGAAACCCAGCGGGTTGCGCCGTCCGTCCGGATGATGCGCAGTTCCATCTCATAATGGTTTTTCCCTTTCCTGGCCTGATCAATTGCCTCGAGCACATACTGCAGATCATCCGGATAGATGCCGTCGAGTAAGGTCTGATAGTCCTCCTTGAACTGCCCCGGAGAAAAACCGAAGATGGCTGCCAGGCGTTCATTGCATGCCAACCTGCCTGACCCGAGTTGCAGATCCCAGCTGCCGATGTTGGCCACCTGCTGGGCCAGGGCATATCTTTCTTCACTGGCGCGCAGCGCCGCTTCCGTCTGCCGCCGGGTTAACAGGCTGTGGATGATGTAGAGGATGAAGACGAACTGCATCATGATGATGAGCATTCCGCCCAGGATCTGCCATCTGTACTGGGCAAAGAAGGAAGATTGGCGAAAACGGATGATGCTGCCCGGCGGCAGCTTTTCTTCGCTGATTTTCCAGCGTTGCAGCTGGCGCCAGTCGAACATGGGAATATTTTCGAGGTGTATGGGGGCGATGCCGGCCGGAATCTTACCGGCCAATATCTGCAGGGCAAGCTCCGCCGTCTTTTTCCCCTGCAGCTCGGCACTGGTCAAATCCCCGCCCACCATACCGTATCCCAGGTAGGTATCCCAGAGGCTGAACACCGGCGCGTTGGCCTTCTGGGAGAGGAGAGCCAGCACATCACGGGAGACTAAAGGTTTGCCGGCGGCATCCCGCAAAACGATGAGGTAATAGATGATCGAGTGCTCCGGCAGGTCGGCCACTCGGGCGAGCATTTCATCAATGGTGAGATTGTCCCAGAAGCGGATGTCGTAGCATTGCTGGAAAGTCTGCAAAGCCTCCCTGGCCTGGTCAGCCGCCAAACGGTCAGTCAGGGCCGAGCCGGAGATGACGAAGACATGCCGGGTATCCGGCAGAAGTTCCAGGGCAAGTTTGAAGGTCCTTACGTAATCCTCACCCCGGTAAATTCCGGTCATGTTGTGCCAGCGTGCGGCGTTTTGCAGATATTTCTGTTCATCGGAGGCAAAGATGACAGGAACATCGGCAAAGAGATTCGCCCCGTGATCGATCAAAAAGGTGATGGCCTCGGCATCCATGGCGATGATCAGATCCAGCTGGCTGTCCGCATATTTGTGGCGTAAGAGATCGGTGAGGCTGTTTACGTAATCTTTGTCCGGATAGCGGATCAGATCCAGATATTCCACATTGAGTTCCACCCGGGCCGCGGTCGCGGCGTCAAAGGCCAAACGCAGCGCCTGGTCGGCAAGCCTCTCCCAGGGCATACCGTTGTGGTAGGAGTAGAGGACAAGAACCTTCCTGGGTTTGGGCAGTTGCCCGTGGGCGGGAGCGGACGAAAGGGAAAAACACGCAGAGAGAGTTAAGAGAAAGATGAGTATTTTTCGGACACTACCTTGCATTGTGATCATCGCCCTCTCACTTTGCTTTTCCTCTTCGTAACCAATGCCTGCTTGCCGGCTGCGGGGAAACATTGGCGGCCCTCTGTTGTGGCCAGTTAATCCGCCTGCCGCGGGGAAGAAATTTCCCGGGGCCTGTGCAGCCAGCTTAAGCGTCTGAAAATTACCCGGTAATCTTTTACCAAGACTGTAAATTCAGGATCAGCTGAAATCCCTTATTTGTCAAATATTAAAAAAATAGAGATCCACCGGCAAAGCTGCTGCACGCAAGGGTTGAGTGGAGCAGAGGCCGGCCGGCGCCTTGCCGGTGAAACGGCTCGCCACCCTTGCCGCCGGTTCGTTGTTTTCTGTTTTACTTCAGGCTCAGGTTAATGATACAAAAATGATAGGCACCTGGTGGAAAAAGCCGCATCAGGGCCGACAGCATGAAGGGGGGAAATGGAAATAACCGCCAACCGAGGAAAACAACCATGAAAATATCACAGTTAAGTCTCAAACAAAAACTGTTCACTCCGAATATCATCCTGATCATGCTCGTCATCATCGTCGGCCTCTTTGCTTACAATTCTCACAAGGTTGTCAACGGGTTGGCCCTTGAGCAGGAAAAGTCGAACAGGATCGCCACCTCAGTGCGGAGCGCCACCTTTCACATCAACAACTACCTGAGCCGGAAAATTTCATACGAGACGATGCAAAAGGAGGTCGTGCCATTGCTGGGTGAGATCAGGAAAGCCTCTGCCGGCAACCATGAAAAAGAAATGAACGCCTTATGGCAGAATGTGGAACAGATTCAGGCCCTGCGCCTGCAGAATGCACAGATTACCACAGAGGTCAATGAGTTGACCGACTTTGCCATCTCCAAATCAAACGGCTTCATCAAGGATGTCAGCACCAAGCTGGCGGACCCGGAACGGCAGAACGAGGTGAGCACCCTGGAGCGTCTCGTCATCCAGGGGGCCAGTGTCAACACCTCGGCAAATTACAGCATCAAACATCAATTTGCCCTGCTCAATGATGATATTGCCAACAAAGACAAGCTGCTCACCTTTCTGGATACCATGCTGGTCAATGTGGAAAAGGACATAAATGATCTGGCCAATACCCCCTTTCAGCAGATGGCGCTGGATGCCAAGAATGCCGAGCTGAAGATCAAGGAATTAACCCTTGCCTTTATCAATAATACCCAGCAGCGTCTTGAGCTTGAAAAAAATACCCTGGACCGGCTCAAAAATGAACTTGCCGCCATCAACGCCAAGTCTGATGCCGACACAGCCAATATGCTGGGAACCACCAGGACCTACCTGAACTATATCATCATCACCATACTTGCCTTTACCGTGCTGGGCATTCTCGGCAATCTGTTCATATCCGGTTCCATTTACCGGACCCTTGGGCGGATCATTATCGGGCTGCGCAGTGCCTCCTCCCAGGTGGGGGAGGCGGCTGATCAGGTCGCCTCATCAAGCCAGACCCTGGCGGAAGGGGCCTCGGAGCAGGCTGCCTCATTGGAGGAAACTTCTTCCTCCCTGGAGGAGATCTCCGCCATGACCAAACAGAATGCAGAAAATGCCCGCCATGCCGATGGGTTGATGCAAGAGTCGAACCTCCTGGTGGAACGTTCAACCGGCTCCATGCTGCAACTGACCAATGCCATGGGGCAGATAGCAGGCACCAGCCAGGAGACCCAGAAGGTGGTCAAGACAATCGACGAAATCGCCTTCCAGACCAATCTGCTGGCCTTGAACGCGGCGGTTGAGGCCGCCCGGGCCGGGGCCGCAGGAGCGGGCTTTGCCGTGGTGGCCGATGAGGTGCGTAATCTTGCCCTGCGTGCTGCAAATGCGGCCAAGGATACCTCGGCACTCATCGAGCAGTCCGCCAGAACCATAGAGGATGGGGTTAAACTTGCCAGCAGCTGCAACAGCAATTTCACTGAAGTGGAGCTGAGTGCCAGGAAGGTTGCCGCCCTGGTCGCGGAAATCGCCACTGCCTCCGTGGAGCAGGATTCCGGTATCGATCAGATCAACACGGCGGTGTCCGAGCTCAACTGTGCCACCCAGAACAATGCTGCCAGCGCGGAAGAATCCGCTGCCGCGGCAGATGAGCTGAAGGCCCAGTCCGATAGAATGCAGGAGACGGTTGTCATGCTGGCCACCCTGATGGACGGGACCAATGCCGCCAAGGCAAAAACGGTCGATAAGTCCATTCAGCGGTCCCAGGCGGAGAAAAGGATTATTCCGGTTCCTGCGCCAGGGCGAGACGCAAGCAAGCGAGGCGACCGGCCGTCTTCCCCGGCGGCCCAGGCCATTCCTTTTGATGATGATGAGGGTTTTCGTGACGTGAAGGAGGTTGTATAAAGAAACGGTTCCCCGGCGGTTGGCCAGGGGCCGGCTTGATACATCAGAGAAATTGCCGCAGGAAAACAAGGACCGGCGGGCCTGTGCCCCTGGTCCTTGTTTTTTATTGCGAGGCAAATGCAGCCGGCGGAATTACGCGGAAAATTATGGTTTGCCGGTTTCCGGGACAGCGGCGGGACCGGGATTTTCCGTTTGTTTATCCGCATCAGGGCAATCCAGCTGAAGGTTGCATTCACCCTGCTTTTCGTCATAGACACTCATTCCCTGCGGGGCGTTATACAGGGATGAATCCATGTACAGCTGCGGCTCTTCGCGGAAGCAGGTCTGGCTGATAAAGCGGATGATGCTTTCTTCCCCCTTGATAAAGGTCAGTCCGTCGGGATTCTGCACCAGCAGGACGGGGATGGTCTCGATTTTGACCAGGGACAGGATCAGCCGGTTTAAGGCAGGACTATAGGTGGGAGTGTATTCCAATTCGGGGATGGACAGGGATTTGATCTTGTCAACCGGGTTGAAATGAAATTCACAGCTGTTGCAGTTTTCCAGGGCCTTGAGAACGTTTTTGCAGTGGGGGCAATCCGAGGAAAAAAAGAAATAGAGCTGTTTGGACGGCTGGGCGCATTTCCTCACCGCAATGGTGCCGGAAGCAAGGGTCTGATTCTGCAGGGTCAGCAGGGCCGGGCCGAAATTGAGGATGGTAAAGGTCGTCAGCACGGCGGCAAAAAGCGGGATGCCGATAAAAAGCTGTTGCCGGCCGTACAGGATGTTGAGCAGGACAATAAAGGAAAAGATGATCAGGCAATAGGAGCACAGGGTATGGATGACGAATACCTGATAGCTCACCAGCACCCCTTCCGCGGCCAGGCCGATCAGTAACAACACCCGGAGCCAGTCAAAGGCGGGCAGAGGCTTGGTCCGGAACCAGCGGCAGGCGCAGAAAACCGCGAGAAAATAAACCAAGCCGGCGAGATTCAGGTAAACGGGCGCCACCGTCGTGAGTTTTTCGGCGATGCTGCAGCCATCATTGAGACAGAGCGCCTTGCCGGTGAAGATGATCATGGCCATTTGCACGGCGATGAATCCGCAGGCCAGCAGGGCGCTCCATTGCATTATTTTCAGACAGGTATGCTTCATGCTGTTCTCTCGGCAGGAAAAATTAAAAACTGCGGGCGGACTTACCGTTCTCCCAACAAGAACGGGCTGTCAGGGGCAGTTTTATGATGATCAGTTATGGTAAAGTTTTTTTGTGGCAATTGCTGTTCTGTTTATCAGAGACATTGAAAAGAAAAGTTTGTTCCGGCCTGGCGGGTAGGAATTCCACCTTATCCCGCTGCATGGAAATTACCGCGCTTGCCGTTTTTTCTGGTTGTTTCAGGCTGTTTTTTGGCGAATTGAATGGCGTTGTAACCAAGAATATCGTTAACCTCCCTGGAAAATTCCCGAATGGGGTTGATGGTCAGCTCTTCAGGGATGTCGATGTCCACCTCGCCCTTTTTGGGGAAATGCAGGGTAAGGGAAACAGGGCAGGGGCCGTGGTGGCGATGGATCGCTTTTTTCAGATCCTCGATTTTCCTGCGGTTTACCCGGTCCGCATAGAGCATGATTCTGGTGGCGGCGGTGAATTTTTTCAGGGCGTCTGCCAGGGTGTCCACGGTGTCGGCAATGATCTTCGCTTCACCCTCCTCTTCATTCTGCAGGACCCCCTGAACCACCAGCGGCATATCATCCCGGATGATGTGGGCGCACTCGGCAAAGGCCTGGGAGAAGATAATGACCTCGACACTGCTTGAGGTGTCTTCCAGGGTGATGAAAGACATGAGCTCGCCCTTTTTATTTTTGATGTCCTTCCTGCTTTTGACCAGGCCCCCCACCCGCACGGCCGAGCCGTCAGAGCGCTGGGGCAGTTCGGTGATTTCACTGTCCGTCGCCTGTTTGAGTTCATCGCGGAAGTCATCCAGGGGATGGCCGGTAATATAAAAACCAACGGTTTCCTTTTCCGCCGCCAGTAAGTCCTTTTTGTTCCACTCGGGGATATCCGGCAGGGCAATGCTGGTGGATTTCTCCTTGGTGGTCAAGGGCATGATGGAAAAGAGCGAGAGCTGGCCGCTTTCCTTGTCGCGCTGGGCCGCCTGGGCCTGCTCCATGGCCTGGTCGAGAATGGCGAAATGCTGGGAGCGTTTTGCCCCGAGGGAATCAAAGGCCCCGGCCTTGATCAGGCTTTCGATCACCCGGCGGTTCACCTTGCGGGAGTCGACCCGGGAACAGAAATCCCCCAGGGACTTGTATGGCCCGTCTTTTCTGCGTTCCTCCATGATGGAATCAAGAGCCGCCCCGCCCACATTTTTCACCGCGGCCAGGCCGAAGCGGATCCGGTCGTTGATAACGGTGAAATCCTGGTTGCTTTCATTGATGTCCGGCGGCAGCACATCGATCTGGTGATCCTTGCATTCATTGATGTACTTGACCACCTTGTCCGTGTTGTTGACGTCGCAGGAGAGCAGGGCGGCCATGAACTGGGCCGGGTAATGGGCCTTGAGATAAGCGGTCTGGTACGAGATCAGGGCGTAGGCGGCGCTGTGGGATTTATTGAAGCCGTAGCCGGCGAATTTGGCCATCAGATCGAAAATATTTTGCGCCTTGTCCAGGGGCACATGGTTTTTCTCCGCCCCTTTCATGAACTTGCCGCGCTGTTCCTCCATGACCGCCGGGATTTTCTTGCCCATGGCGCGCCGCAGGTTGTCGGCATCGCCTAGGGAATAACCGGCCAGCACATTGGCGATTTTCATGACCTGTTCCTGGTAGACGATCACCCCGTAGGTTTCCTTGAGGATCGGTTCAAGCTGGGGCAGCGGGTAGCTGGCCACCATTTTGCCGTGCTTGGTGTTGACAAAGTCGTCCACCATGCCGCTTTCCAGCGGGCCCGGCCGGTACAGGGCGACAAGGGCGATGAGATCGGTGAAGACCTCCGGTTTCATCTTCATGAGCAGCTGCCGCATGCCCGAGCTTTCCAGCTGAAAAACGCCCAGGGCATCACCCTTGCACAGCAGGTCGTAGGTCTTCGGGTCGTCCATGGGAATGGCATTGATATCAAGGGGTTCCCCTCGTTCCTCCTTGATCAGTTTCAGTGCCCGGTCAATGACGGTAAGGGTTTTCAGACCGAGGAAATCGAATTTGATCAGCCCGGTCATCTCGGTGTACTTCATGTCATACTGGGTGAGCACCTCGCCCTTGGGGCCCTTGCATACCGGCAGGTACTCCACCATCGGTTGCGGCGAGATGACCACGCCGGCCGCGTGGATGGAGGTGTGGCGCTGCAGGCCCTCCAGCACCATGGCGATATCGAGCAGCTGTCGTACCTGTTCATCGCGCTGATACAGATCCTTCAGGCGCGGTTCCTGTTCCATGGCCTTTTTGATGGTCATTTTCAG
>Ga0172380_10002365_pt1 | contig 29306 bp, 23 predicted proteins | sample Leawe162metaG_FD_119747 | JGI IMG/M metagenome (GOLD analysis project Ga0172380, IMG submission 119747) | Leachate microbial communities from a municipal landfill in Southern Ontario, Canada - Leachate well 162 metaG | ecosystem: Engineered > Solid waste > Landfill > Unclassified | place... | reverse complement strand
GACCTTCGCCAACCACACGGTCCTGCCAGAGATCGCGGTGGCCAAGATCCGCAAGGACGCGCCGTTCGACAAGGCCTGCTACATCGGCTGCGGCGTGACCACGGGCGTGGGGGCGGTGGTCAATACGGCCAAGGTCGAGGCGGGCGCCAACTGCGTCGTCTTCGGCCTGGGCGGCATCGGGCTGAACGTCATCCAGGGCCTGAAGATGGTCGGCGCCGGCATGATCATCGGCGTCGACATCAACCCGGATCGCGAGGAATGGGGCCGCCGGTTCGGCATGACCCACTTCGTCAATCCCAAGACCATCGACGGCGATGTCGTCCCGCACCTGGTGGCCCTGACCGATGGGGGCGCGGACTACACCTTCGACGCCACCGGCAATGTCACGGTCATGCGCCAGGCGCTGGAGGCCTGCCATCGCGGCTGGGGCGAGAGCATCATCATCGGCGTGGCGGAATCGGGCAGGGAGATCGCCACCCGCCCGTTCCAGCTGGTCACCGGCCGCGTCTGGAAGGGCACGGCCTTCGGCGGCGCGAGGGGCCGCACAGACGTGCCCCGGATCGTCGACTGGTACATGGACGGCAAGATCCAGATCGACCCGATGATCACCCACACCATGCCGCTGGAAGACATCAACAAGGCCTTCGACCTGATGCACGCGGGGGAGAGCATCCGGTCGGTGGTGGTGTTCTGAAATTTGCGACGAGGACAGGGCGCGGGATTGGCGCCGAACCACCTCAATCGGATTTCCATCAATGGAACTTTGGCGCGATTTGACCGCATCCGCTGGAGCCTCGGCGCGCGATAATTCCCTGTTCGAGTTTTGGCGTCTGGCTGCCGGAGCCGAACCGCTAAGTGGCGGAAATAACATCGACTTTCGCCGTTTCCCGATGGCCAAACTCGCCCGAAAAGCCCCCGAAAACCATCCCAAATTTCGCGGGAATCCCTGTTAACAGGGAAACTGCGCTAGATCGCGGACGCGCGGAGACGCTCTCGGCCAAAGCCGCGAAACTGCGCGTAAGAGCCGGCGGAAGCCGTCGGCGTACGGCGGATGCAGGGGGAATAGGCCCGGCTTTACGGGGCCTTGTGGCGGGCTGATCTGGCTGGAGACCAAAGCGCGGGGTCGATGGCGGTGCTGGCAGGCTAACGCTAGCCTTTCTCCACTTTGGCCCCCTACGGTGCGGCCAGCCGGGGAGGGACCATGCGGCCGATCTCATTCAAACGGCATCGGTTCCCGCCGGACGTGATCCGTCATGCGGTCTGCCTGTATTTCCGGTTCACCCTGAGCATCCGCGACGTCGAGGAATTGCTTGCGCAGCGGGGCGTCGAGGTCAGCTGAGAAGCCATTCGATGCTGGGTCAACAAGTTCGGTCCGCTCATCGCCGCGAACCTGCGCCGGCGCCGCGGGCCGCCGACCGGTCGCTGGCATCTGGACGAGATGGTGGTCAAAATCGCGGGCAGGCGGATGTACCTCTGGCGCGCGGTTGATGACGAGGGGGAGGTGCTGGACGTCCTGGTCCAGAAGCGTCGCAACAAGGACGCGGCGCTGAACCTGCTTCGGAAACTGCTTCGCAATTAGGGCATCCATCCGGAGACCATCACCACGGACAAGCTGGCGTCATACCGCGCCGCGGCCCGTGATCTGGGCCTGGCGAGCCGCCACCGGCCAGGCGGGATGCGCGAAAACAACCGGGTTGAAAACTCCCACCTGGTCATCCGGCGACGAGAGCGAAAGCTGCAGAAGTTCAAATCGCAGGGCTCAGCCCAAAAGTTCCTTGCCTGCCACTCCGCCGTCTACAACACCTTCAATATCCAACCCCACCTGATCTCCCGACCAAGTCTCCGGATCCTGCGCGCCCGAGCCGACCGGGCGTGGGAAGCCGCGACCGTCGCCGCCTGATCCACGGGAAGGGGAGGGGTCATTCCGGCGGGGCCAACTTAACGTGTCAGTTCCGAACCGCCCCCCTCGGGGGGCGCCGTTGTCGATGAGTGATCGGCCAAAAGCCTCATGCGGGCCTGGGATGATTACGCATCAGAATCTCAACCCGATGCGCAGGTTCCCGCTGAACTCGGCGTCCCCATCGCCGCCAACGAATCCGGCTTGTCCCGCAACCGACCAGTTGCCCCCCAAATCATACGCAGTGCTGACCTGTATCTCCGCAGCTGTTACCGCGCCGCGCGCGGCACGCACTGTGAATGCCTGTGCCGATCCCGCCATTTTCAGGTTCGCGCTCGCGTTACTGCGATCTCCAGTGACCATGCGGGCCGACAGGTCGATGTATCCCGAGGCGCTTGTGGCCCGCGCGAATCCGCCGATACCGAAGCGCGTCCAGTCGTCGCTGTTGCGTCCAGCGGACAATGCCAGCGCGTCAGCGTCGCGTTCGCTGAAACGATCTAGGCTGCTGGACGCATAGTTGATGCTCGCGGCAGGACCAAAGACCACCTTGCCGCCGCTGAAACCATAGCGGAGATCGAGCGAAAGCGCAGTGGTCCGCACGTCACTGTTGGCGCGAGCGGTACGGTCGATCGTACCGAAACTGATCCTTCGCGCGACATCCGCATCGGCCTGGGAATGGACACCGGTCGCCAGCGCGGTGAAACCAGCTGATCCGGCGCCGTAGCGAGCATAACCCCCCAGGTGCCAGCTATCCACTTCGGCACGAGATGCGCGCGCCGCCAGCGCGACATCGCCGCTTTGCCACCCACCACCGACCCCGACCGCCCAGCCGTTCGCTTCGCCGCGATAGTCGGCGCCCAGTTCATCGCCGAGTCCGTCAACCTTGATCTGGCCACCGTTGCCGTCACCAGCAACCCGACCGTCATGGCTGATCAGACCGCCCCAGACGCCGACGCCCTCGACCAAACCGCTATAGCCGCGCATTGAGAATTGCCTGGCCAGACCGATCGCCGCGCGCTGTCTCGCATCGAGAAGGCTGGCATAAATCTCGCCTGAGCTCGCGTCGAAGGCGCTGCGCGCGCTGTTTTCGTCGAGCATCAAAAGGTCATTGTACACGGCGAGGGCATCGGAACCGCCAGTGCGGTCGAGCACCTTTAACGCGTCTGCGGCCTGCCGTTGGTTGAACGTCAGCGCGACGTCGGGGAACGTCCGGATCTGGGAGATGGTGATCAACGCGCCGGTCGGGTCATAGCCAAGCGTGAAGTCCAGAAATGCCGACGTCTCGGTCAGACCCGCGAAGGTTCCGGTCAGGCCTCCCGTCGCGTTGAGAATGCGGAAGACCGAGCCGTCGCGATAATCGGTCTCTGGGTCGAGCGTGGTTATCGCGACCGTGCCGCCTTCCAACGTCGCGCGCCCCCCTGCGAGGATGCGGTCACCGCCACCCGCGGCAGCCAGATCGACGGCATAGGTCGAGCCTGCACGGAATATGACATCCCCTGTGACGTTCAGGCTTCCGATGGCGCCGCCAGGCGAAACCCGTCCGGCCACATCGAGCGCCCCGACGCGGCCTGTACCGATGAGGGTCGCCGGAGCCTGGACGATGACGTTGCCGCTCAGCGTGCCGGTGACGGCCAGCGTCCCCCTACTGACCGTCGTCGCCCCGGTATAGCTATGCACACCCGACAGGGTCAGTGTGCCTGGTCCGCGTTGTTCGAGCGATCCGGCCCCTGAGACGACCCCGGCGTAATCGAACGTACCCGCGCGGTTGAAGACGAGGCTGCCATTGTTGACGATGTCGCCGCCAATCGAGCCCGTCGCGCCGCCCGCGCCGATCTGAAGCGTACCGTTGCTGATCGTCGTGCCCCCCGTCGGGGCTGCGGTTCCCGTCAGGATCAGCGTGCCGAGATCGGTCTTTTCGATCGATGCGCCGCCGATCAGGTTCGACGCGATCGTTGTGCTGATGCCAGCTCCCGCCGCCGTGCCATCGCCGACGCGCAGCACGATCGGACTGGTGCCCAGCGAAAGATCGCCGCCCTCGACGCGATAACCGTTCGTGGCGAACTGCAGGCCACGGGCGATGGTGACGGCGCCCGGCGTCGTATCGACAGTGACAACTCCTCCGGCGCCACTAAAGATCAGCAGTTGCCCCGGATCGTACACGCCGTTCGCCTCGCCGGTCGAAACCGTCCAGTTTTGGCCCGTTGTCGTCCATGTGCCGGCGCCACCATCGATCGCGCGATTGGCCACCGTGTTCCCGCCATCCCAGAAGCTGAAGCTGCTGAACGACGGCGCAGGCGCTCCGACCACCAGATTGATCTGCTGCGCGACCGATGTCTGAACAGTCAGGTCCGTCGGAGCAAAACCAGTTGGCGTCGTGCCGATGGTCAAGCCGTTGTCGGTCAGCGTGCCTTTATAGATTATCAACCGATACAGCCCCTCCCCAAAGCCGCCGACGCTGGCGACGTTGAGCGTGCCATCGAGCGTCAGATTTCCCGCCGTGTTGATGTTGCCCAAGGTGATGAGATCGCTGCCGACGCCGGGGGTTCCGGGCGCGCCAAGCTCGAAATTCAGCACCGACGCGGCGGTCAGCGACAGATTGCCGAGTGTCAGCGCGCCGACGCCGCGACTGCCCGGCGCGATGATGCCGTCGGTGACCGCGACCGATGCCTCCACCGTGCCGGTCCCGCCCAGTGTGCCGCCGCCAGACACTGTCACGTTGGAGGCACGCAGACGCCCGTTCGACAGCAACGTCCCGCCGCTTACGTCAATCCCGGTAACGGTGCTGCCCCCCGGATTGGCGGCAGTCAGAATCGTGGCGCCTGAGCGGTGCAGGACGCGCCCGTTGCCGCTGATCGTCGCACTGACGACAAGGTCGGGTCCCGTGTGGTTGAACACCAGGCGCGAGTTGGGTTCGGAGATTGTGATGCTCTGCGCGGCGAGCGTTCCCGCGGCGCCTGCGGCTTCCCCGTCGGCGCCGCCTATGTTCAGGACGCCGTTCTGCGATATGCTGATCGTCTGGGCGGACAATGCCGTGCCGCGCAGCGTGGCCAGTCCTGCCACGGTGTAACCGGTCGCCACTGTGATCGTGCTGTCGTCCGCAACCAGCGTGGCGCCTCCGATCACGCCCAGGCCACCCACGCTGGTCACCATGCTGCCATTGCGCAGCGTCGCCGCGCCTTCGACAGAAATGGTATTAAATGAAATCTCGCCGCCGTTCTCGACCAACAGGGCGCCGTCGAGTTCAAGTCTCGATCGCGAAGACAGCAGCGACCCCGGGCCATTGATATTGATCGCGCTGCCTACCCCCACGAAATGCGTCGTGCTGTCCGTGCCGGTCACGCGGCCACCGTCGAGGATGTTGAGCGTTCCCACGCCTGCATTGGCGCTGCGGTTTCCCAAAAAGATCGCGGCAGCGCCGTGATCGATCAACGACCCCGCTCCAGTCACGGTAACAATGCCAACCGACCGATCGGCAGTCCCGATCTGTAGAGAGTTTCCTCGCAGCACCGCGCCCGCCGCAACGGTCAGATTGCCGCGCGAACTAAGCTGTGGCGCGACGAAAATCTGATTGACCGCCGTTACCAGCGTGCCTGCGCCGGTGATTAGCATCGTGCCGTCGCCCGCTGTGCCATCAATCTGGCCACCGCCGACACCCACCGTACCGGTTCGCAATATACCGCCGCCGCGGACGGTCAATGTCGCGGCGGAATTCGGCCCGACAAGCAGCCGGTCGGCCGAAACATCATCTCCGCTATCGACGACCGGCGCTGTTGCCGTGGTGTTGATTGTCACAACGGTGCCGGCAGGGGGCGGCGCAACTCCGCCGGACCAGTTGCCCCCATCGGCGTAGTCGTTGCTGACGGCCCCGGTCCATGTCTGCGCAGACGCTGCTTGCGGCATGGAAACCAACGCGGCTCCGATGATCAGGGCGCAGGCCGATGTGGTCTGAAGCAGGCAGCGGTTGGCGATTGGTTTGCGCAGCAACATGGCGGATCCCTGAAAAGCAAGGTCGCGAGAGGCGACCGTCTTGACGGGTGGCGTGCCGAAAGCGGGGCTCCGATGAAATCGGGAAAGTTGTGGCAAGCCGTCGCAAATCGTTGCGCGCACCGGTTCGGCCTCGACAAAACTGCAGACCGCTCGGATACGACCATGGCTGCGAGGGCGCGAGCGTGACCGGACTGAGCGAAATCTACGACGCCGCATTCGACCGTCGGCGTTTTCCGGCGATGCTGGAGCGCCTCACCCCGACCGAGCTCAGGGTGCTGCGTGATGCATTGGAACAGGGCGACCTGGCCGGTATCGGCAGGCGCCTGGGAATGGCCGCGCCGACGGCCCGCACGCATCTGCACCGTATCTACGAAAAGACCGCGACGCGCAGCTTTGCGGGGCTGTCGAACCTCGCCTACCGCTTCGGCCAAATCGACGCGGGGTAAACGGATGGTGGATGTGACCGGGCACGCTTTCCTCTAAACTACAGTTGAGGGCGTCGGGAAGGTCGCGCCGCTGTACAAGGCGTGGAATGATGGAAATTATCCTGCCCCCAAGCCCGTCGCGCGGCGCGGCGCAAGCCCGACTGGACGGATGGAAATCCATCGCCGCCTATTTCGATCGCGACCGCACGACCGTGATTCGCTGGGCGCGCGAACGCGCCCTGCCGGTCCACCGCCTTCCGGGCGGCAAGACCGCGACCGTCTATGCGCTGCGTGAAGAACTTGATCGCTGGGCGGGACCGGCCAGGCCCGAAGAGGCGCAGCCGGCTGTGACGCCAATGGAAGAGGCGGCCCCCCGCCAGGACACGAGTCCATCGCGCCGTTGGATGAGCAGTATGGCTGTTGTGCTCGTGTTGGGTCTGACGTCTGCTTTGGTGGTCGCGCCCGGGACCCACGAAGCGAGGTCCGGGTCCGCTCCATCGACGCTTGGCCTGCCCGCCGATCCGCTTGTCGCGCGCGATTTCCTGGCGGCACGGGATCTCACTGCCAGTCGCGATGCGTTGGGCCTCGAAGAGGCTATCGCCCTGCTTGAAAATGTCGTCGAAGCCGCGCCAGGCTATGCCCCCGCCCAGGCAAGCCTCGCCGAGGCGCTTCTGCTGTCGCGCGAATTCGGTATGCGCAGCGATGCGGATGCCTTTCCGCGCGCGCGCGCCGCCGCACGCATGGCGGTGCGGCTTGCCCCGGATCTGGCGTCGGGGCACCGTATGCTCGGCTTCATCGCCTATTGGGCGGACCACGATATCGAGGAGGCCAACGGTTCGTTCCGCCGGGCGCTGGAACTCGATCCCAACGACGCGCTGTCACACTTCTGGCATGGCAATATTCTCTCGGATCACGGTGATCATGCCGCTGGATTGAAGGCGCTGAACCGCGCTCGATTGCTGCTTCCCGGCTCCGTAGCGATCGCCACCGATTTCGCCTGGGCGCAGTGGTCTGCGGGAGATGACACGGCCGTGGCGACGCTACAGGCCATCGCACAGCGCAATCCCGATTTCGCGGTGGCGCAAGATTGTCTGGCCGAAATAGCCCTCGTGGACGGCGATCTCGCGGGCTATGTTCGGCATTTCGATCGCTTTGCCGAGCTGCGGCGCGACCACGGTCTGCAACGCCGCGCCAACGCGTTGAATTCAGCCCAGAGGCAGGGCCAAACCGCCCTGCGTGAAGAGGTCATGGAGCAGGCGCTTGCCGAAATTGCTTCCGACGGCAGCCGCACTCACATTCATCCGGCGGTTATCGCATCGACAGCGGGTGATCGTGAAGGCTTGCGCGCCATCCTGCTGCGTGCCGACCATCGCAAGGAGAGGTGGGGCCATGCGGGGCTTACGCTGCGATTGGCGGACACATGGCGGTCCGATCGCGAGATATCACGCCTGATCACTCTCCGGCAGTCCGGTCGACGTTCCTGACGGTCGTGTCCCCGGACGTGGTGTAACTCGCCGGCGGTGGTCATCCGCCGTTGCCCCCCACTTCCGCGCCGGCCCATATGGCTGGTGGCCAGCCAATGAAAACAACCACTTAATGGCTAGCGGTGCTATCAGTCAGCGAAGCGTAGGTGTGATTTCCGACAATGTCGGTTGGCGCGATTTGTCGCCCGTCCAGTGTTGGCTCTGCGCCGGGAGGGGACCAAGAAATCGGTCCCCTCGAAGTGGCCGTGGACGAAGCGGTGCGGCCGGGGCGCCGACCGCTGTTCGTCGAGGTCGATCACCGGCTTGCCGAAGAAGGCGTCGTCCGACCAGCCGCGCGGGGCGGCGGCCCCCAGCAGCGGGGCGATTGCCGGAAACAGCAGCAGCAGGCGGCGGGAGACGTCCATCGGGGTTCCCGCCGCCGTCCGCCTACCAGGCCTTACGGAACTGCAGGCCATAGAGCCGGGGCTGGCTCCAGCGCTTGTTGGTGGCGCTGGCGAAGTTGACGTACATCTCGTTGGTGGCGTTGTCGGCGAAAGCCGCGACCTGCCAGCCGCCGAAGTCGAAGACGACCCGCGCGTCGATTACGTCGTACTCCGACAGTAGGGGCGTGCCGGCGATCTCCTGGACCCCGCCGCGCTGGCCGCGATAGGCGAGGTTGAAGGCCACTGTCGAGGCGCCCACGAAGGGGTGGCGGAAGTTGACCGAAGCCGAGGTCACCCAGTCCGGCACCTGCGGCATGGTCGATCCCTGGAACGCCCCGGAGACGATCTCGCCCTCCTGGCGCGAGGCGCCCAGGCTGACCCGCAGGTCGCCGGCCCCGACCTGGAAGCGGCCATCGATCACCCCCTCGATGCCCCAGGCTTCGCCTTCGCCGGCGTTGACCATGAAGGATGTGGCCGCCACCGGGCAGGTGGGGTTGGTGATCCGGCAGCCGTTGTCCAGCTGGACCAACAGGTCCTCGGTCATGGTTTGGTAGCCGGCCAGCTCGACGTAGATGTTGCGGCCGATGTTGCCCTTGAACCCGACCTCGTAGGTGGTCGACTGCTCGTCGCCGAAGCCGGCGATAACCGGCGTCGGGGCGCGCGGATCACCGAGGTCGCGGTTGTAGCCGCCCGTGCGATAGGCGGTCCCGACCTTGCCGTAGGCCAGCCAATCGAAGGGCAGCCTGTAGGAGGCGATCAGGTTGTAGCTGACGTTCTCCGATTCCAGAGTGTCGTCGATCCGGAACCGGGCGCCAGAGGAGGTGTTGGTCCGGAGGTCGAACCGCTCGGTGTAGAAGTCCTTGGAGTCGGAGGCGAAGCGCAACTCGGCCCCGACGTTGAACGCCGGGGTGACGTCGTAGTTGAGCGTGCCGTAGAGCGCCCTGGAGTCGATCTGCATCCGGGCCGGCTGACGGGTGCCCGTCGTGGGTTGGGCCAGGGTCGGGGTGCGGGTATTGTACTGCCTGTAGTCATCCTTCACTCGCAGCAGCTCGAACCCGACCATCCAGTCGAAGCCGTTGATCTTGTTCCCGAGCAGATGCAGGTCCTGGTACAGGGTCTCGACTCGGTCGTTGGACTGCTGGGCGGTGTTGACATCGACCGTCAGGCCGCCGCCGGTGGCGCGGATCGCCGCCAGGGTCGGCGGATCGACGCCGTCGCCGTCGAAAGCGTTCTGGGTGTAGCGGATGCGACTGGCGGACACCGAGACCAGCTCGCCCCAACCAAAGTCGTAGTTCACCGACAGCACCGCCCCGGTGATCTGCTGCTTGGCCCGCGAGGGCGAGTTCCAGTGGTAGGTCTGCTTCTGCTCGGTGAAGCCGACCGGGAAGGCGGCCTGTGGCGGGATGTCCAGCTGCCAGTTCAGCGCCGGCAGCGAGGCGACCTGGTTCTCAAGCAGGAAGTTGACCTCCAACGACTCGCTGGTGAAGCGCATCTGTCCGCGGACGATGTTGCCTTCTTCATGGTCGAAATACTCGTCGCGGGTGGCGTTGTAGAAGAAGCCGCCCTCCTGGTCGAAGTATTGCCCGCCCAGCCGGATCGCGAAATTGTCGTTGACCTTGTGGTTGTAAACCCCCTGGACCATGGCGTTCTCGTTGTTGACGCCGTATTTCAGGTCGATGAAGCCGCCGGTCTCGAACTTCGGCTTCTGGGAGATGATGTTGATCGCGCCGCCGACAGCGTTGCGGCCGTAGAGGGCGCTCTGGGTGCCGCGCACCACCTCGGCCCGCTGCACGTCGAACAGGTCGATCCGGGCGAAGTTTCGCCCTCCCAGCAGGCCGCCGCCGACATAGACCCCATCGCGATACAGGCCGATGCCCGATTCCGCGAACGTCCCGCGGCTGGTGCCCGAGGCCCGCACCGAGGTCTCGGCCGTGGTCGGCGAACTGGTGTTCAGGTAGCGGACCCCCGGGATGCCTGCGAGCAGCTTCTCTGGATCGGAAACGCCGCCCCGGGCCAGCAGGGCCTCCTCGTCGATCACGCTGGCGGCGGCCGGAACGTCCTTCAACCGCTCGCTGCGGCGGCGGGCGCTGATCAGCACTTCGCCGACCACCGTCGGTTCCGTTGTCGCCGCTTCCGGGGTCGCCGGAGCCGGCGCTGTTTGGGCTTGGGCCTCCATGGCGACCATCGCCACGGCCATGGCCGCACTGGCAAGCAACATCTTCCGCATCACGCTTCCCCCATTTTTCCCGCGCCCGTTCGCGCCCGCCGCCGCCATTCTTAGCGCCCGGCGTGCGGCGCGGATGTCGCGCCGCCATGACCCGCATATTTATTCTATTCAATCGCCTTTGTATAGACCGAAAGATTGAATAAATAGACAACCCCTGATTTCACGGGTTTTTCTGGGGCTCGCGGAGGGAAAAGGGCCGCCCAGCGCTGCGGGCGCCGGACGGCAGGGTGAAGCGCGGCTTCCAGTCGAAACCCGCGCCCCAGGGAGGTCGGGCGGCGGCATCCGCTCCGTCGCCGCCCAGCTCGCTACATAGCGCGCCAATCGGCCAATTACAACAATGCGAATGAGAACCGACGAATAGTTTGACAAAATAATCGAGGCGAGACAGGGTTCCCTCCGCCGCGAGCGCACCAAGAGGCGCTGGGTTCAGGAGGAAACATCATGAGCGTCACAGCCAATCTCTCGATCACCGATGTCGGGCGGATGTACACCTATGTCGCGGGCGGTACGCCGGTCACCGCCGAGCGAACCATCGAGTTCGACGTCTTCGCGCCCAACACGCCGGGGAATTATCCGGTCATCTTCTGGAGTCACGGCCACCGCGCCCCGACCTCGGGCGAATATTTCAACCTCCCGCAGGCCTGGGCCGACGCCGGCTACATCGTGGTCGTGCCGACCCACCTCGATAGCTTCGACAATCCCCAGCAGGGCGGCTTCTTCGACGACCGCTTCCCGCTCGATCAGCCGGAATGGTCGGTGCACCGGGCCCAGGATATGTCCTTCGCCTTCGACGAGTTCGCGACGATCCTTGCCGACCTCAACGCCACCACCGGCGGCGGCTATACGGCCGATCTCTCCGACGCCACCGTGGCCGGCCACAGCCATGGCGCCTTCACCGCCGCCATCCTGACGGGCGCCCAGAGCACCCATGCGGAATTCGCTGGCCTCGCCGATCCCGATTTCAAGCAGGCTGTGCTGATGTCGCCGCAGGGCGCGGTCGGGGCCAGCAGCTGGCACGGCTTCTACTACAACTCGCCGACCGACAACTCCTGGGTCAATGTCACGACTCCGACCCTGATCCTGACCGGCACGGCCGACAACGGCACCGACGACCAGACCTACCAGGACCGACTGGACGGCTTCGAGTACGCCCCGACCACGGCCCACTACGCCATGGTCATCAATGGAGCCAACCACCTCGACATGGGCGGCGGCGCCGACCCCGCGGTCCTGGCCGAGGTCCTGGCGGCGGCCACCACCTTCACCGACGCCTACGTCAAGAACAACGCCACCGCCAAGGCGGCGCTCAACGACGTCGAGGCCTGGCAGGCGACCCACCCGCTGGTTCGCGAGGTCTACGAGAAGGCCGGGACCGCCAACGGCGGAACCGACAATGGCAAGGGTTTCCTGTCCGGCGGGTCCAGCGCGGACACGCTCACGGGCTCGGTTACCGGCGACAAGATCCACGGTCTTGCCGGGAAGGACACGATAGACGGCGGTTCCGGTGATGACTTCCTGTTTGGCGGGGCGGGGGCGGACTCGCTCACCGGTGGCGTCGGCAACGACATCTTCGACTACAACGCCACCAGCGAGACCGGCACGGGCGCGACCACGCGGGACAAGATCATCGACTTTCGCGACGCGGGCGCCGACAAGATCGATCTGTCAGGCATTGACGCCATCGCCGGCGGAGCCAACGATGCCTTTACCTGGATCGGGACGGCGGCCTTCACGGCGGCCGGTCAGGCTCGGTATCTGGTGTCTGGGGGCAGCGTGATTATCCAGCTGAACACCTCCGGAACGTCCGGCGCCGAGGCGACCATCGAACTCGTGGACACCACCGTCGGCGTCGGCGTTGGACAGGTCAACAGCAACGGTTCGGACTTCTTTCTCTAGCCGGAACGGGCGCCCCCGCACGGTCGCGGGGGCCTCCCATTCCGGCTTCTGTATGGCGTAAGGCTTTGGAGAAACCGCAGTGAGCGAACAGACGGGACTGAACCGCCGAGCGGCCTTGGGATCGGGCCTGGCGAGCTGGGCGATCGCCGCCGCGCCGGCCTGCGCCTCGACGCCGTCGGCCCGGGGCGCGGTCGAAGTCCTCGACCGGATCGAGCTGGTTGATCCTGGCCGCAGGACCATCCCGACCCGCGTCTACCTGCCGGGCGGGGCGGGGCCCTTCCCCGTGGTGATCTTCAGCCACGGCTTCGGCGGCGACCTCGGGGCGTTCGCCAACACGGCGCGGACCTGGGCCGAAGCGGGCTATATGGTCATCAATCCCACCCACGCCGACTCGGTGCGCAATCCCGACCCGTCGGTCCCGGCCGACGACCGCGGGACCATGCGCGCCATCATCGCCGCTCGCGCTGGCGGCGGCGGTCGCGAGGGCCTGGTCCAGCTGCTCGAAAAGCCCTTCTACCTTGCCAGCCGCCTGGCTGACGTCGCCTTCCTGGCCGGCCGTCTGGCGGCCGGGGAGGGGATCCATCCGGCCCTGCACGCCAAGGCGCGGCCCGGCCCGTTGGGCATGGCGGGACACTCCTACGGCGCCTACACCACCGAGGTGATCGCCGGCGCCCGGCTGACCACCGCCTCACGCAATCCGGACCCCGCCCTCAGAGCCCGCTTCGCCGCCTGCATGGCGATCAGCGGCCAGGGCGCCGGCCGCATGGACCTGACCTCGGAGAGCTTCGCCGGCGTCGCCGGCCCGCTGTTCTCGATCACCGGCAGCCGAGACTTCGGCGCCGCGGCCGAGACGCCGCAATGGCGGCTGGAGCCCTTCTTCCAGAGTCCGCCGGGGCGCAAGTACGCCGCCCTGGTCGAGGGCTTCAACCACGGCGGTTTCGACCCGGCGGCCGGGACCGAGCCAGCCGATACCCTGCGTGCGTATCAGCTGGCCTTCTGGGACGCCTGGCTGCGCGGCGACGCGGGCGCGCAAGGCCGCCTCGCCCAGGCGGCGGCGGCCTCCCGCGAGACTGACCCCATCTGGCTGCGGACCCGATAGGAGCCTCGTCATGCCCTATTTCATGGCCCGCACCTTCGACAACGGCGGCTACTACGAGACTCGCCTGGTCCTGGCCGCTGGCGTCATCGCCCTGGCCCTGTGGATGTGGCGATCCGGCGGCGATCGCCGCTACCTGATCGCCTTCCTGTTCGGCGGCCTCTTCCAGGCCTTCATGGAATTCCTCATCGCCCAGGGCGGCCTGCGCGGCGCCGGCTATCTGTTACAGCTGTTCGGCCAGGCCGTGCCCAGACCCTGGGCCTTCCTGCTCCAGGGACTGGTCGAGGGCGGGCCACTGGCGGTGATGGCCTTCTGGTTCGCCGAGCTGCTGGGCGACCGCGCGCCGACGCGACGCTGGCTGCCCTATCTGGCCGCCCTGGCCGGGGTGGTCGGGCTCTCCATCGTGGTAGTCGCCACGGCCAGCGGCGATGCGCCCACCTCCGTGCGGCCAATCTTCCGCTGGGATTGGATCTGGTTCAGCCTGCTGGCCGGATCCATCGTGCTGACGGCGGTCTTCCGCCGGCTGGAGGGCCTGCGCCGGCTGGCGCTGTTCGCCGCCGGGGTGGTGGTCTACCTGATCGCCACCTACGAGCCGATGCACCTCGCCGGGGTGCGGTTGATCGTCGAGAAGACGGCGGCCGGGACTCCGGCGGCCAGCCTCTGGCCGCAGATCTGGGTGATGGCCTACTCCCACCTGGTCGAGGTGACCGGCAGCAAGCTGCACTACTTCGCCATCCCCCTGCTGCTGGGCCTGCTCGACCGGCGGGAGCGGACATGATCGTCTTCCTGCACGGCTGGCTGATGGACCCGTCGATGTGGGCCCCGGCCATGGCCCGTCTCGATCCGGCTCACCGCACCCTGGCCTTGCGCCAGCCGGCCCACGGCGGCGAGTCTGGTCCGGCCGCGCCGTGGTCGATGGCCGACTGGGCCGCCTGGGCCGAGCACCGCATCGCCGCCGCCGGCGACGAGCCGCTGATCCTGGTCGGCCATTCGATGGGCGGCATGCTGGCCCAAGCCCTGGCCGCCCGCCGCAAGCCGGCCGGCCTGGTGCTGGTCGGCACAACCGCAGAGGCTTGGCCGCCCGAGGTGCATCAAGCCTGGCTCGGCCTGGTCGCCGCCGCCGAGCACGCCTGGTCGCCGGACCTCGCCGACCAGATCGCCCCGATGCTGATGGGCCAGGCCTTCCTGAGCGACCGGCCTGACTGGCGCGCCCGTTGGGCCGGCGAGGTTCAGGGCTGGGACCGCACGGGTATGTCCAACCTCGCCGCCGCCGTCGCCGGCCGACCCGATATGAGTGAGGCCACGGGCAGCCTCGGCGTCCCGACCCTCGTCGTCCACGGCGAGGCCGACGTCGCCATCCCCCTCGCCGCCGGCCGCGACCTCGCCGGCCTCACCGGCGGCGACTTCCTTGCCCTTCCCGGCGTCGGCCACTGCCCGCCGCTGGAGGCGCCCGACGCCTTCGCCGAGGCCCTCGCCGCCTTCGTGGCCCGCACAACCCGAGACCCTCATGTTCGATAGCCCCCACATCTCCCTGGTCGATATCGTCGCCATCCACGCCCGCTTCCGGGGCGGCCGGACGGCCGTGATCTGCGGCGACCGGTCGGTCGATTGGCGCACCCTCCATGCCAACATCGACCGGGCCGCCGCCGCCTTCGCCCGCGCCGGCGTGACCGATGGCGACCGCGTCGCCCTGCTGCTGCCCAACAGCATCGCCGCCGTCGAGGCCATGCTGGGCGTTCTGCGTTGCGGCGGGGTGGTCGTGCCGCTGTCGGCCTTCCTCATGCCCGACGCCCTGGCCGCGATGATCGAGGACAGCGGCGCCAGGCTGTTCGTCTCGGCCGGGGTGCTGGAGCCTCTGGCCCGCGCCGCCGCCAGCCAGACCCGGGGCCTCGACGCCATGGTTGGTCTCGACTTTGCCGGCGATGGCTGGGTCCCGCTCGATGATCTGGCGGAGGGTGCGCCGCCGCTGCCGCCGCTGGCCCTTGGCGCCGGCGCGCCGATGAACATCATCTATTCCTCGGGCACCACCGGGATCCCCAAGGGCATTGTCCACAGCCACCAGACCCGCATCCACGGGGCGCTGGGTCTGGGCATGGAGTTCCGCATCGACAGCGCCTCGGTCACCCTGCTGGCGACGCCGCTCTACACCAACGGCACCTGGATGACCTGGCTGCCGACCCTGATCGCCGGCGGGGTCTGTGTGATCCTGGAACGCTATACGGCGGAGGATTTCCTCGATGCCGTCGCCGCCCACGGCGGCAGCCACGCCTTCCTGGTCCCGACCCAGATTCGCGGCATCCTCGACGCCCAGGCCCGCAACCCCCGCGATCTCTCGTCCTTGCGGATGATCGTCAGCGCCGGCAGCCCGATGCCCCGGCCGTGGAAGGAGGAGGCGCTCGCCATCTTCGGCGGCCGGCTGATGGAACTGTACGGCCTGACCGAAGGCATAGGCACGACCCTTCGGCCCGAGGACATGCTGGCCAAACCCGACTCCGTCGGCACCCCCATCGGCTCGACGGACATCCGCATCCTGACCAACGACGACCAAGTCGCCCCCGCCGGCGGGATCGGCGAGATCGTCGGCTATGGGGCCGGGCTGATGATCGGCTACCACAACCGCTCGGACGCAACCGAGGAGGCCATCTGGCGCGACGAACGCGGCCGCACCTTCCTGCGCACCGGCGACATCGGCCGGTTCGACGAGGACGGCTTCCTCTACATCCTCGACCGCAAGAAGGACATGATCGTCAGCGGCGGGGTCAACGTCTTCGCCATCGACATCGAGCAGGTGCTTCACGCCCATCCGCAGGTGGCGGACGTCGCCGTGGTCGGCGCGCCGCACCCCAAATGGGTCGAGGCGCCGGTGGCCGTGGTCATCCCGGCCGCCGGCGAGGTGATTGATCCGGAAGCGCTCCGCGCCTGGGCCAACGCCCGGCTCGCCAAGCACCAACAGCTCGACCGGGTGCTGCTTCGCACCGCCGACTTCCCGCGCAACGCGCTCGGCAAGGTGCTCAAGCGCGACCTTCGCGCCGCCCTCGCCTGACAGTTTCTTCAGAGTTCCAAATGTCCCAATCAGTATGGATCATCGGCGCCTTCTCCACGCCGTTCGGCAAGGCGCCGCAGACCTCCTTCAAGGCCTTCACCCGCCAGGCCTACGAGGGGGTGCTTGGCGACGCGCGCATGGAGGACGGCCGCGACATCGACGGCGCCTGGTTTGGCAACGCCGCGATGGGGGCGGTCGGCCAGTCTTCGATCCGCGGCCAGGTCTGCTTCATCCCCCTGGTCCGCGACGGCGGCTTTCCCGAGCGGGTCCCGGTGGTCAATGTCGAGAACGCCTGCGCCACCGGCTCGGCCGCCATCCAGGGCGCGCGCAACAGCATCCTGGCGGGCGAGAGCCGCATCGCCCTGGCGCTGGGCGTCGAGAAGCTGACCGACCCCAACGCGTCCGGCCCGCCCAACCTGGGCGGCGGCTCCGACATGCTCGATCCCGAGGAGATGATCGCCTATTTCGCCGCCCTGGCCGAGCGCTCCGGCAAGACCTTCGCCCCCGGTCTCGGCCGGTCGCTGTTCATGGACACCTACGCCATGCAGGCGGCCTTCCACATGGCCCGCTGGGGCACGACCCAGGCGCAGATCGCCGCCGCCGCCGCCAAGACGCACAACTTCGGCGCCCTCAACCCTCTGGCCCAGTACCGGTTCGAGACCACGGTCGAACAGGTGCTGGCGGACCGCCCGGTGAGCTATCCCCTGACCCGTTCGATGTGCGCGCCGATCGGCGACGGGGCGGCAGCCGTGCTGCTCTGTTCCGACGACGTCCTGGCCGGGCTCGATCCGGAGGTGCGCGACCGGGCCGTGCGCATCCGCTCCATCGGCGTCTCCGGCGGCAAGTACCGCGACCCGGAGGAGCCTTCGCTCAGCCGCTTCGCCGCCGACCGCGCCTATCGCGCCGCCGGCGTGGCTGCCGCCGACATCGACGTCGCCGAGGTCCACGACGCCACCTCGTTTTCCGAAATCTATCAGTCCGAAATGCTGGGCTTCTGCCCCGAGGGCGCGGGCGGCCGGTTTATCGAGGACGGCGGCGGGACCCTGGACAGTCCGGTGGCGATCAATACCTCCGGCGGCCTGGTCTCCAAGGGCCATCCGATCGGCGCCACCGGCTGCTCGATGACCTGCGAGCTGGTCACCCAACTGCGCGGCGAGGCCGGCCCGCGTCAGAAGCCCGGCGCCCGCCTGGGCCTGGCCGAGAACGGCGGCGGCGCCATCGGGTTCGACGAGGCGGTCTGCTACGTCTCGATCCTGGAGAAACCCTGATCGCGCGGGATCAGCCCGTTGACGAACAGGTCTGAAAAGGCCGCCGAGATCTCGGCCGGACTGTGCCGGCCGGACGGCGAGTACCATTTGGGCACCCAGTTGATCGCGCTGATCAGCGCCAGCCGCGCGATCCGTACGTCCAGCGGCCGGATCGACCCGTCGGCGATGCCCAGCCGCAGGATGTCGGCGCCGAACCGCTGCAGCGCCTGGCTCCGCCGATGCACCTCGTCCTGGTGCTCGGGGGTCAGCGACTTCAGCCTGGCGAAATTGGCCAGCGGACCCAGCGGCCCGGCGTGCAGCGCGATCATCGAGCCGATGTAACGGGCGAACTTGGCCACCCCGTCGCCAGGCTCCCGCTCTATGGTCTGCAGCACCTGCTCGATCAGGTCGAGCGAGCGGGAGTAGCAGCCGTAGAGCAGCTCCTCCTTGCTGCTGACGTAGTGGTAGAGGGCGCCCTTGCTGACCCCGAGGTGGTCGACGATCTTGTCGAGGTTGCTGTTGTCGTAGCCGTTCTGGTTGAAGAACAGCGAGGCGGCCTTGAACAGCGCCTCGCGCCGCAGGCCGGCCTGGAAGCTGCGGCTGAAGACGTCCTGGGTCTCGGGGGGCGCCGTCGAGATCATCACCGGCGCCGGCCAGTCCCGGGCCGCCGGGCCCGCCGGCCGGATACCGTGCAGGAACAGGTCGGTATAGGCCTGGCCGAGCTGGTTGGCGGTCAGCGGCCCGCGGCTGGGCCGCCACCAGACCAGGGTCCAGTTGAGCACCCCGATGATGCCCAGGCTGGTCAGGTGGGAATTGGTCGGCCGCAGGCTGCCGTCCTTCGCGCCTTCCTCAAGGATGGCGCGGACGAAGGCGTCGTGTTCTCGGGCCAGCCGCAGGATCTCGACCTTGTGGGGATCCGACAGCAGGGTGACGTCACTGACGAAGGTCACCATTGGCCCGTTGTCGTCGAGTTGCAGGGCTATGTATTTTTCGAGCTTGGCGCGGCCGTCGCCGGCCGAATTGACCGCCTGTTCGGCGTGTCCGCGGCCGATTTCACAGGCCCGCTGGTAGCATTTGTAGACCAGCTCTTCCTTGTTCTTGAAGTAGTAGTAGAGCGAGGTCTTGTTCAACGAGAGCTTGGAGGCGACGATCTCCAGCGAGGCATTGGTCAGACCGTCCTCGTTGATGGTGTCGGCCGCCGCGGCCAGCACATCCAGCCGCCGATCGTCGAACTGCGAAGGCCGCCCCCGACCCCGGTGGCCAGTGGGCGCTTCGCTGGTTTCGGACTTCAGGGTGGACTTTCGCAACGCGCGGGGGCCTCGGGTTTGACGATGGACGGACATCGCATCGGGCGCGCCGTGGAGACCGATCATGGATAGCCGGTCCCGCCCTCCATAGTCCAACAATCGGTCGCTGGAAATTATTCAATTACTGGGAATGTTTTTATCTTGAATAGACAATAATTCGAGACCAGGGTCGTCGGCGGAGGATCTTGAGAGTGAACCGACGCGGCGCGCTTCTGGGCATGGCGGGGGCAGGGCTGGTCCCGGCCGGTTGTGGGCGCGCCGTTGTGCGCGATGGCGAGGAGACCTGGAGCGAGTCGGCGATGGTGCTCTGCTTCACCCCCGACCTCGCCAACGGCCTCAGCCTGCGGATCTCCCGCTATCCCGACATCGGCGTCACTTGGCTGTGGTGCCATATGCTGGTCCACGGGAAGCTGTTCAGCTTCACCGAGCGCCGGCTGGCCTGCCGACCAAATCACAACCGCCCCGAACAGGTCCGCGCCTCCTACGCCGTGCCAGGCATGGACGTCGCCTTCGACCGTATCGGGTCCTCGAACCGCCTGCGGGGCATGACCTTCAAGGCCTCGCTGAACGCCCACGCCGGCGGGGGCTCCGGCGACGGTCCGGGCGGCTTCCCGATCACCCTGGAGGGCCGGTTCGAAGCGGCCCTGCTGCGGGCCAATTCGCCGAAGGGCCGCTTCGAGCACAACGGCCGACTCGAGGCGAAGCTGTCGGCGGGCGGGGCCTCGGTCGCCCTCTCGGAAGTCGCCAAGGCGCACGAGCAGACCCAGACCAGACCCCGGTTCGGCCCCTCCTTCACCTACGCCATGCTGTGGGGTCCGACCGCCTCGATGGTCGCCCTGATGAGCAAGGATCGGCGCTACGGCGACTTCGAGGCCGGCGGCGTCTCCGCCGACATTGATCGGTTCCGGATCGAGGCCTGGGCCCCGCGGCGGCGCTTCATCGCCGACCTGGCCGGCGGGCGGCAGGTCGGCGGAGAGGCGCAGACCGTCCACCGCTATTCCGTGCCGATTTTCGGCCGCCACTGGCAGGGCCGCATCGTTCGGGCGCAGGCCGAGGGCCACCGGATGGTCGGGATGATCAATGACTGGCGGGGCGAGGAACAGCCCTACGGCCTGACGGCCTGAAACGAAAAGGAAGATGGGATGATCGCATTGGATCGACGGGGCCTGCTGGCCGGCATCGGCGCGCTTGGGCTGACGGCGTCTAGCGCCTGGGCCGCTCCCCTGCCCCTGCGCGAGGCGGCCAGGCGCGCCGCCCTCTACGGCCTGCCGCTGATCGAGATGGCGACCACCCGCCGCCGCACGCTGGGCCGCGCGGCGGTCAACGGTTTCAATCATGTCCGCACCCTGCGCACCGCCAAGGACCGCAACGTCACCCGGCCCAACAACGATACCCTCTATTCCAGCGCCTGGATCGACCTATCCCAAGGGCCGGTGCGGATCGTCCTGCCGCCGACCGGGGACCGCTATTTCTCGCTGGCCCTGATGGACATGTACACCAACAACTTCGCCGTGCTCGGCACGCGGGCGACCGGAACCGAAGGCGGCGAGTTCCTGCTGGTCGGGCCTGCCGCGCCGCTGCCGGCCGGGGCCGCCATCCGCTCGCCGACCGACTGGGTCTGGGCCCTGGGCCGCACCCTGATCGCCGGCGAGAGCGACCTTCCTGCCGCCCACGCGGTGCAGGACGCCATCCGCCTCGAAGGCCCGGCAGGCCGCAAGCCGGGGGCCTACGCGCCGCGCGAGGCGCCCTGGCCGGATTATTTCGCCGCCGTCCAGGCCCTGCTCGACGAGAGCCCGCCGCCGGCCACCGACGCCCGGCTGTTCCACGACATCCAGGCGCTGGGCCTGGGTTCTGTCGCCGGCTTCAACCCGGCCCGATTCTCGGTCGCCCAGAGCGCCGAGATCGCCGCCGGCCTTGCGGAGGCGCTGGAGGCGGCCAAGGGCGGCGGCGAATCCGGCGAGGTCCGGGCTGGCTGGGTCTATCCGCGCGGCAATATCGGCGACTACGGTCAAGACTACCACTACCGCGCCCAGGTGGCGCTCGGCGGGCTCGCCGCCCTGCCGATCGCCGAAGCCCTCTACATGGCCCCCCACGGCCCCGACGGCGGCACCATCCTCGACAGTCGTCAGAGCTGGACCCTGCGTTTTCCCGGCAAGGCGCTACCACCTGTCGATGCCTTCTGGTCGATGACACTCTATGAGATGACACCGGCCGGCCAGGGCTTTTTTGTCGATAACCCGCTGAACCGCTATTCGATTAGCGACCGCACGCAGGGTCTGCTCCGGACGGCCGAGGGCTCCATCGACATCTGGATATCCGCGACCGACCCAGGCCCAGCCCGGCGGACCAACTGGCTGCCGGCTCCGACCAACGGCGCCCCCATGGCCCTGTCGCTTCGCGCCTACCTGCCCCGGCCGGAGTTGGCGACGGGTCGGTATCGGCTACCAAGTCTAGAATGCGTCTAGATCATCCCGCCAGGCACGCAGCGGGCGGCCGGGCGGCGGCGCGCCAACTGGTCACGTCCAACTGTCGCCGCGCCGCGTTGGGATATCTGTCGATAGCGTGCTTGGAGATGGGGAGGTAGCGCGCGATCTCCCCAGAGTGCAGGTACTCGGCGACCAGCCACGATCACTCGCGCTCGCGCGAAGTCAGCCGTTCTATCACGGTGGGATCGTGACGCTCCTCCATTCCCGTCGAGGCAGGGCCACGCGGAGGGGTTCTCCAGCCCCTTCCTGACCTTGCGAGGTCGCCACGTTGGCGCATTGGCCGTGAACGGCTTGTTGACTGAACTTTGCGGGCGTCGGGCACGCATTCCAAAATGAGGCAAGCCGTGAAGTATCCGAACATGGACTCGCCGCCGCTGCTGGTGGAGGCTTTTCAAGCCTGCAGGCCGCACTTCGTGGGCATCGCCATCTTCAGCGGCCTGCTGAACGTGCTGTTCCTCACGCCATCGATCTACATGCTGCAGGTCTATGACCGCGTCGTGCCGACCGGCGGCCTGATGACCCTGGCGTTCATCACCCTGGCGGTTGCCTTCGCGCTGATGACCCTGGCCGCGCTGGACGCCCTGCGCGCGCGCCTGCTGGTCCGCGCCAGTCTGAGGCTCGATAGGCAGCTGGCCGGTCCGCTGCTGGAGAAGCTGATGGCCCGTTCCGCGCCCGGCGCACCGGTGCTGGGCATGCGCGAGTTTGATGTCCTGCGCCAAGCCATCTCCGGCCAGGCGGCGCTCGGCTTCCTCGATGCGCCCTGGACTCCGATCTACGTCATCATCGCCTTCATGCTGCACCCGGCGCTGGGTTCCCTGACCATCTTCGGCGGGACCATCCTGATTGTCACCGCGATCTTCAACGAACGCCTGACCAAGGCCAAGTCGCAGGATGCCAACAAGGCCACCGCGGCGGCTTATTCCTCGCAGGAAGCGGCCGCCCAGAACGCTGACATCGTGCGGTCCCTCGGCATGCGCGGCGCCCTGCGCGAGCGGCAGCTGGCCGACCGCCGCCTTGGTCTCAACCTCGCGGGCCAGGCCCAGTTCACCGGCGGCGGGTTCGCGGCCTTCACCAAGTTCATGCGCCTGTTCCTTCAGTCGGCGGCCCTGGGCCTGGGCGCCTGGCTGGCGGTGGAACGGCAGATCTCCTCGGGGGCCATCATCGCCGCCTCGATTCTGATGAGCCGGGCCCTGCAGCCGGTGGAACAGGTGGTCGGCTCGTGGGGCACGGTCGTGCAGGCGCGCGGCGCCCTCAAGACCCTGGCCGAGCTGTTCTCCACCGGCGATCCGGAAACCCCGCGCACCCGGCTGCCAGACCCCAAAGGCGCCCTGCGCTTCGACAAGGTCGTGCAACGCGCGCCCGGCGCCGACACCCTGCTGCTCAGGGGCGTATCTTTCGCGATGGAGCCCGGCGAAGTGCTCGGCGTGGTCGGCCCCAGCGGGGCCGGCAAGAGCACCTTGGCCAGGCTGGCCGTTGGCGCCATTGCCCCGGACGCTGGCGTGGTGCGCCTCGACGGCGCCAATCTGGCCGACTGGGACCCCGACCGGCTCGGCGGCCACATCGGCTACCTGCCACAGGATAGCGCCCTGATCGCCGGCAGCGTGCGCGACAACATATCCCGCTTTTCCATCTGGCGCGGCGAGGATCCGGCCGCGATCGACGCCGCCGTGGTGGCCGCCGCCCAGGCCGGCGGCGTGCATGAGATGATCCTCAAGCTGCCGAGGGGCTATGACACCATTCTGTCCCACGGCGGCCGCGGCCTGTCGGCCGGTCAGGCGCAGCGGGTCGCCCTGGCCCGCGCGCTCTACGGCGAGCCGGCCCTGCTGGTCCTGGACGAACCCAACTCCTGCCTCGACGCCGAGGGCGAGGTGGCCCTGGCCAAGGCCATCGCCGACGCCAAGGCGCGTGGGGCCTCGATCATGATCATCGCCCACCGCACGGGCGTGCTGGCCACGGCCGACAAGCTGATGGTCCTTCGCGAGGGGGTGGTCGACCGCATCGGGCCGCGCGCCGAAGTGCTGGCGGCGATGTCCGGCGCCGGGCGTCCCGCCGCCACCAATGTCGTCGAACTGAAGGGCCAGTGATGAGTGTGACCGACGCCGGCCTGGTGCTCGACAGCCCGGCTGAACAGCCCGGGACGCCGGCCGGCCTGACCGACGATCCGCGTAACGAACTGCGCTGGGGCGCCGGCGTGGCCATTGGCTTCTTCGTTCTGTTCCTCGGGTGGGCCGCCCTGACCCGGCTGGACGCCGGCGCCTATGCCCAGGGGGTCATCGCCGTGGCTGGCAACCGCCAGGTCGTGCAGCATCGCGAAGGCGGCGTGGTCAGTGCTATCCACATTACCGAGGGACAGACGGTGGCCAAGGGCCAGATGCTGGTGGAAATCGCGGCCGGCGAGTTGCTCGCCACCGAACGGGCCACCACCAGCGAGGTCTACGCCCTGCTGGCCCAACGTGCGCGGCTCAATGCCGAACGCCGGCACGCGCCGGGCTTCGCCCCGCCGCCCGAGTTCGCTGGCCTGTCCGAAGAGGACAAGCCCATGGCCAATGAGGCCCTGACCCTGCAACGGCAGCAGTTTATCGCCCGGCGCCAGTCGATCGAAGCCCAGCGCAGCGTGCTCGGCCAGCAGGTCAACCAGCTGGCTGAACAGGTCACCGGTTACCAGCGGCAGCTCGACGCCAACGCCGAGCAGCAGCGCCTGATCGGCGAGGAACTGGACGGCATGCGCAAGCTGGCCGCCCAGGGCTACGCTCCGGCCAACCGCGTCCGCGCCCTTGAGCGCAGCGAGGCTTCCCTGGCCGGCGAGGACGGCGCCTATCGCGCCCAGATCGCCCGCTCCGGGGAGGCCATCGGCGAAACCCGCATGCAGCTGCTGTCCCTCGACCGCCAGATGATCGAGGAGGTCACCAGCCAGCTACGCGACGTCGAGGTGCGGCTCGACGAGCTGCAGCCCAAGCTGTCGGCCCTGCGCGACCAGATGGCCCGGGCCATCGTTCGCGCCCCCGAGGGTGGCAAGATCGTCGGCTTGAAGGTGTTCACCGTCGGCGGCGTGGTCGGGCCCGGCGACGTGCTGATGGAAATCGTGCCGCAGGACCGGGCCCTGGTGATCCAGGCGAATGTCGCGCCCAACGACGCCGACGACCTGAAGGTGGGTCAGGAAACCCAGATCCGCTTCACCTCGCTGCACGAGCGGGACCTGCCGATCCTGAAGGGCCGGTTGACCGAACTGTCGGCGGACAGCTTCCTCGACGAGAATTCGGGCCAGCGGTTCTTCCGCGCCGAAATCTCCGTGCCGCCGGCCGAGATGGAGCGGATTCGCAAGGTGCGCGGCGCTAGGACAGGCCTGCAGGCCGGTCTGCCAGTCGAGGTTCTCGTGCCGCTGCGCAAGCGCACGGCGCTGGACTACCTGCTGGAACCCCTACTGCAGACGGCCTGGCGCTCGGGCCGCGAACAGTAGGAACCCCGCCCACTCGCGATCGTGCATCGTCAGTGGGCAATAGGGGCTCTCACTCAAAGCGTCCTGCACGCGCGGACGTTCTTCAATCACCCGGATTTCGATCTGGCGTCCGTGGGACCAGGCTCCTTTGCCCTGGTTCCGGCTGGCGACATGCTGGATCGGTTGCGGCGCGACTACGAGGCGATGAGCGTGATGATCGCCGGAGATGCCCCGGCATTCGATGACGTCATCGCGTCGGTGGCGGCCCTGGAGGCGAGGTTCAACGGATAGCGATAGCCGGTGGCGGGCAATACCCCTCGGCATTGAACTCTATCCAAGCCTCGCACTACTCACCGGTCCCGATCCCGCTCGCGGTCTAGGTGTGTTGGCGGTATTCCATGTTCAAGATAATTAATGAGGCTAGAGCTGCTGTCTTGTCGATGCGAGCATGGTCTACAAATACGGCCCCTGGTCCACGATGTCGCCGGAGCGGTCTACGACCAGACCTTCGGCTTCGGCTTCACCTGGAGCCCGGCCAGCCAGCTGCTGACCCGCACGGCGTCCAACGCCGCCTACAAATGGGCGACCCCGACGCCGGGGACCACGGCCAACGCCTATGACGGGCTGAACCGCGACTCCGCCATCGTCACCGCCGGCGGCTATGACCCGCGCGGCAACCTGACCGCCGACGGATCGCGGACGTTCACCTACGACGTCGAGAACCGCATGCTGACGGCGGTCAGCGGCGGGACCACGGTGATGTTCGCCTACGACCCGATCGGGCGGCTGACCACCACCGCCACGCCGGCCTCGACGACGTTCCTCTACGACAGCGACCGGCTGTCGGCGGAATACAGCGCCGTCGGCGCGGTGCTGCGGCGCTATGTGCATGGCCCGGGGATGGACGAGCCGCTGGTCTGGTACGAGGGCGCTGGAACCACTGACCGCCGCTGGCTGCACCAGGACCGCCAGGGCAGCGTGATCGCCTGGTCGAACGGCTCGGGGACGGTCAGCGCCAGCACGATCTACAAATACGGCCCCTGGGGCGAGCCGGGCGACGCCTGGGGCGCGGGCTCGAGGTTCCGCTACACCGGCCAGATCGCCATCCCCGAGGCGCGGCTCTACCACTACAAGGCGCGCATGTACGACCCGGCGACCGGGCGGTTCATGCAGACCACTCGCGAAGCGCGCCCACGACACTGCGTCGTCGCGGCGACAAGTTCTGCGCGCCGCGGGGAAAAAGAATCGCAGGACAATCAGCCACTTGCAAAAACCGGGCTAGCCCGGTTTTTGTCGTGTAAAAACAAATGGTTGACTGGGCGGGTGTCCGGGGCGCATTGTGCCCTCGTCCCATCGGGGATGCCGTCGCCCTGGCTGAGGGGCAGTGGCCGTGGCGTGACCTGAATGGCGCGCGTGACGGAAAGGTCTTGCGGCAGAGGGCCCCTCCCTCCGGCCCTGGTCAGAGCGTAACGCCGCCAAGCGGCTCTGATCAGGTCGCGACCCATCCCATTTTCAATCCTAACCCCACTCCCGCCCGCGCGGGAGAATGGAGACCTGTGATGTCACGACCAAAAGTCGTCCGTTTGCTCGCGTTCCACCAAACCCTTCGCCGCTGGGCGGGAGACAATGCGGCCCGCGGCAATAAAAATCCCGCCGGACTTGAAAACGGCGAGTCGGCTCATCTATGCTTCAGCTGCTGGACGTCGCTCCAGCCTCACGTCCAGGGATCGTCGATCCCTCTCACGAATCCTCACAGCAAAATTCAAATCGCTGCTGGCGCGGTAATTCCGCCGCGCCTTGGATCGAGGGAGCGAAACATGACTTGGATACAAGACGGCGAAAGCCCGAAGTTCGACAATGCCGACTACAGGGCCTTGATGGAACAGGTGTTTCCATCAGTCTTGACCGATGAACGGCGTGAGCAAGATCTACGCCTGATCTTTGCCCTGGATGAAGGCGGGCGGCGCGCCAGTCGAGGAGACGCCGAGGGTGTGTTTCGCCACTACGCAAGGCGCCTGTCAGCGGCGGCGAAGGGGATCTCCCTGCCGGTCAGCATGCTCGAGAGCAGCGTTCGAACCGAGCCGCTCATCGCAGGGAAGGTGTGCCGCAAGGTCTATAGCCGTCGCCCCAACCTCCCGATCGTTGTCGAAGATCGAAACCGTGTCCTCGCCGGTGGGCTGCTGTTGGAAGCTTGGGTCGAGATCGGGGAGCCCAGGGTCTCCGTGCTGCGCGCCGACGCGCTGTCGGCTCCGACGCTGAGTCTGATCCTGCGCGCCTACGCGGCGTTCTACGCGGTATGTCGGATCCCCAATCGGGATATCGGCGCCGATCTGGGGCCGCTGCTGATGACCTCCGCTGGTCGGCATGGGATGGCGGCGTTGCCGGCCTTCGCCCACTGGCCGCCGCCGCGGCGGGGTCCATCATTCTGTGAGCTCGTTCGCTGGATGATGGCCAACCTGCCCGCCAGGTTCCGTGAGCTGTCGCGCGGTGGCGGGCGGGGGTTCAAATGACCGTCGCCGACACCACGCCCATCCTGGGTTCAGCTCGGGGCGCGCCAGGCTACCCGCCTCTTTGGCCTCTGCGCGATCCGGGGCCGGACCAGCCGGGTCGGACACTGTATGTCCGCTCCCCAGAGGGGCGACTTTGATGGCCGCCCCCGTCCCATCCGTCACCGACGGGCTGCCCCGCGCTGTCCGTCGGCGCCTCGCCAATCAATTGCTGGAGATCGCCTACGTCCCTGTCTGCGACATCAAGCCAGACCCCAGGCCACAGCGAAAGCACGGGGACAAGCAACTCGCCGCCTTGATGGGCTCCCTGTCGGCCTTCGACGTCGTCCGACCGTTGCTGGTGACGGGCGACCTGGTCGTCGTCGATGGCGACGCCATCCTTGAGGCGGCCAAGCGCCTCGGCGTCGAGACCTTGCCGGTCATCAGACTGGAAGGCTTCACGCCCACCGAGATCCGCGCCCTGAAAATGGCGCTCAACCGGATCGCCGAGCACGCCACCTGGGACCTCGATGTCCTGCGGGCCGACTTCGACGACCTGCGGGCCGATCCGGAGATCGAGTTTTCTTTCGACCTGACCGGTTTCGATCAGGTGTTCATCGACACGCTGACGCTGGAGGAGGCCGAGCAGGACGATATCCCGGATATCGACGAAGGGTCCGTCACCAGCCGCCTGGGCGACCGATGGCTTTGCGGCCGCCATGTCATCGCCTGCGGTGATAGCCGTGACCCAATGATCTATCCGGGCCTGATGGCCGGGCTGCTGGCTCAGATGGTGTTCGGCGACGTGCCCTACAACGTCAAAATTCGCGGCAACGTCTCGGGGTTGGGCAAGGTCGCTCACGAAGAGTTCGTCATGGCGTCAGGGGAGATGTCGCCGGCTATGTTCGTCGCCTTCCAAACCGTCATCTTCAAGAACTGCGCTGACGTCAGCGTGGACGGCGCGCTGCACTACTATTTCATCGACGGCCGCCACGTGGGCGAGCAGATCGCGGCCGGCAAGGCCGTCTTCGGCGACATGAAGCAACTCGTCGTCTGGGTGAAGCCAGCCGGCGGCATGGGTGGTTTCTATCGAAGCCGCCATGAGCTGGTGACCATCTGGAAGGTCGGTGACGCAGCCCACATCAACAATTTCGGCCTGGGCGGCACGGGCCGCTACCGGACCAATGTCTGGGAGTACCCAGGCTACGCCAGCTTTGGCGCGGGCCGGGACGAAGCGCTGTCCTGGCACCCGACCGTCAAGCCGGCGGCGATGATCATGGACGCCATCCTGGACGTCACGCGGCAGGACGACGTGGTCCTGGATCCGTTCGGCGGATCGGGAACGACGCTGATCGCGGCAGAGCGAACCAACCGGGTGGCGAGACTGATCGAGATCGACCCTCAGTACGTCGATGTCACTCTGAAGCGGTTCATCGCGCTGACCGGCGAGGAGCCTGTGTTGGCCGAGACCGGCGAGACCTTCTCTCAGGTTCAGGCGCGACGCGGTGGCGAGAGTCCGGGTGCTCTGTCCCCGAGCGGGGCCGACGATGCGGCCGATTGGGATATCGCCTGATGGCCAGGATCAGACCGCCCCGTCCGCTGACCGATGAACAGAAGGCCGCCGTGGGCGCGGCCGAGTACAGCAAGGGGTTCGCAAAACCCCCGCGGGAGCACCAGTTCTCCCCGGGCGAGTCCGGCAACCCAAGCGGCCGCCCCAGGGGCGCACGGTCCATGCGCACCCTGTTGGACGAGATGCTGGAGAACCCGGTGACCATCAGCGTCAAGGGCGTCCAGCGCCAGGTCAGCGCCAAGGAAGCGGTGCTGAACCGTCTGCTGATGATGGCCCTGACCGGCAAGGCCCAGGACG
>Ga0172380_10002364_pt1 | contig 29330 bp, 44 predicted proteins | sample Leawe162metaG_FD_119747 | JGI IMG/M metagenome (GOLD analysis project Ga0172380, IMG submission 119747) | Leachate microbial communities from a municipal landfill in Southern Ontario, Canada - Leachate well 162 metaG | ecosystem: Engineered > Solid waste > Landfill > Unclassified | place... | reverse complement strand
GTCCTGGTCCTCGAGGAAGGTCTCGAGGTCGACGCTGTGCCACTCGCCCTTCGCCTCCTCGGTCTGAGAATAGGCGTAGCAGCGGATCAGGTCCTTGCGGTCGGCCTTGAGGGCCTCGAGGGGGGTCCGGCCGACGTTGACGACGTCCTGGCGGACGCAGAGCCAGATCTTGACGGCGGTGTTGTCGAGGGACTCGAACTTGGGCGCCCAGGAGGCCCAGGCTCGGCGGATCTGCTCCTCCTTGGTGGCGAGCCAGAGCTCATGCCAGGGGGTGGGGTCGACGAACTGGTCGAGGGCCGCCTCGAGGTCAGGGCGGATCATCGCGCACCTCCCCGCCCGGGCCAGCCGCTCGCAGAGGTGACCACGATGAGGAGCGAGCCGCCACGCTCCCCCCGGGCGCCCCACCTGAACTGGACCCATCCGCGCTCGCGGAGCTCGTTGAGGAGGTTGCGGACGCGAAAGAAGGAGCACTGCCACCAGTCGGCGAGCTTGCGAACGGTGATGCGGATCGAGCGCTCGGGGAAGTCGTCGGTCCAGGCCCAGAGAGAGGCGATGGCCTCCTCGAGGTTGGGGCGCTTGCCGTCGTCGAAGCGGTCGCGGGGGGCGAAGTCGGCAGGCCTGGGGCCGGCGATGGCGGGGCGCTGGACCTTTTGGGGTCGAGCGGGGGGCGACTTCGTGAGCGCCGTCCTTTCGGCGTGCTCGTGGGACATCGCAACCGCATCGTCGATCGGGGGCAGGTGGATGCTCCCCGGCCGTAGGACGTAGAGGGCGTGCCGGATTCCGGGGAGGTCCTCGCCGAGAGCGTCCTCAGCTCGGCGGAGCTCGTTGATCAGGCCAAAGGGGCTCTTGCTGAGGGCCAGGGGCAACGGGGTGCGCTGGCCAAGCTGGGGCGTCGCCGGCGCCGCCCCGGGGCGGGTGTAGGAACCGGTCTCCTGGATGGCGGGCAGCACCTCACGGCCGACGCAACGGCGGAGCGCGGCCCCCTTCGGCTGCTTCGACAACAGGCAGGCGATGTTCACGCCCGACCGGGTCAGCATCATCAACGACGGTGCGCGACCTTCAACCAAGTGTGGCGCCAGCGACTTGATCTCAGCGAGTGTTTCGCCGCGGAACACGATGTACTCGACGCCCTCCTCAAACTCGTCTGCCCAGTCGTCGTTCACTCTGCGCGTGAGGTCGCTGGGATCGGCGTACTCGAGTGCCTTGTTGACTTGGCGCGCCGACCACATCGGGCGCCCCTCGTACTCGAGGACGTCGAGCTGCTCGTCGTCGAAGATGGTGGGCGCCAGAATGCGCACCACCGCGTTATCCTTGGATCGCTCCATAGGACCTCCACTTCAGGTTTCTTTGGGGAAGGGCCGGCCGGGAGTTGCTGCTCCCGGTCGGTCCGCTCACTCCGGGTCGAATCGGCCCGGAGTCGTCGGGGTGACTAATCCTCACCCATGAGGAAACTAGTCCACGCCCCCGAAATGCGCAAGCGTGAGGAATCGGATAACCTCGCCCCATGACTCGCAGAGCGCACCTACCCACGACCGCCCTCGGCCTTGCCCTACGTGACCAACGTTCCGGGGCTGCTCAGGTGGAGGTAGCAGCACAGATCGGGATCCCGCCAGCCACTCTCTCCCGCATCGAGCGCGGGACCCACAAGCCGTCGGTCGAGACCGCTCGAGCGCTGGCGCGGTGGTTGGGGTGGACCACAGACCAGGTCCTCGACGCGGCGGAGACGCCGGCTGGTCCAAAGCCGTCCGGTGGCAGCGAGTGAGGGACCGTACCGACCACCCAGGCCAGGGCTCTGTCACGAAGTGTCACCAGGTACTATGATAGCGCCGACCTCCCGCTATGGCGAAAGTACGCAAAAAGCGCGCACGGGAGGTGGGTCATGGCGGCTGCTAAGGTCAGGCTGTCCCTCGAGGTGTCCGAAGATCTGAACCGGCGTCTGGAGCTCCTGGCGGAACAGATCGGCTCCACCAAGAGCGAGTTCCTGCGGAAAGCGATTGCACTCATGGAGGTGGCCGTTGACGCCAAGCTCCACGGCCAGGACATCGGCATTCTCGACGGCGACGTAGTGAAGACCAAGATCATCGGGATCTAGTGGATGACCAAGGATCCCGACGGCCAGCCGTCGCTCCCAATGTCCCAGCCGAATCTCCTCGACCTCATGCCGCGGGCGAATGTCCGCGGAACACTTGAGGTTAAGGAAGCCGAGTCCGCCGAGGAAATCACGGCCAAGCTGGAGATTCAGAGGATGGAAGCCGCCTCGAAAATCAAGCTGGATGAATTGAAGTTCTGGCGGAGTTCGGCTCGCGAATTCGCGATCGGATGCTTCTTGATTGTGGGCTCCATAGTGATCGTGACAGGGGCTTTTGCCACATTGGTCATTTCCGATGACCCGGCCATTCGAATCGGTGCAGTGGGCGTGATCAGCTCTGTAGCTACAGGGTGGGCCGGGTTCGTCGCAGGGGCCAAGTTGAACGACGGGAACCCGTAGGCGCTCGACTCAGCCGGCTACTCAATCCGTAAGTTCGGAGGGCTAAATGGCCAAAAATGATGACCTGCCGTGGTGGCTCATCGGGCTGGGTCTCCTTGCAGGTGGCGGCGCCCTGGCGGCGCTCATGGCGAACAACCGAACGAAACCCCAGCTTTATTCTTGCTATCAGTGCGGCACATCCGTGAGTTTCGGCATGCCGACCTGTCCCAACTGCGGCGCACAGTTCGTTTGGAAGGGCCACTATGGCTGAGATGTCCGACATTGCCGCTGCAATCAACACTCTCAAGCCCATCGGCCAATGGTTCGGCGTGCTGTCGGCCATGACCGCGTTGGTCCTCTGGCTATTGGAAGGTCGACCAATGATTATGTGGCCGTGGCCGCACACAATCATCGTGTTTGGCTGGATTGGCGCGGCGGCGTTTACGCTCGTGATTGCGGTCGCCAACGGCATGTTCATGTTCGCGTCGGAACAATGGAAGGCGATGACCCTCCCAACAGCGCCGGGTCCCGGCGGTCCGCCTGCACCCTCGCAGGCCCCAACGACGCAACCAGCCGGACAGAGCACCGACTGGATCTGCGTTCGCTTGTGGAACGCTCTCCGCAATCAGAAACAGGCGGGCAATACCCATGTCTGAGCAAGAGAACCCGACCAATGCCCTGTTCCGCGAGTCCGTGCCGGCCCTCGCCGCCGCTGGCGTCCAGGTCGAGCCAGGCTTGCCCGGCCGCCACGGACCCACGTGGAGGGCCATCTGGACGGCAGACCACGACGTCGAGATCCACTTCTTGGTGTCGAACAAGACCGGGAAGCTCCTGTGCTACGTCGCGCAAAAGAGCGGGAACACAGACGTCCCGTTCGCGAACCCGTTCGTGTTCCGGGGTGGCGCCTGGGTCGGCCCCGACCAGGACCGCGGTCCGGCCCTCGCCCGGGCGGTGGTCGCCGCCCTCGATGCCGCCAAGGCGCTTCCGCGCCGGCGCCCGGAGCCGTCGAACGGTCTGCTACCCGAGTAGCTTCCGAAACGCCGCCATCGGCCCCTCCTCGCTGACGAGCGCACCGACCCCGGCGCTCACCGCCAACGTGGCCTGGTAGGCCCTCGCGTCCTTGGCGGCCTGAGCCAGGCCGCTGGCGTGGTGCTTCGGACACAGGGCCCTCGAGGGGCCCCCGCCGTCATAGATCCCGGTCCACCCCGACGCGACGGCCCCGATGGTGCCGCCGACACCGCAGATCTGGGCGTCGCAGCCCTTCGCCGTGCAGCTCAGGCGCCAGAGCCTCGGGGGCGCGAGCTCGGCCGGGGGGTCTGTCACCTTGTCCTTCCTCATCGGGGGTCTTCAGCGGTAGTGACGTCGAGGGCATGGTTCAGGGCGGCCATCGCGAAGGCGAGGGCCTCCGGGTCGCTGGGCTCACCCCTGGCCCGCGACAGCTCAACCGAGGACAGGGCGTTCAAGGCCCGGGAGCACATCTCCCGGAGCACCAGCTGCTTCGCGAGGGACGGAGCGACCGCCGGAGCCTCCGCCGAATGGCCCGACCTCACCAAGCCCCAGGCGGTGAGCTTTCGAGGACCATCCTGCTTCTTCGGCTGGCGCCAGGCCGGGGAGAGCCGGAGGAGCACCTTGGCCTCCTCGACCGTCAACGACAGCCGTCCCGGATCCTCGCCCAGCAGCCGTGCTTGCAGAGCCTGGAAGGCGCGGTGGTCGGCGCTCACGACGCACCGCCGGCGAGCCACTCGGCCCGGAGCTCGGCCTGGCGCTCGGCGACCCGGCCCTTCCAGGCCGACATCGCCTCACGGAAACCATTGTTCGGCCCCACGGGAAAGTCCTTCTCCCGCGGGCTTTCATCCCGAAGGTCGATCCCGGCCTGCAGCCGAGTCGCGGCCTCGAGGCTGGCCCGTCCGGCCTTCCAGAGCTCGAGGTAGGTCGGCGGGGTGGGCGTCGGGGTCGGTGTCGCTGGGACGGCCGTCGTGACGACCTCGACGACGGGGGCCTCCTCGGCCTGCTTCGCCTCGTAGGCCGCCAACCAGGCCTCGGCCTCGGCCTTCTCGGCCTCCTTCGCGGCCCGGGCGAGCTCGGCCCGAGCCTGGGCCGCTCGGCCGAGCTCGGCCAGGCGGGGCTCGACCTCGGCCGCGGCGAGGCGCATCCCCTCGACGAAGTCCCGCTGGCGCACAATGGCGGGGGCCCCCTGGGGCCGGATCCGCTGGGGGGGCCCTCCGAAGCCCGTCCGGGTCGTGAAGCCACGGTGGGTCTCGCGGAGGGTGTCCGTCAGGCTCGCCAACCCCGACCGGCACCCCTCGAGGAGGGCCTGGCGCTCGTCGTCGGTGTCCGCGGCCTCGAGCCAGGCGATGGCCCTGGCCTTGGCCCAGGCCACGGCCTCGGGGCGCCGGCTCGAGGGCGACGTCGACGACCGGGCCTCGGGTCGAACCTGGTCGAGGACCTCGCCGACGAGCCTCCGGACTTCCGTGCTTCCTACCTTCAAAAGCTGGCGAAGCCAGGCCCCGGTCTCGCGAATGTCCCCGAAGAGGTCGAGCTGAGAAGCCCCCTCCCGCCAGGGAGGGGGTGGGGGGAGAATATCTTCGATATTCTCTCTGCCTCGTGTAGATCCCGCGCGCGAGGGGCCGGCCGGAAGTCGGCGTGGATCGCCGGATCCAGACCGTAAACGATCAACATCCGCACGATCCACTTCTGATCCACTTCCGATCCGCTTCCCTTTGTCCGTGTCGTTCTGGGGCCGATCGTTGCGATCCGCTTCCGATCCACTTCTGATCCGGCCGGTTTCGCTGGATCGCCTATCTCCGCTTGATCCGCCGGTTTTCTGGAACTTGGGATGGTGGACCTGGAGCCAGGACCCCCGGCGGTCCCCGGATCGTGCCCAGTCGATGACGAGGAGCCCGGCGTCGGAGAGAGCGCCGAGGATGCGCCGGACCTGGCGGATCGGAATCGACCAGCTCGAGGACCAGGCCCGCACCGATCCGGGCATCGCCTTCCAGTGGTAGCGGAACCCGGCCTCGTAGAGGCGCACCACGACGTGCTCGTAGCCCGGCCCGGCGAGCTCGAGGGCAGTCATCGGGGCGGCGACGAACCCGCTCATGGTGACCTCCGGATCACTCGTGCTGGAGCCTCAGAGCGTCGAGGGGCCGCGATCCGGTCGAGGCCCTGCGGTCGTCGCCCTGCGATCCGGCCAGGCTCGGCCAGGTCGCGGGGCCGCTGTTGCCGGATCACTCGTGCTGCACGAAGACGGAGCGGGATCATGGGGCACCCGTTGGAGTTCGAGCGGGGTCACATGTGGGCATCGGCGGGCTCTGGTTGGGGGATCGGGGAGGGGTTGGCCGCGGCGACCCTTGCGAGGGCCCGGGCGTGGCGACTGGGGACGAGCTCGATCCCGAAGTACGGCCGGCCCACGTCTTGGGCGGCGAGGGCGCCCGAGCCGAGGCCGGCGTACAGATCGAGGACGGGGGTCCCGGGGGCGAAGGCCTCGAAGAGCTGCGCGAGGAACTCGCGGGGCTTCTCGCTGTGCTCGAGGCCCATCCGAGAGGACGAGAAGTGCGAGGGCAGCGCCGGAGACGGCAACGGCGGCGAGCCCTTCTTGTAGATCAAGGCGAGCTCGTGCTGGCTCCGGGTCACGTAGCCCGTCCCGATCTCGCGCTTGGTCCAACAGAACTGAGCGACGTAGGACCAGCCCTGGTGGAGATCGAGCATGGTCACGGCCTCGACGAGCTTGGGCCCCGTGACCCACAAGATCAGCCAGGCGTCCTTGAGGGCGACCCCCGCGGCTTCGTTGACCTGCTGGGCGATCTGGTCGTCGGGGAGGCTGGGGTAGTGGTCTGCGACGCCACCGTTGACGGGCGTGTTCCGGTAGAGCCACGGGGGGTCCGCGAGGACCACACCAAACCGGGCGGGCTCCCGGCGCAACCTCTTGAGGTGATCGCCTGTCTCGCCCAGGACGAGCTCGATCCCCGGAGCGCATTTCTGCGCTCGGGTCGGGAGCTCGGCCAGGCGGCGGGCGGCCTTCTCGGCGCGCTCATCGCTCTTGATCTGCTTGGCGGCGGCCTTGATGACCTTGCGGTCAGCGCCGGCGATGATCTGGCGCTGCTCGTCGGGGGGGAGCTGGGCGAGCTGGGCCGCCGGCGTCGGCCGGACGTGGCCGGCCTCGAGGGCCGCCACGAGCTCGGGGGTCCCGTTGCGGAGGACCGCGGCGGCGTGCTCGACCGTCCTCGAGGACACCCCGAGGAGCTGGCCGTAGGCCTCGGAGCCTTTCCCGGTAGGTCGATGGGGGGCAGTTCTCCGCAGCTCGGCGAGCCGGGCGGCGAGGAGGGCGCGCTGGCCCGGGCTGAGCTGGCGCCGCGCGAGGTTCCTCGAGAACACCCAGGCCTCGGGATCGGCGCTGGGACCGGCGACGTCGGCGAACTCGACCGTGCGGGGCTCGATGCCGAGGGCCTCGCAGGCGAGCCAGCGGTGTCGGCCGTCGAGGATCTGTCCCTCGAGCATCACGACCGGCTCGAGCTGGCCCTGGGCCCGAATGTCCTCGACGAGGTGGGCCACCGCGTCGGGATCGTGGGGGAAGAGGGTGCAGAGCGGATGGAAGTGCGACGCCGGGGACTCGACCACCAGGCGGTCGGCCCACTTCCGGAGCATCGTCGCGGTGCAAGTCCCCTCGACGTGGCCCTCGAGCGCGGGATCTCGCTCGACGTAGCGGATGAGGGGGTTGGGTCCGCCGTGGCCGAGGAGCTTCACGACCTCCCGGACGACGACCCGGCCCCCGAAGCCCTTGCGGCGGGCCGAGACCTTGATCCCTACGTGAAAGTCGACGGGAGGAATCATCGGAGCCACCGGAAGGTGTTGATCTGGTCTTCGTGGATGAGGGGCCCGGGCCCGCCCGAGCTCCCCTCGTGGAGCTCGTCGACGTGGCCCGCCATCAACCAGCACCGCTCGCCGAAGAACCCAGCGGCGCAGCGGTCGGAGGCCTGGCAGTCCTGGAAGGGCTCGTGGAGCTCCTCACCGAAGCTCCTGCGCTCGAGGCCGCTCGACTCGGCGCTGTCACCGATCATCGCGTCGATGACGTGCCAGCCCTCGTCGAGGAGGGCGTTCCCGTCCTGAATGTCAGGGAGCATCGCTTGGGGAACGGGCCACAGGTCGGCCAGGGCGTCGACGTCGGCGCTCATGGATCCTCCGTCGCCGGCGACGGCCCCTCGAGGGCCTCAACCGCCGCGGCCATCGCCGCGTCGAGGAGCGCGAAGACCCTGTCGACGTCGGGGAGGTCAGAGAACTGCGCCCAGAGCGCGTTTCGCTGCTTGGCGTGCATCGCGCGGAGCTCGGCGGGGGTGACCCCGCGGGCGCGGAGAGGTGCGGCCCCGTTGAGGGCGTGGGTCAGCTTGGGCACGACCTTGTCGAGCAGCTTGACCAGGCGGGACTCGCGGCAAGCCTGGGCTTCGTACTGGTCGAGGGTCTCGAGCAACATCGACCACGGGCCAAGGGTCTTCCGGAGGGCCTCGAGGGCGGCGGCCTCGCGGAGGCGCTTCGCCTCGAGGGCCTCGGCGCTGGCCCCGAGGGTGTTGGTGTCCCCCGACACGACCTCGACCATGTCGTGGACCAGGACGAGCCGGGCGATGCGACCGGGGCTGTAGTTGTGATCGCTGCCCACGAGCTCCATCGCGATCCAGCCGAGCATCACGGTGTGGTCGGTGTCGGTCTCGGGTCGGCCGTCGGGGTGCCAGGTGGCCCGCTCGACGCGGCCGAACCGCAACGCGAGCTCGGCGAGTTGTTTCGCTTGGTCGAGGTTCATGGGGCCGCAGCCCTCCTGATGGGGCGGGCTTGGAACCTGCGCGGCCGTAGTCGCCGTTGAGGACTGCCGGGACTACAATCAGGCAAGGCCTGGGAAGGCCCAATCTCTGGGAGTGGAACATGCACGCTCAGGAACTGAGCGGCCCTACCGCCGCGAGGCCGGCGAGCTGGTCGCGTCGCGTACAGCCGGCGAACTCCCCGTTGGAGGCCCTGACAAAGAAGGTCTTGGACCCCGTCGCGCTGGCGCTCAGCGGAAGCCCCGAGGACTTTGACCAGGCGATGCGCACTGCGGAGGCCCAGCAGCTCTGGTTGCACCGTCACGAGACATTGGTGGCCGAGCTTGAGAGGCAGGAGTCCAGCGGCTGGGCCGAGGCGCGAGACTGGATGGTGGACCGCGCGACCGAGACCGGGCTGGAGTTCTTCGATCACGCCGTTGGGCTGACCGGGGAAGCTGCGCTGACCCACCACCTCCTCGGCCTCGCTGTCCGGCCTGAGCTCGAGCCCGAGCGCGTGGCCATTGAGAAGCGGGTCGACCAGTGGACGTTCGTTTTCAACTGGACCAACGTAGCGATCTACGTGATCGGCCTCGCCCCACCTGGCCACTTCCCCGAGGCCACGGTGGACCGGGTCCTCGAGCAGTTCCACCAGAGCCTGCTCAAGGTCGCTGCCGCGGGCCTGGCCCTGCGCCGCCTGCACCGGTAGCCGCACGCCATGGTCAAGTCCTCCAAGAGCCACATGAAGCCGGGGAACATCTTCTGGGTGGACGTCCCCAAGGCCCACTGCAAGGGCTCGGAGGAGCACAATCACCCAGGCTCCGGGTCTGGAACGAAGCGTCCCTGGATCGTGGTGAACGCCAGGGAGACCGACCGCGGCCTGCTTTGGATGGTCCCCACGAGCGCCAGTGAGCAACGGAGGGGCCCGATGCTTCTCCGGATCCCCGCCGAGGCCCTGACCAGCGACGAGCTTGCGCCCGGAGCCGTCGTCCTTTGCGGCCAGCTCCGCGCCATCGATCCCTCCCGCCTGGAGGCGCGCGGCTCGATCGGGTCGATCAGCTCCGAGCTCCTGGACGACATCGTGACGGCCATCCGGAATGGACTCCTCCCGTCCTGACCGCGCGCTCATGCCGCCGCCGCGACGTTTAGATGGGCTCGCGCTTCCCAAACAGACGATCTCTCGGCGTCAGAAGCCATGTATAGGTCGAGCAGAGCCCCCAGCTGCTCGGGCATCGGTCGCCCGCGATTGTGCGCCTGCTCCCAAAAGTAGATGGTAGACCGCGCGAATCCGGTTTTGTCCGATACTTGATCAACGCTGAGGCCGCGGGCGTTCCGCAGTCGACGCAGGATCTCCGAGAGGCTCATTGCCGCTCCGTGTCTGATGGCCCCAGACTAGCGACGACCGTCGGACATGTCCAGCCAGATCAGACATTGGTTGCGCCGTTACGGGACTATGTGTCCATTCGTGAGCACATCGGCGGCCGGATACGGACTGCCCGCGAGGCGGCTGGCCTTACCCTGAGGGAACTGGCCGACCTGTCTGGCGTGTCGTTTCAGCAGATCGGCCAGATCGAAGGCTCCGAATCAGGTACCACGTTCAAGACTCTGGATCTCCTGCTTCCTCACCTCGGGATGCGTCTGGAGATCGTCAACAGCGATGACCCCATCGACGCGCCTGCACCCCTTACACCTGACGACGTCGAGATCCTCAGGCTTGTTCGGGAGGGACTTCCCCACATGACCCAGGACGAGAAGCAGCTCCTCATGCTGCAAGTTCGCCTGTTTTCGAAACAACGGGGGTAGTTGGGCGAGAATCGATCGTCACGAATTGTCTTCGCGCAGTCTGACGACACTGGACAACGGATCGAACCTGGGGCTAGTCTGATGGCATCAGACGAGGCGTCAGATGTCATTCCGCGATGAGGCCCAACAGATCCGGTGCTTTGAGCTCCTCTGCGAGTCCGTAGGCCTCGCAGAGGGCCGCATCTGGAAGGACGGCCGTCCGACCGATGAGCTCTGCGACCTGGCCGAAGGCCGGGGCTCGAGCCTCTCGAGCGGCCAACAGGCCGTGGCGCTGATCACCCTCGACCTCTGGAACGGCCGAGGCCGGGGCCAGCTCGCCCACCTCGACTTCCGGACCCTCGACCGCGTGGGCTGGCTCCTCCGCGCGATGACGGTCGGGCGCCACGCGATCGACAGCTGGGAAGCTGAGGTGCGGCGCCAGCTGCGGAATCCCCCCGCACAACTCGAGGCCCTCGAGGGAGCTGGCCGTGGCTGACCCCGTCTCGCGTCAGGCCCTCGCCGTGGCCCTCCTCGCCGTGCGCGCCGCCGGAGACACCGAATCGGCGCCCTATCTGGGGGACAAGCTCTGCGACTTTTCTGTGGCGGAGCCCATCACCACCGGGCCCCAGTTTCACGCGACCCGGTTTGACGTGCGGCGACCTGTGGCGCCTTGGCCCGTCGGGACCCTCGTCGAGGTCCTCCTCGATACCGGCGTGGTCGTTCGGAGCACCCTCCGGGCCCGGTGGCCGGGTCGGTCGGATGTCCCGGGGGACCAGATGGCGTGGGTCGACGGGATCCGCGGCTCCTACGCTCGTTCACGGGTCCGCCTGGCCGCGCCGCACTGGAGTTGCTGGACCCGACTCGCCGGGGGGCGATGGCGGGTCGTCGACGAACCCGTGGTGGGAGAGCTCTACGACTGGGCCGAGCCGGCCTCGGGGACCGTCGGGACCCGCCACACGTTCACCGGAGCCCCTTGGCCCGGGGATGCCCCGGTGTTCGCGCTCTGGGAGCCCTGGAAGCCCGCCGGAAGGGGGAAGGGATGACGACCGCCCCCCTGATCGCGCTCGAGCGGGCGCGGGCCGCCCTCGAGGGCTGGCGCCTGGCCTGGGATGGCTTCCGGCGGATCTACACCGCCGAGCACCCCCTGTTCGCCCACAACGGCGTGTCCGTCGCGGGTCCCGACGTCGACACCCTGGTGGCCAGGGCTCGCGTCATCGATGAGGCGCTGAGACCCAAACCGGAGGCATCCCCATGAACAAAGCCGAACGAACCTGGTCCTTCGAAGGGGTGCCGGCTCCTGTGGCGGCCTGCATCGTCGAGATGCTCGTCGAGAACCGCTTGCTGACCGAGAAGATCGCCGAGCTCCGAGCGACTCGGGCCGTAGGCGTCGAGGACATCGGCGACGGAACCCCCGCCGAGGTCGTGTTGCTGATGTTGGATGTGAAGCGCGAGAACCACCGCCTGCGGCGGGAGCTCGCGGACCTGGTCGAGGGGACGCCCGTCCCCTCGGCCAACGGGAGCGCCGGCCCCCGTGGTCCCCACCTCGGGGGAGGTGAGGACCAGAAGCGCGAAGGTGAGGAGGGGTCCGACGTCGCGCAGCCGGGGCACATAGCAGACGGGGGTCGGCCGTGACGCGGGTGATGGACATCACGGTGATCGACACAGAGACGACCGGCCTCGACCCCGCCGTCGACGAGATCGTCGAGGTCGCCTTCGTCCGGGTGGACTTGCGGCTGAACTGCACGGCGGAGAGCTGCGGCGCCCCCGAGGTCCAGATGCGGGCCTCCGGGTCCACTCTGGTCAAGCCGCTGAGCGCGTCGGCTGCCACCGGGACAGCTTTCAACGGGATCACCGACGACATGTTGCTCGACGTCGACCCGTGGGTCGACAGCTGGTTGATCGCCGAGTGCAGGAAGATCATCCAGAGCGAGTCCACGTTGTGCGCGTGGCACTGGCCCTTCGATGGGGCCTTTCTCGTGGCGGCCGACCAATACGACGGACAACTGGGCCGGTCGTGGTTGAGGCGAGACGTCCTCGATCCTCGGGTCTGGGCCAAAGAGCTCTGGCCCGGCGAGTCGAGCAGCCTCGAGGCGGTGGCCAGACGCCTTGGTCAGGAGCAGCCAAGGCCTCACCGGGCCTTGTCGGACGCCCAGCTCCTCGCGGGACTCCTCCCGGTGCTCATCCACAAGGTGAAGGTTCGTTGGGGTCCCGCGACCATCGCCGAGCTCCTGGGGTGGCAACACGAGGCGGTCGGCCGCCAGGTCGAGCCGCGGTCGCCGTCCTGGCCCGACTGGCTTCGCCGGATCGAGCTCGAGGTGCCATCAGCCGGTTGGAGGGCTCGGTGAAGTCGAATCGCCGGATCCTGGCCTACGTCGACCGCTACCCCGAGCGGTCTACCGCCGACGTGGCCTTCGGTCTGGGCCTGGATCGGCACGCGGTCCTCCTCGAGCTCCGCAAGCTCGAGGCCCAGGGTTGGGTTCGGAGTCGGACGGACGGCAAGCGACGGATCTGGCGCCATTCTCAGCAGACGCTGTTCGGTGACGCCCAAGCGCAGAAATGCGCTCGGCCTGGTGCCCGATGAGGGACAACACTCGACTGATCGTCCGGGCGGCGCTCTGCGCCGCGCCCATGACTCCGGTGTCGGCCGAGGAGGTCGCGTTCGCGCTCGGACGCTGCGAGAACTGGGTTCGAGGCCGCAGACCCCGATCGGCCAAAACGCCGGAAGGAGGCCGGGCAATCATGGCCCCTTGGTCTGACTGGATCCAGGCGCTCGGGTATGGCGATGTGGCGCCAGAGGTTCGGAATGACGAAGCGACCGGAGCCCATCGAGCTGGACATCCTGTGCGCGAGCACGATGAACCGCTGCAAGGGCGAGAGGTGGTACTGGCGGGCGCGGAAGAAGGGCACCAGGCAGGACATCTGGACGGGCTGGGCAACGAGGAGCGAAGCGTTCCAAGAGCTCGCAAAACTCCTCACAAAGGGCATTCCGGAGACCTCAAGCCCCTCAGCCCCAAGGGTCGTGCGCACGGTCGCTGACCTCCTGAACGGCTGGGTCGCCCACCAAGAGAAGCGCGAGCAAGCTGGCGAAATCGCACCCAAGAGCCTGGTGAACTACCGCCAGGCCGCCCGGTATTGGCTCGAGGACCTCGGCGAGCTCCTGACGGGACGGGTGACCCGGGCCATGATCGAGGACCAGGCGACCAAGTGGCAGGCCGCCGGCGTGGCGCCGCGAACAGCGAAGATGGCCGTCGACGGTATCGCATCGGCCTGGAAGTGGGGCAGCGAACGGGGCCACTGCCCTCCCCTCTCCCTGTCCCGCCTCAATTCCTTGCGGATCCGCGATGACGAGCACGTCAACAACGCCCACAGCCCCAGCCGAGCCGACGCCCGCGCGGCCATCGCGCTCCTCAGGCCTGGCCGACCGACGACCTACGCGGCCAGGCTCCTCGCGGCGACCGGGGCCCGCGTCGGGGAGGTCGGAGCGGCCCGGTGCGCCGACTGGGACCGGCAACGCGCGGTCCTCAAGCTCCAGGGCGCTGACCTCGAGCGCAAGCGAAGGGGCAAGGTCAAGGCCCGCTATTGGCCCGTCCTAACGGAGCTGGCCGCCTTACTGGACGAGCTCACCGCAGGTCGAGGTCCAGACGAGCGTCTGATCCCGGGGCTGCCGCGGGACGTCGCCAAGGGTGTGGCCGTGCCCTTGGAGAAGGCGTGCAAGCGGGCAGGCGTGGAGGTATTCACCGCCCACGGGCTGAGACGGATGGTGGCCATGGAGCTCCTCGAGCACAACGACCCCAAGACGGTCTCTCTCCTGACGGGCCACAGCGTTCTGGTTCTGTTGAGAGACTATGTCCGCCCACCGCCGGACCGGCTTCGCGAGGCTGTTGCGCGTTCCATGAATTTCTCTGGCAAGGTGATCCACCTCCGCCGCGGCGCGCTGGGGAACTTCCGGGGCACAAGCTCCGGGCACAACCCGCCAGAGTCGGCATCCGAAGCGGAGGTCCCTCTTTCGCTCAACAAGTACGGCCTCCTCGACAAGAGCTGAAAAACGCCGGTCTAACCGATACCCTTCGAGGTCGCATCCGACCTGTGCCCCGTTAGAGCCGGCTTGTGCCCGTTGAGGTCGGGCACTGTGCCCGCGGTCAAGAACTGCACTAGCGCCCTGCTTCGCAAAGTTGGTACCCGGACCTCCTTTGACTAGCGTTTGTGTCCAGTGTAGGAGCTCGGGACTCTCCCAGTGGAGCATTCATGACGAACGAACTGCCTGTCCGACCCGTGTTCGTGTTCTTCGAGAGGGACCAGCGGCCCCAAGCGGATCGCTCCGTTCGCAGCATGGCCTTCGTAGGCGCTGGCCGGGGCTTCCGCCTACAGGTCGTCCTTGGCGATGGGGAGACGGCTCCCGCCCTGTGCAGCGCTCGGGATGCTGACGGGACCCGGCTCCCCTGGGTTGGCGTCATGGACCAGGCGACCGCCGAAGCGCTCAGCAAAGCGTCCAAGGGCGGCATTGCGTTCAAGTAGGCGGCTCGGCAGCGTTCGCCCCCGCCGGTCAGAATTTGGGGGGCCGGCGGCGCACCTTGGGACGGGAGGTGTGCATGGGCATGGGCAGCTGGACGGCGTTCCCGGGCCAGGAGGAGCTCAAGCGGCGCAAAGAAGAGTGGGAGGCCGCAAACCCTGAGGAGGCCGCGGCGGAGAGGGCCCGCCGAGCCGACTGGGACCGCCGCAACGAGGCGGGGCCGGTGGCGTTCCCTCCGGCCAAGACTCGCCGTCGGAGCCGCTGAGGGCCGACCGGCCTCGAGGCCTGTACTCACGATCGACCGCCAGGCCGCCGAGCTCGCCGGCGTGGAGGATGAGATTTTCAGGCTTTGCCCGTGAGCCAGCCGAGAGCGTATTCAACTGCCCCGGAAACAGGACGTTTATACTGGTTCCGAGTCGTGGCCCAAAGCGCCGGGCCGCTGGCCTCCTGAACGAGTAGCACCAGCACGCCCAGTGGCTTAGGCGACGAGTAAGAATGATATATAGCGTGACAACTGGGACAGGCATGGCCGCTCCACGCCTTGCCGACATCGCTACTCCGCAATACGATCCGCTTGCGAGTGTGACGCATCACGAAGAAGTGCCTCGGCAGGCATTTGTTGTTGATTGTCACCCCATTGGGCCCACGGTCGTTAGCGCGACCGTGGGCCCTTCTGGATGAGCGACCCTCTCGGGTCACCGTCAACCTAATAGAGTCCTTGGCCCGGCACGTCAAGGAGAAATTGATTGTGCAGTGGTCGACGCAACGTACACCGATGTTGACCGGCGGTCAGATTGTCTGCCGCAAACAGTCATAGTTGCCGGTGTACAGGTGGTACATTGGAGGCGCGACTGGAGGTCAGGGGGTCGAGCTCGGCCGACCGACCTCGAGGCCAGGCCGCTCGAGCTCGGCCGTCCTCGAGGGCGGCGCCGACGCTGCCCACCACGACACCCCGCCCGCGGTGAGGATGGCGACCAGGAGCCGCACGACCTCCCGGGCCGTCTCGTGGGCCTGGCTCGGACCCGCCGCGGCCTTCTCGAGGGCGTCGAGGCGGTCCTCGAGCTTGCTGGTCTTGTCCTCGAGCCGCTCGAAGGTGCGTTCGAGGCGCCGCTCGAGGCGCCCCGCGGTGGTGTCGTCGACGTCGTCGGCCATGGCTATCCCCCTTGAATGCCCGCTCCCTGGGGCTGGTCACCAGTGATCATCGGCTGCGGCTGGATCTGGGTGCCCTGGAGCGTCCATCCGCCGCCTGGTGGAGGCGCGGCGCCCGACATCACAACCTCAGTCCCGAGCCACGAGAGGCGCCCGTAGGGCGCGGGCGCCCCGGACATCACGACCTCGCAGACCAGGTAGGACACCCGGCCCAGGGTCACCTCCGAGCTCTGGGGCACCTCGAGGCCGACCCACGAGAGGCGTCCGTAAGGGTCTGGGCTCTTGGAGAGCACGACCTCGACGCCGATCCAGGAGATCAGGCCCTCGGTCGCCTCCGAGCTCTGGGGGACCTCGAGGCCGACCCATGACGCCCGACCTCGGCTCGTGGCGGCGGACAGGACCACCTCCACCCCGAGCCACGAGATCCGGCCGTAGTCGGCCATCTCAGCTGCTCGTCAGAATGGCGGCGCCCGCTTGCATCGCGTTGACTCTTGCGGCCGTCCACGGAGCGGACCCGTCCGGGTCTTCCGAGTAGCAGGTGGAGATACCGACCCACTGGCCAGCGGCGCCAAGCGCGGTCGGCGTTCCCTGATCGTCGACCCCGTTGGACTGGATCACGGTCTGGGCCGCCGTGATCGTGCCGTCTCGCGACAGGCGGGCCCGGACCACCACGGCTTGGGGGTCGAACTCAGGGGTCCAGGGCAACGCGCCGAGCCCGTACAGGTCGTATTCGCCGTCTGCGGTGCCCTCGTTCCACACCAGGTCGGTAGGGGGCGTCACAGAGACGTTCTGCCAGTTCGGGTTCGCGCTCGAGCTCACGAGGCCCGTGTGGCTGCCCGCTGAGTCGGGGGGGAGCATCGGGATCAGAGCCTCATAGGGCGATCGGCCCTCAGCTGAGCTCCGGATCACCAAGTCGTCGAAGGCCGCGCGAGTCCCCCCACCCCCGCTATCGCCCCCGAGAGCGACGTAGGAGAATCCATCCGGCGTGGCGAACTGGGTGTCGCCGACGAACTCAAGGAGTGGGATCGCCTCGCCGACGCGGTACAGGCGCAGGTATCCGCCGGAGTTGGCGACCAGCACCTGAATGTCGAGCCAATACCACGTGCCCAGGTTGAACGGGCTTGGCACGGTGGCCAGAAGGGTCCCGCCGGTAGTGTTCAGCCTGAGTTCGATCGCTCCATCGGTGGCCCGCAGCCGTAGCACGAGCTGAACCACCCCTGCGCTATTCGCGAACTCGATGATCCCGGCGTAGCCCGCACCAGCGCTGACCTGGCGGTAGGCGACTCCGAGCCACTTCTCTGTCGTGGCGCTCGGGTATGGGGGCGTGCGGAGCCTGCTGCCCGTCGTCGTGCACAAGAGGCATTGCACACCGCCATTGCCGTAGCTGTCTTCGTGGGGATCGGAAGTCGAGAAGCTGACCCCGGCTGCCGTCCACCCGCTTGAGGTGTACTGGGCCAATGGGGCCTCAAACCCGGTCGCGTCGATGGGCATCAGCCCCTCCTGATCGCGGTGACGTAGAAGGCGGAGCCAGCGGCATCGCCGACGACGCCGAACGAAGGCCGCATCCACAAGCCCCGGACCTGCATCGTCACCACGACGGCTTTGGGTCCTGCCAGGGCCTTCCGGGCCACGTAGTCGGCCAAGGTGGCGATCCCTGCACTGATCTCCTGTGCCTGGACCACGGCCCAGTCGTCGGCGCCGGGGTTGTTCTTGGTCGACACCTCGAAGGCGACGTCTAGAGCGGTGATCCCGCCGAGGTTGGTCACGTAGCACATGAAGTCCACGGCCTGGAAGCCGTGGACCGACAACGACACCGCCGACCCGGGTCCCGCGGGGACCGGGACGGGCTGAGCCTGGCTCCCCAGGATGGGGATTTCGGAGGTGTCAGGGACCATGGCTCAGTGCACGAGCTGGACGAACCAGACCGAGTTCCGGAGGACCAGGGCCCAGCCCGCTTCGAACAGCACCTGGGCCGCCATCTGCACGAACCGGTCTTCGGAGATCTCCCAGCTCTCAGCGAGGGATTTCCGCTTGTCTCTCGCCTCAGCCCCGATGATGTTCTTGAGCGCGTGCCATCCGGCCGGGAGCTTGCGCCGCTCGAGGCGCTTCTCGATCGTGTCGACGAGCTTCTGCCGGTAGTCCTCGGTCGCGAGCGTCGGGATCATCGCCCAATCGCAGTGGAACATCCTGGCGTCTGCGACAATCTCCCCGGTGATCGGTATCGGTGTCGGCGTCGGCGTCGGGGCTGGCTCCGCTCCTGCGGCCTTGCCTGCCCAGGCCCCGGCCACCTCGGCCAGGTCCTGGCCTTCGGTGTTGGTAGCCTGGACCGGCGCCGGGGCGACCTGGGCGGGCGGCGCGGGTGCTGGCCTGGTCGGAGCGACGGCCACGGCCGGGACGAAGATCACCCCGGCGCCATGCACCGCGTAGAGGGTGCCGCCTGGGATGGCGGCCCGGAGTGTCGTTGGCAGCTCACGGCCGCGAGCAACGACCTCCCAGCCCAACACGTTGACGTCTACCTCCTCTGGGGCCTCGGACCGTGGGGCCTCGAGCGCGGGCGGCGCCAGGTCGGGCGCCGGCGACGTCGGCTCGAGGGCGACGACGGCCGATGGGGTCGACTCTTCTGGTGGACGTTTCGACATAGTTACCTCGAAGGTGGTCGGAATCAGCTCAGGGCGTCTGCTGCAAGCGCCAGACGGCGTTGATCCCGTCATAGTAGTAGTTGGAAACTGCGTTCGCGGCGGCGAGGTTGCCGCCCGACTGGATGGTGGCCCCGGTGTTCGCAGCGACCGTGACCGTGTTCGTGTTCGCGCTCGCGTTCTTGACGGTGACAGGAACGCCGTTGTCGGCCGGCCCGACGATGGGCATGGTGACGGTGAAGCCGCCGGCCGTCGGGTCGCATTGCACGATGTCACCGCCCTTTGCCGTGAATGCGGCCGTCTGGATCGGTGTCACCCGACGCCCCGCGAGCCAGGTCCAGGCCACCGATCCCGCGCCGAGCGGTCCTGGGTGGGTCCGGGCCATCCACAGCTGGCGCTCGGCCTGGGTGGCCACGATCTGGCCCGCGGCCGGTCTCTGGTTCGAGCCCCAGCCGAAGAAGGTCCGCCGCGCGGGGTCCGTTGTCGGGATGGCCTGGGCGTTGGGCCAGTCGTAGACGAACCGGTCTTGGAGGAAGGCCACGGAGCGGAGGTTGGCCAGCGTTCCCCAGAGCCGATCGGGGTAGCTCAGCGCGACCTGGTCGCGACGGTAGATCACCGCAGCTGGCCCCTCGGTCGTCGACCACTGACCCTTCAAGGTCGGGAGATAGACGGCGCCCCACACCGTGCTGTTTGCCAGGATGCTCGCCACCAGGTTGGCCAAGGTCGCGTCCGCGCTCCCGCCGATCTGGAACTCGTCCGCGCCAGGGGCCCCTGCAACGGCCGTCAGGGTGTCGGTGGTCGTTCCGTCTCCGATGTTGAGCGTCTGGCCCGCTGTCGGCTGGTTGACGAGGAAGATGAGCGCCCCTTGCAGTACAACGCCGATGACTACGCCGCCCTTCTCCTGTGCCGCGAGCTGGGCAGACGTCAGAACGGACCGCTCAGAGACCGGCACCTGGGGCACCTCGTACCAGGCGTTGCCGTTGACCACAGTGTTGGTGATCTCATCGGGCCACTGGTTGTCCTGGTGGAGCAATACGGAGTCGTCGGCCGTGATGCGAAGGCCTTTGGCCGGGTCGAACAGCATGGCCCGACGCCCGACGTAGCTGTGATCGTAGGCCACGAGGTTGATCTGGCCAGCGTCCAGGAAGTCCAGGGCGGGGACGTCCTCGAGCGCGGTCGTGATCGACAGCCGTCGACCCTCGATCAAGACGTTGCTGGTGTCGACGACCCGAACGAGCGGCCCTGTCGCGGTCCCCTGAATGATCAGCGAGACGTCGACGAGGTCGAGGTTTCCCGACTCGGTGAACTCGATCACCGGCGTAGCCCCTACCTCCTTCCGAAGTGTGACCCCACGAGCCCGCGTGAAGCGCGTAAACACGGCGCCTTCGGCGAGGTTGAGCTGGCTCTGAACGCCCCCCGCCGGCCCCGCGCTGCCCACCTTGAGGCCGTTCGTCAGGATTATGGGCTGGCCGTCGTTGTCGAAGTCGTACGTCCCGGCTTCGATCTCCCAGGGACCCCCCTGCGGAGCCACGGCAAGTTCCGTCGCCTGGCCCGGATACTGGGTCTTGAGGGCGTTGATCGCCTCGGAGAGGGTCCTGTAGACCCCCGGGCCCAGCTTGAGGCCGTCGGGTTGCAGGACAACGCCGGGGAGGTCGCCGCTGGTCCTGAGCAAGCGCCGGGAGTGGACATCGGTGGGAACGGGCATGGGGACCTCGAGCGGAGACGGTTACTTCTTCTTGAAACGGCCCTTCGCCGTGCGCGGCGGGAGCTTGGCGGTGCGCTTCCGGACATGCTCCCTGACCGTGACCCGGCCGCCGGGGCCGGCCTTGGCTCTGGACTTCCGGGCCTTCTTCGGCTTCGGTGACCGGGACTTGGAGCTTCTTGACTTCAAGGGGAGCGTTCCTTGGGACATCGAGGACCTCACAGCACGAGAGCGAGTTTTGTCCCGCCCTTTACGAGGGCCGGACCGAAGGCGTAGAGACCGAAGCCGGTCAGGGCGAGGATCGCGATGGCGGTGCCGAGCCCCATCCCCGCCCCCGTCGCCAACCCCCGCGAAGCCTCAAACGCGATCTGCTTGGTGGCTTCTCGCATCTCGACGGCGCTCGCCTGGAGGCCGTTCGCGACCCAATCTCGGGCCTCTCTCAGGGACGACGCGTCGACGTTCCGCAGCCGGCCGAGGGCCTCGCCCATCGACACCTGGACCGCCACGGCCTCGAGCTGGTAGGCCACCGTGTACCAGACCTCCGCCCCCTGTTGTCCCCGCGGCGGGCCTGCGCTGCGCATGCGGGTCACCGTGTCGGCCACCGTGGGCCCCGCTGGGATGACCTTCAGCCGCTCGACGTGGATGGGGGGCCACCGGTAGGTCTGAGCCAGGTCGACCGCGAGCTGCACCAGGTACCGCCGGGCCGACTCGGGGTCGTAGGCCTCGCGGGGCATCACGACGCCTGTCCCGGCGGCGACGCTCATCCCGACGACGGCCCGGTGGGCGAACGCGGCCATGCCTTGCCACCAGGTCGCGAGCTCGGCGGGCCAGGTGGGGTTGGCGGTCCCGTCGGCGCCGAACGAGACCTGAACCGGGACCATCGCGCCCATCTGGTAGTCGGTCGCCGGCGCCCCTCGAGCGGCGACGTCGGCGACCGCCGCCATCCGCGCGGCGATGTCGTGCCAGAGCTCGGCCTGGGGGAGGTGCCGAGGCGGCCCCGCGGCGATGTCCGCCGCGATCTGGCGCCCGGCCGTGGCCTGGATGGGGACCGCAGTCAACCGGCCGTCGACTCGAGCCCGCTCCCATGCGGCCGTCGACAACGCCTGGGCCAGGCGCACCAGGTAGAGGTGTGCCCGCTGCGGATCGACGGCTTCGATCGGCACTTCGTCGGGCTTGGTGATCCTCGAGGACCACCACCGCACCAGGTAGTTGGGCGAGGCCTGGCGCGAGTCCGGCGCCTCGAGCTCGGCGCCGAGCATGGTTCGCCGGCGACGAACCCTCGGCCGCCGGGTGAGCCAGTTCCGCCGGACCCGGACGGGATCATGGACGGGAGCGGCCGCCAACAGGACGGGGAGCGCTCTCATGGGGAGTCCAAAAACCAGGTGACCTGGTTGGGCAAGGTCGCGACGTACCGAGCGCCGAGCGCCTGGCGCTCGACGCCGCCGCCCGGCTGGGGTTGGGCCACGTCGACGGCGCCCGCGCCGATGTCCGTCCGCCAGGTCCAGCCGCTGTCGGCCGAGCTCGCGGCAACCGCCACGGCCCCGTCTGGGATCGTCGCTTCGCCCGCCTGGATCGCCTGGACATAGATCATCCTCGACTCGGGCCGCGGCGGCCGTGACTGCCAAGCGTAGGCTACCTTTGTCTTGGGGAGGCCCTTCACCACGACGCAGTCGGCGTTCTGCCAACCCGCTACGCCCAGGAACAGGCCACCCCGGGTCAGCGTGAATCGCCGCGAAGTCTGAACGCCAATGCTGTCCTTGACGGTGAGGAGCAGCTCGGCGGCGTCGCCAGCCATCAGGAAGAACTGGATCCCGTGGATGGGCTCCCACTTGTCGAGGCCCTGACCGCCTGGCCGGACGATCAGCGCTGACGTCAACAAGGCCTTGAACAGCACCGGCTCACTGTCCTGGCCCGGACCAATGGGTACCGTCGTCGAGTTCCCGCTTTGGATGGGGATCGTTCCAAGGGGCTGGACGGAGTAGCCGTGATCCGTCGTCCCGCCGTTCGTGTTCAGGCCGTTCATCGGAACCGCCCGCCGCTGCCGAGGAGGGCGCCCGTCCGAATCCCCGCGTCGACCAGGTCGGTCGGCGGTGGGGCCTCGGTGCCCATCCCCGCGGCGATAGAAGGGTCGAGCAACCCCTTGAATCGCGGCGACTTCACGACAACGTGCAGCATGCCGGGACGCGAGCGATAAACGTGGGGTGTAGCTCCCGGATCGCCGTACCACCGATCGGAGTCCAAGCGCATTTCTGCGCTCGCGGCGGTCGCGAGGTCCTCGCAATCGCCGTACGCGATGCCGTTGGCCCGGACCTGCGCCACGAGCTGGTTGTAGGTCTGCCAGCGCTCCTGAGGGTCCCGGGCGGAGTACTTCAGCTTGCCCTGTTGGATGAGGTCGATGATCCGCGGCCGACCGGGCCCGGCGCGCTGCATCTCCGCCAGGTCGACGCCGAGCAGACCTCCGGTCAGGAGCAGCGGCGCGTCCTGTGAGGCCAGCACGATCGACGGGCGGACCGGCATCAGAGGTCCCCGGGCTGGAAGTCCGCTTTGTACCGAACCGAGAAGTTCAGGTTGTCGATGTCTGCGATGTCGCCCTCAATGACGACGGGTGCCACGCGCCACATGGTCCAGGCCCGCAGGCCCATCCACTGCTCGTCGCCCCAGACCTGGTGGCCGTCCTCGGAGAAGCCCTCGGTGAGGCCCCCGGGCTCGATGCGGGCCCAGTTCGTGCCGTCCTGGGAGCCGTAGAGGCCCACGACCACGACGGCGCCCCCCCAGTCGTCGGCGGTCGCGACCGCCTCGAACCCCGTGAGGTCCTGGGCCGTCGCCACGTTGATCGACGAGGAGGGAACGAGCGTGTCGGCGGGGTCACCGGTGCGGTTCACGCCGCAGTCGACCTCTCCGATCGCCCGGTTCACGGGGGCTCGGTAGTAGGCCCGGATCTTGACCGTGACGGTCAAGTTGACGATCGAGGCGATCGAACCGCTCATGACCTGGACCCTGGCGCGGAGCTCGCTGAAGGCCAGGACGTTCACGAGCTGGTTGAGGTCGCCCAAGATCCGCTGGCCCGACGTCGTCGTGAACCGGGTCTGAGAGCGGGAGTTGAGGATCTCGACCCAGTTGGCGTCGTCGTCATCGTCGACGCCGGCGGGACGGATCCGGCCCTCGAGGAACACGTCGACGGCGCAGCCGCCCATGTTGGTCGCGGTGAGGACCGCCTGGGCCCCGAACAGGTCGAGGCCCTTCTGGAGGGGCCAGGCCGGCGAAGGCACCACGACGTTGGGCGTCGTGGTCCCCGTCTTGTTGATCGTGGTGACCAACTCGAAGTTGGCCGGCTGAAAGGCGCCCATCGCGTGCTCCTCAAACGTAGGAGGCCCCACGACCCCCTACGGGAGGCGCGGGGCCTGGTTGGGCGATCAGCCGGTGACAGGCGAAGAGAGGCCAGTCCCGTAGACGTCATCCTGGAGGGCGTCGACCACGGTGTTGCAGACGAGGATCACGACGTCGTCGGTCTCACCGCTCGCGGTGACCTCGACGGAGGCGTAGTTCGGGCTGCGGATGACCGGCTTGTTCCGGAGGCCGCCGGCCATCTCGAAGGCCACGTCGTAGTTGTCGGCGGGCTGCCACCCGTTGGAGAGGAACAGGTTCGTCCCGCCCTCGATGGTGAAGTTCCGGACCATGCCGATCGCGCCGTTGCCCGAGGCGGTCCCCTTCGAGCTCGAGGTGAACCCGGTGATCATCACGATCGCGAAGGGAAGATCGCGGGTCCGAAGCGCCAAGGCCGCGGCGATTCCGGCGAGGGGCACCGTGATCGCGTTCCGGGGGTTCTGGAGATCCTCATAAGGGAACATCGGCAGGGCGTTGAGCTGGCCCGAGGGCGGGGGCGCGTTGACGTCGTAGCGAACGCCGGCCTGGGCCATGCCACGGCGGATCGCCTGAGCCTGCCGGGGGTCGAGGAGGGCCTGGTTGGGACCGTTCCGGTTCACCATCCGCTGACGACCGAGCGCTGCGCCCAAGGCACCCCCTCCGATACCGAGCCCCGCGGCGGCCAGGATGGCGGCCGTCGATCCGCGACGCTGGCGGCGCACGCCTCGAACCTTCCCGAGGAGCTTGGCGCGACGGGCCACGAGCCTCCGGATCTTGTTCACGCGAGCCTGGGCACGCTTGCGCCAGAACAGGCCGCGCGGCGTGGGCAGGGACTTGAGGCGGTTGATCTTCCGCGTGAGGGCCTGGATGCGGCGCTGAGCAGCGGGCATCGCAGCGCCCATGGCGTCGTCGCCCATGTCGTCGCCCATGAGGTCATCGCCGAGGTCGTCGCCCAGGTCGTCGCCGAGGTCGTCCCCGAAGAGGTCGTCGTCGTAGTCCATATCGTCCCCATCTGAAAGGTCGTCGTCGTCGCCGAGGTCGTCGCCCAGGTCATCCCCGAGGTCGTCCCCAAAGTCATCGCCGAGGTCGTCGCCGAACTCGTCGCCGAGGTCATCCCCGAAGTCATCGCCGAGGTCGTCGCCGAACTCGTCGCCGAGGTCATCCCCGAAGTCGTCCCCGAAGTCGTCGCCGAGCAGATCCCCGCGGGTCTGGACGACGGGGAACACCTGCCCGTCGGCGCCCACGCCCATCATCTGGCCGGTCTCGTCGTCCTCGACGAGGGAGATGGGGTTCGGCTGGGTGGCCTGGAGGGCAGTGCCTGGGTCGAAGCCGCCGCCACCGCCGCGGGGCCGCGGGTAGGGCAGGCCGCCACCACCGCCACCACCACGTCGGTTGCGGCGCCGGAACAGGTTCTGGAAGAGCTTGAACGCCATGGTGTCCTCGTGCAGGGGCCCGGGGGCCAGGTCAGTAGAGGGTGCCGGCGAGGGCCGCGTGCTGGGCCGCCTGCTGCTGAGCCGCGCCGAGGACGTCGGCGCCGATCTGGGGGGCCGCGGCGGCGCCGTTGAAGGTGAGGCCGGTCGGGCTGGTCTTCTGCTTCTCGAGGAAGACCGAGCGCATCGCCTCCGTCGCCACGAACGAGTTGAGCGAGCCCGTCGCGACGTCCTGGCCCACGCGGCCCATCATCCCGTCGTCGAGCTGGCCCGCGGCCACACCGGCCACGCCGAGGAGGAACCGGATGTCCTTCCACCAGGTGTCGGCCTCGACGAACGGGTTGTAGCGGAGGTTCCCGGTCCCTGCGGCCTGCCGGGTGCCGACGTAGTTCACGGCGAGGCCGCCGAGCAGGTCGAGCGGGTTGGACTTGTGGGTGCGGAACTCCATGCGGAACCTCCACAAGAACCCTACCGCTCAGGGGATCTGCCTCCTAGGACCGTGGTAATCCGAGCCAAATTTGAACCGGGGGAGGTGGTCCAGATTGATTTTTAGGGGAGCGGGGGGCGGCGGTGGTGGCTCCGTCACAACGGGCGCAGATGGGCCACCACACGGCGTTCCGAGGCCCAGGCCCCCCGCCGTCGGTGACAAGGCCGAGCCCCACCTGAGCGGGCCGAGGCGGGTGGTGGCGCCGGTCGAGGTGCCGACGAATGTAGCTACTTCGCCCACAAATGGTGTGGCGTCGTAGACCAGCTTATGCATGCGGTATAAGTTTGCGATCGCTCACAAGCGCCGCTCAGACGTGAAGACAGGATGCGACTTGCTACGTCAATGCACCTGCGCTAGCCTGCTGGCAGGGCTGCGGCGGCGACCATGACGGTCGGTTTCAAATCAACGGACCGTCGTGCGGAGCTGTCGGTACGGTCAGACCAGGACGCGGCACTCGGGCCACGACTAACAGGCGCTAGAAGCTGGACAAACGACGGACAGGAGACCCGACGGCGTATCTGGGGATGCGCCCGGTGTAGCTATGGGGTCAGCGAAAAACTGGGGCCGGTAACCAATGCTCGGGTGGACTGAAAATCAGCCCGGCCCGAACCGAAAGGTCCAGTTAATACAAATTTTCAGGAGATGCGCCATGGACAACGACCGGAACGATGAAGGAGGCCCGGAGGGGCCGGGACTTGAGCCGCGACGTGGCCAGTCTGTCGAGAAGATCGGCAAGCTCGAACGAATCGTAGAGGTAGCGGTCCCCGGGGTGCTCGCGATCGTCGTGATCGAAGGGGTGGTGACCAGGGTTCTCGACATCATCCTGGCCATGGCCACTCAGAATGCCCTTCACGTGTGGGGCTTGATCGGTCTGGCCGCTCTTCTTTTGCTCCCCACCGGGTTGCTCTGGTCGATGATCCGGAGGCTTCAGGAAAACCTGGGCCGATCGGAGACCCGCGACAGCGAGCACAAGCGTTACAACCGGGAGTTGCTGTCCGACAACGCCCGATTGAAGCAGCAGCTCGAAGAAGCAGAGGCCAAGCTCGCTGAGGAACGAGGGCGGGGCAGGTGAACGTCGCGGAGGGTGGGAATATGATTCCTGTGGGAGCCCTCCATGACCATGCTGATTACCGCTTCGCTTATCGGTATTCTAGGTCTCTACTCGCTTTTCGTGGTTGTCAGGCCGCGATTCCTGCGATCCATGGTGGCGTTCCAACTCGGGGAGATCGACCATCTGGCCTACTCGCTCGAGATGCGCGCCTACCGCGGCGAGATCGACCTGGCCGAGCCGACCTGGGCGATGATTCACGCGTCCTGCAAGCACATCGCGTCGATTCCAGCGGATCAGCTCCCTGGCCCCGTCACCATGCTTGTGGCGGTCGGAATGGCCCATAGGGAAACCTCCCTCAGAGACTTCAAGGCCAACGCCGAGCAGGACCAGGTAATGTCCGAGCTTGGACGCCATGTCCTCCGGCTGTTCCGGTACCGGTCGTTTCCCTTGTGGGTCGTCCTGAAGACCTACGAAACCGGGGTCTTCACCATGATCGGCTGGCTTGTGAGCTGGTCCAAGGCCCTCACGGTGGCTGCTGACCGGCGGCCCCGCGGGATGCCGGCTCACGCCTGATTCAGCTTCTTCCACCTAGGCACGTCGTCGACGTAGCCCCAGGTTGCCGCCGTCTTGGGATCCAGATTGCCGCAAGCCTCATTGCAATGCATAGTCACTGTGATCTCGGCAGCGTCTTGATTCACCATACGAGTCCATGCGCACGTTTGGCCAACTACCGGAGTCCAGGTTTGCCTAACTAAGGCATCACCGATCTCCCTCTGCCTTTCGGCAACGTCTCCGGCGTGATCACCAGTAACATGAATAATTAGCAGCACCTTCACCAATTTCATTCAGGTCTCCTGTCGTGTCGGCTCATTTCTCAGCCTCCAATCCCAACTGCATCAGCGTGATCTCGTGGAGCAGTCTCGTCGCCGCGGTGCCCACGGGGCCGTCCTGGTCGCCGAACTTCAAGGCGAAGGCTGCCAGCTTTGGCAGACGGTGGGACCACAGTCCGCGTGGTACTTCCAAGAGGGCGGCCCACTCCGCCTGGGTCTCGGAGTCGCCCATCTCGGCGACGAACCGGCCGGCTTCAGCGTAGGAGACCGCGACTTCGATCGGGAAGTCCGCGCCGAGCTTCAAGAACACGCTATCGGCCACCTTCAGCGCGTTCCGCAGCCACTCGTCGGCGTCCGGCGTCGACCGGCTGAGCCGGATGATCCCGAGCTCAGGGACCGGCGGGAGCGGCCCCAGCTGCCGGTTGTACCGCTCCGCCCACCTTCGCGCGAAGGCCAGGCTGAACACGGCCCTCTCTTCGGGAGGGATGTGCGGGAGCTCTGCGGCGTCAAGTACCGCTTCCATGGTCCACCCCAACCACCGCGCCAGCGCCCGGGCCGTCTCGGCCGACGGCTTGTGGGTCCCGCGCTCTAGCCTCGACAGCGTCGTGTACGGGATCCCAGCTTCGGACGACACCTCTTGAAGCGAACGGGTCCCGCGGAGTCGCCGAATGGCAGCTCCAAGAGACGTTGGCTCACCGTTGCGAGGTCGCGGCATTGAACTGAGGGGGAGTTACCCCCTCAGTCTAGAGCCTTGACCAAGCTTGAGCAACGTCGTATGGTTGCCCAAGGTTGGTTAACGCCACCCTGGTTGACCGGTCGGTTGGTACCCGACCGGTCGGCCCCAAATTACCTGGGTTGGAGGTTCTATGGAGCGATCCAAGGATAACGCGGAGGTGTCTGTTGTGCAGACGCCCCCCTTCGAGGGCCAGGAGATCTTGGCCCTCGAGCACAACGGCCGGCTCCTATGGTCGTCAGCGCGAGTTGCTGAAGCCCTCGGCTACGCCGAGCCGGCGAGTCTAGGTCAGCAGGTCCGAGAGGAATGGGCAGACGACTTCATCGACGGCACCGACTTCATTGTTCTCCGAGGTGATGAGTTGGCCGCGGTGAAGGCCCTCGCGCCCGGCCTCATTGGTCCTCGAAGCGCGGCAGCAATGTTCCTCACCGAATCCGGCATTCACATGGCGACGATTCTCTCGCGTCAGCCGAAGGCCCGGGCTTTCCGACGTTGGCTGGTCGATGACGTACTGCCATCGCTCAGAAAGACCGGCGCCTTTGCCCTCCCCGTGCCGGCGCCGGTGAAGACCAGGCCACAGCTCGGCCAACGCACCCCGTTGCCGCAAGCCCTCACCAAGAGCCCCTACGGGCTCGTCAACGAGCTCCTCCGGGCTGAGGAGGCCCTCGGAGAGGACCTCCCCGGGATCAGGCACGCCCTCTACGTCCTGCGGCCCGGAAGCGTCCACTTGGCCCCCGTCGAGGAACTACTGGCCATCGGGAGAGCCCTTGAGCTGGCAAAAGGAACCTCGCTCCCCAGGCATACCCCCGCTCAACCGATGCAGCCGACGAACGCCCCGGCGCTTGACGACGCGATGGCCGACCTGTGGCGCCGAACCGATGGCCACCCCGAGCGGTCCTTGAAGGTGAGCGGCCGCAGGGTCGCGTCGTGGTGGGGTTGCTCGTTCCGCCAGGCCCGTCGAGTTCTGGCAGACCTGGAGGCCCGTGGCTGGATTCGCGTTCAGTGGGCCAATGCCGGAGATCGGCGCGGCTCACTCCTCATCGTGGTCACCTCTGCGAGCGGCTGGCTTGGGCGGGGAGGTGCGCGATGATCCGCCCTGACCTCGAGGCGGCCCTCGACCAGGTCGTCGACCCCACCCCCTGGCATGAGCTCTGGCTCGCCACCAAGGAAGAGCAGATCCGCCGGGCCTGGGCCTCCTGGGCGCCCAAGTTCGAGTCCCACGACAACACCGCCGTCAAGATCTGGCTCTGCGTCCGCCAGGACGTCGTCAACGTCGGCCGGACGCCCCTCGAGGCCCTCAAGGCCGACCGCAAGGACCTGATCCGCTGCTACGCCTATTCTCAGACCGAGGAGGCGAAGGGCGAGTGGCACAGCGTCGACCTCGAGACCTTCCTCGAGGACCAGGAC